>Ga0182024_10010787_pt1 | contig 18553 bp, 22 predicted proteins | sample P32metaG_FD_120480 | JGI IMG/M metagenome (GOLD analysis project Ga0182024, IMG submission 120480) | Permafrost microbial communities from Stordalen Mire, Sweden - P3-2 metaG (Illumina Assembly) | ecosystem: Environmental > Terrestrial > Soil > Wetlands > Permafrost | place: Sweden: Stordalen... | reverse complement strand
TATTACGCAGCCGTTTATCGCCATAGTCCGGGCAAGCCCGAACCCGACCAATATAGGGGATACCGGGTTAAAAATGAAGCGGTCTCGCGGCGATAGGGTTTCGACGGCCTTGCGCCGGGCCTGGTCTCCGCGGAGATTGCGGGCTCTACACAGCCGGCTTTTCCAGGGGAGCTCATGCTCAGAAACCTCCAGCAATCCGCAATCAACGCCATCATTGCGATTTGTGAAGTGGCAGCCGTGGGGACACCGGACGCTGCGGCCGGCCCGAGCGATTTATCCGCTGCGCGGGATCGCGTGTATGCGCTGGTCGATGCGATGCCGAGGGAAGCGCAAGACGAACTGCTCGCCCTGATGTGGACCGGCGGCCCGAAGAATCACAGTTCCTTCGACGAAAACCTCGAACTGGCGCAAAAGACCGAGGATGACAATCACGCTTTTCACATCGCCGAACAGACGGCGAGGCTCCCTGCCTATCTCGGGGAGGGGATGAAGCGACTCGATGCACCTGGCCAACCTCGTCCGCCGGGTTGAAGAGACAGTGGCGCCCTGACGCGGAATTGGTTTCAAATGGCGTCTGCGAGTCGCGATGGGCGAACGGCTGGTGCGCCAATATCTGGAGCTGATGGAGACTGCGCTCGCGCGGGGCGTGGAGAAACGCGACCGCACGGGAACGGGCACGCGCTCCCTCTTCGGCCACCAGATGCGCTTCGACCTGGCGGAGGGCTTTCCGCTGGTCACAACCAAGAAGCTTCACCTCAAATCCATCGTCTACGAGCTCCTGTGGTTCCTGCGCGGCGAGACGAATGTGCGCTGGCTGCAGGAGCATGGCGTCACCATTTGGGACGAGTGGGCGGACGCGTCGGGCGAACTCGGTCCCGTCTATGGGTCGCAGTGGCGCGCCTGGCCCAACCCGCATGGCGGCACGATCGATCAGATTGCGGGCGTCGTGCGCGAGATCGCGCGCAATCCGGATTCGCGCCGGCTGATCGTGACCGCCTGGAATCCGGCCGAGATTCCCATGATGGCGCTGCCGCCCTGCCACTGCCTTTTCCAGTTCTATGTCGCGAACGGCGCGCTTTCGTGCCAGCTCTATCAGCGCTCGGCGGACATCTTTCTGGGCGTCCCGTTCAACATCGCGTCCTACGCGCTCCTCACCATGATGGTCGCGCAAGTCACGAGGCTGGCTCCGGGTGAATTCGTGCACACGCTGGGCGACGCGCATCTCTACCTGAACCATATCGTCCAGGCGCGTGAACAGCTCGCGCGCGAGCCTTATCCGCTGCCGCGCATGCGTCTCGATCCGGCGGTGACCGACATATTCGGATTTACCTATGAGCATTTCCGGCTGGAGGACTACCGCGCCCATCCGCATATCAAGGCGGAAATTGCGGTATGAACGAACCTGCCATACGCGCGGCCCGCGCCGGCGACGAAGATGTCATTCTGACTCTCCTTCGCGAACTGGCTGGATATGAGCGGCTGGAACATCGCTTTCGCCTGACGCGGGAGATCATCGCCCGCGATTTTCTCTGCGCCTCCCCGGGTCTTTGCTGCGATCTCGCCTTTGTCGAGGAGGAAGCGGCTGGAATCATGACGTGGTATCCGACCTATTCGAGCTTCGCCGCAGCGCGGGGCATCCATCTCGAAGATTTCTATGTGCGCGACAAACTGCGTCGTCGCGGGATCGGGCGCAAACTTCTCGCGCACCTGGCGAAACGCGCCCGTGACGACGGCGCTGCGCGCATCGAATGGGCGGTGCTCGCCTGGAACGAGCCGTCGATCCGGTTCTACGAGAGCCTCCGCGCCGAGCGCGTGGACGAGTGGCACGTCTACCGTCTGGTGGGTGGCGCGCTGCACGATCTCGCCAGTTCATGAGCGCCATCGCACTTGTCGTCGCTCGGGCTGCAAACGGAGTCATCGGTGCAAACGGCGGCATTCCCTGGCACATTCCCGAAGACCTGCGCCGCTTCCGCAGCCTGACGATCGGCAAACCCTGCATCATGGGGCACAAGACCTGGGACAGTTTGCCCAGAAAGCCGCTGCCGGGCAGGCTCAACATCGTCGTCACGCGAGACCGGGCATTCAGCGCGGTAGAGGCTGTTGCCGCGTATTCGTTTGAGGATGCGCTCGCGCGCGCGAAAGCGGAAAAGGCAGACGGGATCGCGGTCATAGGCGGTGCGGAGATTTACCGCGCGGCGCTTGCCCTCGCGGAGCTCGTCCACCTGACGGAAATTCACGCCGAATTCCGCGGCGACGCCTGCTTCCCGGCGCTGGACTCTTGCAACTGGCGCGAAATCGCGCGGGAAGAACATGTCGCGCCCAATGGGCTCGGCTACGCCTTCGTCACGCTCGAGCGCGTAACCGCACAGCGGAAGGAAGGGCGATAGTTACACGTGCGAAGAATTCGCGCTAGCGTGGACGTGAAACATCTCGGGGAGAGCGCGTCCGTGGTCATTCGCGAAATAGTATCGGGACTCAAATTTCCCGAAGGGCCGGTGGCGCTGGACGACGGCTCCCTGATCGTGGTCGAAATCGCCGCGGGCAGAATCACGCGCATCAAGACCGATGGACGCAAGCAGATACTCGCCACACCGGGCGGCGGCCCGAATGGATTGGCGATCGGGCCCGGAGGCGCACTCTTCGTCTGCAACAATGGCGGCAGCTTCGAATTCCACAAGCGCGACGGCCTGCTCATTCCCGGCCAGGCGCCGCCTTCGCATGTGGGCGGCCGCATCGAGCGCGTGGATCCTGCGACGGGGCGGATCGAGATGCTGTACGCGGAATGCGAGGGCAGGCGCCTCATCGCGCCTAACGATCTCGTCTTCGATTCGGCAGGCGGATTCTGGTTCACCGACCACGGCGTGACGACGGGCGAAGGCCGCAGCCATGGCGCACTCTACTACGCAAAGGCCGACGGCTCGAAGATCACGCGCATCCTGCGGGAGCTCGTCACGCCCAACGGCGTCGGGCTCTCGCCCGACGGCAAAACGGTCTATTACGCGGAGACGTTCACCGGCCGCTTGTGGAGCCTGCCGCTAACCGCGCCCGGCAAACCCGGCACGGTGGCCGGATTCACGCCGGGCGAGTTCGTGAACACCTATCCCGGACTTGCCTATTTCGATTCGCTGGGCGTCCAGGCGGATGGCGGCGTCTGCGTTGCGACGCTTCTCTCCGGCGGCATTGCCACGTTCTGGGCCGGAAAGAAGAAGGTACGGCTCACTGCGATCGACGACCCGCTGGTCACGAATATCTGCTGGGGCGGCAAGGCGATGAAGACCGCCTATGTGACGGCATCGGGCACCGGCAAACTCCTCGCGATCGACTGGCCGCAGCCGGGCCTGCGGCTGGCGTACAATGCGTGAGGCGGAGTTTTGCAAGGCGCACGCCTCGTCGACATAGTGCTCTGGTAATCGATAGATCCAATTCCATTCCCCCACGAAATTGACATCAAACAAAACTGTCATGGCTCGCGAAAAGCGGGCCACCCAGTTGGATGCAGTACGAAGTTTATTCAGCGCGCGGACGCGCGCTGGCTGGGTGGCCCATCAAGTGGGGCCATGACAGTAAGGTTGAATCCCGCCATTCCGTTTCCGCGGCAGTAACAAACAAACGCCGGCGGTCGCCTACTCCATCACGATGCGCGGGGCCGTGCGGGTGGGGGTCTGGAGGGTTCTGGAAACGGTTTCCGCCAACGCGAGGAATGCGGTCGCTTCGGGGCTGTGCGGCGACCGGGCCACGATCGGCGTGCCGGCATCGGACGTCTCGCGAATGGCGGGCACCAGAGGAATCTCGCCGAGGAACGGCACTCCCAGCGTTTCCGCGACGGCGCGCGCCCCGCCATGACTGAAGATATGGCTTTCGTGCCCGCAGTTCGGACAGACAAAGACGCTCATGTTCTCGACGATTCCGAGAATCGGCACCTGGGTCTTCCTGAACATCGCGAGGCCCTTGCGCGCGTCGACGAGCGCCAGATCCTGGGGCGTCGAGACGATGATGGCGCCCTTGAGCGGCACGCGCTGCGCCATGGTGAGTTGCGCGTCTCCGGTGCCGGGCGGCATATCGACCACGAGCACGTCGAGAGGAGCCCAGGCGACGCCGGACAGCATCTGCGAAAGCGCGCTCACCACCATCGGTCCGCGCCACACCATCGGCTCGTCCTCGGGGACGAGAAATCCGATCGACATGGTCCTGATCCCGAATTTCTCGATGGGTTCGAGAATCTTGCCGTCGTGCGATTTGGGCTTCTCGCGAATATCGAGAAGCCGCGGCACGGACGGTCCATAGATGTCGGCGTCGAGGAGACCGGTCTTCAGCCCGAGCCGGGCCAGAGCCAGCGCGAGATTTACGGCGATCGTCGACTTGCCGACGCCCCCCTTGCCGCTCGCCACCGCGATCACCGCCGCGACTCCGGGAATTCCGGCTTGCACGGGCGCAGCCGGGCGCGCCGGCGCGGCGCCGCGAGCGGGCTCCTGATGCGCGGTCAAGACCGCGGTCACCGACAAAACGTGCGGCAGCGCCGCCACGATTCTCTCGGCCTCCCTGCGCAACGGCTCCGCCGCGGCGCCGCGCGCGGCCGGCACTTCGATCGCAAAGCTCACATGCCCGTCCTTCACCGCCAGACCCTGCACCAGACCCGCTTCCACCACGGAGCGGCCGCTCGCAGGATCGTTGACGCGGCCGAGCGCGAGCAGCACATCGTCACGATTCACCGGGGGCATCTCATCACCTGCTGAGCGCTGCGTCTCCAAAGCGACGGCGGCACGATTTGAATTGCGACCGGCTGTTTCATTGCGCCTCGGGGGAGATGCTCATATAACCGCTTCGCTCCGGAAAACCAAAAAATGGGCCGAGTGCTCCGGGGCTCAAGGATACGGATCTCAAAATGCCCTGGAATACGCCATCCGGCGGCGGCAATGGCCAGACTCCGCGCGGCCCCTGGGGTCGCGGCCCGTCGGGTGGCGGCGGACGAATGCGGCCGCCCGACCTCGAAGAGTTCCTTCGCAGGTTTCGCGAGCGTCTACGCGGCAGCATGCCGGGCGGCGCATTGACGGCGGGCGGCATCGCCATCGTCGTTCTGGCGCTCGTCGCCGTCTGGATGCTCAGCGGAATCTATTTCGTCACCGCGCGCGAACAGGGCGTGGTGCTGCGTTTCGGGAAATACGTCGCACGGACGCCGGCCGGCATCAACTATCATCTGCCGTGGCCGATAGAGACCGTGCAGACTCCGGAAGTAACGACGGTCAATCAGATCACCATCGGCTATCGCGTGGGCACGGAAGCCAGCGACGAGAGCGAGGCGGACGACGCCCGCGAAGAAAGCCTGATGCTCACTGGAGACGAAAACATCGTCGATGTGAATTTCACCGTGGGCTGGGTGATAAAGGATGCCGCAGAATTTCTGTTCAACGTCGACAATCCGCCCCAGACGATCAAGGCGGTCGCCGAAAGTGCGATGCGTGAAGTGGTCGGCCAGACGCAAATCGAGCCGATCCTGACGGAAGACCGAGCTCCCATCGAGAACCAGGTGCGGGAGCTGATGCAGAAGACGCTCGATACCTACCGCGCAGGCGTGGCCATCACCCAGGTCAAGATGCAGAAGGCCGACACTCCCGGGGAAGTGATCGATGCGTACCGCGATGTCCAGGCCGCCCGCGCGGACCAGGAGCGCATGCGCAACGAAGCCGAGGCCTATGCCAACAAGATCATTCCGGAGGCGCGCGGCAAGGCGGCCAAGGTCGTGCAGGACGCGGAAGCCTATCGCCAGCAGGTGATCGCCGAGGCGGAAGGCGAGGCCAAACGCTTCCTCTCCGTCTACGCTGAATACCGCAAGTCGCCCGACGTGACGCGGCGGCGCATGTATCTGGAGACCATGAGCGGAATCCTCGCGCCGATGAACAAGGTCATCGTCGACGAGGGAGCCACTCGCGGCGTCGTGCCCTATCTTCCGCTACCCGGTCTCGACAAGCGCACGCCGAGCGTGACCGTCACGGAACCCGCGGGACCGCCGTCCAACGCATCGCCGTCGGTCTCCTCCGATTCGGGAACACAGCAGTGAATCGCGTCGCACTCCTCGCCGCAGCATTGTTCCTGGTCCTGGGACTCTGGCTCGCCGGCTCCAGCTTCTACACCGTCGATCCCACGGAGCAGGTTCTGGTGCTGCAATTCGATGCGCCGCTCAAGGTCGTGACCGATGAAGGGCTGCACACGAAAATTCCGTTCATGCAGTCGATCCAGGTGATCGACAGGCGCCTTCTCAATCTGGAAGCGCCGGCCGAAGAAGTGATCACCGAGGACAAGAAACGCATCGTGGTGGACGCGTTCGCCCGCTGGCGCATCGTGAATCCGCTACGCTTCTACCAGACACTTCTCGATCAGACGGGCGCGCAGCTCAGGCTCAATCCGTTTCTCAGTTCGGATTTGCGCCGCGTGCTCGGTTCGCAGACGTTCGCGACCATGCTGTCGAGCGCGCGTGCCGACCTGATGCACGACATTCGCGACGACATGAACCAGGAAATGGGCCGCTTCGGAGTCGAGGTCGCCGACGTGCGCATCCGTCACGCCGATCTGCCTCTGCAGAACAGCCAGGCCATCTTCCAGCGCATGCAGCAGGAGCGCAAACGCGAGGCAAACGAATTCCGCGCCGAGGGTTCGGAAATCAAGCAGCGCATCGAGGCGCGCGCCGAGCGCGAAGCGACTGTGCTGATCGCCGAGGCCGGGCGAGAGTCACAAATACTTCGCGGAGAGGGAGAGGCGCAGCAGACGAAAATCCTCGGCGATGCATTCGGCCAGGATCCCGACTTCTTTGCGTTCTATCGCTCAATGCAGGCCTATCGCGAAGCGCTGCCGGCGGACACCACGCGCGTTCTTCTTTCACCCAACAGCGAATTCTTCCGCTATTTCGGACAGGCGCAAAGCGCCACCGCCGCGCCGGCGCCGCGCCGGCGGCACTGATCGGCTTTCGCGCTGCAACAAGAACATCGCCGAACAAATATTTAATCCGCAGTCACACAAACTTGTCTCGACACGGGCGGGAGGACACTGCAAGACTCGGGGCGCGCGGGGACATGGGAGAGATACCATGCCAAGCTACGAAATATGCTACCTCGACAATGACGGCTCGCTGACCTGCACGTTCTCCGCCCTGTGCGCCAACGAGACGCACGCCAAGGTGCTCGCCCACGCGATGAAGCACAGCAACTCCAGGCGGTTCGAGGTGTGGCAGGATCGCAGGCTCGTTTACGAGCGCCCGCAACATTTCGACACCCCTTAGCGGAATATCCGAACGGAAGGAGCGCCCGCTCTTGGCAAGAGCCAATGGCGATCCTATCTCGTTGGCTTGAGCTGCGAGGGAGTGGGCAATGCTCACATTGCTGTTCGGTATCTTCGCGTTTTTCTGGTCGGCGGTCTTCGCTGCGGTCGGTGCGAGCCTTTTCCTCGTTTTTGTGATCCCGCTCATCCTGTTTTTCGTGATTTTCCGGGTTGGCCTGCTCTTTATCAAGCTCGCCGCGGCAGTGGTCCTGCTCGCGCTGTTGTCGGTATCGCTTTTCTGAACGGGAGATCGCCTTGGGCCGGGCCGTGGCGAAGCGGGCGCGGCTACAACGAATGTTGCCAGGCAAGGAGAAGGAGCCCCGCGGGCAGGACACCGCAGCAGTGAAAGGGCACGATGCCGAGGGCATATTCCTTCGCGGAGCGGCCGAACATGCCCGCCATGCTCCTGATCGGGGCGATCGTCGCGTTTTTCGCCGGCCGCTGCGCCGCGCGAATGACACGACGTTCCGCCGATTGCCGCTCCCGGGCCGTCCTCCAAGGCCCCGGCCAACGCTTGTGTAACGGGGGGTTAACGCCAAAGGACCGATACTCCGTTCATGCTCGTTCGGGTTGAGTGAATGGATCGATGATCACGACAGCAAGGTCGCCGCACCGCGAGAACCGCTCGGAGAAACGCAGGCAGAATCGCACGGACGTCGGTTTGAAGGGGAGGCTCTTCATTCCGCAGGGAGGCTACGATGACGAATGCATCGTCGAGAATTTTTGCACCGATGGTGCGGGTCTGAAATACAACGGCTCGGCGCCGGTGGGGACCCGCGTTGTGCTTTATGTCGAATGCTTTGGCCGCTTCGAAGGAGTGGTGGTCCGGCGCGACAGAGTCCGGCTCGGGCTGCAATTCCATTCCAACAAGGCCAAGCGCCAGCGCACCAACGAACAGCTTGCGGATTTCGTCGCCCATGGAATGACGGCCGTGGCGCCCACGCGAAGAGGGGTGCGCGTAAAGGAAATGCCGCCGCTGCAGCACTTCATCGATTCCGACGGCAGAAGCTTCGATTGCGAAGTCGTCGATATCGCACTCGACGGCGCCCTGTTCAAGACGATAGAGCGGCCCGAAGTGGGTGCCGTGCTCGCTTTCGGCGAGACCGCCGGACGCATCGTGCGTCACACGGACGACGGTTTTGCCGTGCAGTTCATCGGCCGCCGCTCAGGCGACAGACGCGGGTAAGCGACAACCCTTCCTTTCATGAAACGCCAGCGGCTTTCGGTACCGCAGGCGGATTCTTCCTGTGTGACTTCGCCCAGGATTCCGGCAAGATCGGGCGGAAGCCTTCCCACCGCGAATCCGGAGGAGTCGACCATGAAGATTGTTACATACGCCACCGCTGCGGGCACGCGCCTTGGAGCGGTGGCGGGCGAAGGGGTGGTGGACCTGACTCGACACGTGCCAGGAACGCCGGGCGACATGATATCGCTCATCCGGCAATGGAGCGCCGCCAAGCCGCGGCTCACCCAGGCGCTCGGGGGCCGCGCCGATCAGGTGCTTTCGACGATCCGGCTCCGCGCCCCCATCATGCGGCCGGGGAAAATTCTCGCGATCGGTCTCAACTATCTCGACCACATTGAAGAAACGGGCGCGCAGCGCCCCACCTGGCCCACCTTCTTCGCCAAAATGCCGACTGCCGCGAACGGACCGTTCGATCCCATCGAATATCCCGCCGTTTCGAAGGAACTGGACTACGAGGCGGAACTCGTCGTCGTCATCGGCAGACGTTGCCGCAACGTGCCCCGCGCCCGCGCCGGCGAAGTGATATTCGGATATTGCGCCGGCAACGACGTGAGCGTGCGCGACTGGCAGAAACGCACGCCGCAATGGACTATCGGCAAGTCTTTCGACACGCACGCGCCATTCGGGCCCTGGATCACCACGGCCGACGAGGTCGATCCGCACGCGCTTGGAATTCGCTCGCTCGTGAATGGCGAGGTGCGGCAGAGCTCGAACACAAGTCAGATGCTGTTCGACTGCGAGGCGCAGATCGAACATCTGAGCCAGGCCATGACGCTGGAGCCCGGCGATCTCATCTTCACGGGGACGCCCGCCGGAGTGGGCATGGGGAGGCATCCGCCGCTCTATCTGAAGCCGGGCGATGTGGTGCGCGTCGAGATCGACGGCCTGGGCGCCATCGAGAATCGCGTCGAACAGGCATCGGGGGCGCCGCGGATCGAATAATAAGGAACAGGAGAACCGGCCGCCGCCGGGGCGCAAGACCTCACCCCTGGGTCAACCGGCCGGAACCCTACATTTCCTCGCCGGGGGCGTGGCTATGGGAGCGGGCGCGCTCCGCGGCGGCGTCGAGCGCGTCGTGTTCCTCGCCATCGAGCGCCGCCTCGGCAGCGCGTCCCAGCGAAGGGATCCTGCTTTTGTTGCGCTTGACGAATTCGGTCTGCTCGCGCCGAAATTCCCGGGAGGCTGTGTAATTCCCCTCTCCGAAAACCTCCTTCGCTGCCGGCCGGGGAGACTTTTGCCGAGCGCGTGATGATCGGGCAACGGCCTTCCTGGGGGTGGGCAGGGTTTGCTTTCGCGCCGTCTTTTTTCGCGCAAGCTTTCTCGCCGGAGACTTTGCCGTTTTCCGGGCTCTGGCCTTGACCGGCCTGGTACGCGCCGTCTTCCGTACCATCTTGCGTGCGGCCTTGCGCGCAGTCTTGCGTTTGGCCGATATCGTTCGGCCTTTGGCCCCGCGGCGTTTGGTGGCTCGTGCCCTCATTTCATGCCCTCCTTCGTGGGAATCCTGGGCGAGCAACGCTCGCATCGTCCGAAATGTTCCATCATGCCGCGCGCTCCGCTGCAAGCGCCCTCGCGCTCTGGTCTCCGTACTTAGGCGTTAATGTCCCCGCCGGCTGCAGGCTCCCGCGGCGCGTGGCGTAGATTTTCGTGAACTCCGCACCCAGGAGGAACACCTGCGCGGAATAGTAGATCCAGAGAAGTACGACGATGATGCCTCCCGCGACGGAGTAGGCATTCGACGAGCCCGTGCTGTAGAGATAGAAACCGATGACCATCTGGCCGAGTTCGTAGAGAAGCGCAGTCCCCACCGCTCCTACCGCCACATCGCTCCACTCGAGGTCGACGTCGGGCAGAACCTTGTAGATTGCGGCGAAGACCCCCGCAATCAGCGTGAGTACCAGCAGGAAATTCGCGAGCGCCACCACGAAGGAACTGCCGATCGCCTCCCGGAGGTGCCACTGCGCCACAAAGGCGGTGGCGAGCATCGAGCAGAGTAGGAGAACCCCCAGCCCCAGCACCAGGGCAAGGCTGATCATGCGCGCGCGGAAGAGGCGCATCATCGTTATCCCCTGGGCGTTTGTTCTCCAGATGGCGTTCAGAGCGGACTGGACCTCGCCGAACAGCCCGGACGCAGTGACGATGAGGAGAACGACGCCCAGGATCTCGGCGCGCACGCCGGATGCATTTCCCGCGGCGGCCTTGACCGCGATATCCACGATGACACGCCCCTCCCGTCCCATCAGGATATCGAGCGACCTGGCGATGTAATGGCGAATGGAGTCGCGCCCGACGACGGCCCCCAGAACGGTCAGAGCGGTGACGAGCGCAGGCAGCAAGCTGGTGACGGCGTAAAAGGCGATGGCTGCGCCACGACTGAGCGCATCGTCCTCCACGAACGCCAGCACGCCCTGCTTCACGAATTTCCACATTTCCCCAAACATCGCCGCGCCGGGTCTGGAACCACCCAGGGAAAACGCCCGAAAGCGGATTCAGGCTTTCGGGCGGATACGATCGCGGGACGATAGGGCAGCGGAGCGGGCCCGCGCGCCGCTCCGCTCGAATTCAACCTGCTTTCATTTTGCCTCGCGCGGGAGGCCGAGACCAGAGGCCATTTGCCTCGGGAATATGGGAAGACCGGTTTTCAGCCCGAGTACTGACTGCGAAATGGAACAGCATGCGGCGTTCTTCGGACAGCGCCAGCTTTCCGCTTTGGACTCTGCATTTCGAACCTTTGGCGCCGGTGTTCCTGGGCCGCGGTGACTCGCAGCCCCGCCAGGCCATAACGGGCCACGGCGTTTTGCCAGGACAGGAATTCCTCGATGCTGAGAGCATAACGGTCGCAGGCTTCGCGAAGCGGCAGAAGCCCGACTTCGACCGCCGAGACGACCTGCGCCTTCCGGCGCGTTACCCAGCGCCTGGTGTCGGGTGGCGGCAGCTCCGGAAGAACCGGGGCGTCGCCCACGAACCGCTTCATGACTCCTTCTTGCAACATCGTATCTTTGGCAACACGTCCCATGGGTGCAATCTCTTCGTTAGAGGGCCCCTTGGTTGGAGAGCGCCGGATGGCGGGGTTCGTTCCACGCAGCGGCGGCCATTGTGCGAAGTGTTTAAGAGGGAATGAATCCAGGCGCCGCTCTTAACGAACTATCAACCAGCCCGCTTCGTCTCTAGCCGAGGCTGCGGCCGATCCATACGACCCGGCCCATGATTGCGATGTCGTCGGGCTGGATGTTGTCGAAGGTACGATAGGCGGGATTGTCCGATTTGACTGTGAGCAGCTTCGTCACAGGATGCATGGAAATGCGCTTGACCTGGAGCATATCGTCGATGCGGATCACATAGAGCCCTTCGCGCCGGGCATTTGTTTGCGCGGGATCGACGAGCGCGTGGTCTCCATCGTGGAGCGTCTCCCACATCGAATCGCCTGAAATCTCGAGCACGAAAAGCCGGTGGATGTCGCTCGACATGCGGCGCAGCCAGGGCTCGCGGAACATGAGATGGCTGGCGGGCTCGTTGTCTTCCGCGAGTGCGCCCGCGCCCGCCGCCGCCCGCAGATCGAACACCGGGACCGAGAGATAATCTGGCGTGAGTCGCGTCTCGCCGGCGATCTCCCCGATCGTGACGTCGAAGACTCTGGCAAGCCGCCGCAGCAAGGGCAGCGACAGGCGCTGATCCTCCCGTTCGTAGCGGCCGATCGAAACTGCGGTCGTATTGAGCTTGTTCGCGAGCTGTTGCTGCGACATGCCGCGGGTGCGCCGAAGCTTGCTGATGTTGTTCATGTGGAGAGTGAACAATACCGATCCGTTTCATCATAGAACCAACTCAGTTGACAAGCAGACCAATATGGTTTTATACATGTCTAAATACGGTTTATGAGGGAAAAGGACATGGATGACCTTCCGGCAGTACCGGTTGCCGAGATGCCAATCGGTCTGACACCGAAGCAGCGCGCCTGTTTGGATGCGATCGGAGCGCATTTCGGCGAAACCCGCACGATGCCAAGCGTCGAGGAGCTGCGCATTGCGCTCGGCGTGGGATCGAAGGCCGGCGTGCTTCGCCTCTTGCGGCAGCTGGAGGAACGCGGAAGGATCGCACGGTTGCCGCGCCGCGCACGCGCAATCCGCATGCTGGATGCGCGAGCCTGTCCGCATTGCGGGGGACCACTCGCCGCCCGGGCGCACGCGGCATGAGCGCTTCGACACGCCCGCTTTTGGACCTCTGCCGGGTCTATCGAGAAGCGCACGCCCGTTATGCCCGAGCCTTTCTCAGGGGCGACGTGGGTGCGATCGAAGATGCGTTCAGCCGGATGCAGGAAATCGGCCGCGCGTTCCGGGAAGGAGCGCAATGGGCAGAGAAACGGAACGCCGCGCCAGGAAAGGTCACCTCGTGAGCAAGCGCACTCGCAGACCTGCCACCGAACGCCCCGGCCATGCCGGACGTTTCGTCCCGAAACAGGGACCGGGCGATCTGTACGTACGTGAACTCGTCTCCGCCACAACCGGCCGCGAGGAACGCTACCGCATAGGCCAGCGTCAGCGGCGACCAGTTTGCTGCCGGCGAGGAGTTCCGCACATTGTGCCAGTTGCGCGCAGCGAGCGGCCGCGACAGCACCGATCGGATGCCGGGCGCGGGAGGCGGCGGCGCGCAGCTCGCCTTCACGCAGGCGCAGATCGACGCCATGCGAAGACTCGAGCGCCTGCGCTGCCGCCTCAAGTCGCGCGACTGGATCATTCTCGAGAAGTTCTGCGGCGAAGGATGGTCGATGGCGGAAGCCGTGCGCGCGGCAACACTTTGCCATCCCAGCGGCGTTCTCTTCCGCGTGCAGGAAGCGCTCGACGAGCTCGTCGCTGCACGGAACGGCGAGCGCCCGATTTCGCGGGAAAGAGACACGACCCAACGGCTTACCGGCGAGTCCGGCCGGTGAACATGGAATGAATGCAGGCTTCAGAGCGGGTTCAAGGCTTCGCGCGCAATCTCGGGCGCAAGGGCCGGCTCGGCCGGTTTGCAAGTTACATCAGAGAAGGAATTCGATCATGAATCTCAGGACCAGCGCCCTTTACGGAGGAGTCACACTCGCCATGATTCTCGGCGCCGGTGCGGCGTGCGCCCAGCCCTACCAACAGTCCGGGCCGCCGCAATACGCGCACCAGCATCGCCACTTCGGCGCAGTTTCACTCATAAAGGAAGAAATGCACGCCGGAAGAATCAGCCAGCGCGAAGGCGATTTTCTGGTGAAAAAAATCCACGAAATGCACGCCGAGAAGCGGGCCGAGCGCGAAGCTTATGAAGGGCGCGGGCAGGGGACTCCGCCTCGCGGCCAGGAGCAAATGCAGGAACCGCGCTGAACCGGCGCGGCGAACAGCGCCGCGAAGTCGTCGGCGCTGCCGGTCTGTCGCCCCGGTCGTCTTCCCAGCCGGGGCGACAGGCCGCGCGCGTGCTGCCCCAACCAAGTCTGTGAACCCGGCGTTTCTCTATGTCATGGTGCATGGACGAGGGAAGCCGCCGGCCATGCGCATTGCGAGTGTTGGAATGGTCGTCGCCTGCGCGCTCGGGCTTGCCCGCTGCACGACGCCGTCGCCCGAGGCGGTCGCGGCCAACGATCGCTTCGAGCCGATGAACCGTACGGTTTACGGTTTCGACGACAAATTCGACCAGTTCGTGGTGCTTCCGATCGCCGGACTTTATATCAATCACGTTCCCAAATCCGTCCGCGGCGCCGTCCACAACGTCCTGTCCAACGCCGACGAGCCGGTCACCATCGCCAACGACATTCTGCAGCTCGAGTTGGTGCGCGCGGCGCGGATGACGGAGCGCATGGCGCTCAACACGACCATTGGACTGGGCGGGATCGCCGATGCCGCCGCGAAGGACGGCCTGGGGGAACAGCGCGCCGATTTCGGACAGACTTTGAGCCGATACGGAATGGGTGAGGGGCCTTTCCTGGTGCTTCCCTTCATCGGACCGGAACCTCCGCGCGATCTCATCGGCGACGGCGCTGATCTTTTCCTCAGCCCTTTGACCTGGTTGCCGCCCGTGTGGCCGCTGCTCGACCGCCTCGGCGTGTCCACGGGCGTTCAGATTTGGGATCCCTATCTCATCCACGCCCGAAACATGCTGCTGCGGCATGAACTCGGAAAAGGTTCGCTCGATCCTTACGCCACCATGCGCAATGTCTATCGCCAGATACGCGCCGACGAAGTCAACGGCGGCCAGCCGGTGGTGACGGATTGGTAGCGCGCCATGCCGCGCCGGAGTTGGGAACGACTACTCGCACAGCGGCTCAAGGGCCTGTCGTGTCTTTCAGGACGGCACCGAACATCCAGCCTTCGCGCGAGGGCTTCCCGTCCTGACCGGCGATCCGGACCTGGACCCACGCTCCGTTCCTTTCGCCCGGCGTGACGGAAGTATTGCGCGGCAGCGTGGCGACGACACTGGATGTCTTCGACGGGGCGGCGCGAACGTTCGCCGAGGCTACCGTGACGATCGCATGCAGCGCTGCCGATTGCCCCGGTTTCGAAAGTTGGGCGTGCGCGGCGGCGGTATTGGTGGGTTCGATCCGGGATTGCTGCGGTGCGGATGACAAAAATTCCCTGATATTGGGATAGTACATCGCCATCGCAACCGCGACGACGCCAAGCAACGCGGCCAGACCCGCATCGCGGAAAAGGTGGCCCGGGGCCGCTACCGGGCCGTCCACACTCTCCTCGGATGCCGGCCCCATCGTGGCCGTAAGGCGCGCATCTCTTTCCCATTGCCTGCGCGCTGTCTCCAGCCGCTGCGCTTCTTCGGCTCTCCACGCTTCCTCGGCTCGCATCATGGCGATCCTGGATTGCTCGACCCAGCGCTCCCGTGCCTGTCTGACTGAGGAACGTGCCTGACCTGCTTCGGATTCGCGATCGGATTGGGCGACCTGCAAGGCGGCGAGTTCGGCGCGCAACCGTTGAATCTCGGCCTCGTTCGCAGGATCGCGCATGGTGTCTATCCGATCGCGGGCTTCCTTCAGGGCAGACTCTGTCCGTTCGAGCCGTGCAACCGCTTCCGCAAGCGCCATCGCGGATCGTTCGCGCTCTTGTGTTTCAAACTCCGCGAGCCTGATTGCTTCGCTGGCCTTCCAGGCTTCTTCCGCCTTGAGCAGTGCGGCGTCGATCTCCTGCCGCGACTGTTCGCGTGCGCGGCCGGCCGCCAGTTGGGCCTCCGCCAGCTCGGCTTCGCGCTCCGCAAGTGTGGTGCGCGTGGCCGCAAATTCGGTGCGCAAACGGCGAAGCTCGGCGGTGTCGCGGCGATCGCGCCCCGATTTGGCTTCGGTCTGCAGATCGGCCAGTGCGGCCTCCGCCCTTTTCATTCCATTCGTCGCGTCTGCGAGCGCGCGCGTGGATTGCTGGCGCCAGTGGGCTTCCGCCGCGGCGAGCCGGGCCGCTTCCTCGGCCTTCCACGTTTGCTCCGCCTCCGAGAGGGCCACCTCCAGCTGCTGCTTCGCGCGTTCGCGCGCCTCCTGGGCCGCCGACTGCGCTTCCGCCAGATCGGTGTCCCGCTGGGCGAGCGTGGCTTGCGTCGCGTCGAGTTCGTTGCGCAGCCGGCGCGTCTCGGCCGAATCGCGGCGGTCGCGAACGGCCTGGGACCGCCCCTCCGCCAGCGCGCCTTCCAGCTTTTCGATTTGCGCAGCCGCTTCCGCGCGTGCGCGTGCCGATTGCTGCTGCCATTTGGTCTCAGCCGCGGCGAGGCGGACGGCTTCGCCCTCTTTCCAATTTATCTCCGCCATCGACACAGCCGCGTCCGTATCCCGCTTCCCGCGTTCGAGCATGCGGGCCATGGAAGACTGTGCCTCGGTCAGTTCGTTTTCCTGTCTGGAGATAGTGGACTGCGTGGTCGAGAGCTCGTGGCGCAGGCGGCGAAGCTCGGTCTCTTCGTTCGGATGGCCCGCGGTTTCGGCGCGCGTCTGCTCGATCTGTTTCCGTGCGCGATCCTCCGCGGCGGCCAACCGGTTTTTCGTTTCCGCCTGCCATGTTGCGCGGCTCTTCTCGAGTGCGGCAGCAGCTTCCGTTGCGGCTCGCTGCAGTCGTTTGTCCAGTTCCGCTTTCCAGGTCGATTGCGCGGCCGCCAGTTCGTCTTCGAACTGTTCGCGCGCGCGCGCGTCCGCTCCGGAGATCTGGGCTTTCATTTCCGCCTGCCAGGCTGCGCGGTCCTTCTTGATCGTGGCGGCAGCCTCCGCAGCGGCGCCGGCCAATCGTTTGTCCAGATCCGCTTTCCATGCCATTCGGGCAGCCGTCAGCTCTGCCTGGAGCTTCTCGGGCGAGCCTTTTGTTCGGGCCTGTTCGAGAGCCTCGCGCGCTTCAATCAGTTCGAACTCGCGCTCGCGGAGGGAATTTCTTTCTTCCTCCAGCTCGGCGCGCAGGCGGCGTACTTCGACAGCCTGATCGGGCGACTCGGCAAGACTGGTGGCCGCCGTTTCCTCCTGCGTGTTCGTAGCGAGGATGGGATATTGGTGTACGGCGAGAGTCGAGCCGCCGTCGCTGTCGAGGCTGATGATCCGGATCGCGAGAGTGTGAGCCGCGTCCATGCCTTTGGCCGGCAGATAGAGAAGGCCCGGAAGCTCGTCCCGCGTCAGCGACCAGGAATGGTCGCCATTGTTACGACCCCTGGAGAGGCGGGCGCGGCTGGGTACGTGTTCCACCCGCAGCGCGAGACGCCTGTCTCTGCCGAACTGTGAGAGCAACGGGTCCAGCTCCATGGGGACCCCGTCAGGCGCAGCCGGCGCTTCGCTCCGCGCGCGCATCGAGTTCTTCACAGTTTGCTCCTCTGGCGGGCGTCGTGATCGGCCCCGATTGCACCCATGCGCGGACCATGCTGTCCTGCCGCCGGTTGATCACCTCGGCGGTCTGGCGCGGAGGTTCGCTGTCCGCTGCCCCATTCTTCGCCAAGGCGGTAAAGTATTCGTTGGCAATTGCGCGAGTAAGTGCGGGCTTCTGTGGGAATATGGAGGTCCGTGCCGATCAATTGCGAATTCGCGGATTGCCTCGGCCACGATAAAGTGCTGGGCATATCCCGGGGGGCGATTTCGATAGATGCTGAAGCCATTCGCATTCGCAGCCATCGCCCTCGCGCTTTTGGGCTGCGGCGTACCGGAATATCTCAATCAGCGGCCGGCGAACGTCCGTCCCGAATCGGAAGCGGTCGCCGCTGCTCTGGGCCTGCCCGGGCCAGCGCCGCAAACCGCCGTTTCCGAATACGCGCCGCCGACCGCCGTGCCGGCCGCGAACGGTGCAGCGGAATCATCGCCGGCTTCCACCCAGACTCCTTCGGACATGCGCGCGGCGGAAGAGCGCCCGGTCCCTCCGCCGGTGGTTCGCGTCGCCCCCGCCGCGCCTGCTGCCCCCGCGCCGGCAGTGCCCGAAACTGTGGCACGCGCACCAGCCTCTGCCCGGGCGACGACGGAAAGTGGCTTGCCAGGACCTTCCCGCGAAACGGAACATCCTCCCGGCGCTGAAATCCCTCCGAACGCTTCCGTTCCGGAAGAACCTGCCGCCTCCCCAGCTATTGCGACCGTGCAGCCCGCGCCGGCAATCGTTTTGCCAACTCCTCCAGCGGTGGCGGTGCCGGAACGCGCGCCCAGTCCAGAAACGGCGGGCGGTGTGGCAAGGATGTCTCCCCCTCCGCCGGCAGCCATACGAGTCCCGCCGCCTGCGCCGGCGATGGTTGCGCCAGCGTCGCCAGCGGTGGCGTCCCCGGAACGCGCGCCGCGTCCGGAGCTGACAGGGGGCGTCGCGATGAAATCTCCGCCTCCGCCGGCAGTCATACGGGTCCCACCGCCTGCGGCGGCGATGGTTGCGCCAGCGCCGCCAGCGGTGGTCTCGCCGGAACGCGCGCCCCGTCGAGAAGTGACAGGTGGTATGGCAAGGATGTCTCCGCCTCCGCCGGCAGTCATACGGGTCCCACCGCCTGCGGCGGCGATGGTTGCGCCAGCGCCGCCAGCGGTGGTCTCGCCGGAACGCGCGCCCCGTCGAG
>Ga0182024_10010786_pt1 | contig 18554 bp, 14 predicted proteins | sample P32metaG_FD_120480 | JGI IMG/M metagenome (GOLD analysis project Ga0182024, IMG submission 120480) | Permafrost microbial communities from Stordalen Mire, Sweden - P3-2 metaG (Illumina Assembly) | ecosystem: Environmental > Terrestrial > Soil > Wetlands > Permafrost | place: Sweden: Stordalen... | reverse complement strand
GACTATTGATTTTGTCGTACATGCTGTCGCATTTGCCGCTAAGGAAGACCTTGAGGGGCATTTTGTCGACACCTCACGCAAGGGCTTCGCACTGGCATTGGATGTCAGCGCCTACACTCTGACCGCCGTCACCAAAGGCGCGTTGCCGCTTTTGAAGAACGGTGGCAGCATCACCACACTGACATATTACGGCGCAGAAAAAGTGGTGCCGCACTACAATGTAATGGGCGTGGCCAAAGCAGCATTGGAAGCCAGTGTTCGGTACCTGGCCGCTGATCTCGGCGCTAAGAATATTCGCGTCAATGCCATTTCTGCCGGTCCGGTCAGGACGCTCGCCGCGATGGGCATCGCTGGTTTCCGCGATATGCTCAAGCATGTAGCCGACCGCACACCGTTGAAACGCAACGTGCAGGCAGAAGAAGTCGGCAAGACCGCGCTCTATTTGTCGAGCGACCTGGCGTCGGCAGTGACCGGCGAAATCATTCACGTAGATTGCGGTTACAACATCATCGGCATGTGACCCGGTCTAGCCCGCTCGAAATCACGGATAACTTTCACAATGTTCTGGCAAGTGTTGCCCAGATGCCGTACGGCAGAATCCGAATCTGTCTGGCGTGCTGACTGAGATTTTCTCAAAGAAATCTGAGCCTGGAGGCGTTCCGGAGCAATCCGAGCTGGAACTGGCTCGAGGGGTAAGCCTGGAGTGCCTGAGCCTGGAGTCTGCCCGGGTAGTCTGAGCGTTGGTTAATCTTGAATCCGGACCGCGCCGATCTTTGAGGCATTTCTGAGTTTTGATTAATTTGATGCGGTCCTGGTCAAAACTGGTTGAAACCTTTGTCTGGTAAAGCTTACAGCCCATTTTACCCGCTTTGATTTTGTATTACAAACTACCAATAATGCATATTGTTAGGTGCGGGTACTTTACAAGTAGATGAGTAGCGGTTAACATTGAAATGTTGCCTCTCTTCCCTCCCTCCAGCAAATTTTGAAAAGGAGCCGCCCCCAACCTATACGGCGGTTCCTCATCGGGCGAGTAATTCGCTTAGCCCGTCTACTTTTAACGGTCGTGCCGCGGTGGTGTTAGCCATACCACCGCGGTTCTACTTTTTGAATTTGTTTTAGTGACAGCGATCACACTCGAACAGATTCCAGCAGATATTTTCAACCCGGTCTGCGAAAGGGTTTCGGCTGAAAATCTTTCTTTGCGGATAATAAAAGGCGCTCGAATTCGATCGAGCGCCTCTAAACCTTTTTCGCCTGTTATTCGCAGGCTGTGACTGCGTACATGGTTTGCAGGGCGCCTGATGCGCCGCCGCATTTGTGAATGAATTCGCGTGCCAGCTCACGGATCGAATCCATGTTTTTGAAATTCGGCATGAAGCCGCCTCTCATCGACCGTGAGTTGGATAAGAGATGTCGCACGAAACGCAGTCCGGATTCTGTAATTTCAGCGTTTTCCGGACCACCGCTGCCCAATACAATGGTTCTAACGATGGACGATTCGGCGACAAACGCTGCAGCGACTTCGGCCGGCGAGTTGACCTTCGATGGGTCAAAGTTCAGTTCATCTGCGGGGGGATCAAAGTTCATCGCTTCCTGGTGCTCCCAATAATAAAGAAATTGTTGCGCCACCCCAGTAATCTAGCAGCCACAGAAATGTTGGCAACTAAAGAAACACTAAGGGACCATATATTGAGGCTATCGCTTGGTAGTCAATCAGCTATGAGATCGCAGCGAAACCCTGATAAACAGATGATTTCCCCTGGATAATTTTATTGTTCGAAATCTACGTATCTTTATGTATACGGCTGCACATCATTGTTTCGCGCAGTTAAGATGTGAGAAAGCCCATGATCGAGAAACCGGCACTGCTCAAGGCTTCCGCTTGTAGTTTCGCCTATTAGTGAGATACAGTTCCTCTTTGTATATAACTTCGAAGGCTGGGAGTGAACAAATGCCAGCGAGTATTTTGGAACCGCAAACAAAGCAGGAGCCCCGGGCGAAAGAAATGAAGTGTCTCGTCAAGGAAGATCTACACACAGACGGCTTGACCTTGAAAACGAATCAGCCTGAGCCCGAGCTCGGTATGGATGACGTGAAAATCAGGGTTCTTGCCACTGCTGTCTGTGGCACCGATAAAAGTATTTACAACAGCGGACATAACGAAGGCATCCGCAAAGAGATGCAGCGATACATTCATAACGGTGATTACAAGCCGATCGTTGTCGGTCACGAATTTTGCGGCATCGTCGAGTCTGTCGGGGCAGGTGAAGAGCACTGGCGCAGCGCAGATGAGCATTTGTTGATCAAGCCGGGCGACTATGTGACAGCCGAGATGCACCTTTCTTGCGGCCATTGCATGCTCTGTCGCACCGGTAACGAGCACATCTGCACACGCGTCAAAGTGAAGGGTGTGCACCTCGATGGTTGTTTCGCGCAGTCGGTCGTAGTGCCTTACAAAAACGTCATTCTGCTCGGAAAAGATGGCGACACCGGGACGATTCCGCTGCGCATCGGAGCGATGCTTGATGCCTTCGGTAACGCTGTGCACACGGTCATGGAAGCGGACGTGCGCGGCAAGTCGGTGGCCATACTTGGTGCCGGGCCACTGGGGTTGATGGCTGCATTCCTTTGCCGAGATTTCGGTGCCACTCGCATCTATATAACCGAGGCCGCCGACGTCGACCGGCGTTTTGCCCTTGCCACCGAGTTTGGTGCCGACGCCTGCTTCGATGTCGGCAAGGGTTCGCAAGAGTTGTATCGCGCCGTGGAAAAGTTTGAAACCGGAGCAAACGGCGTGGACGTGGTTTTAGAGATGTCCGGCTCTCCTTCTGCATATCAGGACGCGTTCAGCATCGTGCGCAATGGTGGCACCGTGTTGCTGCTCGGCATCACACGCAAACCGCTCACCCATTTCGACATCGCCAACTTCGTCATCTGGAAAGGCGTCACCGTTAAAGGCATCTTCGGGCGCAAGATGTTCGAAACATGGGAAACCATGCTGGGCTTGCTCAAGTCCAAACACCATGATTTGCAGTCCAAGCTGGACAAGGTTTTGTGCAGCAAAACCTATTCGCTCGATCAATACAAGGACGCATTTTCCGTGCTCGCTGACGGCTCGGAGATGAAGCTCGTCTTTTGTCCCGGGGAGAAACTTTAGCGACGCCGCCAAGCGGCGACACTAGACAGGAGATACTAAAATGGTCACGTCTTCAAAAGATGCAGCCAAGGAAGCCGCTCACAAGCTGGGTGTAAACGGGCTATACAGCGTCATCGAACGCGAACTGGCAGATGCTCGCCAGGCGAAGACTTTTAAAGTTGAAGTGCCGATCGAAAGCGAGCAGGGCGGTGTCGTTAAAGTCGACGGCCACGATGTCGTTATGCTGGCATCAAACAATTACCTCGGCTTGGCCAATCATCCACGTGTGCGAAAAGCGGCTCTGGCTGCCATGGACAAGTATGGTTTCGGCATGGCTTCGGTGCGTTTTCTTTGCGGCACGCAGAAGATTCACTTCGAACTGGAGGAGAAAATCGCGCAATTCCTGGCGATGGAAGACGCGATATTGCATTCCTCATGCTTCGCTGCCAACGAAGCGTTTTTCACGGCATTGCTTTCCAGCGATTACGGACAAAAAGACTTCCGCGACGTAATCTACAGCGATCAGCTCAATCATGCCAGCATCATTGACGGCATCAGACTGGCACGCATTGCCACGAAAACGACAGATGTAAAAGCGTACAAGCACAATGACCTGACGCAACTGCGGCACTTTCTGCAAGAGGACGAGGCCCAGAACCACCGGGTGAGAGTGGTTGCCACCGACGGCGTATTCAGCATGGAAGGTGAATACGCTCCGCTCGATCAGTTCGTCTCCATGGCCAAAGAGCACGATGCATTGCTGTTCGTCGATGAATCTCACTCGACTGGAGTGCTGGGCAAAACCGGGCGCGGAACACCTGAGCAGTGCGGTGTCCACGGTAAGATCGACGTCATCACTGGAACCTTGGGCAAGGCCCTTGGTGGCGCATCCGGTGGTTTCATCGCCGGCAAGAAAGTGCTGATCGATTACATGAGGCAGAAATCTCGCCCCTACACCTTTTCCAATACAGTTCCGCCGATGATTGCCGCTGCTTCGTTAGAGGCGATCAAGATCATCGAGGAGGACAACTCTTTAGTGCAGAAATTGCACGACAACACCAGCTATTTCCGCACCGAGATCAAACGACTCGGCTTCAGGATTCTCGAAGGTGAGCACCCGATCGTTCCAATCATGGTCGGCGAAGCGGCGGTGGCTATGGACATGAGCCGCGAGCTGCTGAGCGAGGGTGTCTACATTCGCGGTCTCTGGTATCCCGTCGTTCCCCAGGGTGAGGCGAGACTGCGTGGACAGATCTCCGCCGCCCATTCCAGAGAAGATCTCGATCGAGCGCTTAGCGCGTTTCAAAAGGTCGGCAAGAAACTGGGCGTGATTTGAAATTTCGCCATCCAGTTCATGTAACGCAACCATGTCATTACGAGCGAGCGAACGCAGTGAGCGCAGCCGAGAAATCTCTCATAGCCTTTGTTTCGCCACGGCAAAGGTCCGAGAGATTTCTCAACTGCGGGCTGCGCCCTTCGTTCGAAATGACTGTTGCCGGGAGAGTCAGTGCCAAAGCCCTTGTCGCAGCAGTTCTTCTGGCTGCGTTCTGCGGCAGAACCATTGCCGCCGATGATGCCTACACCGATATGGGCTACGTTATGCAAGGTGGCGGACTGGACCACGTTCTTTGCGAGCGAGCCGCCTATTCTGCCGCATTCGATCGCTGGTTCAAAGACTATCTTGCCGGCAAAGGTGTTGCTGCTGAGAGTGAGTGGGCGGCGGTACTGAAGGTGGCGGCTGGTGTTAAAGACCTTACTCAACTGGTGCGTTTGACTAATTCAAGACTGGCCTTTTCAGACGACGAAACTTCGGGCGACAGATCGGATCTGCTGGTGTGCGACAAAACGATTTTGGCCTCTACTGAAAAAGCGGTTGGCCCAAATAGTCCGCTTGTAGCAAGCGTCGAATTGTTTCTTTGCGGGCTCTATGAAGGCAAGAACGACGTTCCGTCCGCCATTTTATACAGGAAGAAATGCCTGACCATTCACGAAAAACTGTGGGGGCCGCAAAGTGCACGCCTGTTGGTGGAATGGAGAGACCTGGCGCGGCGTCTCATAGTTGTGAAAAACTACAAAGAAGCACTGCAGAATTTGGATAAGATGATCTCGGTCGCTCAGAAAGAAAAAATCCCGATCGCAGTCAAACAAGGCTTAGACTTGAAAGAGAAGATTCGCAAGCTGCAGTCCAAGGGCAGCAAAGTTTAGCAGCCTATTTTATTGAAACGACCCGGCCGCCGGTGATTCTGGCGATCTCTGCCGCGGTGGTGCGGAAGACCGACCTGGGTGTTCCAGCCGCAGCCCATATTTCGTCGTACTGACTCAGATCCTGGTCGATGAAAGTCGTAATCCGTTCCTTATGTCCGACCGGCGGCACGCCGCCGATGGGGAAGCCGGTTTTTTCCTGGACAAATTCTGCGGTGGCTTTGCTGACCGGCTGCAGGAGCAGGCGTTCCAGCGTCTTTTCATTGACCTGGTTGCCGCCGCTGGCGATAACGAGAATGGGTTGACGCGTGGTGGTTGTCTTGAAGATCAACGATTTGGCGATCTGCTCGACTTTGCAGCCAAGAGCTTGGGCGGCGTCGGCTGCCGTAGCGGTGGACTCGTTCAACTCGCGCACCGCTGAATCAGCGCCAGCGACTCGCAATGCCTCTTGCACTGTTTGAGATTTATTGCTCAAGATGTCGGACATGTCATCCCTCATCAGTCCAGAACAGGCAAAGAAGTTACCAGAAAAGGATGCCGAGAACGGGTTTCCAGTGTAACACTATGCGCCTGTTTTGACCCGTTGGCAAATTTGCGGTGCAGCAGTGACCTGTTGCAAGGTATCGCCGGGAATCATTTGAGTGAGAACCGATTGAGCGCAGGCAAACAATACTTTGTTATGTGTCAGGATTGCCACTTCGTAATTGTCCAGCGCCAGGTGCGCTTCTTCGTTGGTGACTTTGTAACGGCTTTCGAATCGCTTGTCCAAATACAGTTCTTTCATGATTTTGACCTGCTCAGGACCGCCGGTGGCCATGATGTAGCTGAGCAGAGCAAGCTTTGCTGCCGGTCCGACAAAATTGGGAGTCATCGCGGCTGAACCCAGAATGGTCTGAATAATGTGCGACGAGACCATCGCCACTTTACTCTTGTGATTGTATTTGTGAACTCGCCGCGTGATCTCTTTGACGACCGGATCTTCGTCCATCGACGTTTCCACAATCAGCTTGTGCTTGTCTTGCTTTTCCGTTACATCCCAGACGCCGCGCTGAAACAGGTTTTCCGGCATCTCGATCTGATTCGCCTGATCGATCAGCATTTGTCTGGTTTCTGTCGCCTGTTCTTCGCCTACGAGTTGTTTCAACGATGCAAAACCAGAATCGGCCACAGCGCCGCCCCGTTCCGGATCGCTCATGCCCAGACCCATCGCCAGTTGCATCATGCTGGTAACAACTTGACTGTGAGTTTCATCAATATGCTTCTGGCGGGCATATTCTGCCGAAGCAGCGCTTTTTAGCTTGAGTTTCTCTCCTAAGATGATGTCGCCGGCCTCGCTCGATGGACCGAAGCCACGGAACGGCACGAGATAGTCATAGGCATCTTTGCCTTGGGCGATGATCTTTTGCGACGTTGTTCTGTAATGGTTGACTGCGCGATCCAGCACTGGCGTTGATGAATCGCGATCGAGGGCTGAGTCGAGCAGCTTGTCTATTTGTTGTCCCACCCGATCGCCCTCGTCTGCGCTGATTGAAGCGCTGAGCTTGTCCGGTTGCTGCTCGTGTTTGGCTGCCCGCACTCTTGCCACCACGGCAGGCTGAGTTTGATGTGTGCCCATCGGCCCCAGCATCGGCAACGACCAGACGGACTCGTCAATTTGCTCATCGCTCTCGTCGGCTCGAGCACCATCGGTGGTGCTGAGCGCGCCGTTGATCGGCGTATTAAAATTGATCTCTGACAGCGCTGGCTCTGCCGCCGGTGCGGCGACACTTGTGTACCCCGACAGCAGCAAAACAATCGACAAAACAAAAGCCTTGCGCGGAAGGCGAAATGAAAACTGCTTCTGAGAGGCTGGTAAATGTATCACTAGTATTAAAGTGAGCGGCGGATGTAAACGTGTTGACAGCCTGGATAGACTAGCAGATTTCAAGCGACCCGATGGAGCGGCAGTTTAAAAGGTTTCTTACAGTTGGAAAGGCTGCACAGGGCTTGAGATGCGGCTGGCAAAGCGGCGAGCGACCGTTCGCGAACACACTCAAATTTTGCTAGTCTGAGATTAACGGCTCTTCAGCTGTGCTGATAATGACACTTTTCCGAGAAGCATCTCATGCGGGCAATCCGAAAGATTTCAGAGCGTTCATCTGATTTCGACCTGCGGCGAATTAGTCGATTGACGTATTGCTGCACGATCATTGCCACCATAATTTCTCAGGGCGTTCCTGCCTGTGCCGAAAACACCACTGCCATGCTCAATTTAGCCAGGCGCGAAAAGATGGCCGGCAATTATTTTGAGGCGGCCGGCTTGTGCACGAAAGTGATCGAGTTGCAACCACGCAATGTCGATGCTTTGTTATTGCGTGAACGCGTATACATCAGAGTGGGGAAATTAAAGGACGCCTTCAACGATGCCACCAAACTCGCCACCATTGATCCAAAAAATGCTGACAATTTGCGTGAGTTGGCTGGGCTTTACAGTGCCTCAGGTAAATACACCCAGGCCCTCGCTGCTATCAACAAGACGATCGCTTTGAGGCCGAGCATGTCAGCCTTACTGCTCAGGGCGGAGGTCAATTACCATCTGGGCCGATACGCAGACGCAGCAGATGACTACAGCAGAACTATGGAAATATTTCCTGGCACACAGGGATTACACGAGCTGCGCGGCAACGCCTTCAATCTGGCTGGCAAATATCAGGCAGGGTTGCAAGATTTGGTTGATATGTTTTATGTGACGAACGTTGACACTACGACGACGCCGGAGATCACCGCGAAGTTCATCAAACGTTATGCCAATGTTGGCGCTGATTGGAATAAAGCGGTAAGCACAAACCCTAAGCATCCGGGCGTGTTCTGCGGCCGTGGTGTTTATCGAATGCTGATCGGCGATTTCAGGGGGGCGCTCGACGATTTGACGAAAGCGCTTCAACTCGATCCGAAATTTCAGCCGGCGTTATGGCCCAGAGCAATCACTTACGTTCGGCTTGGCAAATTGAGCCAGGCCTATGCCGACGTCGATCGGATCACCAGCCTTTCTCCTGATTCGCCCCTGTCATATCGCACGCTCGATCGCTATTACTATCTGGCCGACAAACACGAGCAGTGTCTTGAAGATTTGAGCAAACGCATCCAGAAAACGCCCGGCAATGTGCAGTTGTATCTTGCTCGGGCGCGCCTGCATTTTGTGCTTGAGCAGATGGATTTGTCGGTGCAAGACTACACAACGGCGATCAAGATGAAACCTTCGTCTCCCGAGGCTTACACCGGCAGAGGTGAGGTTTATCTCTCCATGAAAAACATCAAAAATGCTTTAGCCGATCTGAACCAGGCTCACAAACTCGATGCCAAAAACACAGACGCCTTAAGCAATCGGGCTATGGCTTATCTGGAGGAAAAAAACTACGCAAAAGCGGCTGAAGATCTGACTCTGTTGATACAGCTGCGATACAAATTGGCGAAAACCTATCAGGCGCGTTCGGAATGTTATATGCGCTTGGGCAAGAACGCCAACGCCAGAGCCGACCTCGAACAACTACGATGGGTGAATGGATAGCGTTTCAAATGCAGTGAGATTTAAATGCAGTTTGTGCACGCAAATTATTTATACATCTGCGCTTCCCAGTTGCCGCCACCCTGGGTTTTTCCATTTAGATAAGGTCCTTGATAGTCTCTGTCGTTCACCATGCTCACCCGGGCTTTAAAGATCATGCTGTGTTCCGGTACATTCACAGTCATCTTGCTTGGCTTAGCTCTTTTCCCTTTGCCTTTCACCATCTTCGTGTGTTTGGATGCAGGATATTTGCGAATGAGAGTCAATTTTGGATAGTGATACCAACCATTATCTATGATGAATTTTTCTTTGGTGTCATGATCGACGCCGTGACCTGAAATACGGTCGCTGACCTGCTCGAGGAACATCGTCGAATGGATGTTCCTGAAGTTGTATTCGAATGCCACGTTCCATTTTCCGGATAGCTCGGGAGTGTGATTAAGCATTGACGCCGACTGCTGGCCGGAAGGCTGGAAGGTGGGTGATTGCTGTTGTTGCGGCGGCGCGGCAGGCGCTGACCCCGGGGGAGCCAGTTCGGCTTCCCAGATATTGCTCACGATCTTTCCGGCTTTCCCAGTTGTATATTCGCCGTGCATGTAAGGTCCGTGGTATCCGGCATCATTAGCCATTTCCAGTGTGCCCGTGTATTCGACCTCGGGAGAGTTGCCGGGATACTTTTTATAAAACTGGACCTGATTGCCGGTAATCTGACCTTGTTCAACCGAGAACCCCATGCCGCTCTGGTCGTCTTTGCCATGACCTGTGAATGATTGCCCCTGCTGGTCGAGATGCACGGTCGATTGCAGAGTGTCGTTGTTGAACTGAAAGCCAAATTGCCAGTCGCCTGAGATTGAAGGCAACTGATTTGCTGCTCCCGGCTGGGGCGCACTGGTGTCGGTGCCGGTTTGGCCTGCCGGAGGCGCCTGCGTTTTGCCGCCTTTGTTCTTATCGATGTCGATATGGGCGCAGCCGGCGAGCATCAGCAATAGAGCTGATACTGCGGACAGTTTGCACAGATTGTTTACTAAGGTCATCCGCTTGATACCAGCCACGTAACCGCGTGGCTCCCTGGTTGTCTAGACTACAAAATGGCCGACCTGAGCGAAAGGCTTGGAAAGTATGGTTTTTCTGCTCGATTCTTCATTCAAGGTTCATCTTAGCGCGTTGCCTCCGGGATAAAACCCGAAACTCCACCCAGGATTTATGTCCTGGAATCGGAACTGGTTTTGATCCGACTGCGGCATATTTGCAGTCTATGCATGAAAATGAGCAGCGATTGTGAGATTGGTGTGTCAAAGTCTTGGCAAAACCGCATTTTTAATCTTGACTACGTATTTTCCCCATGACAATTGGAAAGACTAGTAGTATCTTAGACACACTTACTAGTCTGGGTTTCCAGACGTCTGCGCAAATCCCACATACCAAGAAAACAGAGCGTTTAATGGCGCCTCTCGACTCTCCCACTCCAGCAAAAGCTACCGTTCCCGCCGACGCGGGCACAACGGTGATTGACACAACCGGCACGAAAGCGGCGGTTGCTGACAATGCAATTCCGGTCGCCGGTGCCGACCACATTCACCCGACTGCAACAGCGCCTGACCATCCTCCTGCCGAATTGAGCAACTGGACTTGGACACTGGACGAATTCAGGAAGGCTGGCGACGCCATGAAGGGTGTTGTTACAGGAGCAGCCAATACTGCTTTAGACTTATTAAGCGGTAACCCGGGCGGCGTTATAAACGACATCGCCGACGGATATAAAAACAACAAGTACTTAGACTCGGTCTTCGGGTCACCCATCTCCGATATATTCGCCGCCGTTGGTGCCGGCTCCAAACCCACGGGCGGCGGCGGAGGCGGCGATCAGACTGCCGCCGACACCAAGGGCGTCAAAGCCACAGTCGACGGCCAAGGGCGACGCACAGTTACTGATGCAAGCGGCGACGGCAGATCAGACACGATCGGACCCGATGGCAAAGACCATTATCAGGATAAACGGACTGGTGCCGATGTCGTTTATGACCACAAAGACAAGAGCGCTACGGTAAAAGACATCGCCGGAACAGGCATAACTGAGCAGGCCACGGAGCAAGGCACATGGAAGACCTTGCCTGACGGCAGACAGGTTTTCACCTCGACTGGAAATTCGACCGATTTCGACAAGACTAAGATCGTAGAAGGCAAGCTTTACGTTTTCAAAGACGGCGTCGTCGAAACGAAGAAAGGGGACAACCTCTATACCTATCATAAGAATGGTCAAGCTGAGATCGACACACCTCAAGGTCAGATCCAGATCAAGGATGGCAAGGTTACCTACAAGGGACAAACGGTTAGCGAAGAGAATTTGGATCGCATCCAAGATGAACTCGGCTCGCATGATTTGATTCATCGCGATGCGGCCACCGGTGCGATCACGATCGACCGTTCTGCACCAGCCGGTATGCACGTTGACAACGCCCAGCCCGACGCCGTTAAAGTGCACATTGAGAAGGCCACTGTTAAGGGCGAAGCGGCCGACATCACCGTCAAACCTGCCGATACGCCGCCTGGAGCAGCTCAGCCCACTCCAGCCACCGTTACTTTTGACGTGCCGAATGAGTTCCGTACTCAAACAACGTTCCCACCAGAGGGGAGCCAGCAGCAACCAGACGAACGAGCGATCGATTTGCGCTCCGGTCAGCCACAACAACTGTTTGATTACAATCTCGGCAATGGCGATATGACTGTAGGCGGTGGCCCCAACGGTGCTAATCCGGACATCTCATTCACCCCGACTGATACGCAAACCAGCTGGGACGGCGATGATTATCAGTTTAATAACAACGGCGATTTAAGCGGCGCTTACGACTCGCAGAACAATCCAATTGAGATCGCTGCGACGGTCGAAGACGTGCAGGAAGTGACTGCGGATGCGCAGGTTGCTCAAACTGTCGTGGGCGCTGCACTCAGCCAGCTCGCTGTAACTGCTGACCCGAACGCCGGAGCGGCGGCTCTTGCCCAGCTCGATGCCTCACAATCGGCGATTGCCGGAGAAACTGACGCGCCTACCAGTGTGATCGATTACGGGTTGCAAGCAGTGTCTAGTGCCCGCGACACAGTCAATGCCGCAATGAATCTGGCTCAACAGAAGCAATCAGGTGTGCTTGCTTTCAATGCACCCGACGACCCGTCAATTGTTTTATCCATATCGCAGAGTTCGGCCGCCTGAGCGCCAAAGTCCCAGCAAGAAAAATTGCAGGTGTCGTGCTTGGTTATGAGAGATCTCTCCATTCCGCTCACTGCCTTCGCTCCAGTCGAGATGACAGGCGTCTGCTAAACCGCATTGCAACCGCGAGTTACTGTTCCAGGCAGGATAAATCTCAAGGCATGGGAACACCGGACTCATTGCCACAATGATTGAGCCTCTCGCTTTTATCTCATTGATGGAGAGGCTGCGGATTGGCTAAACTAGCGGGGCTTGTCGTGGACGTGCTCATGACAGCCATTCTGGAGGTGTTCTTTTGGCGATTCCTCTTAATACACCGGTGACTGTGCTGCTTGTCAGCGGTGAACAGGTTGAAGGAGAAGTTGCCATGGCCGATCAGACCACGTATTTGTGCCTGCGTCGTGAGAATGAAACGCTCTATTTGCCCTGGTCGGCTATCAAGTGTGTGCGCGGGCCGGCGCTGCCTGAACGCGGTGTCGGCGGTGCCTACGCTGCTCGGCTTCCGGGACAGCCTTGATCCCTAGACGCTGAAGTCTTCTGTTGCGTCATCTTCTTCATCCTCGTCTTCAAGATCTTCCTCATCCACCTCCCATGTCTCGGGAACAGCGTTTGCGGCGAGCCAGGAGTGTATGCGCTTCAGCACTTTGGCTTCCAGGAAGTCGTTCAAGGATTTGAGCTCTTCCGGGTCGTTCTCCAGAATCTTGCGAAAGCCTGACAGGACATGCGGGCTTTCAAAAGCCATATCGAGCAATCTTCTGAAACGCTCCTTTGTGACCGCGTGAGCAAAATCGTGCAGGTCGGCGAGCTGCGTTTGGCGATCCGGTTTGGGAACGTAGAGAAAACGTTCTCTCGTTTTTTCGATCTCATCGGTGAGGTCGCGCAAGTCCAACAAATTGCGATTGACCAGCTTGATGTCGCCGGTTTTAGTGTCCAAATAATAGGCGTTGTCCGGCGAGTCATCTTGCCAGGCGAACATCAAATACGACATGTCGATGCGGCGCTCAATTTTCGTCATAATTTATAGGCGCTCCGTTGACCCTTCGACTCCGCTACGCTTCGCTCAGGGCAGGTCCCATTCGACTCCGCTGCGCTTCGTCCCGGGCAGGCTTTGCCTTCGCTCACTGGGTCGATCAATTGGTAGTGACTCCATATGTGGTGGCGACGCCGAAACCGATGCTGCTTCGCTTTGGTCGACCGAGATCATGCCACCTGTATCGCTTGCAAGTCAATGCTTGCCTGTTGCCGCTTAGCGACTTATAGATTCTTTCCACAGCATCAGAGACCCCTACGAGACCCCTTCCACCAGAACTCTGCCGGGAGTGTACTATGATGATTCGGAATTGAAGAAGCAAGCTTGCTAGTCTGACTCGGAGAGAGAGCTGGACGATAGCGCTCTGGGTTCCGAGCCTGTCACCGAAGCGCCAGCGCCGCGCCAGAGATTCGCAAGCAATGAGCACCTCGAGCTTGCGTATGCTTTACTGTTAACTGCACGATTTCTCAGTCGAGCCTGCCGCACGTTATGATTTGAGGATCGCCAGGAGACTCTTTATATGGACGAAGCAATTCTGCATATTCCGGAGGGCATTAATTTTGAATGCACGGGATGTGGCAACTGCTGCTTCAGCTGGCCGGTTCCAGCCACAGATGATGACGTCGAGCGCATCAACAAATTAGTGCCGGCTTCGCTGCCGCTTTTTCGACCGCTGGCAGCCAGCGAGCAAAAGCTGTCTGCCTACACGCATACGCTGGAGAAGCGCGCTGACGGTTGTTGCCAGTTTCTCACCGAGGAGAATCGTTGTCGCCTCCACCTTGAATACGGATCTGAGGCCAAGCCGGCTATGTGTCAGCTCTTTCCCTATACGTTCACGCCGGCGCCCAGCGGCATTTACGCGTCGGTAAGTTTCGCCAGCACCGGTGTTCTGTACAACAGTGGCATGCCACTTTCGCAACAGCGCCCATTGCTGGACGCTCGTTGGCGGCTGCTCTCGAACCTCATGCCCGGCTACAGACCGGATTGGACTACAGCTCAAATTGCCGATGGAGTGCCGTTGGCGTGGGACGATTATTTGGCGGTGGAAACAGTTTTGCTGGCGATGTTTGCTCCAGTCATGCCGGAGAAACAGAATGATCGCCCCCTGGTTCGATGTTGGGAAACAGCGAGCGCAGCGGTTGTTGCCCGGCTACCTGCCGGATATGAGATCGAGAAGAACCTGACTGATGCGCGACCAAAGGTCGTCGATCAGATTTTACTCAAGGCGCTGCTGGAGTTTTACTTTCCGCCCGACGTCTTCTGCGCCACCGCCCATGATCTGCCGGCGCGTCAGATTGCCGTTCAACTGGTGACGCCACCAAATAAGGTGCGCATCGAATATGGTGGCAGTGAGATTTCAGTCGTGCATCTGTTGGAGCGAAAGTTAGGAGCGTTAAGCCCGGCGTGCGGGGATCTAATCCGGCGTTTCGTCTATTGCCGCCTGTTTGCCAAGCTATATTTCGGCCCTGGCTACAACAACTTGAGTTTGATTGCCGGTTTGCACCATCTTTTTATACTGGTGGCGATTATCCGCATTCAATTGAAGCAAACACAGTTTCTCCAAAAGCCTGAGACTGAGCAGTTTATGCAGCTGGCAGAATTGGTCAGAACGTTGGAACGTCGTTTGACAGTTGCTTCTCTGAGCAGAGAGTCGTCGACAGTTCTGGAGGTTTTGCTCTCCAGCCCCCAGCGATTGTCGAGGATGATCGCTCTGGCCAATTGACAGTAGCCGGTGCAATCCGTGAAACGATCTTGAAATACTTGGCCACCGTGGATGTGACGGGCAGTTTCTCTTAGATTTCCTGTCTGCAATTGCTCCGCTCACTTTCTCAGTAATTGTCGCGTTACTCAGATATTCTCAAAGAAAATCTGAGGGCTGAAAATCTTGCACTCTGACCAGTGCGAGCGGCGGCGATTGCAAACCTCGGGTTTGGGTATGAATCTGACAGAGATAGGGACGATGGTTCCTGCGGCAGGCGCGGTTTTCAACAATGGGCGATGATGTTGTCAGCGGAGCGTCGCAAGAAGGCGACAAAGAACCGGTTCAAGCCGAGCGAGTAGTCAGTACAGCAGGTGGTGGCTCGAATGGCGAAACCCCCGAAGCTGGCGGCGAAGTTTCTGCGCCGGACAGCGCTCAGCGCGAGGCTCGCGAAACACTGGCTGCGATTACTGCGGCGATGGCCGAACGCAAAAAACAGCCGCTCAGAAAGAGCGACTCGCTCGGCGGCACCCTGTCGATAGCAGAGATAGAAGCGATGGAACGCCAGCCAACCGGCAACGGTGCTCCCTCTTCTGGTGAGAAAACGGAACCGGTGGTGCCGCCCCCGGATTCGACGACGCCGCAGGAGATCAAGCAGCGCCCTCCTTTGAAATTACCGAAGTTAGCTAAACCTGTCAACAAAAAAATCGTCGGATTATTTGCAGTCTGTGGAGTTCTATCAGGCGCTGCTGGAATATTGATCGGCTCTCAATATCGGACGGAGCACAAGGTTATTTACGGGCTGTCGCCTGTTAAGGACGCAGGTTTCGGCAAAGGCAGGACGATCGGACTGCGAGCCAATGGCGAAAATCCGGTGGCTGATATTGTCGCTGAAGCTTTGCCGACAGTGGTAAACATCGACATGGCGCCGCCGCCGATCACAGAGAATGGCACTATAGAGCTGCCATCCAAAGGTTTCACTCTTAACCTGACTCCGCGCTTTCACGGTCGTCAGTCGGATTCCGGTAATCCGCCTCGTTCGCTGGGAACAGGAGTGATCATTCGTTCTGACGGTTATGTTGTTACCAGTTCCCATGTAGTCAGAGCGGTAGGCAATCGAATCGTTGTTACGCTCAATGACAAACGCTCCTTCGACGCCAAGATTGTTGGCAAAGACTCTTTTACTGATCTGGCTTTGCTCAAAATCGACGCCGATAACTTGCCGGTGGCACGTTTTGGCACCAGTGTCGACTTGCGACCGGGCGATTGGGCAATTGCTGTGGGCAGTCCCTTTGGCTATGACCATACCGTCACGCTCGGCATCATCAGTGCAGTTGGGCGCTCGATCTCCGACTTGAACAACCATGTAGATCTGATTCAAACCGACGCTGCAATCAATCCTGGCAACTCCGGCGGACCGTTGTTGAACATTCGCGGTGAAGTGGTGGGCATCAATTGCGCAGTGCGAACGGCGGCGCAGAACATCGGTTTTGCGGTGCCGGTAGATGTGGTGCGCACTGTTGCTGACGAGCTGCTCGCGCATGGCACCATTAAGCGACCGTTCCTCGGCATTTTCATGCAGGACTTGAATCCTTACGTCGCGCAGCAATTGCAACTGAAGGTCAATCATGGCGTGATCGTCGGGCGCATCGTTCCCGATAGCCCCTGCGAGAAAGCAGGTGTCGGTCAAAACGATATCATCGTCTCCGTCGACGGGCAGAAAGTGGATACCACCAAAGAGGTGCGCGAGATCCTCAAGAAGTGCTCGCCAGGCGAAGTGATGGAGTTCGTCTTCTATCGAAAAGGTTCAGGCGAAGAGAAACGCAAAGTAGTCATCGGCAATTACCCTGAAGAATAACAGGGCGTCGCATGCTATGAGTTTTCGATCAAAAAAATTCTTCCGTCACTTTGTGCGGTGATCATGTTTCCGCTTCGGCGGAACCGTTAATTTGTTGGTTATGAAACGCAGCGATCCTGCGGGTGGCTCAGTTTAAGACTGCAGACGCTTGCTGCGCCGTAATTTGCGCCTGGACGATGGGATTTTTACGATGGATCCGGATCGATGATTCGCCAATAATAGCTGGGTCTCCGAGAGCGAACATATATTGGAACATCCCCACTTGCTTGACCGTGAAGCCACGGTAGTCCACGACGGTCTGATTCAAGGCGTCTGGGACGGCATCGGTCAAGCCGCCAATGATGCAAAGAAAGGCGCTCACGATCTGGTCGAGCATCCGGCTTCGACCGTGGCCAATTATTTGGGCAACCACTGGCAAGATTTCGTTGCCGGCGCTGTGATTACGGCGATCGCTCCCAAGGGAGCGCTGCTCAATGCCGCTCTTGTCGCCTATGCCTCTCGCGACGTCTGGGAGCCGGCGGGACTGGCGATCATCCACGCCACCTCATCCGACGCCGATGCCGGCAAGTTGGCGACCGGTCTGCGTCGTGATGAGAGTCATGCTGTGGAAGGGTTCGCGTCCTCGCTGCCGCTGACTATGCTCGGCAGTTCTGTTGCCAAATTCGGCACGAATGCGCTTCTGGGCGAGAACATGGGATTGTCCGATCTGGTCAGAGGCAAGGTTTCTCTCAACGACGTTTCAACCAATTATTGGAACTTTCGCGACAGCATCAGCCCACCGAAGTTGAAAGTCTTGCTCACTGACATTGATGGCACGATGGGCCCGTTCGTTGATTACTTTGCACCGGCGGTGCGAGACAGTGTCAGGCAGATGAGTCGAGAGCAAGGAGTGAGCGAACTCAGTATTTATAAAGCGATCGGCAAAGTGATGGACAAGTACCGCACCCATGATTATCCATGGAGCTTGGAACAGTCCGGTCTCTTGCAACGGTTCAACATGACGCCAGAGCAATTCACTAGCAAAGTGGTGGAGCCGTTTTGGGACAATATGGATCGCACGCGAGAGCAGCACCTGAAGCCGTTCGTCAACGTCGAACCGACGCTGCAGAGCTTGCGAGATCACAACGTGCGCGTGATCGCTCGCAGCGATGCGCCTTTCTTCATCGCCAAAGCGCGATTGAAGACGATGGGGTTGGACAAATACGTCGATGAATTGTACGCGCTTGATATACACGTTCCCGATATCAAAGACCTGGACCATCCATCGCTGATGGAGCATGGCAGCGAGCGGGTTCGGCACCTGATGGAAGAGCCCGCCGACTACCAGAGGGCCCAGGTATTGCCGCGCCAGTTTGAGAAACCGGCGATCGGCAACATGGCAGACCGCTTGCAGGAGCTGGGCGTGAGGAAAAGTGAGGTGGCGATGATCGGCGATAGCCGGGTCAAGGACGGTGGTTTTGCGCAAAACCTTGGGGTCAAATTCTTTTATGCTCTCTACGGTGCACATCCAGCCTCTGAGTACACGGATATCTTGCGCACGCTCTCTTCCGGAGCTGAGGGCAAGCCGGCTACGTCGGTCTCGGAAACAGTGCTGGGGACGAAACAGAAAGTCTATCCTCCGATATACAAAGAGGCGGCAAGCTACAAAGACCTTCTGCCGGAACTGCAACCGAGAACTGATTTCGGCGCCTTGATGCGCAAGTTGATGCCGTCATATCAAGGATTGATCGGCACCAATCTCTTCCCCTATCAGCAATCTGGCGCTTTGGACGGGCAACTTTAGTTAAGTGCCCCGTTGGCTTCGTTCCTCGCCGCCTCCGCGCGAGTTACGCTTCGGCTCCTCGCCGCCTCCGCGCGAGTTACGCTTCGGCTCCTCG
>Ga0182024_10010785_pt1 | contig 18555 bp, 15 predicted proteins | sample P32metaG_FD_120480 | JGI IMG/M metagenome (GOLD analysis project Ga0182024, IMG submission 120480) | Permafrost microbial communities from Stordalen Mire, Sweden - P3-2 metaG (Illumina Assembly) | ecosystem: Environmental > Terrestrial > Soil > Wetlands > Permafrost | place: Sweden: Stordalen... | reverse complement strand
ATGCCAGCGGTGTGAGTGAGTAGATCCTGAATAGTAATGGCACGCCGCGCGGGAACGATGTTGATGCCGGAATCGTTTTTCACCGCAACAGTGGTCTTATCGAAGGTCGGGATGAAATGGCCAACCGGCTCGTTCAGCCCGATCTTGCCTTCTTCGACGAGCGCGGGCACGGCGGTGCTCGTTATAGCCTTCGTCTGTGATGCAATGCGAAAGATCGTAGACGGGTTCATGCGTCGGCCGGCTTCCTTATCAGCCCAACCGACAGCGCGCTCAAACACTGGCTTGGGCTGCGGGATCGCGCCATCCTCGCCGTTCTTCTCGGATGTGGTCTGCGACGCTCGGAGGTAGCCTCGCTCACTTTCGCGCATGTCCAGCAGCGCGACGGTCGCTGGTGCATCGTCGATCTCGTCGGAAAACAGGGGCGGGTCCGAACCGCGCCGATGCCCGGCCTGGGTGAAGGTGGCACTTGACGCATGGACCGTCGCCTCCAGCGGTGTCAACGGGCGTGTGTTCCGCCCTGTGAATCGCTGCGGGGCCATTACCGGCGAGCACCTCGGTGAGAAGGGCGTGTGGCAGATGCTGCGGCGCTACACAGCCGAGGTCGGCGTTCCCGGAATCGCGCCCCACGACCTGCGTCGTACTTGCGCCAAGCTGTGCCGTGCCGCCGGAGGCGAGCTTGAGCAGATTCAGTTGCTACTGGGCCATGCGTCCGTCCAAACTACGGAGCGGTATCTTGGCACCAAACAGGATTTGGCCCACGCGCCGAACGACGCGATTAGGCTGAGGGTTACCACCTAACGTCAGCTCCCATCCCCTGTAAACTGAATCTTTCACGGAAAACTTCCGATCTTAGTCTGGAGATTCGTAGGGCGATGAATACGATTGCGCCTTTCTTGAAAAGCTTTCGAGATCGACTTGACAATCAATGCCGGGTGACGATCGAAGCTTGGAACGAGAAGGGTGTCCAACCCTTGAAGGTGCGAACGGAATTGCACGACGTGAAGATCGAGGGCCCAACCCGGATTTACCTGCGGTAGCGCAGTAAACGGACCGCCGGTTCTCGCCAACCTCTCCGCCGAACGCGTGATTGCGAATCACTCTTTCTTCCGATGCGCCACAAGATTTACAGGAGCATGCTTAAGGCATGGCAACAGAGCTTGTGAATCTTTCTAATGAGTTGGCGGCAGCCGCCGAGCGCGCGTCGGCGAGCATTGTGGCGGTCCACGGCAGGCGCGGAATCGGCTCCAGCGGCATTGTCTGGCGAGATAACCTGATCGTGACTTCGAGCGAAGGTATCCGCGTGGAAGAGGGTGTCCATCTCGTTCTTCCCGATGGACGCTCTTCTGCGGCGCGCCTGCGAGGTCGGGATTCCGGCACGGACCTCGCCGTCCTGGAGACGGATGCCGGCGGTCTCCGCCCACTGGAGCATGCAGGCGTCGGTGCGCTGAAGGTCGGGCAACTGGCTCTGGCGGTTGGTCGTACCTCCAACACTGGGCCGATCGCGTCCTTCGGCATCATCAGCGGTGTTTCCGGAGAGTGGAAGACCTGGCGAGGCGGAACGCTAGACCCCTTCGTGCGCTTGGACATCTCGGTCTATCCCACGCTCTCCGGCGGTGCGGCCGTGGATGCGGCCGGCAACCTGATCGGTTTGGTCTCGACCGGACTATCGCGGAGTTCTGTATTCGCCGTGACCGGCGCCACAATAAACCGGATCGCTGAAAAGCTGATCGAGCACGGCTACGTCAGCCATGGATTTTTGGGAGTGGCGCTTCAGCCGGTGGTGCTTCCTCGGGAAGTGCAGGAACGGCTCCACCAGGACGCTGGGATCATGCTACTCGGAATCGAGCCTGAGGGGCCCGCCGCGTTGAGTGGATTGATTCTCGGGGATGTGTTGGTGGTTGCCGGTGACCAGTCACTCGCGCGGCCGGAAGCGCTGGCGGAATTTCTACAAAGGACACCGGTGGGCCAGACCGTCAAGTTTCAGGTGCTGCGGGCGGGCGTCGTGCAGGATCTCGATGTACGGATAGGTGAACGACCTATCAGAAGGAGATAGGTCGGTGGCGGGTAGCTTTGGAGAAGTAGTCGAAACACTCCGACGGTCTACTGTCCAGGTTCGAACAGGTCGCAACAGTAGCGGGTCTGGCGTAATCTGGTCGCAGGATGGTCAGATTGTGACCAACGCGCATGTGGTTCGCGGGGCAAGGAACTCCGGCGACGTTACAGTCGAACTGTGGGATGAACGCCGCGTGCCGGGTGGGGTCGTGAAAAAAAACCGGCAGCGCGACCTGGCGGTTTTGCAAGTGGCAGCTTCCGGTCTGACGGCGGTTTCGCCTGGCGATTCAAACGCGCTTCGGGTGGGCGAGTTCGTGATCGCTGTCGGCAATCCGTTCGGCTTCACCGGCGCCGCCAGCACCGGTGTCATTCATCGCCTGAGCTTGAGGAACGGTGCGCCGCGCGGGTTCGAGAACGGTTCCTGGGTAGTCAGCCAACTCCGGCTGGCCCCGGGCAACTCCGGGGGACCCCTGGCAAACGCCGCCGGCGAGTTGGTCGGGATGAATACGATGATCGCGGGCGGACTGGCCTATGCGATACCCTCGCAGACGGTGGCGGAGTTCCTGCGATCATCCCACACGCGGGAGGCAGGACTGGGAGTGGTGGTCCAGCCAATTCCGGTTGGGGGGTCGCGGGAACTCGCGCTCATCGTGCTGAAAGTAGTTCCAGACTCGCCTGCCGACCGTGGCTCGCTTCGCGAGGGAGATACTTTAGTGGGCGTAGGCGGGAAGCGATTTAGCTCGATCCAAGACTTACGGATTGGGATTTATGCAAGTCTTGACGGGATTATGGAGCTTCAATTCCGACGGGGCGCGAGCGAGAACATCCGCACCGTTGCGATTCGCCTTTCTCCTGCTTCGGTGAGAGCGGCGTGATTCGCGTTCTGGTAGGGGCGCGATCGAACGTAGTGCGGGCGGGCCTGGAAAGTCTTGTTCGCTCCATCCCTTCGCTTGAATTCGCCGGAACTATGGATCTATCTCGAACGCCCTCCGAAATATCAGGTGACGTGCTGCTAATCGAGATTGGAGACTCTCGCGAACACGAATGGCGAGTCCTCGCGGACCTACCGATCCCCGCGGTCTTACTTTTAGACTCCACGGATTCGGCTTTCGTCAGTTCCGCGCTTCGCGCTGGGATTCGAGGAGCGATCCAAGTAGACGCAACTCCGGAGGAGATCGAGGGCGCGGTCCACGCTGTGCATGCCGGGCTGGTAGTGACCAACGTCGCGTCGCTCGCGGAGCTTCTGCCCGATGCGCAACCGCTCGCCGAGGAACTTGCCGAGCCACTCAGCGACCGGGAACTGGAGGTGCTGGAGCTGCTCGTGGAGGGACTCAGCAACAAGCTCATCGCGCATCGGCTCAGTATCTCGGAGCATACCGTGAAGACTCACGTCGCCTCGATCTTTGCCAAGCTTGGCGTGTCCAGCCGGACCGAGGCAGTATCTCAGGCGATCCGGCGAGGACTAGTGATGCTGTAATTCGGGCTGCCGCCCATCCCGGCTACGTTCCGTCGCGTCGAATCTAGCGACGCCGGTCCGCTATGCTAGCCTCACATTCATGGCAACTGATCACATACTGGCTTTGCTGGTAAGCGAGCGAGACAAACTAACAACAGCAATCGAGGCTCTTCAAGGTCCGATGACAAAAGAGAAAACGCCGGGTCCCGGCCGAAAGGCGGTGACGCCGACTGTCGAACAGGTAAGGAGGAGAGGATTCGATGGCCGCAAAGAAAATGTTTCCCCCGGGCGAAGTCGACAGACTGCTCGGTAATAAGTACGACGAATTTAAGCTTGGAATCGGCTTTCGGATTCTGGCTGGACAAATCGTAATGCAGTTCTCGGACCACGTGGAATGGGTTCGCATGACCAGCGGAGGCGCTCGAAAACTGGCGGCGATGCTTACTGAGAAGGCCGACGAACTAGACCGTCGGGGAAATGCTTCCAATGCTGCCGCCAAGCGTGTTCGTCCGAAGCCCGGCAATTAAATCTTCTCGATTTAATTTGTGCTTTTTCGCCGAATCATCACCCTTTCGATAGGAGTTGGCAATGTGACAAACTACTGCGAATGCCGCACCGCGAGTCGATCCGGTTCTGCCGCCTTACGCGTCTGACGTGCAGGCAGTCTTCGATAAGATCATGCCACCCGAATTGCCGCCTCTAAGCCTGTTCGCGACTCTCGCGCGAGTGCCGGCTCGTTCTTGCAGAACGACGGGAGGCCGGTGATCGACAGGACCGGGCTCACTGGGTATTACGATTTCACTTTGTCGTTTCTGCCGGAGTTGCCGCCGGGGTTCGACAAAGAGAAGCTGCCGCCGGAAATGCTGGCGCGTCCTTCTCTTTTTGACGCGGTGAGGAGTCAATTGGGGTTGAAGCTGGAGGCGACGAAGGGGCCCGTGGAGTATTACGTGGTTGAGCATATTCAGAAGCCGGAGGCGAATTGAAGGGACCCGGGACACGGGAATGCGTTATTGGTGGGGTCAACCAAAACCAAACTTCCCGCCAGGAGATCGACGGGTAAGCTGATCTTCGATGCGTAACGGTGTGCATTATCGGCTGAGGTTCAAAGGTAGTGGAAGACCGGTCGGCGTCACTATCAATGAAACGATTCGCACTAAGGACTTAGCGCGCTAAACGGCGACGAGCCACGGTCAGTTGGCGTGCGCGCTCCGGTACGTGCCACATACACGAGTCGATCTCCCTCGTAGCGCCCGAGGACCAATGCGTCGAACGTGCGTCCGCCCTTGGTGTATGCGCCGATCATGAGCTCGGCTGAGCGATTGATCCGCATCTTTCGCCACGCGCCGGAACGCGCGCCGGGCTCATAGACCGAATCGAGCCGCTTGGCGACCAAGCCGTCCAGTCCCTGAGCCCGAACGGCCGCGATCAGATTCGCAAGTGTTCCCGGACTGGATCCTCCATCCATTTCATCCGCGATTCGCGTGGAAAGGTAAGCGACCTCAGCGCCGCTGAGGACAGCTTGTGGGACCTGCGCTTCACGCGCGTGCGGTGAGATCTCTCCCGGGTGTAGCCTAAGAGCATCTGATGCCCGGCCTTTGGCGAATCTGCGTTTTTCTCGCCCTCCTCGCCACCGCCGCACCTGCCCAACCCGTCGCGTTTAATCAGAACATCCGTCCCATCCTCTCCGATCGTTGCTTCAGCTGCCATGGGCCCGATGCCGCCAATCGTCAAGCGAATCTCCGGTTGGATCTGGGTAACGGAGCGCGCGGTCTCGAATCCGAAATCCTCCGCCGTATCGCGTCTCCCGACGATGCCGAACGCATGCCGCCGCCCGCGTCCGGCAAACCCCGCCTCGCGGCAGCCGAAATCGAACTCGTCCGCCGATGGATCGCCCAAGGTATGCCCTGGCAGCCGTTCTGGTCATTCATCGCTCCGCAGCGGCCCGCGGTGCCGATTACCACGGACACCTCCTGGCCGCGAAGCCCCATCGACCGCTTCATCCTCGCGCGGCTGGAAAGCGAATCGCTGCGCCCTTCGCCCGAGGCCGGCAAACGCATCCTGATCCGCCGGGTCTCGCTCGACCTCACGGGCCTCCCGCCGACGCCCGCCGAGGTGGCAGCCTTCCTGGCGGACCAATCTCCCAGCGCCTATGAAACCGTTGTCGACCGGCTGCTCGCTTCCTCCCGTTACGGGGAGCGGATGGCGTACCGCTGGATGGAAGCCGCCCGTTACGGCGACAGCAATGGCTATCAGACAGACGGCGCGCGCGACATGTGGCGCTGGCGAGACTGGGTCATCGACGCCTTCAATCGCAACATGCCGTATGACCGCTTCACCGTCGAGCAACTCGCCGGCGATCTGCTGCCCGACGCCACGCTAGACCAACAAATCGCTTCGGGCTTCAATCGCAATCACCGCACCAGCGGCGAAGGCGGTATCGTTCCCGAAGAGTATCGTGTCGAATATGTGGCCGACCGCACACAGACCACCGCCACCGTGTGGATGGGCCTCACGGAAGGATGCGCCCGCTGCCACGATCATAAATACGACCCCATCTCTCAGAAGGATTTCTACCGTCTTTTTGCTTTCTTCAATCAGATCCCCAATGAGCGCGGCTTCGTCTGGAATTATGGGCCCGAGCCGCCTTTCGTGAAAGCGCCTCTGCCCGCCCAACGGAAGCAACTCGCGGAACTCGACGCTCGGGTTCAAACGTTGCGCCACAATCTCCCCGATATCGGTCATGCTCCTCGGGAGTGGAAACCGGCAACCGACTGGACCGTTAAGCAAGGCCTCGTCTTCGAGCAGCCGGGCAAGGGTAGCTATAACGGAGACGCCGCCGAGTTCGGGTACCTTCAGCCCTTCACCTTTTCGGCGTGGATTAAGCCCGCATCGCTTGACGGAGCCATCCTCACCCGCCTCGACGACTACATCGAAAGCCAGGGCCACGGCCTGTACCTGATGAATGGAAAAGTCCGCCTGCACCTCACCCATCGCTTCAGAGATCTGGGCCTTCGCGTCGAGACCGTCGAGCCCGTGAAGCTCAACGAATGGCAGCACGTCTTAGCCACCTACGACGGCAAGCGCCTGGCATCGGGCATCCGCATCTATATTAATGGCGAAGCGCGCGAAACAAAAATCCTCTTCGACCAGAACACCGAACCCTTCCAGAAGAAGCACACCAACATTCGCGTCGGCGAAGGCGGTGGCCTCCAGTTCGGCGGCGAAATCTCCGACGCCCGTATCTACAAGCGAGCGCTGACACCTGAGGAAGCAGCCGCGGTTTCGGTCCGCGAATCCATCGCGAAACTCGCCGCCCTTCCGCAACGCACGCGAGCTCAGCAAGCCAAACTGGACCTCGCTTACCTGGACCTCGCCGCGCCCCCGGAAATCCGAAAAGCCTTGGCAGAACTCGGCGATGCCCAAATCGAGCGCGATAGGTTCTTCGAAGCCATCCCCACCGTGATGACCATGGCCGACGGAGCCAACCGCGACACCTACGTCCTGAAGCGGGGAGCCTACGACGCGCCCGATGAAAAGGTCATCGCCGGCATCCCCGAAGTCGTGTCCGCCGGCGTCGCGCCGCGCAATCGCCTCGATCTGGCGCGCTGGCTCACGGACCGCGCCAATCCCCTCACCGCGAGAGTTACCGTGAACCGCTTCTGGCAATCCTATTTCGGGGTCGGAATCGTAAAAACCGTGGATGACTTCGGCGCGCAGGGCGAGTTCCCCACGAACCCCGAACTTCTCGATTGGCTCGCCGTCGAATTCATGGAGAGCGGCTGGAACGTGAAAGCCATGCAGAAGCTGATCGTTATGAGCGCAGCCTACCGCCAATCATCCGCGGTGACGCCGGAGCTGTTGACAAAAGATCCCGATAACCGGCTCATCGCGCGCGGACCGCGCCTCCGTCTCGGCCCGGAAGCGATTCGCGATCAGGCCCTTGCTGTCGCGGGTCTGCTGGTCGAAAAAACAGGAGGTCCTTCCGTGAAGCCCTATCAACCCGCGGGCCTGTGGCAGGAACTCGCGGGAGGCAAAGGCTACGAGCAATCGAAAGGCGAGGATCTTTACCGCCGGAGCCTCTATACGTGGTGGAAGCGAACCTCACCGCCGCCATACATGATGAATTTCGACTCTCCCAATCGCGAACAATGCGCGGTTTTCGAAAATCGGACCAACTCGCCGCTCCAGGCGCTCGACCTGATGAACGATGTTACCTTCCTTGAAGCTTCGCGCAAGTTCGCTGAGCGCATCATCGCCGAAGGCGGCGCGACACCGGAATCGCGCATCGAATACGGCTACAAGCTTCTGCTCGCGCGCGCGCCGTCCGCTACGCAAAGGCAGATCCTGCTCACCGCCCAAGCACGCTTTGCAGCGGACTTCCGCATCGACCCAACCGCCGCAAAGCAATTTCTTCAACAAGGCGAATCGCCGATGAACCGGGCCGCAGACCTTACTGAACTGGCCGCGTGGACCAGCATCGCAAGCCTTCTGCTTAATATGGACGAGGCCATCACCAAACAATGACCCGACGTTTTTTTTCCGGCCTCGCCCTTGCATCGCTGCTGAAAGCCGAGCGTCAGCAACAAGGACTCCCCGGGCTGCCCCACTTTACTCCCAGAGCGAAGCGAATCATCTATCTGTTCCAGTCCGGAGGCCCTTCGCAAATCGAGCTTTTCGATCATAAGCCGCGCCTTCTCAACTTCCAGGGCCAGGATCTGCCGGAATCGATTCGCAACGGCCAGCGCCTCACCGGCATGTCTGCCTCGCAATCAACCTTCCCCGTGGTCCCGTCGAAATTCGGCATGGCGCAGCGTGGCCAGTCCGGGGCATGGGTTGGAGATCTGCTGCCCTACACGGCGAAAATCGCCGACCGTCTGACTTTCATCAAGACCGTCAATACCGAGGAGATCAATCATGATCCAGCCGTCACCATGTGCCAGACAGGCTTCCGCCTCGGCGGCCGGCCCAGCATGGGCGCCTGGATTTCGTATGGCATCGGAGCCGAAACCGAAGACCTCCCTGCGTTCTGCGTCATGATCTCGAACTCCGGCGGAGGCCAGCCACTGTACGATCGCCTGTGGGGCAGTTCTTTCCTGCCTAGCTGCTTTCAGGGTGTCAAGTTTCGCTCTGGCGCGGATCCGGTGCTGTACCTTTCGAATCCTTCCGGCCTCACCACGGAACGACGGAGAACGTTCCTCGACGCGCTCGGCGCGCTCAACAAAACCTCGCTCGACGAATTCGGCGATCCCGAAATCAGTGCCCGCATCGCACAATATGAGATGGCGTTCCGCATGCAAGGCTCAGTGCCCGAACTGACGGATCTCTCGAAGGAGCCGGCCCATACGTTTGAGCTCTACGGAGAGGACGCGAAGAAGCCTGGGACATTCGCCGCCAACTGCCTCCTGGCACGTCGTCTGGCGGAGCGTGGAGTACGTTTCATCCAGCTCTATCACCGCGATTGGGACCACCACGCGGAGTTGCCCGAAAACCTGCCGAAGCGTTGCAAAGACGTAGACCAAGCGTCTGCGGCGCTCATCACCGACCTCGCGCAACGCGGAATGCTCGACGACACGTTGGTCATTTGGGGAGGAGAATTCGGCCGCACCGTCTATTGTCAGGGACACCTGACGGCGACAGACTATGGCCGCGACCACCACGGTCGCTGCTTCACCATGTGGCTCGCGGGAGGAGGGATGAAGCCGGGCCTGACCGTCGGCGAAACTGACGACTATAGCTACAACATCCTAAAAGACCCGGTCCACGTTCATGATCTCCAGGCAACAATTCTTCACTGTCTGGGGATCGACCACAAACGCCTGACCTACCGCTTTCAGGGCCGCGATTTCCGCCTGACCGATGTCGGCGGACAAGTCGTCGAAAAGGTGCTCTCGTAGCGCCGGGCGTGTGTTTTGCGAGCTGGCCTGCTTGGACCAGCTCCTCCGCGATACCCGGCTCCAGAAGTTCGAGGGCGTGCTGGTAATACTGGCTGCTCCGCGCCCCGCGATTCCCCGGAAAGCAGCCAATTCCGACCACAGTGGCGCGGTCAAGGCTATGGACCGCGTCCGGCCGTTCTTTCCGAACACCCAATCTGGCCGGAGTCCCCTCGCGGGCGCACGTTGCGCCAAAGCAGCCCGCAAGCCTCCGAAACTCGCAATCCGGCGGCATACGCCGGCCATGTCGACCCAGGTGACGAGGGTCCCCATGAGCCTCTCCGGGCGCCATTCGATGCCGCCAAAGTGCGCCACCAATTCGTGCTGCGCTCCGGGAAACCGCACATGGGAAATCGCGGCCTGTCTCCTGCTTCTTGCGAGCATCGGGTTTGAACTGCGCACTGACAGCGGGATCCGGACACCCCTCGCCGACTCCAGAATCGCCCTTCCACGCGATTTCGATTTCCTTATTCCGGAAGGAGAAACCATGGAATCGACGCTCCGATCCTTCATTGCGGGATCGCGAAAGGTGCCCGATCCCCTCGAAGGCTACGAGCCGGACCGCACGCTCGCCCTCCTCTACCGGCTGACTCAGCTGCATCCCATCGTCAGTTCGCGGGACCTCGTCGCCGCCTGCGATGGGCACGGTTGGTCGATCCCAGCACGAAACCTCGGCTAGCCCGTCTGCTGCGCCGCCAATGAGCCCGATTCGAAAAATTGTGTGCTTGACCGTCGCCCTGCTGCTGTGGACCGTGCTGGTCTCGGCGCTAGTCGTGAGCGATGTTCCGTGGTCGAATGAAGCTTGGTCCGCCATTCCCGCGCTTAATTTGGCGACGAACGGGTACATGGGCACAACGGTGCTCGCCTCCCAGGGAACCTGGCTGCGGGGCCTCGATGCCCACACCTACTGGATCGTGCCCGCACATCCCCTTGTCCAGGCGACCTAGATCAACGACAAGGCAGTCGTGGCTTTCGCGCCAGCACTCAACTTTCAGGTTGTATCAGTTGCTATCTGCACGGATGCGCGTGCAGATCAGTCACCGCCATAAACCTTGGCGACTCGACCATCCTACCTGACCGGAAACCCTCTAACAAATCCCTGGATATTCTCTGTTTTCGGTTGTGAAGACGGTTGCGTTTGGGAGCCAAATTTACCCGCTATGAGTCCTCACGGCCGTTGTTTGCCGGTCGACGAGCCCGCGTTCGCTCCAATGGGAGATCAGCTTTGACGATGCCTGCGTGTCGGGCGATTCACCAGCAGAACTCGGCGATGACTGGCGTGAATGGGAGTTAGACCTGCGCCAGCATCACCAGATAATCCACAGGAATCTGGCCCATCCCCAGCGATCCCACGTTGTTAACGCGATTATAATGGTCGTGATTTCGGTGAAACCTATGGAAGAGTCCGTCATTCTGGAGCCCTTGGCAGTCCTGGCGAGCCGCAGCGACAAGGTTCCGCGCTGGCCGCTCGCGCAACGCGTCCTCTTCCGATTCGCGTTCATTTATTTCGTTCTCTATTCGATGCCAGAAGGCGGGCGGATCAATATCCTGAACGTGATTCCCGGCGCCCAGTTCATCGCGATGCCTTATACGAAGTTGTGGCATGCGATCTGCCCCTGGATCGCAATCCATGGATTTCATTTGAGCGGCCAACCGACCACTTATTTTCCGACCGGCAGCGGCGATACGACGCTCGCCTATATCGAAAACCTCGCGTACGTCCTGCTGGCGTTGGTCGGGACGCTGGTATGGTCGGTGCTCGACCGGCGCCGGTTGGAGTATCGATTCCTGCACGCTTGGTTGCGGTTGCTGGTGCGTTACACGCTGGCGTTTACCCTATTCGGATACGGGTTCGCGAAAATCTTCCCGCTGCAATTCCCGCCGCCGAGGCTCTTCCGTCTGATCCAGCCTTATGGCGATTTCTCGCCGATGGGCGTGCTGTGGAACTTCATGGGTGCGTCCGTTCCTTACCAGATATTTTCCGGGGCAGCCGAAGCGCTGGGCGGATTCCTGCTGCTGTTCCGCCGCACCACGACGTTGGGCGCACTGGTGTCCTTCGCGGTTATGGCCAACGTGGTGGCGCTCAATTTCTGTTACGACGTCCCGGTGAAATTGTATTCCTGCAACCTCTTGTTGATGGCGGCATTCCTGGCGGCGGGGGACGCGCCACGCCTGCTCAACATTTTCCTGCTGAACCGTCCGGTCGGTTCGGTGAATCTCGAACTGCCACGATTCCAGCGGCGCTGGCTGCATGTTGCCACCATCGCGTTCTGGATTTTATTCGCCGGAATTGAACTCTTCTCGCAGGTGCAAGGCGGCTGGTCAAGATACAGAGAAACCTATTTGACTCCGAAGCGGCCGCCGATTTTTGGCTTGTACGAGGTCCGGACGTTCGAACCTGCGAGCGGCAACGGAACGCCGTGGCGAAAAATCGATTTTCAGCAGGCCGGTGTGAGTGTCCGCAAGGCCGATGATTCCGTCGCGCGTTTTGGCGTGAAGTATGATGCCGGGCAAAACACGGTCACGCTGAACAACCTACATACGCTGACGTGGTCGCGGCCGGATGGGTCGCGGCTGATCCTGAAAGGGAAGCTCGACGGGAATCCGATTTTCATGGAGCTGCGCGAGATCGAACCCACTAACTTTCTGCTCATGAACCGCGGCTTTCATTGGATTAACGAGTTCCCGTTTAATCGCTGACGCCGCGTAGAGACGAGCTCTGAACCGCTGCGTGTCATGACCCGTCATGACCCGTTGCCCGTAACTCTATAAAAAACTTTCACGGTTCGAAACGGCTGCCAACCCAGAAGCCCAGCGCTGCCGACTGTCACTCCATTCCTTTTTCCACCCCGGCTTTCCAAACTCGGGCGTGGGCCAACTTCGAGGTAATTGAAGTCCTCCACCAGACAGAGGACGAGCTGAAGTTTCGCATCTTCGCCGGCTGCGTTCTCGTTGTCAGACTTCACGCGTGATAATCTCCTCGACCGTGGGAGCCCTTCTCGATCAGCACAACTCCGGTCACCATCGACGCGGTAGTGATCCCGCTCATTATTCAGATTGTGAACCCGGACGGCACGGTCGTGACCTTCGATCCGACCGCTCTGAACAGTTGCGACGGCGACGTCTCGACTGAAAATCGCTTCAAGAAATCGCCGCTGGTGGTCGCGACTCTCAGATTGACGGGCGAACTCTGATGGGATGTCTAGGAGGTCGTCTAATTGGCAGCCTTTCCAGATCCTCGGTCGGCATAACGACTATTTGGCCGGTTGATGACCGTTTTTCTTTCCGATCTTCGCATGGGGAGGTGAAAGGATTTTGAGATTGGAGACGTTATGAAACACATCAATCAACAAACTGACTCGCTGCACCTCGGCAGACGGAGAAATTTTCGCAAGCTGTTACTTGTCGCGCTCTGCGCATTTCCGGGCCCGCTGGTTGTCGCTCAACCTATAACTACAGGTGTCCACCGTCAGCAACTCAAAGGTCATCTGACGGAGGAGATGATAAAAGCGCCGCTGGAGGGACGTATACCGCCCACAACTGAAATGACCTTGACCGTGGGGCTGGTGATCCGGAATAGCGCCGAGCTGATCGAGACTTCCTCGCAGATTTCGGACCCGAAGAGCCCTTCTTATCGAAAGTACTTGACGCCGGAGCAATTCGCCGACCGGTTTGGCGCAACGCCCGCCGACTATCAGTCGGTCGTCGAGTGGGCCAAATCGAATAACCTTACCGTGACGACGCACAGAAACCGCTTCGTCGTCAACGTCGAGGGCTCGGTCGCCGATATCGAACCGGCTCTCGGTGTTCATCTGAATAATCATCTGCGTGGAGACGGAACCGTGTTCTTCGCCCCCGACGCGGAGCCCTCTCTCGCGCTCCCGGTTCCGGTGGAGCACATCGGCGGACTCGACAACTTCATGGTGCCCACGAATGCCGGCGGCTCCGGATCCGGCGGAACCTATCAGGGAACCGACTTCCGCAATGCGTACGCCCCGCAGATGACGCTGACCGGAAGCGGCCAGAAGATCGGCATCTTCATGCTGGACGGTTTTGCTCAGAGCGACATCAACGGCTACGCGAAACAGACCGGTCAGAGCTTCCTCCGCGTTCAGATCGTTCCGGCCAAGACGGTCCTCACGCCCGGGCTAGAAGGTACTCTCGACATCGAAGCGTCGCTCTCCATGGCCCCGGCAGCCCAGGTTGTCGCTTTCGTCGGCAGTCCGACCACGATCCTCACCAACATGACCGATCGAGAGGACATCAGCCAGTTCAGCTCTTCCTGGTTCTGGTACAACGGGACGACGACGGATGTGAACCTCATGCTGCAACTCGGCACGCAGGGCCAGTCGTTCTTCCAGGCAACCGGAGACAGCGGAGCCTACATCGTCGGCGTATTTCCAAAATACGTGAGTGGCAGCCTGGATTGCCGGCAGTTCCCCTCCATCACGATGGTGGGAGGCACCGACCTCAACATGACCGGAAGCGGAACGTCCTACGGGAGCATCGAGACGGCCTGGGTGAACAGTGGCGGAGGAATCGAGGCATCCGTTCCGATCCCGCCCGAGCAGTTGTGGATCGCCGGTGTCAACGGCGCCTCCAGTTCCAATCGCAATGTGCCGGACGTGAGCGCAATGGCGAACGACATAAACATCTTCTTTAAAGGTGCCTCCACCAATGTGGGTGGCACGAGCGTGGCAACGCCGCTGTGGGCGGGCTTCATGGCCCTGGTGAATGAACTGGCGGCGAGCGCCGGAGCGCCGAGCATCGGCTACGCCAACCCCGCGTTTTACGCCACCACAGTGACCGGCGACTACGACGCAAACTTCCACGACGTCGTCACGGGCTGCAACCCGGACAAAACCGGCAACAGCTACTGCGCCGGGACGGGTTACGATCTGGTCACGGGCCTCGGCTCGCCGAAGAACACGTTGATCTACACGCTGTCCGGTGTACACGCGTTCCCGCTCTACTGTCAGGGTCCCCTGACGACCACTACCGGAACGACCTATTTCAAATGGGCAAGCCAGGGAGCGGATGCGGCAAGTCCCGGACCCGGCGAATGTGCGTGGGCCAACCGCGCCCCGAATGGTGTGGAGATGAGCTCCAACGTCATCGCGGGGAGTCTCAACAAGGTTGCGAATCTGGCTGCTGGGAAGTTTGCCGAGATCGGTGTCTATAGGGACTTGACCAACCTGGTGGTCACTCAGATAGTAGGTCTGGTCACGCCGCCGTTTTCGTCCAGCTCCACGCTGCCTTGAAGATAAAGCCCGGATTGCATTCGACCCCGGACAAGGTTCTTTCCGAACTTCGTCCGGGGTTATTGCGCGACTAAGGGGCGGGCCGTTTCAGTTTGGCGTACTCAACTTTGGCTTCCGCGAGAACTGGGACATTGGCGTCCGCGTTTTTCCAGAGCGCGAAGAGTCCCTCGTAGGTTTTACGGCTTTGTTCGAAATCGCCGATTTGCGCATAAGCGCGCGCCAGGCCGAGCCTGGCTAACGCGACATAAGGGCTATTCGGAGCTACGGCGCGGTGTTCAAGCAGTCTCTCAAACTCAGCCTCCGCCTCTCGCCCGGAGTGCTGCTGCAAGTAGGCCACGCCGCGAAGGTATAAGGAGAGTAGCTCGTGCGGGGTACCCAGTTCGTACGGAATCGCCGGCTTCAATGCTTCGATCGCCGCTGCGGGGTCGGACTTGCGAAGCGCAATGGCCGCCTGAAGTTCCGGCAGTGTCAACTTTTGCAGGATCAGTGACAGCGGCCCGGCGCTCAGTTCCTTCGCGATTGTTTCAGCACGGGCGAGGTCTCCCGCGCGCGCTTGGGCGATCGCCGCGTCGGCCCGCATCTCCCGCGAAAAGGTCACCAGGCGGCTGGCCCGCGCCAGTTCGGCGCGCACTTCGCCCGGTGTACCCAGTTCGGACTCGTACTCAGCTTCGTCCAAGGCGATGGAAGCGGCGAACTCTTTGAGCTCCTGGGCCAGAACCATGCCTTCGGCCTCCAGGAACAAGGCGTGCGCACGGCGCACTTGACCCAAAGTCATGGCTCCCATCGCGACCTCATAGAGAATCAATCCTTTACCCGGCTGATTTCCCCGCGCCCATTTTTCCTCGCGCTCCATGGCAGCGTGGTCGTCCTCGGCAAACGCGATTTCGAAGAGGGTAACGTGGGTGGATTCGCTGTCGCGTTTGTCGGCGACGGTCTTCTCGCAGATCGCCTTGGCTTCGGCAAAGTGACCGCTTCGCATATAGGCGCGGGAGAGCGTGGCGTAGGGAAACGTGGAATTGGGATTCAGCCGCAGAGCCGTTTGGGAAGCCTCGATGGCCTTCTCCAGCCGGCCGACGCGAACGTATTCGTTTCCCAGATTGTTCGCCGGGATCCAATCGCGCGGGTACATCTGGCGCCACAGCTGGTAGGTTTCAATGGCCTTTTCGGTCTCGCCGGTGACGTTGGAGTAGTAGCGGGCAGCGATGTAGAGCTTTTCCTTCTCACTGACGTGCTCGCGCCGCTCGAACGCTTTCTGGACGTATTCGTCGGCCAAAGCTCCAGCCTGTTCGTTCGCGTAGACCGCTCCGAGTCTGGCGTAAGCGATGGCGAAGTTGGGGTCGAGTTCAATCGCCATTTTATAAGGCGGGATAGACTCCGCCTCCTCGCCCTTCAACCGTTTCTTGTCGCCTTCCGCGTAGGCTTTCAAGGCGGTGAGCGAAGTTGTGGTGGCCTGTTCGATGGGCGTGTCGAATTTCTGAATGGAGGCCAGCGATTCACCCAACTTGCGGCGCAGGCGAGGCAGGATTTGTCCCAGCCCATGAAGAACCTCCTCCCGGGTCTTGGCCTCAACCTGTTCGTGAGCCAGAGATTCGCCTGTCAGGCAATTGACCACCTTCAGATCCACCAGATAGTTGCTTCCGGGAGAAAGAATGGAGCTGCTTACCATGGCTTTCGCGCCGGCCCTCTGGCACAGATCGCGATCGATGGGAGAAACCACTCTGTCTTCCGGCGAACGTCCCATTAACCGGAGCGTTTCCCTGACCTTCGAATCCGTGAGGACATTGAAGAACGGCGATTCGGAGAGCTTGACCGTCAAAGCCTGCTTCAAACTGTCATCGAAGATCGGTTCTCCGGTGGTGTTGACGAAATCTGAAATCAGTATCCAATCTGTCTCTGTCAAAGAGGGCTTCGATCGCAACGGCAGCAACCAGAGAACAGAGGCCACCCCCAGGACAGAGGCTGCGGCCACGACCCAGGCGATCACTTTTTTTCGTGAAGGTGGTCCCGAGCGGCGGGGCGGCTTGTCGAGCGCCCTCGCCACTGCTTCGAGATCATCGCGCAATTCCGACGCAGTCTGGTAGCGAAGGTCGAGGTTTTTCTCGAGAGCTTTTTCGATGATGCGTTCCACATCCGGAGGGAGGCTAGGGTTCGACAGGGAGGGCCGTTGCGGCGTCTGGTTGAGAATCGCATCGAAGAGCACGGCAGCGGTCCTACCGGAGAATGCCTGCTGTCCGGTTGCCATTTCGTAGAGCACTGCGCCGAAGCTGAACACGTCGGACCGCGCGTCCAATTCGTCGCCGCGAGCCTGTTCGGGGGACATGTAGGCCGCGGTGCCGATGGCCATGCCGGGGCTGGTCAGGAATTCACTGGCAGGCTCATCATTCCGGCGGGAGCGCATCACCTTCGCGATACCGAAATCCAAGAGCTTCACCTGTCCGCTCGACGTGATGAAGATGTTGGTTGGCTTGATGTCCCGATGCAAGATTCCTTTCGAGTGGGCTGCCTGCAATGCGTCCGCCAGGTGGACCGCTTTGTCCAGGAGCTCCGGCACCGGCAGAGGCTTGCCGGACATGAGGTCCCTGAGGGTTTGGCCTTCCAACAACTGCATCACAAGGAACGGCCTGGCTTCGTATTCGCCAATCTCATGGATGGTGCAGATATTGGGGTGGTCGATGGCAGACGCGGCGCGGGCCTCGCGCTGAAAGCGTTCGAGGGCCTGAGAATCGTCGGAAGGGTCCGTTACCGTTTCGGGGAGAAACTTGAGAGCCACGAGGCGGCCGAGCGTTGTGTCCCGCGCTTTGAAGACAACGCCCATCCCGCCCGCTCCCAGCTTTTCCAGAATGAGGTAGTGGGAAACAGTCTTCCCCAGCAGGGAACGATCCGCGGTTGGGTACGGCTTGATTCGCGCCAGCGAGCGAGCCTCCAACTCCATGGCCGGCAACTCAATGAAATTTTCAGCTTTCTGGTCGCAGGCAAGCAGGGATTCGACTTCGCGCAGGAGCTCCTGGTCCGAGCCGCAGGCATCTTTGAGAAACGCCGCGCGCTGGTCCTCGTCGCGCTCTCTTGCGGCGTGATAGAGCTGTTCGACTCGCTGAAGGCGGTGAGGGTCCATGTCCCTTTCAACCGCCCAATTCGCGAAGGAGCCAGGTTTTGGCGAACTGCCAATCGCGCCGGACCGTTACTTCGGAGACTTTCAATACTTCCGCCGATTCTTCCACGCTCAGGCCGCCGAAAAAGCGCAACTCCACTACCGAAGTTTTTCTGGGGTCGAGAGCGGCCAGGCGCTCCAGAGCGTCGTCGAGCGCCACCAGGTCCGCTTCCCGGTCGCGAGACACGACCAGATCCTCGTCCAACGATATGTGTGCCTTGCGGCCGCCGCGTTTCCCCGCTTGCCGGGAGCGGGCATGATCGATCAGGATTTGACGCATCAAGTGTGACGCGACGCCATAGAAGTGCGACCGGTTCTGGCAGTCGGGGGCATCCCGCGCCACCAGCCGAAGAAACGCCTCATGCACTAGGGCAGTAGGCTGCAAGGTGTGCTCGTGCGCCTCGTTTCGCATATAGCTCCCCGCCAGGCGACGCAACTCCTTGTAAACCAGAGGGGTGAGCGCTTCCAGGGCCGACGGTGCGCCGTTCGCCCACTCCTTCAGCAGTCGGGTGATGTCGGGTTGCGCCCCCATAAGCGCACGATTATATCACCGTCCGGCGATTTCGATCGCGAAGGAATTTGCACTTGTCGCGCCAAAGTGAGAAGTTCCTAATTGGCCAAAGTAGAAAGTTCCTCTTGACAGCCGCAAGGCTGAAGGATGGAGCGAATCGAGATGAGCCAAGAGGAACGGGACAGGTTAGAGTGGCT
>Ga0182024_10010784_pt1 | contig 18556 bp, 16 predicted proteins | sample P32metaG_FD_120480 | JGI IMG/M metagenome (GOLD analysis project Ga0182024, IMG submission 120480) | Permafrost microbial communities from Stordalen Mire, Sweden - P3-2 metaG (Illumina Assembly) | ecosystem: Environmental > Terrestrial > Soil > Wetlands > Permafrost | place: Sweden: Stordalen... | reverse complement strand
GCTTCGAAAGCCAGACCGTGACCGGCCTTAATCGCCGACGGCGACTACCAATATCTCTCTGTTCAACCCCGTTTTCATCCCCTGCTGTGGCCAAACGTAGTGACCGCCGTAGCCCATTCACAACAAAATGAAAACTCTATTTGCCCTGTTTTCATAATCTTAGAGAATTCCGCCCCTTTCCGCCCCCACCCCACCTGCTAAATTCCGGTTATGAGAGCAAAATCCGCTCAACCTTCGGCGGAAGATCTGGCCACAGAGCAGCTGTTAGCCGCAGTCGAATCCGCTATCGGCGTCATTCAGCAACGCCTCGCCAATCTCGCGGACGACAACCAGGACGCCAAATGGTCGGTGTCCGACCTCGTCAAACTCCTCCAGCTTCGTACTCAACTCCAGGGAGAACGGCCACGCACTGTTTTTGCTTACTGGGTCGACGACCCACCCCGCTCCGGAGGAGCGGTCTCAACCCAACGAGACACACATATCGAAATCTAAGGAAACACCAAAATGAAAAATCCAAACACGGAAAATACACAGCAAAACACTCAGCCCGTCAGCCAGCCGGTCCTCGAAATGTCAGCCCTCATCGCCGATCTCCACCGCCAGGCCGACACTCTCACTGCCCTCAAAAGCAAAAAGGGACCAGCCTCTCCGGAAGCCAAACAACGCGTCAGATACAACGCCCTCCGCCACGGTTTCACCGGTCAGGTGCTCATCATGACGCCCGAAGAGCGCGAAAAATTCGACGCCTTCGTCGAAGGCATGATGAGCGATCTCGCTCCCGTCGGCACCCACGAGACCTTTCTCGCCAACTCCATGGCCGAAGAAGCATGGCGGCTGAACCAGATCCGCGCCCATTGCGCCAACATCTCCGCCGTCGGCGATTTCGATGGCGCCGGAGACAAATATCGCCCCATGGAAGGCCAGCCGCAGGTCGAAACGGATGCAATCGAAACCGCCGTGATTGAAACCACGGTCGTCCGCGACCAGGCGAAGCAACTGGCCTTGATGTCCCTCTACAGCCAGCGCACCCAACGAGCCTACGAAAAATATAAAAAGGAACTGAACGAGCTCCAGGCACATCGAAAAGCCGCTCGGGCAACCGAACTCGAAGAAGCCCGCCTGCTCTTCCAACTGGCGGATACACAGGGCTTAACCTACGACCCCAGGAAGGACGGTTTTGTTTTTTCTTTGCCGTTTATCAGAGCGCAAGCCGAGCGTCACCACAAGCTCATCCTGGCGAAAAGAACCGAAGGAGACTACCGCAAGAAGCACAATCTGACTGAAATCACCCGGACAGCCGGAAAAGCGGCATAATGAACTCGCATTTTTCTTATCTGTGTTCATCTGTGTGCATCTGTGGCCATTGTTCCTGCTTGCATAATTCAAGGCTGCTTTGATATCCTTCCGTGGTACCGGTTCCATATATGAAGACATCTCTATTCGTGGCGGCATTCGTCGTCACATCTCTGTTCGCGCCTGCCTCTCACGCCGCAGGACCCATCAAAGTCATGCTCCTCGATGGCGAGAGCGGTGGCACTTATCATGCATGGCAACTCACAACTCCCGTTCTGAAGAAAGAACTCGACGAAACAGGATTATTCCAGGTCGAGGTCGTAACAGCTCCGCCCGCAGGCGCCGATTTCAGCGCATTCAAGCCCGAGTGGAATAAATATCAGGTCATCGTCTGGAACTACGACGCTCCGAACGACCGCTGGCCGCAGGCACTCAAAGATTCCTTCGAACAGTACGTAAAAAACGGCGGTGGCGTGGTGATCGTGCACGCATCCGACAACGCCTTCGGCAGCTGGGAACAGTTCAACGAGATGATCGGCGTCGGCGGCTGGCGCGGACGCGACGAAAAAACCGGCCCGCACTGGATCTATAAGGATGGCAAGCTGACCGCCGATAACACTCCCGGCAGCGCCGGACAGCACGGCAATCGCATCCCCTATCAGGTGACCCTGCGCGATACTGAGCATCCGATTGTCAAAGGCCTCCCGAAAGTGTGGATGCATCAGGGCGATGAACTCTACGCGAACCTCAAAGGCCCCGGCAAAAACATGACCGTGCTCGCGACGGCGTACTCGGACCCGGCCAACAAAGGCACCGGCATGGACGAACCGCAGTTGATGGTTCTCAGCTACGGCAAGGGCCGCATCTTCCACACGACTTTCGGGCACGATGTAAACGCACTAGCTTCGGTGGATGGTATCGTGGTCTACCAGCGTGGCGCGGAGTGGGCGGCAACAGGAAAAGTGACGCAAAAAGTTCCGGCCAATTTCCCAACGGCCAACGCGGTCAGCTATCGCACGGACATCGCGGCAATGGATCCGCATTATCCGAACGGTCTGAACGCGCTGACATCCGGACCCGTTGGTGGTGGACGTGGCGCGCCCGGTGCTTCCGGCCGAGGTGGAACGATGGCTCCGCCCGCAAAATAACTAAGGACATGATTTCGCAAATACAATCGCGTATATTGGTCAATCCGATGTGGGTACGGGCTGCCAGCTTCTTGCTGCCAGCCTGTACGGCCGAGCGTGGCTCGGCAGCTGTCTTGTGAATACGTGCAGGTATTTGGGAAACGGACGACTTAAGGATACGCAAATGAAATCGAACCTCAGAAATTCCCTGGTGCTGGTTTGCGCCATACTCGCATGCACCGCGACAGCCTTCGCCCAGGGCGGCGGCCGTGGCCGTGGACGCGGCGCAGTCGGCGCAAGTGGCGCAGCCGCCCCTCCCCCGGGCAGAGGCGGACGCTTCCAGGTCTATCCGCAGGATGCCGTTGCCCGCGGCCTCACCGCCTACAACACCACCTGCGGCTACTGCCACGGCGAGCGCGGCAAAGGCGGTAATGGCGGGCCCGACCTGATCACCTCCGACGTCACCCTCCACGATGAAGATGGAGTCGGCTTTGCCGAACATTTCAAAACAGACGTTCACCAGAAGGCCGTCAAGCTCGATCTCCCGCAGGCCACCGTTTACGACATCGCTTCCTACCTCCATTCGAGGGTCATCGCCACAGCGAATCACAATGACCCGATTCATGTCGATGACGTCGCGAAAGCCGGCGACCCAAAGGCTGGCGAGGCCTATTTTAACGGTGCTGGCGGCTGCGCGAAGTGCCACCAGCCCGAAGGCAACCTAAAGGGCATCGGCGCAAAATACGACATCGTCACATTACAGGACCGCATCGCGAATCCCCGCGCCGGTGGTCGCGGCGGCGGCTTCGGTCGCGGCGGTGGACCGGCTGCTCCGGATCCAAACGCCATTACGGCAACCGTCACCCTCGCCAACGGTCAGACCTTTAAAGGCATTGCCATCGTGAACAGCGATTTCGACGTGACGCTGCGTTTGCCCGATGGTTCCACACAAACCTGGGCGCGTAATAATGGCATTCCCAAAGTCGAGCTGACCGATCCAATGGCCCAGCATCTCGTCATCCTGACGAAGCTGACAGACGCCGACCTGCACAATCTCACAGCGTATCTGGCGACCCTGAAATAAGCGGGAACTCATATGAAAACGACCAAATATATTCTCCTTCTCGCATCTTCGCTGATGTTGCTCGGCACTGCACCCTGCAAAGCCCAGGCGCTGCCTCCCACCGATATTGTCCATCCGAAGCCGGACAGCTGGCCGACGTTCAGCGGTGACTATACCGGCAGGCGCTACAGCCCGCTCAAACAGATCGATTCCGGCAACGTCAAAGGTCTCACGCTCGCGTGGCTGTCCCGTATCAACGTGGCGGGTCCGGCCACATACACGGGTGGCGATGGCCCCGTAACCACCACCAACGCGAACAGCTCGGGTACGCCGCTGCTGGTCAACGGCGTTCTCTACATGACGGAACCGAACGCCATGTTCGCGATCGACGCCCGGACGGGCCGCGAACTCTGGCACTACCAGTGGAACGGCGTTCCCGCTGAAACGCTCGGCAATCGCGGTGCCGGAATTTATGGCGACTGGGTCTACTTCGAGACTCCGGACTGCCATCTCGTTTCACTCGACATGAAAACCGGCAAACAGCGCTGGGCGCAGGTCATCGCCGATGTGAAGCAGGACCACTGGTGTTCCGACTCTCCGCTCGTCATCAAGAACCATGTCATCGTCGGCGTCGGCGGCGACTTTCTCGATATGGCCAATTATGCGGAAGCGCGCGATCCGGAAACCGGCGAACTCCAGTGGCACTTCTGGACCACCGCGCACAAAGACGATCCCGGCTTCAAGACGTGGCCGAACGAACAGGCCGCGGCCCATGGAGGAGGCGGCGTCTGGACTCCACCGTCCTACGATCCGGAACTGAATCTTCTTTATATCGGGACGGGCAACGTGGAGCCGACCTGGGCCGGCCAGAGCCGCCCCGGAGACAATCTCTACACCTGCTCGGTGATTGCGCTCGATGCCGATACCGGCAAGATGAAGTGGTACTTCCAGATGTCGCCGCACGATACGCACGATTGGGACGCTTCCCAGATCCCTGTGCTCGCCAATGGCGTGATCGATGGCAAGCCGCGCAAGCTTCTGCTCCAGGCCTATCGCGGCGGCCTTTTCTTCGTGATTGACCGGGTCGACGGCAAAGTACTTTCAAGCACGCCCTTCGTGGACGGCCTCAACTGGTATACCGGCATCGGCCCCACCGGCCAGCCGATACCCGATAAATCGAAGGAGCCGACGACCGCCGGAATTCTGACGTCTCCGACTTCCAACGGCGCCACCGGTTTTCCGAGCCCGGCATTTAGTCCGGATACCGGTCTGTTTTATGTCGGCAGCACGCAGTCATACTCGATTTTCTACAAACTCGATACCGATGCCCAGGCGGAAGGCTACGGCGGGGCGGAACATCAGGTCGGCGGCTTGGGGAGTGAACTGCGCGCGCTCGATTACAAGACCGGAAGACCGTCTGGAAGCGCCCCATGAACGTCGGCGCCCAGAACTTGATGACGACCGCCGGCAATCTGTTGTTCGGCCGGGACGGTTACAGCAACTTTATCGCGTGGGATGCGAAAACCGGTACGCCGCTCTGGCACTCCCAGCTACTCTCCAACACGACGAACGGACCAATTACTTACATGCTGGATGGCAAGCAATACGTGCTGGTTGCGGGGGGCGATACCTTCTATGCATTCTCTCTGCAGGGTCCGGTGAAATGATCCTTGGCATAGACGTCGGCACCGGCGGCACTCGCGCCGTCCTGGTGTCCGAAGACGGCGCGGTAATCGCATCGTCAACGAGCGAACACGCGCCGTTCACTTCGCCACAAACCGCCTGGGCCGAACAAGACCCAGCCGACTGGTGGCGCGCCGCGCAGGAAGCAATCCGCGCAGTTGCCAGAGACGGAAAGCAAATCACCGGCGTAGGTCTGACCGGTCAAATGCACGGAGCCGTGCTGCTCGATGAACACGGCGCAGTCCTCAGACCGGCCATCATCTGGTGCGATCAAAGAACCGACGAGCAATGCGCCTGGATCACGGAGAAAGTCGGCGCGAAGCGCTTACTCGAACTGACCTGCAATCCTGCGCTCAACAACTTCACGCTAACCAAACTTCTCTGGGTCCGCCAGCACGAACCGGACATCTGGAAAAAAGTTCGCCACGTTCTGCTGCCGAAGGACTACGTGCGCTTTCGCCTCAGCGGCGAATACGCCATCGACGTAGCCGACGCCTCAGGCACCCTGATGCTCGACGTGACGCACCGCCGCTGGTCGGAAGAGCTGTTAGGCATAGTCGATATCGATAAAGCTCTGCTGCCGAAAGTCTTCGAGTCGCCGGAAGTCTGCGCGAAAATATCCGCCGAAGCAGAAGGCCTGACGGGAATTCCTGCGGGAACGCCGATTGTCGCGGGCGCGGGCGATCAGGCTGCGGGCGCAATCGGCATGGGAATCACGCGACCGGGAGCGGTCAGCGTCACGCTCGGAACTTCAGGCGTAGTCTTCGCCGCCACAGACGCACCGTCGCTCGATCCCGGTGGACGCCTCCACACCTTCTGTCACGCAATCCCCGGACGCTGGCACGTCATGGGTGTCACGCAAGCCGCCGGACTTTCGCTGCGCTGGATTCGCGATCAATTCTGCCAGCCCGGCTACGAATATTCCGAACTCTCGAAAGAAGCCGCTGCGGTTCCACCGGGCTGCGACGGCGTTTTGTGGGCTCCTTACTTAATGGGTGAGCGCACCCCACATCTGGATTCTTCCGTGCGCGCAGCGTTGACAGGCCTCGCCGCGAGCCACACCCGCAGCCATGTGGCCCGTGCCGTAATGGAAGGCGTAGCGTTCAGCCAGCGCGACAGCTTTACAATTTTCGCCGAACTCGGCGTGCCGGTAAATAAAATCCGCGTCAGCGGCGGCGCGGCAAGATCGAAACTGTGGAAGCAAATTCAGGCCGATGTATACGGTCATCCGGTCGAAACTATCGCCGCGGACGAAGGCGGCGCTTACGGCGCGGCGCTGCTGGCGGGCGTCGGAACCGGTGTTTGGCCGAGCGTGGACGAAGCCTGCGACCGGCACGTTCGGACGGCTGAAGTGGTGGCACCTATCGCGGCGAACACAACCGTCATGGATAAGCAGTATAAGAGATACTGCCGGATTTACCCGGCGTTGAAAGAAATCTATAAATCATGAGCGATCAATTTACACCTCTCCCCGAACACAAGTTTTCCTTTGGTCTCTGGACTGTCGCCAATCAGGGCCGCGATCCGTTTGGAGCCGCCGTCCGCCCGCCGCTTCCGCCCAACGATGCGGTCGCCATGCTCGGCGAAGTCGGCGCGTGGGGAGTCAATCTTCATGACAACGATCTGGTGCCGATTGACGCGACTCCATCCGAACGCGACGAAATCGTGAAGAGCTTCAGGAAGGCTTGCAAGGCGAACAAGATTGTAGTCCCGATGGCGACCGTGAATCTGTTCTTCGATCCGGTCTTCCGCGATGGCGCGTTCACCTCGAACGATGCCCGGGTGCGCGCGTATGCGGTTCGCAAGACGATGAGCGCGATGGATCTGGGCGCTGAGCTTGGCGCGAAGATTTTCGTCCTGTGGGGTGGACGCGAAGGTTCGGAAACCGATGCCTGCCGTTGCCCAGGCGACGCGGTGAAGCGTCTGCGCGAGGCGATCAATTATCTCTGCGAATATTCTCTCGACAAAAAATACGGCTACAAGTTCGCGATGGAAGCAAAGCCGAACGAACCGCGCGGCGATATCTACATGGCGACCACGGGGAATTACCTCGGCCTCATCCCGACGCTGGCGCATCCGGAGATGGTGGGCGTGAATCCGGAAGTGGCGCATGAAACGATGGCGGGGCTGAACTTTGTTCACGCGGTGGCGCAGGCGTGGGATGCCGGCAAGCTGTTTCACATCGATCTGAACGATCAGGTGCCGGGCCGCTACGATCAGGATTTCCGCTTTGGCGCTGCGAATCCCCGGGCCGCGTTTTTCTTGGTGAAGTTTCTCGAAGATGTGGGCTATAAGGGTTCGCGACACTTCGACGCACATGCTTATCGCACGGAAGATTACGCAGGCGTGAAGGATTTTGCCGCTGGATGCATGCGGACATACCTCATCCTGAAAGCGGCTGCGAAACGCTGGAACGCCGATAAGGAAATTCAGGCTCTGTTGGCGGAGAATATCGCGGCGGGTAAGGGGGCTCCGTCGGTGGCGCGTTATTCCCAGGCCAGTGTGAAAGCTCTGATGGGCGCGTCGCTTGATCGCGAAACGATTGCGGCTCGTGGCTTGTCTTACGAGAAGCTGGATCAGCTCACGACGGAGGTTTTACTGGGCGTCCGATAGGCTCCGCTCCAGCTTTTTCGATAGCCACAGGCTGGCAAGGACGAAACCCACGAAGAGGTAGTATCCGGGCAGCGTTTTTGAACTGTCGGTCGGGATGACGAGTTCGACGCCTGGATGGTTCAGGCCGTTCATGGCGCTGCTGATGATGCCGTTGAACGCCACGAAAGACATGAAAATTGCGAGCGCCATCACGTCGGCCATCGACCATTTGGCGGATTCGAGCGCAAAGAATCGTGCCAGCCGGTATTTTTGGATCAATGAGGGGTAGCGCAGGCACAGGGCCGTGGTGATGATTTTCAGGGCCGGGAAAACCACGCTGAACATCAGGACCAGCACGGCTACCAGCATCATCTCCGGCTGGCCTAGGGTAATCAACGTGCGGAACACTTCGAGCACGCTCTTGCTCTGGTAGTAGAGCACCTGCTCGCCGAAAGAAATCGGCTGTGCGAAGAAGGTCAGGGTGACCTTCGATAACTTCGCCTCCACTTCGAGCATGGGAGTCAGCAGGCCGCCGAGCAGCAGAGCAATACAGAAGAGTAACTGAAGCGCGATCTCGGAGCCGGTCGCGCCGAGCAACAGAAACGCGAGCGCGCTCGCGACGAGCGCGACTGTGGAGTTGAACGTAGCCCGGGAATCGAGCGCGGCGATTCGTGCGCCGATTTCCTTTTGGCACGCGATGACGTCGACGCAGCCATACTGCTTCAGAATGGTGTTGTAGTAGCCCATGTCCACCGCGCCGAAGGTGGTTTTGGCGCCGTCGGTCACCATGCCGCGGAGGTAATCTTTGACCGCCTGTTTGTTCTCCGGCTTGGTGAGTTCTTTGAGGACCATATCCGCATACTGCGGAACATGCGGTTTGAGGCCGGCCAGCATGTTGTTCACCATCATGGTCTGGGCCTGCGCGAGAAACCCGTCTCCCGGCGCGGCCTTCGGGGCCAGTTGTTGCTGCACCTGAGCGAGGAGGTTGTTGAGCGCGCTCACCACCATGGGGCGGAGGCTGGCGCGATTGGCCGCCGTCAGGTCAAGGGCGTCGATCTGCGCATCGATGATGGGTACGATTTTTTCAACCCAGCGATCCGCGTTCAGGATGCCGTAGCGTACGTGGCTGATCTCGGCAAGGTCCGTGCGCCGCAGACGCCGCGAAGAAAGAATGTCGATGGTCTGCCAGACGGAGTAGCCCGCGGCGGCAAGGAGCAGCAATCCAGCGGCGAGTCGGAGACGGTAATTCATAGCGTTGCGGGCATAGCTGCCCGGGGTGGAGGCGCGGTGCTTTCGCGCACGACGAGGTCTACGGGATAGACGAGGACTTCGTGCTGGTCCGGATCGGCGATGGCTTCGAATAATTTTTGGCAGGCGGCGCGGCCCATCTCGCGGGTGGGTTGCGCTATGGTCGTCAGGCCGGGCCAGAGCAGTGCGCCTTCGGGAATACTGTCGAAGCCGGCGACGGAGAGTCTCTCGGGAATGCGGATGCCATGTTGCTGCGCGATGCGCATGAAGCCGAGCGCAAGGGCGTCGTTGCCGGTCACGAGCGCGGTGAAATCGAACGGAGTTTTCAGGATTTCGCTGGCGAACTGGCAGCCGGCGTCAGCTTCGTAGCTGGCGCAGAAGGAGACTCGTTTCGGATCGAGCCGGAGCCCGCGTTCTTCGAGGCCTTCTCGCAGGCCGGTCAGCCGCTGCCGGGTATCGACCGAATGTTCCGGGCCGCCGGCGAAAGCGATCCGCTTATGGCCGAGGTTGGCAAGATGATGGGCGACCGCAACGCCTGCGGCGCGGTTATCGCAGCGCACAACGTTGACCTGGGCGACCGCTTCATCGGGCGCCACCATCACGGTGGGTAGTTTTGCTTCCAGACATTCGTGGACCAGAGGTCGCTCGCGCCGCTGAGACTTGACCAGGATGACGCCATCGACGCGGCGTTCGCGAATCCATTGCTGGACGATGCGGGGGTCGTAGCGGCCGCTCAGTTCGAGACTGGCGAGCATCAGGCTGGTGTCACGTGTGGAAAGTTCTTCTTCGATGCCGGCCAGCAGTTGGGTGAACCAGAGATCCTGACTGGAATCGACCACGACGCCGACGCAGCCGCGCAGGCCCAAGCTGAGGTTGCGCGCAGTCCACGAGCGGACGTAGCCCAGCTCCGCAATGACTTCAGCCAGACGCGCCCGCGCTTCTTTGCTGACGTAATGGCCGTTGAGAAAGCGCGACACGGTGCTCACCGCGACGCCCGCATGTTGGGCGACTGTGGCGATCGTGGGCTTCGATTGGGTAACGCGCTTCGAGGAAGTCAAAATCGAATCTCATTATAGATGGAAGGGCCGGAGGATCGTGTAGACTATGAGCGATTACGTATGAAACTTCGATATCTCCCGGCTCTGATTGTTGTGTGCGGTGTGGTGGTGGGCGCTCTGGTGTATGCGCAGGCGCCGAATCCGGCTCCCGCCAAAAAGCACCTTCTCGCGATCGGCGACGTTCGCACAGGTTTCCAGCACGACTCCGTTTCGCATGCACTCGCGACGATCGACCGGCTTGGATACGAATCCGGAATTTACGTGACGTACATCCGCACGGATTCGCAGTTGCTGACTAAGGGGAAGGTGGAGCGTCACGACCCGCGTACGCCGGAGCTGGGCGCGAACATTAACGCGAAGAACCTGGATTACTTCGATGCGATTTTCTTCATGGGAACCGGCGAAAACGATTTGTCGGATCAGCAGAAGAAAGATCTGCTGGCATTCGTGCATGACGATGGCAAAGGATTTGTGGCCGCGCACACCGGAGACGACGCGTTTTTTACATGGCCGGAGTTCGGAGAAATGGTTGGCGGCTATTTCGATAATCATCCGTGGGGGCAGTTCGACGCGCCCGTGATTGTGGAAGACCCGGATTTTCCCGCGATGAAGGCGTTTCCGCTCAGCTTCACGATTCACGACGAGATCTACGTACACAAAGCGCCTTACTCGCGGGATAAGGTTCACGTGCTCGCGAGCCTGGATGCGAGCAAGCTGGATTACGCGAAGGCGCAGCAGTTGCATCGCACGGACAAAGATTTTCCTGTCGCGTGGTCTAAGAGTTACGGCAAGGGCCGCGTTTTCTATTCGACGTTCGGGCACGCGGCGGAAACATGGGACGATCCGCGGGTGCAGAAGATGTATCTGGAAGCGATTAAGTGGTCCATGGGGCTGACCAGCGGCGGCACGACGCCGCATCCGAAGCCTGCATTGCCCACGAAATAACTATGGCCTTAAGAAGTAGCATCACCTTTACTACCTTCGCTCTCATGCTCATGCCGCAATTGCGTGCGGTCATGCAGAACAGCGGCGACGAAGCGGTTACCCTGCGCGCGAATACGCGTGTGGTGGAGGTCAATGTTTCGGTGAAGGATTCCAAAGGCAACGCGGTGGACGATCTCCAGGAGAGGGACTTCACCATTACCGACAACGGGAAGCCGCGTTCGTTCACGATTTTCAATCGCGGTGGCGCAGGCACTGGCGCAGCGGCTTCGCCGGTGCAGGCGGTGCGTGCGCCACGACCGAAGTTACCGCCAGGTTCGTTCACCAATATCGGGGAACCCGTCCGGCCGCCGGACGGACACTCGACTGTCATCCTGCTCGACGCGATTAATGGCTGGGCCGAAAACTTCCTGTGGTCGCGCCAGGGTGTGCTGGAGGTGCTGGACAAAGCCCCGGCGGACGAGAAGATCGCGCTGTATGTAATTACGAAGGAAGGCCTCGGGACGATTCAGGACTACACAACGGATCACGCGCGATTGCTCGATGCAATGAGGAACTATATTGTGCGCGGGATGCAACCGGCCCCGCCCGGCACGGAGCCCCTGGGGCAGGGCATGATGGAGAGTCCGGCAATCCACAGCGTAGGCAAATTGAAGGGTCAGGAGGAGGGCGGCGGGGATTCAGCGACAAAATCGCTGGCTCAGAGGAAGGCGGATATGCTGATAGACCGCTCCCGGCCCGCCATGCTGCTGAAGGCGACGGAATCGGTTCGACTTTCGCTGAAAGCGCTTGCGGAAAAGCTCAGAAGCCAGCCAGGGCGCAAGAGCGTCTTTTGGATGACGGAGGGCTTTCCGCCGTCGCAGCTTTGGGGCGTCGGCCAGGAGACGTGGGAGAAGACGATCTCAGAGCTGAATGACGCGAATGTCCAGGTGAATACGATCGACTCGAACGGTCTGGGCGGACCACCACGGTACTGGGGATATGGCACCATTCGAACCATGCAACAGCTGGCGTCGGAGACTGGCGGCAAGGCCTATTACAGCCGGAACGATCTCGATGGCGCCCTGCTGGAAGGGATTGCGGAATCGCGCGATACCTATACGCTGGGTTTCTATCTGGCCGAAGTGGATGGAAAGTAGCATGAGTTGAAAGTGAATGTGGACCGGCCTGGGATGACGCTCAACTACCGCCAGGGTTATTACGCGGTGGACGAGCCAAAGCCGGACACGCACAACAAGTCTGATCTCGCTGCAGCTTTGCTGAATCCGGACGATTCCGCGGAGATCGGGATTGTTGCGAATCTCGATGTGAAGCCTGGTAAACCGCGCGCCATGCTCAAGCTGCGTTTACGGCTGGATCCGGAGGCGCTCTCGCTCAAAGAGGGCAGTGCGGGGCGGAGCGGGAAGGTCGAAGAGATGTTTGTCGAATTTAACGAGAAGGGGCGAGAGGTGGGTCGGATTACGGCAGCCAGTCCGTTTGTCATAAAGCCGGAGAACCAGACCGCGTTTCAGCAGGACGGCGTCACGATGGTGCAGTCGTTCGGGGTTGCGGCCGATGCCGTGAAGCTCACGATCATCGTTCGGGATACGGCCAGCGGACGTGTGGGATCGTTGACTGTGCCGCTCGAAAAGACTGCTCAGCCGAAGTAAAGAGACGACAAAATGCGCGCAATATCGATATGGTGCCTCATTGGTCTTGCCGCAACGCTGCACGCGCAGGCGCCACTTCCGGCCGCCGATCCCGTCATTCACGTCTCGGTGAATCTGGTTCAGGTGGATGCGGTTGTTACCGATTTGAAGGGCAACCACGTTACGGATCTTCAGCCCGGCGATTTCGAGATTCTGGAAGACCGTAAGCCCCAGAAGATCACGAATTTTTCTTTCATCGACGTCAGTCCGGGCGCGACCTCTCTGCCGACAAAGAATCTGCGGAAAGAGGATGTCCGACGCTCCATCGTGCTCATGATAGACGACGTCGGCACGAACAGCCAGGATCTGGCTCGCATATTTTCCGACATGCACAGGTTCGTCACGGATCAGGTTCAGCCCGGGGACCTGGTTGCGGTGACTGCAAGCCGCGGGGGCATGGGTTTCTACTCGAATTTCTCGAGCGACAAACGTATGATGCACGCAGCTATCGATCATATCGGCCGAAGACCAGGGTGGCTGCTGTGCGACTACGTCTCGCTTGCTCCCAATGGTCTGCCTCCGGACCCCCTGTTCTGCGGTCCCCCGAATCCCATCGGTTATCTCACGTGGGCCATTCAGGGGCTGCAAAATGTACCTGGGAGAAAAGCGGTGGTGCTCTTTACGAGTTCCTTCGCCGCACCCCCGCCGCTGGTGGAACTGGCCAATCGCGCCGGAGTTGTGATCTATGTCCTGCACCCGTTCCCCTGGCCTGTTTCCTCTTATGAACCAGCCCGTCAGTTGGCCAAACAGACGGGCGGACTCTTCATCGACAGCGTCCCAGGCAAGGATCTGAGCGAAGATCTGGGTCGCGTGCTGGAGGATATGAGCGGTTATTACCTGATCGGGTACCAGCCCGACCGAAGCGATTTCGAGTTATCGCAGGGACGCCCGGTTCATCACGACATCCAGGTGAGAGTGCGGCGAACCGGATTGACAGTCAGGGCGAGAAACGGATTCATGGGGGTTCCGGACCCGGTAACCAGTCCGCCTCCGAAGACAAGAGAGGAATATCTTCGGCAGGCGCTGTTTTCGCCCTTCAGCGCAAGCGGTATCCGGCTGCGGCTGGACCCGGTTTACGGGGCGTTACCTCCCGATCCGAAAACGAAGCAGCGTCTTCCGGTGCTTCGCGCCATGCTGGCGACGGAGGCAGGCGATGTGAAGTTCGCGGATGGAGATAACGGACGGAAAAAGCTGGTGCTGGACGTCGTGGTGGCGGTCTTCAGTCAGGACGGCACACCCGTTACGACCCAAGATCGGACGTTCACGATAAATGTCACCCGCGCCGAGGCTGAGCAACTGGCCGCTTCAGGACTTCACGCAATGATGGAGGTGAAGCTCCCACGCCCGGGACCTTACCAGATCCGCGCGGCGGTTCGCGACGCGGGTTCGGGCGACGTCGGATCGGCTTATTCCTTCGTCGAGGTGCCGGATTTCAATCAGCCTGCGATCGCGTTGTCGAGCATTGCGTTGTCCGGCCCTGGGGGCGCGGCGCGCGCAGGTACCGATGGTCAGATTGGATGGGGGCAATTCGCGACGGGAACAGAAGTGCATTTCGACTGCGAGATTTTTGGGGTGAAGACCGTGCGGCCGCCGGGAGAACCCAAAGTGGAGATGGAGATTCGGCTGTTTCACAACGGCGAACCAGTGTTCGATAGTCAGCCTCTCGCGGTCACCGAGGCCAGACTGGCGGAACATATTCTCACCGGCAACATGAAGATCGGCGGGAATATGGAGCCGGGCGATTACACGATGCAACTCGTAGCCTTCGACCGTCTGGCTTCGCCGAAAAAACAGGTGGCGCAACAATGGGTCGATTTGACGGTGGTGAAGCCTGGGTTGTCAGGCGATAGCCGCTAATTCACGTCGAAATCGGCTGTCCGCACGATGGGGGCCTGGCCTGCGCCTGGCAATACGCTCACTTCCAGTTTGTACGCGCCCGCGGGCAGGCCGGCGGAGACGATCGGGAGATCCATGGCGATCGGAATGACCGGATCGTTGGGCCGGACGTAGCGGTCGGGATTCAAGGGCCCGGAATCGTCGATCTGCTGGTTCGCCGTGCGGTCGAGGATGCGAACGCGCACCGCGATTTGCCGCTGCCGCAGGGGTGGTTCATAGACTTCAAAGTAGAAGAAGCCCTTTTCGCCCACGCGAAATCGATTCGTGCCGGCAGGAATCACTTCGATGCCGTTCGATACCAGTGGGCTGTTGGGCGTGAGCAACAGGTCGTCGGAACCTTCCGCCGGAGTCGCAACCGCGTGTGCATCGTGGCTGAGTGCCAGAGCGCTCATCGCAAGCGCTTCCCCGTTCCACGGGTCGATCGTCAGAGGCATCGCGGCCTTGCCGAAACTCTTGTCGCCCGCATTCACCACAAGCCGGAAGTCGTAGTGGCCTGGCGCGATTTCAAATTGATTCGCGTAGTGGTAGGGGGTCGCGAGAAACGTATCCGCTTCCTTCTGGCTCGCGAAAGCGAGCTTCACTGTATCGCTGAAGCGTGCAGCCACCGACCCATCCGCGTTGTACGCAATTCCCGCAAGGTCGAATTGTCCGAGGAGCTTGCCGTCTTCCTTTCGGAATTGAACCGCCGTTGGAACGATATCCGCGGCAACGCTTACGCGCGCTACGTTCGGACCGGAATAGAACCAGGGCAGTTGCATCTGCATGGCGATGTTGCCCGCGGTATTACCCGCAGCGAGCGCGTTGAGATCTTTACCCGCCAGTTGGCCCGAAGGCGGATCCGGGGGTTTAGACGTGCAGTAGCTCTTGCGTGCGCGCACGTCGAGACCGCTTCGAGCCACCTTCACCTGCAACGTATGGCAGGTTCCTTCGGCCGATTCCACCGCGGGCGTATAGCCGAGCAGATAGTATTGGTCCTGCTCCTGCGCGAGCCTGCCCAGTTCTTCGGGCAGATTGTTGGAGGTGCCGAGCATCAGGCCGCCGGTGCCCGCAGCCAGCTCACGCAGTACATCCTGATTCGCCGCAACGCCGTTGGCCAGGGAATTGATCGGAGCTCCCGATGCGTCGAGGCCCGATGAGTTCGCGGCGCCTGCGCCTCGTACACCGCCGCTTCCGCCGCTCTTCTGAAAGCCGAAGATCGCGCCTCCACCCGCCGGATTTGCGCCCGTTGCCTGGATGAGCGACTGCGCGAGCTGTTGCAGCGCGCGTTTTGCGCGTGGAATACGAAGCTCACCGATAAGCCCGTGGCCGCTGACGCCATATATGGCGACGTTGGCCCTGTTACACGCATCGATTGTGGCCGTAACATCGGTGGAGAGATCGACAGCCGCGTTCACGCCGCCGCTGAACAGAACCAGAGCTTTGCGTCCGCGAATTCCCGCAATCGAACCAGCAGCAGCGCGCAGAGATGCCAGCATATGGCGGTAGCCCATCGCGTCCGGAACCGGGACCGCGGTTCTTTGCGGAAAACGCCCGCCCGCATTGGTCGCTGCCGCCGCGCCCGGGGCCGCCACAGCGAAATTCTGCAACAGCGACAGCGCGTTCTTCAGGCGAGCCGGGTCCGCCGTGAAGTTCTGCAGGATCTTCGATTCGGCTCCATAGGCGATCACCGCCATGTACCGGTCGGGGCTGGCGAAGGTATCCACAAACCGGGTCGCATCCTGACGGACCGCGAGCAACGTAGACGGGCCCAGCGTGGAAGTATCGAAGAACAGGACGATGTAGTGTTTTTGAGATCACTCGGGTGAAACGCCGGCGCTTTCGAACGAGAAGCTCGTGATCTTTTGTTCCTTGCCGTCTTCGCGAATCGTGAAATCTTTCGCGCTGAGGTCCCGCACGAACTTGTTCTTTTTATCGACGGCTACCGCGTCAACCAGCACCACCCGGGTTTCCGAATGGATGATCGCTTCCGCGCCGCCCGAAGCCGACGCCGCGGCGTTCTGCGCGTTCGCAAACGCAGCGCCGAACAGGAAAATGCCTGCAATCGAAAGATAAAGCCGCATTATGGGACTTCCACCAGACTGCTTTGCGCCGACATGCTCTGACCCTCCGAATCGCGCACCACCATGCGAACCACGTATCGGCCGGGATGCACCGTGAAGCTGCTCTTCACGCCAATACCGGACGCGAGACGCTTCTCCAGGGTTTCATCGAGAAGCCGCAGGGTAACCACTTTCTCAACGCCGGTGACAAAGTTTCCGTCGTTATCGAACAGGCCGGTCTCGACGGTGAGGTCGTTCCGATTGCGATCGCCTTCTTTGTGGAACGCCAGTTTCTTCGCGTCGATCATGGCGACGGCCGATAGCTTGACGTCCCCGTCAGCCTGTTTGAAATACTGCGTCTGCAGCACGGCGGGCAGATCGTGAATTTCGTCCTGGGAGAAAAATGCCTCCTCCAGCTGCTGCTTGACCTGCTCTTTCGGATCGGTCGAATACTTCGCCGCATAGTAGCCTTTGCGGACCTGCAGATCCATCCCTTTTATGCCGTTCAGCGAGACTTTCAGGTTATGGAAGCGGCCATCCAGTTTCAGATCCTGCGGTGTGAAACCGAGCACATAGACATATTCAGGCATCGCCGCCGTCAGGGCGATCCCTTCATCCATATCGTTCAGACCCTTGTAGAACTTGCCTCCGGTGCCGGACGCCAGTTCATCCATAATGTCTGATACAGCCAAAGTCTCCGCGGATTTATAGGTCCGTTCCTGCATGATGAAGGTTGGATCGGGATTACCTCTTTCGCTGGCATCTCCACCTGGTATCGACGTGTAGAGACCTCGAGCGTCGAGGGCACCGATCACTATGTTGGCTCTGATGGCGCGCTCTATCAGAGCGGATTCCTGCGGGAGCCGGTCACTCAAAACCAGGAACCCAGGGGAGACGAGGACAACGCTCCGCTGCCCCGGCATCGACGCCATCTTGCCGATCACGACGCGAAGCGCATCGAGGGCCCACTGCGTTTCTCTGTCGCCCAGCACAAATGCATCTCTGGCCGCGTTCTGCACCATGACCGTTAAAATCCGGCCAGTGACGCCGTGCGCACACGCCGTAGCTTCAGCGAGTTCCAAAGCCAGAGCGGCGGCATTGTTGTCGTTGTAAATCAGGTCCCCCATGTAGTACGTCACGGGCGGACAAACCCGTTGCTGCATTTCTTTCGAGGCCGAGGCCTGTCCGGTACCAAGCGCATCGAGCGCACTGTCCAGTTTTTGGCGGTCGCCGGTAAAGTCCGTCATGTTGCGGCCGGAGGTGGTGTAGATCGCCACGCGGTCCAGCAAATGGTCCGAGGAATCGATCTGGCGTCTGGCGGCGTCGCGCGTGTATTTCAGTTCGGCCGGGGTCAAGTGCAGGTCATCGAAGAGATAGGCGAGGAACCGGTCGGGTATGCCGTCAGAGGTCGCTGCCTTCAGCGCATCGCCATCCGCGGACTTGTTTTTTACTTGCTCCTTTTGAGCGGATGCCGCATCGCTGTATTTCGAGAGCGTTTCCAGCGTGAACTTCGAAATCACCTGCGGCTTGCCGTTGTCGAAAAGCTGAAAGTCATCTCTTCCCAGTGTGCCTACTGCATGGCCTTTATGGTCGCGAACAACCACGGTCACCGGAACCAGGTTGCTGGTGGATTTGAAGGTGACGGGAGCTTCTTTGGTGGCGACTTCGGCGGTCTGCGACAAGAGCGGGAGCACGCAGAGCAGGGCTGCGAAGGTCAAGCGGGAGAGCATGGGGAAGATGTCTGATTTTACGACAATTTGCACTATCCGTGACGGAGATGAGATGCTCGAGCTTCGCTCGACCAAGGGCAGGCGGAACCGCCCAATGCCACTTAAATAAGGCACGCTATGCGTAAGCTACTGATTTTGTTGCGCGGGTCAGCCCCGCAGTTTCAAAGAAGCGAGCCGGATTGCGAGCCGGGCGGGCT
>Ga0182024_10010783_pt1 | contig 18557 bp, 19 predicted proteins | sample P32metaG_FD_120480 | JGI IMG/M metagenome (GOLD analysis project Ga0182024, IMG submission 120480) | Permafrost microbial communities from Stordalen Mire, Sweden - P3-2 metaG (Illumina Assembly) | ecosystem: Environmental > Terrestrial > Soil > Wetlands > Permafrost | place: Sweden: Stordalen... | reverse complement strand
TGAAAAACGGCTTCGACCCCACGCTGCTCTATCAATTGGTATTCACGGCGAAAGATCCTCTGGTCCTCGGCATCGGCTTCGCCGCCACGCGCGACATCACCGCATTTTTCAAGCACGCGCAGCAGGACGACTCCGGCACGCCCAATCCTCTTGCCGGAAAAATTAAATACGCCGTCAGCCAGGGCACCTCGCAATCCGGCAATTTCATCCGCACTTTCATCAATCTCGGTTTCAATCAGGATGAATCGGGGCAAATTGTTTGGGACGGCGCCATCCCGCACATCGCCGGCCGGCAAATGGCTCTCAATTACCGCTTCGCCATGCCCGACGGCGCCGCCGATCCTTACGAGGTCGGCAGCGATGGCGTTCTCTGGTGGGACGATTGGACAGACACGCTGCGTGGTCGCAAATCGGCTGGACTGCTCGATCGCTGCCGAGCTACAAAAACCTGTCCCAAAATCATGGAAGCCTTCGGCTCCACGGAATTCTGGGATCTTCGCATGTCTCCGGGCCTTGCCGGCACCACCGGAACGGAAGACCTGCCCCTCCCGGAAAATGTGCGCCGCTATTATTTCCCCGGCACCACGCACGGCGGCGGCGCTGGCGGATTTAGCGCCGCTGCTCCGCCTGCCGCTCGAGGACGCGCCGGAGATTGCGCGCTCTCCGCCAATCCCAATCCGCAATACGACACGCTGAATGCCTTGCTCGAGGATATGGTCGAGTGGATAGGCAAAGGCACGCCGCCTCCGCCGAGCCAGTATCCAAAATTGTCGGATGGCATGCTTGTCCACGCCACAAAAGCTGCCGTCGGCTTCCCCGATCTTCCGCAGGTGCAGCTCAAGGACAATTTTGAAAATCCGCTCTTCAATTACGATTGGGGACCGAAATTCGATTACAACAACGTCTCCGGCGTGCTCGTGAAAGTGCCTCCCGACATCAAGCAAGTCGTCCCGCTGCTCGTTCCGAAGGTGAACGCGGATGGGAATGAAATTTCGGGTGTGCCCTCCGTTCTGCATCAAGCGCCGCTCGGCACGTATCTCGGCTGGAATATCGTTGCGGGCGGATTCTTCAAAGGGCAGATGTGTTCTTACACCGGCAGCTTTATTCCCTTCGCGGAGACAAAAGCGGAACGCATCGCCAATCACGACCCGCGGCCATCGATCGAAGAGCGTTACCACGATCAGAAGGGCTACACAGCGGCAGTTCACTCCGCCGCTGAAAAAGCGGTGCGCGAAAGATTCCTGCTGCCGGAAGACGCAGAGCGCCTCACGCAGCAGGCCGCGGCGAGCCATATTTCTCAAGAACCGGAAACAAGCGAACTGAAATAGCCTCCGCGCCGGACAAATTAAAGAATTGCGCCGTTGCGCGCTAGGCCTGCACGAGGTTCGTCAGGCGTTTTGGCTCTTCGCCGAGCCAATCCGGATTTTCGGCGGTGCTATCGAAAATCGAGCTGATTTTGAAAGGCTCGAATTCGCCCTTCGCTGCGGCCTTCTCCGTTTTCGCCAACAGCTTCGCCAACTCCTGGTCCGTCAGCGGATGAAACGTTCGCGCGGCTTCGAACGCCTGATCCAGCACTTTCATGCTGTCGATGCCGGTGATCACAACCGAGGTCGGCAGGTTCATCGCGTAGTGCAGGCATTCTATTGGCGTCGCGGTTTTCGACCTCAGGATGATGCCGTTGGCCATAGGCTTCATGCCAAGCACGCCAATTCCTTCTCTAAGCAGTTCCGGAACCACCAATTTCCCGAAGCTGCGGAAATGCGCATCCATCACGTTCAATGGCATCTGCGCCGTGTCGAATTTGAAGCCGTGCTCCTGCGCCACGCGCAACATCTGCAAATGGATGTGCGGATCTTTGTGACCCGTGAATCCGATGTAGCGGATCTTTCCCTGCTTTTTTGCCTTCAGGAGTTCCGCGTTCGCGCCTTCGTCGTCGAAAATTCGATAGGGATCTTCGTAGCGGAGAATTTCGTGATGCTGCACGAGGTCGATCGTGTCGGTTTTAAGGCGCCGTAGCGATTCTTCCAGCTGCTTGCGTGCTTCCTTTTTCGAGCGCCCATCGATTTTCGTCATCAGGAAAACTTTGTCGCGGTAGCCGTCCTTCAGAGCCTTGCCCATGCGCCGTTCGCTGGCTCCATCGTTGTAGTCCCACGAGTTGTCCATGAACGTGATGCCGCGATCGATGGCGGTGCGAATGATCTTCAGGCTGAGCTTTTCGGAAACGCGCTTCAGCCCAATATGCCATCCTCCAAGACCGATGGCGGACACCTTTTCGCCCGTGGTTCCCAAATCCCGATAAAGCATTTCGGAGCTGTCCAGATCTTTAGGCATGATTCCTCGCAGGTACATCGCGAATCTAGCGGGACAACTTACCATACTGAATACCAGAATACTCCGATAAGCCGTCTCGCAGACTGTGTAGCGCAGTCCTTTCGCCTGTTCTAGGGTTTGGAGATTCCCTGTCCGCAAGGTCATATACGCTTTGGCAATCCCTGGACCGCGTTGTTCGGTCGACGCCCGCGTCTTTTGCGTACGATGGACACTCTGGCAAGAGTTGTTATAGGGTTTGCGTAACCTGGCAATAAACTTGTGGTGTCCGGACCACTGTGAGAACCGAGGCCTTATGACTCAACAATTTGAGACTCAGGTCGACACGACTTCTGGATGGAAGCAGTTCCAAGGTCAAATTGTTGCCGGGATTTTTCCCTTGCAGGAGTATCTCGGCGGTTCGGAACACAGCGCCGTTTTCCTGACCTATACAAATTCACCCGAGCCTGCAAAAGCGGCCATCAAGCTTGTTATCGAGACGCCGGAAAAAGCAAAGCTGCAACTTTCGAGATGGGAATTGGCTGCAAACCTTTCGCATCCCAATTTGCTGCGTCTTTTTCAGAGCGGCCGGTGCCGGTTGGGAGATACGAACCTGCTGTATGCGGTGATGGAATATGCGGATGAGGATTTGTCTCAAATCCTGCCGCAGCGTGCGCTCTCGGCCGAGGAAGCGCAACAAATGCTCCCTGCAATTGTGGATGCCCTTGCCTACGTCCACTCGAAAGGCCTCGTGCATGGGCACGTCAAGCCGTCGAATATCATGGCCTGTGGCGACCATGTGAAGCTTTCCAGCGACACGATCTGCGAAACAGGCGAGTCGGTGACCGCACCGGACGCACACAACGCGCCTGAATCGACTACCTCAGTTGCGGGAGATATTTGGTCCCTCGGCACCACAATTGTGGAAGTCCTCACCCAGCGCTTGCCCCAATCGAGCAGCAGAAATCACATGGCATTTGAGATTCCGCAAACAGTCCCCGCGCCCTTTTCCGATATTGCTTTCGGTTGTTTGCAGCTTGAGCCACGCCGTCGATGGAAGCTCGCGGAAATCGCAGCGCGTTTGCAGCCGGAAACCGTCGCTAAACAGGAGACAGCTGAACAAGATATCCCTGAACAAAAAATGCCTCCCGCTAAGCAGGAAAGCCGACCTTTACCCCCGGAGCAAGCTCGACCTCTGCCTCCGAAACAGGTCCAAAAGCGATCGTATGTTGCTCCCACGGTGGGAATCGGACTACTGCTTATCGTGCTGGTCGCGGGACCGATCGTGCTCCGGCATCGGATGGACGCCCGGCAAGCTCCAGTTTCGCAAGCTTTGCAGGAGAGTTCGGAAACAACGACGCCAGTAAAACTCGCGCCGACCGAACCCGCAGCTGAATTGGAGAAAACCGCGCCGAAAGAAACTGCTTCGAAAGGCGCAGCTAGCACGATCACCTCGGCTCCAAGTTTTACGCCGCCGGAGAAAACTTCAACGCGGATATCCGATGATCTGCTCGATAGCGGCGTGCTGCATGAGGCTCTGCCCGTCGTGCTGGAGAAGGCCAGAGATTCAATTCGCGGCACGGTGCGAGTAAATATAAAAGTTACGGTCGATGCTTCCGGGAGTGTTCAGCATGCGGAACTCGCCGTTCCTGGCCCTAGCAAATATTTCGCCAATCTTGCTCTGGGGGCGGCTCAAGAATTCAAGTTCGAGCCGGCGACGAATGATGGCGGCACTCCCCGTGAATGGATTCTCCGCTTCGAATTCACAAATATGGGAACGAAAGTCTTCGCCCTGGGAGCAAATCTCTAGACGCTCTCAGCGCACCCCGTTTCAATCGATCATCCTTTTCGGTCCCCCTGCAAACGAATATCGTCTGTTAGGATAGATTCGCCATGCAGGCGATCATTCGCCGTTTCGACGGCCTCAATTTTTAGTGTTCAGAGCGATTCGCTCGCTGGAGTTATGAATGGAGCAAGAAAAGACCGGGACGGCTCGCGCCCAAGACGGTTGCGAAATCTTCTACCGTCTCCATTCGCAACCGGGCAAGCCGAGGGTCGCCCTAATCCACTCTGTCGCTCTCGATCACAGTATCTGGTCCCAAGTCGTTCAGAAACTTGGTTCCGATTTTGAAATTCTCACTTACGACTGCCGCGGCCACGGCCAGTCCGAGCGGCGGCCGGGTCCTTATGCCACCAGGCAATTCGCGGATGATCTGGCCGCTGTTCTCGACGATTGCAAATGGCCCGAAGCGACCATCGCAGGATGCTCAATGGGAGGTGGTGTGGCGCAGGCGTTTGCAGCAGCATATCCCAAACGCGCGCAGGCGCTTGGCCTGATTGACACGACCGCGTGGTATGGCCCGACGGCTCCCGCCGATTGGAACCAGCGGGCCGCGATGGCAGCCGAATCGGGCTTCGCGGGCATGATCGCTTTTCAAGTGACGCGCTGGTTCAGCGATGACTTCCGATCCGCACACCCGGAATCAGTAGATGCCGTGTCGCAAGTGTTTCTCGCCAATGATATGGCCTGCTATCAGGCTTCCTGCAAAATGATGGGGGAACTCGATTTCAGGGAGATTCTCGGATCGCTATACATGCCTGTTTCTGTAATCGTTGGCGAGGAAGATTACGCAACGCCGGTTTCCATGTCGGAAAGCCTGCACGCCGGAATTCCCGGCTCGACGCTGCATGTAATTCGCGGGGGGCGCCACCTGACACCGATTCAGTGTCCCGAAGAAATCGCTAGCCTGCTGCGCGATCTCGCGCCGCGAACCATACCGGTTGGACGTTCCTAGAAGAAGACCGCGCCGAACCAGCGAGCCTTAGCCATCGTAGGCGAAGACGACAAGCGGAACTCCATTAAAAACATATTGGGCGACTTCGCGCATGCCCATTTTGCGGTGAGCGCGGAGCGAAGGCTCGTTGCTGGCTTTGATGAAAAGTACGCCTTCGCGCCCGGGCTGCAGCCGTCGCAATTCCTCGAACATCGCGACCGCAATTCCGCGCCCGCGTTCCGCTTGGTCCACGCAGATTGGTCCGTACATGTAAGCATCGGGTGAGCCGGGATACACCGCGAGCATCGCCTGCACGATCGGCGGCAGCGGCTGATCTTGTTCCAGCGTGAGCAAGAAACCGATCACCTTTCCGCCGCGCCGCGCGACGATATTCGGCAGCCCCTGGTCGGGAATTTGAAGGTGTTTGCGTTCCAACCGGACCGAAAGCTCGCCCCCGTGATCGGGGCCATTCTCTTTCGCAAGCTTCAGGATGCCGTCAACATCCTCAAGTCCTGCACGATCGATGACAACATCGCCTAGATTCATGCGTCTAGAATTCCCCGCCTTACAGTATGATTTTCTCTCGTGGATATTATCCTGAACGCGGCTGAGGCGCGAGTGCTGGGGGCACTCATCGAGAAGGATATTACGACGCCCGAATACTACCCGCTTTCTTTGAACGCGCTCATGAACGCCTGCAACCAGAAGTCGAACCGCGAACCGGTGATGAATCTTAACGAAGAGTCGGTGCGGAATGCGTTGCGCGGACTAGAGAAAGATGGACTCGCCGGTCCGGCGGACACGTTTGACAGTCGGGTGAAAAAATACGAGCACCGTGCGCAAGAGGTGTTCAACTTTGACAGGCGCGAGACGGCGGTTCTGTGCGTTTTGCTGCTGCGAGGTCCGCAAACGCCGGGCGAGCTGCGCGGGCGTTCCGAACGCTTGCACAAGTTCGATGAGCTCGGCGAAGTTGAATCCACACTGCAAAAATTGATGAAACGTGAACCGCCGCTTGCGAAAGTGCTGCCAAGGCAGCCGGGCACAAAAGAAGCGCGCTACGCCCATTTACTTTCCGGGGAGGTGTTCATTGCACAGCCGGAAATTACGGGGACGGCTGCCGATGTAGCGACTTCTTCCGAGCGCGATCGAATCGGGCATCTCGAAGGCGAACTCTCCGACCTCCGAAGCCAGATTTCCGACCTGCAGCGACAGTTTGCCGATTTTCGCAAGCAGTTCGAGTAAGAAAGACTGCAAGTCATCGCTATGTGATCGAAATTTGCGGCTGGTGCGTAATGAGGCTTATGCGGCGGCGGTAAATACTACTTGAGGAGTTTTTGCAGCAGAGACTTCCCTTCCGCTTCCGTGAGCACTCCCTTTTGCAGAAGTAGAAGAATCAACTCGTTCATCACGTAGAGGGGCGGAACGTCGGCGCTTTTTGTGCCGTTGTCTCGTTGCGCGGCTGCGGCATTTGCTGCCGGCGCCGGTGAAGCAATGGGTTCCCCACTAAGCTCGGCAATCCATCGGTCCAGGACGAGTTGTTGATCCGGCTCCGCTTTCGTGAAAGAGACGCCCATGCCCATACCAGGCTGCGCAAAAGCAACCTTGCCTTCCATCGTAAGCGTTTCTTTCTCTCGATTGATCCGCACGACGAGAATGGTCCCAGAAGGGAAAGGGCCGATCGTGTCGATATAGCAGCCTCCGCGCCCGAGGTCAGATGTACGTCCGATGATCTTCGCGTGGGACTTGGGCTCGGTGGCATCGCATGTGGCCGTAAACGGATACCGAGGGTTATTGCGTCTCTCTTTGCCGGCACGGCGGCTCAAGACGAACTGTCGTTGAAGCTCTGGAGGCATATGGCGTATGTCCTAGAGAGACGTAGCTTTAAGTAATAGTATTTTGGAATTCCATCTCGAGTTCAAGCCCGCTTCGCGGCCGTGTGCCGGAATTAGCAATAAGCGCCGTTTCGGTTTCAGACCAGCAACCTTCGCGGTCCGCTGACAAAAGGACTGCCCTTTTCGTAAAAACGCAGCAGGCGATGGGCTTCGCGGGAAAGCCCAATCCGGGTAGTGACGCCGATTTCACCGGTGGGTCGCACAGGGGTTCCCAGCCAGATCGGGCTCTTTTGCGAGCAAAGGTCGAGGCCGTCCTGGCTCTTATCGATCCGCATTGCGGCGGCTAGCCTGCCAGGGCCTTGAGTGAGTTTAGTCCCGGCCGTTGCGCCGCGATTTTTCTCCATCAAATTTACGCCTTCCACTGGTTCGATGGCTCGAATGAGCACGCCTCCGCCAACGCCGTGCGGTTCACTAGCCACATTCATCATCCAGCAGGAACCGTAGGTGAAGTAGGTGTAGCAGTGGCCGTGCGCCAGAAACAACGAGCGATTGCGCGGCGTTTCACCCCGAAAAGCGTGGCAGGCCGCGTCGCCAATGGGATATGCTTCGGTTTCGACGATGCGTCCGCTGAGGCGCCCTTCGGCAAGATCGTGCACCAGAGTTTTTCCGATGAGGTAGCGGGCGAGTTCCTCGGTATCAACGGGAAGCTCCGAGCGGCGAAGCCGCCGAACGCGCTTGTGCGTGGCGGACGAGGGCTTGGGCGTCGTGGAGCGAGGCGCGGACTTCGACGCGACCTTGGCGGGTGAACGATCACTTGGCGCTTTTAGCATCGCACTGAGCGGCAAAAGGCGCAGGCTGCCGGATTCGTTTGGGATTGAAGGCAAGGCATCCGGTGAAAGATTAGCAGCGCGGAGCTTGGTTTTTCAAATTCAGGGTAGAACATGACAGAGCAACGAAAAGTTTCGAAAGAGGACGCCTGGCCGGCTTTGCCGCTGGCGGAATGGAAAGACACGCGTGACACGCTGCACATGTGGATGCAGGTGGTCGGCAAAGTACGCCTGGAGCTAAGCCCGCATGCGAATCACTGGTGGGAAGTGCCGCTCTATGTAAATGCCCGCGGCATGACGACGTCTCCCATCCCCTGCCCGGGAGGAATTTTCGAAGTTCAATTCGACTTTATGGATCATAAGCTTGAAATCGTGACGAGCTGGAACGAACGCAAAACTCTTCGCCTCTACACCCGCACAGTGGCGGGCTTCTATCGCGAATTTCTGGACGCGCTGCAGTCGCTCGGAATCGAAGTGAAGCTTTGGCCCATGCCGGTGGAAGTGCCCAACCCGATTCGCTTCGATCAGGACGTTACGCACTCGCGTTATGACCCCGAATACGCGCACCGGTTCTGGCGGCTCATGGTTACGCTGGACACGATTTTCAAGGAGTTTCGAGCCCGGTTCATTGGGAAGGTAAGCTCGGTGCATTTTTTCTGGGGCAGCTTTGACCTGGCGGTCACACGATTCTCAGGACGCCGCGCTCCTGAGCGCCAGGGCGCGGACAAGATCACGCGCGAAGCCTATTCCCACGAAGAGATCAGCGCGGGCTGGTGGCCGGGAGGAGGCGGTGTGGACGATGCGGCTTTCTATGCCTATGCCGCGCCTGAGCCAGCGGGATTCGCGCAAGCCGCCATCGGCCCAAAGAGCGCGTATTATCACCCTGAGTTGAAAGAGTTCATCCTGCCTTATAAAGACGCCCGGGCGGCGACGGACCCTAAAGCCGCTGTTCTGGAGTTCCTTGAAAGCACCTACGATGTGGGAGCAAACCTCGGGAATTGGGACCGCAGCGCGCTCGAAAAACACAGCTAGATCCGAAATTATTCTTTTGAGATCTCGGCTCGCTCGCGGGACCTGGCCCGTTGCGTCTCGAAGACCTCCGCCAGGCTCGGTTCGGAAATCAACTCGGCGGGGAGAAGCGCGCGAACGGCCTTTTCGAGTTCGGAAGCAGTGGCGGCATGCTGAGGGTAGTTGAAAATCTTAATGTCGTGAGTGAATCGCTCGAGAGATCCCGAAACGTCATGCAGACCTTCAGTAAGCCGCGCGGTGACGACGCGCGCGTTCTGCAGATTCACTCCGGGCAACATAATCCCGAACGCGCCTTCAGAAAAATGATATAGCGAATCTTCGCGGCGAAGCCTGCGGCCGATTGCCTTTACGGCATCGCCGAGAGCCGCGGTAATGTCGGCTGGATTGCTGAGGTTTGCGTTCGGCGTGAGCCTGACCACTACGACAGACAACGTGTCGCGTGCATTTACGGCGCGACGGAACTCCATACTCAAGCGATCCTGAAAATGATTCATCCCCGAAAGCGCGTCGAGCAGGTCCTTTCCAACCTGCTTGTGGAGGTCCGAGAATCGCGCTTCTGCGTCGCGCACATCGCGCCTGAGCCGGTGTACGAGAATCTGGCGGTCGACCAGATATCCGATCAAGAGGACGGAAAGCCCGCAGAACCCGAAAAACGATATCTGGAGAGTGCGAGCGCTGAACAGAACCGGGTGGTTTTCTAGAGAGGGATACATCAGGACGGCGAGACCCGCCATGAGAACGGCGATGACCAAAACGGAAAAAACGGCCAGTTGCAGTTCCCTCTTCTCGACGCTCGATGAATCGAAGCGGTCGAACAAACGCATGGGCTCCGCCTTCTTTCGGGTAAACCAAATGGTCTAGCGTGGGCCTCCGAGGAGGTTTTCCGCATGTTTCCGAGCCCAATTGACTAGCCTTTTAATTATCAGCCCTAATCCATTTAGGCGGCTGGTGAACAAGCGTTGCTCGGTAATCCAAGCAGCATACTCACTTTTGTGTAGGGCACCTTACAAAGAGGGGGGCGAATTGAGAGTGCTTGCCAACCTGAGTGGTTTCGCTCCGGTCTGCAGGACAAGGAAATCGGGGGCCAGCGAAGCGATCGCTTTAACTTGCTTCGGCTACCGCAGGCAGGAGGGCCCGCGCGGCGAGAAGCTTCCCGCGAGCCGAACGATGCCTTTCGAGAAAGTGCTCACGAGCGCGCTTGCCCCAGGAGCGCACAAAATAATAGTTGAGCGTGGCGGCGGCGCCGGCACTCACCAACGGAATCAAGCGGCCAGCCCATTTTTCAGCGACTTCGGCGCCCACTTTTGCGGCCATCGCGTCGATCAAGCGGGGCATGAGATGCTCGATAGCGCGTTTTTCAACGAATTCGCGAGTGAAATCAAGTCCAGCCGCGCTCGCCGCCGCCAGCCAAAGGCCGCCTACTTCCTGCGGAGTGGAATATTCGAACCCGTGGACCAGACTTAATTTCTGTAACATGCGCAGCGTAATAGCTGCGAGCATCCCCATATCGGGAAGTAACGTGGCAAAGCCCCCGATGCCGAACCCCATGCCTTCGAGAGCCGCCATCCTCGCGGCAGACCAAACGATTCGCTGTGAAACGGGATTCAAGGTCTGTTCGTCGAAGCTTTGCATTTCGTGCCACGAATCGATTCGAAGATTGTAAACGCGTCGAACGTGGTGAAGGTACTTATCAGGGTCGAGGCGCACTTGCGGATAGGCTTTGCGAAAACCCACGCCCACGGCAGACTGAATTGCCTTTGAGGCCCAACTACGTTTTTTGGTTCCGGCCATTGTGTTGTCTCACGATACTCGCAGAAAAGTTTCTCCCGAAAAAGTGAGCGATCATCTTTACGGCCATCGGTGACCGCCCGCGCTAAATCCCAGTCGGCTCTCGCACTGCCTATTTTACAATTTCACGACGCCCAAGGGTAATTCTCGTGCGCCCGCGTCGGCCGGAATGGTGGGAGGCAAGGCGTCGCGGCCTTCGGCAGCCGTCCAATGTTCTACAGAAGCTGGCGCGCCATCTTGCAATTTGGCCGCGTAAGCGAGCTTCCAGGCGTTGGAGGCGACAGCCAAATAGATCATCTCATTGTTTTCGCTATTTTCGCTTTTTTCGACTTTTTCGCCCGGATTGGCATCGCTTGCGCCATTTTGCGCCTTCTTTGGATCCGCGCCCGCGGGGCGCCGCCCTAAGCTCTTGAAAATCAGGTTTCCGCTACCGTCGACCGACATGTGGTCGGCGTGGAGGTGGATCGAACTACCCGCTTCGTCAGTATCCTTGTCCCGCAAGACCACACACCAGTAATAGCTTCCATATTCGATCGCCGACATAGGCTCCTCTATTGAGTCCGATTCTGAGCTTAAGAAGTCGGGGAGGAGGCGTCCATCGGTGAAGATACGGAAAAGCTGGGTGCAAAGGCCCGTAGGCTCAGGGACCTGAATCGCCCGCTATGGAAGGCGGAGCCGAACGGTCAGTTGGGTTTTGGGCAATAGGCGCCGGATTAATGTTGTAGGTATCTCGGAGCGCCAGAGAGAATAGAGGGACAAGTCCTGCCGGCGATTGCAAGGAACCAGCAGCACGGCTCTCCGGCGGGCAGGTGGCATGGAATGTACGATCACGGGAATAAGAAGACCGGGGCAGCCAGTTCGAACAAGACGACCGCGGACTCCGCAGAACGGCGAGGCGGAAACCGGCACCCATTTATCGCGGCGGCGGATGTAGTCGAAATGGGTTCGGGGTCGCGCTTTTCGACCAGAACCACCGATTTGGGGCCTGGGGGCTGTTTCATCGATACCATGGTTCCGTTTGACACGGGTTCGAAGGTCCGCGTGTCAATCCGCGAAGGGCAGACGCGATTTGAGGCCACCGGCTTGGTGGTGTATTCGCAGTCGGGGCTAGGGATGGGTATCGCTTTCGATGAACTGAAGGCGGTACAGCGACGCGCACTTGCAGTCTGGCTCGGCGAAGAGGTCAGCGAGCATCAGGAAGCACAAGAGTCGAGCGAACGCCGCGTTCCAGGTTTGCCGCACGGGTCTGACCGCGAAGCGCTGCTGCGGCTGGTGAAGCTGATGAAGGAAAAGGGTGTGCTGTCGGACGCGGAGGTCGCCTCGGTGTTTGGCGATCCGGTTCTGTTTTAGACGCAAGGCAACGACCTTCTACCAGGCTGCGGCTGCAAACGATTCAGTACTGTTCCGAGGAGCGAATTCCAAGATATGAAGCGGAAGAAGCTGGGCGAAGTCTTGCGAGAGCGGGGACACATCACCCCGGACGACCTCATCAGGGCGATTGAGGGCCAACAAGGCACGGTAGCCCATCTCGGCGAATTAATGCTGGCGCGGGGCCTCGTTTCAAAGGCCGACCTCGCCGCCGCAGTGGCCGAAGTCACGCACGTGCCCTACGTCGATTGCGAGAAACTACAAATCGATCCTGCCGTTCTGAAGCTCGTTCCCGAAGCGCTGGCGAAGCGCTGCTGCGCATTACCTATCCAGTTGGAGGGGACCACAAAGCTCGAAATGGTGATGGCTGAGCCCCAGAATCTTCAGATCATCGACGAGCTAAGATTCTCAACCGGCCTGGAAATCGTTCCGCGCCTTGCGTTTCGTGACGAAATCGATGACACCATCGAAAAATTCTATGGGGCAGAGAGAGAGAGAATGGGCAGCATCTCGTCGTCGGAAGGTTCCGATGCCGAGGTGCAATTTATCTCGTCAAATTCTTTGCGGCGAAACGCCGAAGCAGTGCAGGAAATGCAGACGGAATTACTGAAGCAGTCCACACCGGCTGTTCGGCTCGTAGCGTCTGTCATCACCGCCGCAGCAAACAAACAGGCCAGCGACGTTCACATCGAGCCACAGGCAACCGATGCCGTAGTCCGGTTACGCGTGGACGGCATTTTGCGCGATTTCCAAAGGATTCCGCGGTCGATTCAAAGCGCCTTTGTATCCCGGATCAAAATACTTTCCGACATGGATATTGCGCAGCGCACGGCCCCTCAAGACGGGCGGTTCGCGGTGAAAATTTCCGGCGGAAGGGTCGACGTGCGCGTTTCGACGCTGCCGACCCAGCATGGCGAAAAAGTCGTGATGCGTTTTCTGGAAGAGAGCGGGTCCAGGCGCGATTTAGAAAGCCTCGGATTCCCCGCCGATATGGGGGAGAGCGTGCGACAGCTGTTGAGCCTGCCCCAGGGCATGAGTCGGGTTACCGGGCCGACGCGGTCCGGAAGGAGCGCGACACTCCGTTCGCTGCTAGAGATCGTGAGGAAACCCTCGGTAAACATCGTTTCCGTGGAAGACGTGGTGGAGTGCGTGATTCCCGGGGTGAATCAGGTAAAGGTAAACGCGAAGACGGGCGTGAGCTTCGCGAGCGTGCTGCGGTCGGTATTGCGGCAGGACCCGAACGTGATCGTGCTGGATGAGATTCGCGACAAGGAAACCGCCGATCTCGCGATCAAGGCGTCGCAAACCGGCCATCTGGTGCTGTCGACGCTGCACACAAACGACAGCGCGGCCGCAGTGACGCGGTTGCTCGACCTGGGTGTGGCGGCGCCTGAGATTGCCAATTGCGTTACTGGAATCGTCGCGCAAAGATTGATCCGGCTGCTTTGCGATTGCCACAAAGTGATCGCGGCGAGTCCCGAATACGTTTCAAGATTAAAGGGCGCGGGCGTTCACAACGTGCCCGAAATGGAAAGTGTGCCGGTTGGATGCGAACTTTGCGACCTGACTGGATACAAGGGGCGCGCCGGCATTTTTGAATTGCTCGAGTTGAACGACAGCGTTCGCGCGGCGATTCGATCCGGCGCTCGCAACAATCAAATTCGCAGCCGAGCGGGCCAGGGCGGCATGAGGCTGATGCAGGAATATGCGCTCGAATACGTCCGCGCGGGCAAGACAACCCTTGAGGAAGTGCAGCGCGTGACTCCCTTCGAGACCAGGGCTTCCAAGCAATGCCAGGGATGCGCCGGGGAAATTTCACCGGCCTTTTTGTTCTGTCCATACTGCGGAGAAAAGGTTCCGCAGCCGCTTGCCCCTCGATCGCGAAAAACTTCGGTGGTTAAATAAGGAGCCGGAAGAGAATGAGCTCGGAGACTATCTCGAATCAATCGCGGCTCGTCACAAGATTTTCAAGCTTGCGCGATCTATCCGTAACGTACGAAGGACACAGCGAAGACATCTCGACTCGTCCGCCGGACATCAGCACGCGCGGCATGTTCATCAACACCACGCGGAATTTCCCGGAAGGGGCTGTGCTGATGGTGCGCTTCAAACTGGCGCATTCCGGATTTGAAATCAGCACGCGCGCGGAAGTGCGCTATTGCCTGCCGGGTGTGGGGGTGGGTGTCGAATTTCAGGGCATTTCGGCTCAGGCGACAAAGGCAATTGAGGATGAGATAAACCTCGCGCCTGCGGGAAATATCCGCAAAAAACCGTAGTCTTGAGATAAGGCTAAGTAAATCCGAGGTTTGCGAGAAGCCGGGACGCTATGCAGGAAATTCCCGCACTAGGAATTTTTTCCACATAAATCCCACTTTAGCACTCTCGGCATAATACTAAGTCCCTTATATACAACAAGCTTACCCCATAAACCCGTGGCCCAGTGTTTGCACCTAGAGAGACTCTTCGGGGGGCTACATGGGAGAACGCAGAAAAGCTAAGCGGTATGAGGTTTACCTGCCTTTGCAGGTGTGCATGTCGCGGAAGTCACCGGCGGAATTCCACACGGCGCAACTTCGCGATATATCCCGAGCCGGGGTTTTCTTCCATTCCGACACCCGAATTGAGACGGGAGCGGGCATGGAACTGACGTTCGCACTACCCGCGGAAAGAAACCGAGGGACTTCCGTGCTGGTGCGAGCCAGCGCGAAGGCTCTTCGAGTTTCACTGATCGAGAGCGGCGCGAGCCCGTTGTACGGCGTGGCGGCAACGATAGACCGCCTGGATTTCGTTCGACCGGTCGCAACAAACGCAGCTTAAGCAAGAAACTCCACTTCAGTTCGTTCGCAAACATTGGCATATCTTCGAGCGAAGTCAGACTCTCAATCCCGCTTCTCCCGCTTTCTTTTTCCACCGAAACCTGGCTGCTTTAATTCCGATACAATGGCGTGCGGACGGATTTTCTTTCTGCGGAACCAAGCTCCTATGTGCCCTCCTGGTGACAGAAGTATCGTCGATGTCGAGCGAGCCATCCTGCGGGCTCTTTGCACCGATTCTTTGCCTGCGGATGTTCGGGACAGCGCGCACGATCGTTTAAGAGGTTATCAATGGCGCGATCAGGAACATTGGGTGGTGTATCAGGCTCTGCAGAGACTTCACGGAAGCCGGCGGATGTCACTTCGCGAAGAACTTCCGGCGAGCGCGACAAAGCTCGCTTTTCCCGACGTGAACTGGCCGCGCTATTTTGGCGGTGAAGAGCTGAATAAAGACGGCATCGAGCAGCTCTTTAGCGAATTAAAATCGCTGACAAATCAAACCTGGATTCGCCCGTAAACGACAAAATGTTAAAGAAAACGATGCACCGATTCGCGGTTCATTTCTGACGCGAGAGTTCATATTCGATGGTCTGCTGAAGTGCATTGAGGCCAAGCCCGGCAACAGGGCGTCCGTTTACAAACACGGTGGGCGTGCCGGTTACGCTGAGGGCGAAGCCATCTTTCTGATTGCTTTCGACTGCATCCTTTGCCTGATCGGACGACATGCAGGTCTTGAACGCGTCTGCGTTCAAACCCGCCTGCTGCGCGTATTCGGCGAGCTTGTCCCATACATTTTCGGGGTTGATGTCCTCCTGATTTGCGTAAATCGTGTCATGCACCTTCCAGAAGGCATCAGGCGACTGAATGAAGGCGCAGCGGGCTCCAATCGCGGCCGTTTTTGCCCACGGATGCACCTGTTCAAGCGGAAAATCCTTGAAGACGAGACGAACTTTATACTTTTCGAAAATAGTAGCAAGGATCGGCTCGAGAGCTTTGCAGTTGGGGCACTCTAAATCGCCAAATTCGACGAGCGTGACGGAAGCATCCGCCGGTCCCTTTACGGGATTCCCTTCTGAATGGAGCTTGGCGCGATCTTCGGCGTAAGGATCCTTGGCCATATCGAACATCTCGCCACGGAACAGAGTTTTGCCATCCTTGCTGACGTAGACTTCGCCATTGTCCATTTGATCGTTGAAGGTAATTTCAACGGGAACTTCATAAAAATCTTTCGCGTCCGATTCCTTGAGCGGTCCGACCTTAAGTTTGTAATCGGGGCCCCAACCGTAAAGAGTGCGAACGAAAGCTTCCGTGGTTTTCAAAATCTGCGCCTGATCGGGAGCAACGGAGGTTTGAGGTGTTGCCGGAGTCTTCGACGCCTGGGCGAAACACGAGAAGGCGCTCAGTAAAGTGAATAAGGCGCCGGCAGCCAGTTGCTTACGATCCATGTACGTGACTCCTATTGGAATTCGTTATCTTCGTGGAAAGCATAAACAAAAACAGACGCAAGAGCAAAAACTAGCTCGGGGAATTCCCTCCTCGGCCTCACCAACCTAATTCCGAGCCTAAATCGCAAACTTCTGGGCCAAGGGAAAGCGCCGCCCCACACTAAATGCTTTAGACGTAACTTTCAGCCCTGGGGGAGCCTGCTTCCTTTTATATTCATTGCGATCCACTTGCAAGGCCACGGAGCGCACCAGGGCAATCGGGGAATTATAGCGCTCGGCGATTTCCTCGGGACTGAGCAAATCCTCCACATAGCCTTTCAAAATGCGGTCGAGCACGTCATAGGGAGGCAGCGAATCCTGATCGGTCTGATTCGGCCGTAGCTCCGCCGAGGGCGCCTTGGTGAAGCTCGGCTCGGGAATGCGCAGCGCGGAGCGATTCGCGAATTTTGCGAGTTCGTAGACCATCGTTTTTGGCACGTCTGAAATCACCGCGAGACCACCCGCCATGTCGCCGTAGAGGGTGCAATACCCGACGGCCATTTCGGATTTATTGCCGGTGCTCAGCACGAGAGAACCAAATTTATTCGACAAGGCCATCAGTAGATTGCCTCGAATCCGCGCCTGGAGATTTTCTTCGGCTACATCGGAAGGCAGACCGGCGAATGGCGCCTCCAAAGCGGTGTGGTAACTATTAAATGTATCGCCGATCGGCAGCACAAGAAGCTGGATGCCGAGATTTCCGGCGAGGGCCTGCGCGTCTCGCAAGCTTCCCTCCGATGAATATGGCCCCGGCATGGCCACGCCGGTAACATTTTCCGCGCCCACAGCATCGGTGGCGATGGCCGCGACAAGCGCGGAATCGATGCCGCCGCTCAACCCAATCACAACCTTGCGAAAACCGCACTTGCGGACGTAGTCGCGCGTGCCAACCACTAAAGCGCGGTACGCCGCTTCCAGTTCGTCGGTGATTTGCGGACGAACATCGCCCGCACCCGTGGAACTATCGAAGAACACCAGATCCTCTTCGAACGAACGCGCCAGGGCGGCGACGCGGCCGTCCGGCAGGAAAGCGACGCTTGAACCATCAAAAATCAGGCTGTCGTTTCCGCCCACTTGATTGACATAGACGACTGGAACCTGGTGCCGTTTCGCGGTGGCCTGCAGCATGTCGTGGCGGATCGCGCGTTTGCCAAGCGTGTAAGGCGAGGACGAGATGTTCAGGACGATGCCGCTTCCCTTCCCGACGAGCTCCGTGATCGGATCGCCCATAGAGGCGCTGCGTCCAAAAATTCTTGTCGTTCCAAATATCCTCGCAAACTGTGATGCCGACAGTCTCCGAGCCGAGCAAGAATACCTGCTGCGAGTGTGCGGGCTGAAAATAGCGAGTTTCGTCAAAAACATCGTAAGTGGGGAGGAGCATCTTGCGTTGTTCGAAAAGAACCTTACCGTGGCCAATCAGCGCGGCGGAATTGGCGACCGGCTTTCCCGTATCGTCCTGCGCTTTGCCGACGTACCCCACGAGAGCGGGAATCGGGACAGACTGTGCCAGACGGAGGAGTGTGTCGTGATTGCGCCGAACAAAGGAGGGGCGCTCAATCAGGTCCTGCGGCGGGTAGCCACAAACGCAGAGTTCGGAAAAGACGGCAACATCGGCGCCTCCCGCGTGGGCGTCGCGAGACAGTTCAAGGATGCGCGCCGAATTCCCCTCGAAATCGCCGACCGTCGGATTGAACTGCGCCAAGGCTATCTTCATCGGAAGGAAATAGCATACGGGGCGAGACGAAGCTTTTCAATTGGCGCAGGCTCAGTTTTGGGGAACTCGGTGTTGGCAATGCGAGCACAAAAACGGCAGGCCGGGCCGCCGCATCCGCACGAGGGTTTTCATTGCTGCCGTTCTGGACATCGCATCTCCCGAAGAATGGAGGTCTTCCAAAGTTAGATTTCAGAAACTGGATAAGAAGCGTGAACGCGGAGCCTGGGATTAGAGTGAGCGTCCGTTAAGTCTTGCAGTCACAATGGGGGCTGTGCGCGCTAGCAGCAGCGTGAAAATGGCAAAGAAACTGCACATCTATATTTCAACGAAAGTGCCGTTTTTCCAGGGTGGGCTGGTTCCGACGCGTATGCGCCTAGACTGGAATCCTGGGGTGTGGCACGCGAGGGAACTCGAAAGGGTTCCCTCGGTTGATTTGATTTAGGGAAAATAGCGGCGCGCCGTGTTGATTGGGTGAGAGCACTCGATAGCCGCAGAGATCTGATTCGCATAAGCTGCAGAGTGTGTCGGTGAGCGCCTTTAAAAACTATCCTCGCCAGCCGATGTTGACCCATATGTTGCCTGCCGGGACCTCGCACCTGGACCTCATGCCGGAACTGCCGT
>Ga0182024_10010782_pt1 | contig 18559 bp, 14 predicted proteins | sample P32metaG_FD_120480 | JGI IMG/M metagenome (GOLD analysis project Ga0182024, IMG submission 120480) | Permafrost microbial communities from Stordalen Mire, Sweden - P3-2 metaG (Illumina Assembly) | ecosystem: Environmental > Terrestrial > Soil > Wetlands > Permafrost | place: Sweden: Stordalen... | reverse complement strand
GCAGTTTAACATGTTCACCTGCATCAACACGTTCACCTGCGGTGCCGGCACGTCACGGATTTTGGTGGGTTTGGTGGCGTGCCGCGGCTTGGTTGAGGAGCGGGAGCGGATTGGTTTTTCGAATGATCAGATTAAGCTGCGGGCTTCGTTTCGCTCGCGCCAGCGAAAGCACTCCTCTGACCGACAAGCTGGTCTTCCGTTTCAGCCATGTGAAGATACGTTTGCTCCAACCGCAGATATCGTTGGCGGCTCTCTTCGTCATGGGTCTGTTTCGCCAGTGTGGCGCACGTGGCAGCTTGGCTTCTGAAGCGTTTGGCGGTCCACATAGGAGTGCCTCCGAGTCTTCAGTGGGTGCATTGCAGCATTATTAATGCCGCAATGCAACAACGTTCATGTCCTGTGTGTACCGAAAATTAGATTCTGCAATATTGGTGGTGAAGGCCGCCGAGAATTGGGTGTGATTTGATGGCGCCGAGATGCTCAATCGCGCGATGGAACGGCGCGTCTTTGTTCAGAGATCGATGAGTCCTCGACTCATTATAGTAGGCGGCATATGCGCCCAGAATCCGGCGCAGGTGCGCTTCACCGAATACGATCATGTGGTCTAGGCACTCCCGGCGGATAGAGCCGATGAGTCGCTCAACGTAAGCGTTTTGCCAGGGTGATCGGAACGCAATCGGCCGATCTCGAATACCCATGGCGCGCAGACGCTGCACGAAGACTGGCCCGTACCCGGGGTAAAAACAGGCGTGCCGCCTAAAACCATAAAATCATTCCATCGTCGCCGCTGACGTAACATCACGAGGTAACTGTGAGATGGTGTTATGGTTTGATGGTGTGGCAGGGCTTTGGGCCGTCCCTGGTCTTACTTCCCGTTTGTCGTAAGATTACAACATCAGTTTGATGCGTTTGATGCAGATCAATGTTCAAAAACATCTGAACGACATATTTGACGATAAATTTCGCAACGCCCGCGCTTGTTCGCTCGGTCCTGCAATAGGCTCACTGCCTGAACGGGGAGCCAAAAACAAGAATTGTTCCGGGAGGTACCGTGCTAAATTTATCCACTCTGGTTGCGAAAACCGGCCAAATCCTGGCCGTCTGCTGCGCCCTGCTTCTGTCGGTCTCGGCGGCTTTGTCGGACGACTATCCCGTCCGGACCGTGACTATCCTGTGTCCCTATGCGGCGGCGGCGCCACCGACATTTTGGCGCGGATGCTTGGCCAGGGTCTCTCGGAGCGTTTGGGCAAGACCTTCATCGTGGAGAATCGCCCCGGCGCCGGCACGATGCTTGCCGCCGATGCGGCCGCGAAATCGAGACCGGACGACTACGCGCTGTTGATGGGTACGAGCACGCCGCTCGCAATCAATGCCACGTTGCACAAGAAGCTGCCCCTGACCCGGCCAGGGACTTTGTGCCGCTGGCACTCGTTGCAAACGTGCCGTTTGTTCTGGTCGTCAATCCATCGCTCCCGGTGCGGACAACAGCAGAATTGGTGAGATATGCCAAGGCCAACCCGAACAAACTCTCATTCGGCTCGTCTGGTCAGGGGTCGCCGCATCATCTGTATATGGAGCTGTTCAAGACGATGACGGGCACAGAATTGGTGCACGTTCCCTATAAAGGCAGCGTGCCGGCGCTCACCGACGTTATGGCCGGTGTCATTTCTCTGATGTTTGTGGACCTTGCGCCGTCTCTGAACTTAATTCGCGCCGGACGCGTGCGCGCGCTTGGCGTTTCTTCGAAGACTCGCGTGGCGGAACTGCCGGACGTACCGCCGATCGCCGACGATGTGCCTGGCTTCGAGGCGGTCGCCTGGCAAATGTTGGTGGCGCCGGCCGGCACCCCCAAGCCGGTAGTCGAAAAACTGCACGAGGCACTGAAGCAATTCGAGGCCGACCCCGAGACCCAGCGCAAGATCAAACAACTCGGCATGATCCCGATCGCTACGCCGCCGGTTGCCGCCATGCAGACCTACATCAAATCGGAAATCGCGCGCTGGGGCCGCGTGGTGGTGAAATCCGGCGCGAGAGCCGACTAAAGAATCCTTGTTCACCCAACCGCCCGTTACGCATCTCAATTCTGCTGCTGCTCAGCAAGGCGCAGATGCTTGGTACAACGCAGAGCAACATCTAAAGCAGTGAGATCACAATGCCAGTCATCGACATTCATACCCATATGCTCACGCTCGATTGGATCGAGTTGCTCCGCGCACATGGCGGCGGCAAGTACAGCGTAAAGAAAACGCCGGCGAATCAGGATGCGATACATCTCTACGATGTACCTTTCATGACGTTGATGCCGGGCATGTGGGACTACGACCTGCGCATCAAGAACATGGATCAGGCAAAGGTCGACATTGCCGTCGTTTCGCTGACATGCCCCAACGTATTTTGGGGCGGGCGTGAAGTCAGCCTGCGCGCCGCGCGCATGGTCAATGACTCAATGGCGGAGCAACAGCGCGCCAAGCCGGACCGCATCCGCTGGTTCGCGACGCTGCCCTGGCAATATGCGGACGATGCCAAGGCCGAGTTCGCCCGCTCCGTTAAGGAAGGGGCCATCGGAGTGATGGTGCTTGGCTCCATCGACGGCAAAGATCTAATCGATCCGCAATTCGCGCCGATCTGGTCGGAAATCGACAAGCTGGGCTTGCCGGTTCTCGTTCATCCTACCGCCCCGCAAGGGGTGCGTGAGATGCACATGGAAGCATTCAACCTCATCCCGCCGGTGGGCTTTATGTTTGATACGACGTTGGCGTTTGCGCATATGATCTTTTCTGGATTTCTGGATAAGTACCCGAATTTGAAGCTGATCGCTGCGCATGCTGGCGCGGCGTTGCCGTATCTCGCTGGGCGTTTCGACATTTGTCATGAAAAAATTCCTGCCTGCTCTGCCGTCATCAAGGACAAGCCAAGTAGCTATTTGCGGCGCATATATTACGACACGGTGGTGTACGACCAGACAGCGCTCGAACTGTGCATAAAAGTCGCGGGCTCAGCCGATAATGTCCTCTACGGCTCCGATTATCCGCATAATATTGGCGATATGACTGGTTGCCTCGCGCGCGTTAATGCCCTGCCGGGCAATCAGGCCGGGCAGATTGCGGGCAAAAACGCCGAGCGGATTTTCAAAATTTAATGGCTCAAGGCACTAGCGCTTCTTGTATAGCCGGCTGATCGTCAGATGTTGCCCCCGAAGTAACGGTGCGATGGTGAGATGGTGTTATGGTTTGATAGGCAGCAGGGAGGTAGCGGGCTGACTGGCAGCGCGCCTGCCATTAAACAATCACACCATCGAACGACGGCTTTACCTCTGAAGTAACCGCGTGATGGTGCGATGGTGTGTTAGCGTTGGATGACGGTGAGTGGGCGCGTTTCGTTTGCACCTGAAACAGAAAAGTCGCCTGCCGGCGCACCGAACGACGGCATCTGTCCCGGCAGGACGATATTGTTGCGGCCGAGCGAAGCGATATCGCAAACGCCGAGATTGCCCATGGTACGGCGTATCTCGGCATCGAAAATGGCGATCGCGCGGCGCGCTCCGGGCTCACCCGCTGCACCGACGCCGTAGAGCGTGGCGCGGCCAATCGCCACCGCGTCGGCACCGAGTGCCAGACCCTTCAGGACGTCGCTTCCCCGCCGGAAGCCCGAATCTACGATGATCTTCAGCCGGGTGCCGGCCGCCGCGGCGATGTGCGGCAGCATCTCGATCGGAAGGGCCGCGGCGTCGAGCACGTTGCCGGCATGGTTTGAGACGATAATGCCGTCGGCGCCGCACGCGGCAGCCTTCACCGCATCGTCGGGATGCAGGATGCCTTTGACGATAAGTGGACGCGGCCAGAGATCGCGCAACCGACGCAGAAAATCCCAATCGAGCGTGTCGTTGCGGCTGAGGAAGCCCGCCCCCTGACCAGCCGTGTAGTTCTTCGCCCCGGCGGCCGCCGGCGGGAAATGGATATTGGGAAAGCGCGGCAGCCGCCCCTCTGCGAGGACGTAGCGGGCGAGCGTACCAAACAACCAGCGCGGATGGCTGAGTCCGTCGATCGCACTCCGCAGCGTGACCCGCGGCGGAAAGTTAGCGCCGTTTCGGATATCGAACTCGCGGTTGTTGTAGGTCGGCGAGTCGACCGTGAGAACCAGCGCCTCGAAGCCGGCGTCGCGCGCCCGCGCTACGGTGACCAATGTGGCATCGGCGTCGCGCCAGACATAGAGCTGGTACCACTGGGTGCCGCCGCCCTCGGCCAGCACGGTCTCCATCGCGGTGCTCGACGTGCTCGCCAGGATAAAGGGGATGCCGGCATCCGCCGCGGCCCGCGCCAGAGCGATTTCGGCGCGATACCAGACCCAGCCGGCGATTCCGGTCGGACCGATCAGCAACGGCAGCGCGTGCTTTTTGCCGAAAAGGGTGATGCCCGGGTCGCGGCCGGAGACGTCGGTGAGCACACGCGGCAGCAGTTTTATGCGGTCCAGCGCGGTGCGGTTGTCGCGCATCGCGATCTCGTCCTCGCTGCCGCGGTCGCAGAACTCGAACAGCGCCTTCGTCAGGCGTCGGCGCGCCATACGACGCAGATCCTCTATATTAAGCGCCTCGCGCGTCAGATCGCTCATGCGCTCCCCCTCCCCAGAACAGACAATCGTCGTTGCGGCTCGTGCGAAAAGGAGCACGCGGCCAATTTCGACGCAAGGAGAAGCGTGCGATGTGAATCTTGCCGTTTGATCAGGCTGATGTGGCAATCACGCTGCAACAGCACGGTCCGGTGTCATGGCGCAACAATTCTGCATCACTGTGTCGCCGTTTAGGACCCCCTGCGCCTAGTGCCTGTCTCTGAGTTCCGCCCCGGTAACAGCCACCGGGCAGCGCAACCATGTCACCATCGAACCGTTTAAGCATGGGTCAGCGCCGGGGGAGTTACCTCAGAGGTAACTTTTAAATGGTGCGATGGTGTGATGGGCAGGGCTGGCATAAAACTGAACGACTCACAAAAGCCGGCTGGCGCTGTTACTGCTCGATAACCACCTCAGGCTAGGTCGCCACCTACAAAACGATTCCATGATTCGCTGTGAGTCATTCTACCGAGTGTGCCGTCAAACTTGCGGGCTTGTAAGGGGACTGAAAGATGGTAAGCCGAGCCTTAGTTCCTATCGGATGCCGTTCCTCGAATTGCTGAACTTCCTCAGCGGTCCAAGTGTGGAAACCTTCGGAGCCGGATTTGAAGTAAGAGACTTCGCGCGCCGGATTGAACGGCGCATGTCCCTTCGGGACGGCCCACTTGAACACCTGCCGTATAGCCTTGACGCGGCCATTGGCGGCTTCCGGCATCGATAGCTTTCGGTCGCGCAAAATCTCGACCGAATTGGCGTTCATTTTTGCGAGCGGGAAGTCACGAAAAAACCTGTCCGACTTCGGCGCAATGGGTTCATAAAACGCGGCTCCGAGGATTTGTCGGCGGACATGTTGTGTGCGCCTATCGAGGCGCTTGTACGCGAGCGGTCGCACTGATCCGGTCATCGCGGCGAAGTTCAATTGCACAACGCGGACGCTCCGCAATTATCTCCGCCGCTCAATGGAAGGCGACCCGGAAATGATTTGCGAATGGAATGGTCGCAGCGCGCAATTCGTCGAGCACGTTCAAACCGCGCATCGCATGTTCGCTTATCTATTCGATCAGCAGCTCCGCTCCGATGTCATGCACGGCGAATTAGTGCGCTTGATTTATAAAGGTTTGCCGACCTACGAAATGATCGAGGGCGAGGGCGAGTGCGAGACGATGACGCCAAACGAGCGCCCGCTTTTCGGATATGCAACTGGCATCAACCATATCGGCAAGGAGGCAAACCGCTGGGAGGAACAACATCATCTTGGCCTCGATGAGGATGAGCAGATCCATTACGGAATGGGGCCAACCGATGTGGCTGGATTTCAAGAAGCACTTTTGAGTGTTGTCAATATTTTCGGACAACGAAGAGTGGCTGAAAAAATGCGAATTTCACGAAAGACCTTATCCAAACTGTTGCATGGCAGCGAAACGCGGCGGCTTAAAACACGGCTTGGAGGCTTCCTGCGTGCAGTAAAAGAGTTGCACGATCACAATGATCACGAAAGAGGAATTTGTAGGTAAGCTACTGCTCGACGGAAGGGTCTAAAACGCTTGACATAGAAACCACCGCAACAGAAGAAGGGATAGGCAGCTAAATAGGGGTGCCTGGAGATAAATTCCGCATTCTGAATTCGCTTTGGCAGTCCAAAAAAACGTTTATTTGGTCACGCCAGTTTTGGAGGCGTCCGGGAATTTTCGGCTAAAATATACCAAATTGTGATCGACCTCGACCAAACACACTTGAATTAAGTTAGGCAACGCCAGCCGGCCCGATCTCCACCCGAACAGCGATAGCCATCCGATCTATTACCCAGTAAATGAAATGTATGCCAAAGCGCCCGCGACTCTTACTTGACCTGAGTACATCCCTGGCTTGGCGGGGCAAGCACGCCGTCGGCATCGTTAGGACCGAGAGGGAAATTGCCACCCGGCTACTAGATGACCCCGCACTTTGTGTCATTCCGGTCGTTTATCACGATCATGCTTTTCGTGCACTAGAGCTCGAATTCGCGCGCAGCTTAATCGCACTCGTGCCGGCGTCAGCGGAAGTGCCGCTGCCAAAGCCAAAAAGTCGAATTAGGTCCGGTGCTCAGCCGATCCATCGCAAAGTGGCTAATGCGATAATGCAACCGTTAGCGCGTCTCATTACCGCGATTGCGCGCGAACTGATTAAGTCGGTACCGATCCGTTCCCGGGAAGAAGTGCGGCAAAGTCTGCTCCATGCCCGACAGGCGCTCCGTCAATTTTCCTCCCGTCGAGCGCCAGTGTTGCATTCGCCAGAGACACAGAATCTGGGGATTGTGATTTACCCACAGGCAACCGATGTCCTGTTCCTCTGCGGTCTCGGATGGGATGTGATCGATTGGCGGCATCTCTCGTCGCTGCGGCTGACGAGCGGGTTGCGCATAATTTCAGTATTGTATGATCTTATACCAATAAAATTTCCAGAATTCCTTGGCGCGCCGGGTGATTATTACTATAACTATTTCATCCATATAATTGATAATTGTGAAAAAGTGTTTTGTATATCCAAACGCACCGAGGCAGATTTGAAAGAATTCATTAGCAACAATGGACGTTCGCCAGTGTCGACCGAAGTCATTTATTTAGGTGCAAACCTGCCGGCTAAACCTGACCCGACAGAAATCATAGATCTCAAAGTTCGCGAGCGCTTAGCTCGTGGCAGATTTGCGCTTGCGGTCGGCACTGTCGAAATCCGTAAGAACCATTCCCTGTTGATTGATCTGTGGGATGAACTCCTGGCTGATCCTAGCTTTGACCTTGATTTGGTCATCGTTGGAATGCCCGGCTGGTGCGCGGACGACGTGATAGCCAGATTAGAAGGATTGAGGGGCTTTGGCTCCCGTGTCCTTTGGTTCAAGCAAATGTCTGATGCTGGTCTTTCCTGGCTCTACGAACAGTGTCACATCAGCCTATTTCCGAGTTTGTACGAGGGCTTGGGCCTTCCGGTAATCGAGGCATTGCAGCACGGCCGTCCCGTCATAGCTTCTAATCGTGGTGCCATACCGGAAGCTGGATTGGGGCTTGCAACCATTTTGGACCCGGATGACCGCGCAGGTTGGCGTGCTGCAGTGATTGCCGCATCGCGTGCGCCGCGACAGGTAGTTAATGTTGGACCGGAGCGCTTTCCAAATTGGGAGAGAACCGTTGCCACAATAAAGCGTGGTATTCGGGATGTTATGCTGACTGATACTGTTGCATGACAAAAATTCTGCAGCTCACGACGTATCCGACACGATACCCTCGGCACGGCGGGCAGCTTCGTGCACACCATACTGCGCGGGTTCTGGAAGAATCAGGTTACATATTGGACCGCATGCCCGTGTTCAGCCAATCGCTTTATCCGAGGGGCGGCGAAGATCCGGCCGTGGACCTCGATCAGGCGCGAACGAAGCGCCGTTTTCGAGATACGTGGCAGGTAATGGATCTGACCACGTGCGAATTGGCCGCCGTCGACAATACGTGCTTTCAGAAATTTGCGGATCGTATTCAAGCGTCAGACGCCGACATCCTGATGCTGGAAGAGCCGTGGCTGTGGCCTGCAGTTTGGCGCTGGCGAGATAGCCTTTCGGCACCTCCGCCCGTGGTCTACAACGCTTACGACATTGAGTACCGCGCGAAGGCCGCGATGCTGGTTGAAGCGAAAGTTTCTGGCGCGGACGACATCTGCGCCGACGTGGAAGCGTTGGAGCGTGACCTTACGCAATGCGCCGCTGGTTCGAGCGCGACGACGGCCGAAGATGCCGCCACTATGCAGGCCTGGACGGAGAATCGGGTGGTTGTCGCCCGTAACGGCACGATCCTCCGCAAGGTGGAACACCTCCATCACATTTTGCCCGTGCCCTTGGAGCCATGCCAAAAGTTCTTATTGTTTGTCGGAAGTGGACATCCGCCCAATTTCACTGGATTTTGGAACATGGTAATCCCAGCGCTCTCTACGTTGCGCGCTGGCGAACGTATTGTTGTGGCGGGTAGTGTTTCTCAGCTGATTGAATCGCGTATAGAAAAAGATGGTCCGCTCTGCATGGCGCGCGATCGTTTGATCCTACTCGGTCAAGTGAACGACCTGACCCTTGAATGTTTGCTATGCAATGCGGCGGGGATTCTATTACCGATTACCTACGGTGGTGGATCCAACCTCAAGACCGCCGAAGCGTTGATATCAGGTCTACCGATTGTCGGGACCACTCATGCCTTCAGAGGTTTTGAGGAATATAAAAGCTTGTCTGCAGTAACCATTGAGGACGATCCAACCGCTTTTGCTGTCGGCATCCGTCGAGCCTTCAACAGTAAGGCTTCGCCGAGAGCCATACATTTGCAGAAGCAGTTGCTGTGGGAAAGCACGCTGCAGCCAATTGTTGATTTGGTGAGCACAATTGCTTCGTAAGCGGCTATGCGCGCGTTTTCGACGACCCTTCTGAGCGGCCCCCGCGTTTGAAGCCGCCACTAGTCGACGGAAGAAATAGAGTTCTATACGATCGCATCCCATGGTGGAGACTGGCATCAATGAGGCAGGAGCCACGGCTCCAATTACGGCCTCCAAAACCGGAGGGGCGACTGCTCATAAAAATCTCTCGATACAATGCCTTCGCGGTATTGCCGCCCTATGTGTTGTGCTTTATCACGCGTCATTCTATTCGGGCCGACGTTTCGGTGATTCTGGTTGGGCAACCGCTTTCGATGGTCGATTCGGTTTAATCGGCGTCGCTGTCTTTTTCGCGATCTCCGGCCTGCTTATGGCGGACCTCATCCAGCGACCCAACCCGTGGCAATTTCTTGCGCATCGGATAGTCAGAATTTATCCGACATACTTGTTGGCCGTTTCAGTCGGGATGCCCATCGTCGTACTTGCGGGCAAGTCAGAAGGGCTCCGTCTATGGTCGCTAATGCTCGTCCCAGTCGGCCAGCGCAAGTACTACTTGGGTGTTGAGTGGACTCTTGTATTTGAATGCACATACTATGTCGCGCTGTTCTTCCTAGCGCGGATCGGTTTGCATCGTTACCTAAACAGGATTGTGCTTGTCTGGACCGTAGTGATTGGAGCCGCTCCTCTCTTTATTGGGTGGACCGACGAGCTTCTTTATCCTTTTTATTCTATTTGGCTGTCTCCCGCTAATGCCGCTTTCATGGGCGGCCTGCTGATTCCGTGGCTCGCCAGTAAAAAGATACGGTTCCCAGTTGGTACAGGTATCCTTGCTCTATGCATTCTAATGGTGACGTTACCCACAAATCCCATGATCGCCCGCTGGACTGCCGGGGCTATGGCGACTTTGCTTGTCATAGATATTGCCCGGATTGATGTTCCACAGCGCGCTCTGGTCGGCTTGTCTAAACTGGGCGATTGGAGTTACGGCCTCTACCTTTGTCACGTGCCGTGCATCTTACTACTCTACCAGTTATGGCCTTCATCCTTCGGGGTCAGGACCGCCTGGTTCTCCGCAGTCGCCACGGCACTCTTCGTATCGGCTTTACTCGGGAGTATCGACGTGCGGATGTATAGGTACTTTAAAGGCGTAGTCGATGGTGCAGATGAAAATCTCCGGCGACGCTTGGTTAACATCTATGCTGGCGCATTTGTGGTCGCATCTTTGATCGGATCGGTCTGGTTATAGTCTAGCGCGAACTGGCGGACCCATTCTCACACGCCAGGCTGTAGAAGATTTTGCCGTCCATCAGCTCATCGCGTAACTCTGAAGCGGCGGCCTCGATGGAAGTCGTGAATGGCTACTCCCAGAGAAAATATTTAAACCTACACACAATAAAAAGCTCGGAGATCATCCGGGGCCTTAGCCGGCCAGTATTGCCGGCATCGTCGCCGCGCCGATAATTGATGAAAATCTTGCCGGTCATCTGCCGCGTCCCCGCGCCGCACTCTGTAATTTTAGTTGGATTGACAATTACATAAGACGCGTGGCGGGGTGGCGACGCATTAGGCGACGATACCGGACGGTAGCAAAAAATCTGAAAACGAAACCTAGCTTTGCGGTCGTGACGAGCCTTGATCCCCCGCCGAAGCGGTAAAACTCAATGGAGGCCAAGTAGCGCTCTACAGAAGCGGCCCTAATAGCTTTTGAAAATGCGCCAAATAAATCAATTGCGAATTAAGCGAACGTGAAATTAACAGAATACCCCGCGGTCTTGTCGAGCCCGAAAACGATCAGGGCCGAGATAATCACGCGATCGCTGGAAAATGGGGATGGTCAATGGCGCTGGCGGTTTTTGAGGCCGTGCTAGTTTGAGAAAAACCGCAGATCGTAATTCCAACACGCCTGAATCTTGACCTCGCGGAAAGTAGCACACTCAGTAGTGTCCTCGACTATTCACCGAGATTACTCGCTGGCCTTCCGAAGTGGCAGGCGCAAGAAATATGGCGCGGCCGAGCAATTGCGAATGGCGACAAAGCGTTGACGGCGTGAGCGTCAGAATTAGGCCTAAGTTGCCTTAAAATTCTACCCAGCGTACCCTGTCGAAGTTAGTGGATCAGCTTGCGGTTTAACGGGGGGGGGGGTCCGTGGGCAACTTGTTGCGTAGAGTTACTAGGAATGCTTGTGTCGTAGCGGCCACATTCGGCCTCACCGCCTGCGCGGTTGTCGACCAATACGCCGGCAGAGCCGTTGTTTACAATTTGCAGGCAGAGCAAGCACAAGAACAAGCGCTTCTATTAAACGTTGTTCGCGCCTCCCTTAGGCGGCCGATGCAGTTTACTGGCTTGCAATCGATCACCGGCACCGCGAGCGCCAGCGGCAGCATAACCGGCGGTGGTTCGAGTACGCGTCAAAGTCCATACATTTCGTTGTTCGGGTTAGCGCCCGCCAGCAGTAGCTCGCTACTTAGTAGCGTCGTCGCTGGCAGCATCGGCGGCGCTGCGAGTATGAGCGGTGGGCCATCATTTAGTGTGCCGGTGCTCGACACACAGGAATTCTACCGGGGTTTTTTAAACCCGATCTCGGGACAAGCGCTCGATCTTTATTTTCAGTACGGATATCCGCGTGATGTCTTGTTCAATATTATGATCCAAAAAATCATCATCAAGCGGCTTGATGGGGGATGTCGGGTCGAAGTCCACACGCCAGAATGTGAGATGACGATCAGGAATTATGCTCCGGAAGACGTCAGCCTTAAGCTCTTCCAAGGGATTATGGGTTACTTGATTCGCCTGGGTTTGAGCACGGAACCCATTATCGAGCCGGCAAGTAAACAGAAGGGTTCGACCGATGCTAAGGTGGCGGCTGACGAACGGTCATTTGGCTTCTGCTTTGCGCCGCGCGATGCCTCGGCCTATCGGCATATCAACCGCCATGTGCTGTGCGGACATCCGGCTGCTGGCCTACAATTGAAAGCATCTGAAATCGGACGCAAGGCCCTCATTAACGGGGTGCCGCTTCCAAAAGCTCTCATCGATAAACTCTATGCCGGTATCATAGAGCCGCGGCTTTCTAGCGACGCGCGTGCGGACGGTTTTCGCAGTATCCGCGCGTTTGGCGGAAAAAATGTGTCGATATCTTTCAATACTCGCTCTATCGAGGGAATTCTTTACTATCTCGGCGAGGTTGTTCGGCGACAGGCGCATCCTGAATCGGGCCAGTCATCGTCTCCCGTTCAAGTTCGTGTTGGTCCGCCGCAAAATCCATTCCCAATTCAATCATGTCCCTTCGAAGGGAATATCGACGGGTATCGCTGCACGGATCTTTTCGTCCTTGAAGAAGGCGTGTCCGATCCAAAGGGAATTTCGGTCGACTACGAAGGGGAGCATTATACCATTTCCTCCGACACGGGGAGTTCGTGGACCATGCCAGTATTCGATATCGTAAAACAGCTGCAGGCCCTTAACACTTCGGCAAAGGAGTTGCCCGCATCCAATCTCATCTCCGTCTTAAGCAACTGATCGTACGGAAATAGTTTTATGGGGTCGCAGCCCGCTCGGGTGCCGCTGGTGATTGGCGTCACGGGACACCGGGACCTGCGAACGCGCGATGTATCAGCGCTCGAACGCGAAGTTCGCGCAATCATCACCCGCCTGCGGCACGACTATATCGGTGAGAACAATGAGACGCCGCTTATTCTTATCTCAGCGCTCGCGGAAGGCGCCGATAGGCTTGTTGCGCGCGTCGCACTGGCGTTAGGCGTTCATTTGATCGCGCCGCTGCCGCTGCCAGTTGCCGAATATAGGCAAGACTTTGAACCGGGATTAACGCCCGGCGCCTCAATCGAATTTGACCAGTTATTGTCGCAGGCGGCCGCTACGCCGGTCATGTCATTCACCGCAGGCAATTCTCTTGAGGCAGTACGCACCGATTCAAACAAGCGCGCCGAACAATATCGTGCGGTTGGTTTATTCATCGTTCAACATTCCGACGTTCTGATTGCCCTCTGGGATGGAAATGAGAACGACAATGCCGCGGGTGGAACCGGCGAGGTCGTAAGATTTAAACGCGAAGGCCTTCCACTCTCTGTCAGCGGGTCTGCGCGCGCTAGTCTTGACGGATCCGAAATTGGTCCCGTAATCCATGTCGTAACGCCCCGTAATAAGCCGGGAAGTCCTGCGCATGATGTCGCGGTGCCTGCTTGGGGCACGGAGCTTATTAAGCGCCACCGCGGCGATTCCGTTGGGAGACTTTTCGACCGCCCGCGAGAAATTGTCGCTAAATTGCTCGGGCGAGAACAGAATTCCGTCACATCCACTTTGCCTCTCCACGATAAGCGCGATCTAGACGCATGGGAGATCTTCAATATACTCGCTAGACAGACGAGCGAATTCAACCATGAAGCTGCGATATTGGAGGTAGCTGCTGACGGTCTGCTTCGCACGGCGAACAGCATCGACAACCTTTTTACCGATCCCGATCGTGACCACCTTGACGGCGACGCAAAACAACGCGCGCTTAAAGCAGCCCCTCGTTGGTGCGAGCTCTACGGTATCGCGGATACACTTGCAAAAACGCGGCAGGTCCAATTCAGAAGTGATTGGAGGCTGTTGTTCGTTCTTGGTTTCTTGGCCTTCGTGTTTTTTGCCTTGTCCAGCCACGTAAGCATTAGTTCGGCGAGTAAATGGTTACTGGGCGGCTACACTCTTTGCGTCACAATAATCTTTTATATCTTTATTCGAGCCCAGAGCAGGCGAGATCAGGAGCGTTTTCTTGACTACCGCGCCCTTGCCGAGGCGCTACGCGTGGCCATCTATTGGAACATACTTGGGATTGACCGCGGCTGGTCCGGCGACGCAGCAAGCGAGAATGCCTACCCCGACACTTTCGGGACGCTCGCGAGTTGCTATCCGATCAAACAACCAAGCGAGTTGGCATGGATCAAAATATGTCTCCGAACACTCGAGCTATGGTATAATGCCAAAAGGAATATTACCGAGCAAGGAACAGATCCCGAGGCGCACGCTATTGCGCGACGCTTTTGGGTTTTTGGCCAACTTTCATATTTCGAGCGCCAAGGGATCCAGTACAATCACCGCGCAGAGATTTTAGAAGGCGTGGCGTTAGCAGTCCTAGTTGTTACTCCGTTCTTTTTGGTGCCGTTGCTGCTATCGACCATCGGCGGGGGCCAATTTCTTGGGCTGAGGTTGCATGATGTCTTCTTGGTCGCTATCGGAATTTTGCCAGGCCTGGCGGCAACGATGACCAGCTACTCCGAGCGTTTGGCGCTGAAAGCCCAAGCGCGGCAATATGATCGGATGGGAATGCTGTTCAAGCGCGCCTATGACTTGTTACCGGAGATACTCGACGGAAGTTCCGAGCGTTATATTCGGTCGCTATATCGCGAACTCGGCGCCGAGGCGATGAAAGAAAATGCAGACTGGGTTGCGATTTATCGTCAACGCCCGATCCGGCCGGTGCAATAAGGATGGTTACATAAGCCGCGATGAAATATTCGAAGCTTTCCCAAATTAGGAACCCCGGAATTGCTCCCGCGTGACCCATCCTTCGGCGCCTTCCCAGATTGCCATGAGTGACGACTTATCATGAAACTGACGTGGGTAATCGCGCGAAACTACCCACAAAGCCACATCCGGCAATTTTAGCGCGATCTCTGCCGCTTTATGGCCTTCTGTCGAATCGACGTCGGCAATAACGACGCATCCCCTTTCTTTATTCGTAATCGCAGATTGCAGCTTTGACACTGCCGTTCCGGGCATCGCATCAATCGCCAAAATCTTGTGGTGGCGTCGAACCTCAAAATTTGCCTCACTAAGAACTTTTGGAAGGGTCTTGAAGTCGGCACGGTTTCTTGCGCGTTCGACTTCAGGAAGCTTCTCCCAATCGACAAGTAGTTCATTTCGAGGCGGAAAATCCGAACGTACCTCTCCGTACGACACTCCGAGAAGCCGGCGCTCGATCACCCAGCGCCGGTGCTCAAGCCGCGCGAGAAGTTCGATTTCGTGTGGAGTGAGTTGGAGAGGGGCCGGCGCCGCCGATGCCACAATATGTAATCCGGCCTGCGCGAGCTGAATAGGCATGTTGTCAGCTCGCCTGCGATTGGACTTTTTCAACGCTTCAGGAAGCATCTCCCATGGCTTATCGCCAGGATACGTACGATCGATGGTTTGGCGCGAATCGCGATACTGTGCGTGAATAGCCCTCGCCAATGTATCGAGCTTCTCTCGGATAAGTATGTCTGGGCTCAGCAGTTCCTCGAGGCCACCGAAAACCTGAAGCCGTGCCTGCGGTCCCGGCATTCCTTCCATCGCGGCGGCAAATTGGCCTAGATGGCGATGCTGGCCAAGCCGCACGAATACTGGAACGTGGATCCTAGAGCAATTATCGAGCAGACGACGCATATTTAAGCCGGCATAGAGGCCCGTCTGGTCGTCAGTGAAACAAATGACGACGCCTAACAAAGGAAGATCACGCACAATCTTTTCGACCGTGCTCCACACCTGCGGGTTATCGGGGGAAATTTTCGCTTCAACAAAACTTACGTCAGCAAACTCTGCAACCGCAGGATAGGTTTCCGAAAACTGAACACGCTTCTGCTCGGCCAATTGGTCAATCACAATAATTCTAGTCTTGATCCCAAGCGGCGCGGGCGCCGCCCGGATCAGGTGAAGTATGATTTGATGTCCCAAGTTTCCAAAGCCGACTATGACAAAAGCGCCACCTTCGATTTCGGGCCCGGGCGGCAGCCGTAACAATTTTAGGAGCAGCCGTGCTGCGTTCTCAAACGTATTAAATAACCGCAAATCAACATCGTGAGATCCGAGCGTCTGGCGGTCATGATCAATAAGCCGAGAGAACAGCCACTGGTCGCGCATTTCCGTATGAACGACCAGCGCGCGCGATCTTGGTTTCCGACCGTTGCTCACTAGATTTTTGATGTGAAGCGCGACGTCCATGTTGGTTGCATCGTCGCCTGCACACACAGCAATTTCGCGGGCATGAACCACGCCGGCAAGCGCCAGGACGTCGGAATTGGTTGCGTCTCCCCGAATCACAGGGATTCCTTGCTGATCGCACGCGGCGGCATTTACGGTGTCGTCGGCACGATCAATCACCACCACTTTTTGACCTGCCGATCGCATATTTCGTGCAATCTGCATTCCGGTTTCACCCAATCCACAAACGATAATGTGGTCTTTCATCTTGCGTGCGCGCGCCAGCCTGAAATCGTGGCGAGCGGCACTCACAAAAACTCGCACGGTCGAAAGAAAAGCACCAACTAGTAGGACAACCCTACCCCCTTGCTGCGCTAGATTAAGCAGAAAGGGGGGGTTGGGCGGCGGCGTAAATTGCCCGAATAGAATCTTGAAAGGATCCATAAGCCAGCATGACCAATCACCAACACAGGCGTTGGCTTCGGCTAGCCCGGCTATTGCCAAAACAAAGACGACAAATGCCGTTATAATAACCGGAAGGAAATCGCGCGTTCTAAACATCGGATTCCTGCTTCACCAGAGTACTTTTTCGGTTCGTGGGCCTTTTTATCCCAACGGAATATGAGATGATACCGCTGATAGCACCCCGCGTCCTGTTACGCGAAACGCCTGCAATCGGATCGAGATGCGATGACAAAGTCGGTTTGTTTCGTATTGATGCCTTTTGGCGTGAAGACGGATTTGTCTGGGCGCGCTATTGATTTTGACATCATTTACCAATCGATTTTCAAGCCGGCAATTGAGGCGGTGGGACTGCAGCCAATTCGTGCGGACGAAGAGCAGTCGCAGGGTTTTATTCATAAATTGATGTACGAACGCCTGCTTCTGAGCGAATATGCCATTGCTGACCTAACTATTCTTAACGCCAATGTTTATTACGAATTGGGCGTTCGGCATGCAGCAAAGCCTTCGACGACAATAATGACTATGGCCGGTCAAACGGGTTTGCCGTTCGACGTGGCTGGATTGCGAGTCTTTCCGTTTGCCCTCGATGCCACGGGTCGCCCCGTCGATGCATCAGGTACGAGTGCGTCGCTCATCGAGCGATTGAAGAGCTGCATCGGGCATGATTTGGTCGATAGCCCCCTCTACCAACTTGTTGATACGCTACACCCTCCGCCGATTGATCGCGAACGAACTGACGTTTTTCGCGAGCGGGTGGCAGAATCTGAAGAAATAAAAGCACGTCTTGCTGCTGGGCGGATAGAAAACAAATCTGAGTCGATTGAGGCCGTTGAGAAATCGCTCGGCGATATTTCCAGGCTCGAGGCCAGTATTGTCATTGATCTGTTGCTCTCTTATCGGGCGGTGGAAGCTTTTGAGAGCATGATTAAAGTCGTAGAAACAATGGACCGATCGTTATCTCAAGTTGTCCTCGTGCGCGAGCAGCTTGCTTTTGCCCAAAATCGTCTAGGCCAGTCGCGAAAAGCGGAGGAGACGTTAAAAAATATCATCCACGCGCGCGGGCCGTCTAGTGAAACAAATGGCCTTCTGGGACGGGTTTACAAAGACAGATGGGAAAAGGCAGTCCACGCCGGAGACACTTTCTCTGCAAAATCCTTCCTCAAGCTGGCAATCGAAACCTACTTGGAAGGTTTTGAGTGTGATTGGCGCGATTTTTATCCGGGCGTCAACGCGGTCACCTTAATGGAAGTTGCTGACGATCCTCGCCGACATTCACTTATTCCCGTCGTGCGCTACGCGATAGAGCGGCGTCTTGCCCGCAAGGATCAGGTCGACTATTGGGTCCACGCGTCGCGGCTCGAGCTCGCGATTCTTGCAAATGACAAGGACAGTTCAGATGAAGCTCTTGGCGACGCATTAGCCACCGTTAGTGAGAAATGGCATTTGGAAACCACAGCGCGAAATCTTCGCTTGATCGCCGATGCGCGAGAATTGCGCAAAGAGGTTACGGCAGCCCTAGGGCTTGCCTTGGAACAGCTAACGACCCGTATCAACACATGGAAGCTTTAAATCCTAAGCAACGCGGCCGGCAATGGCGATGGTGTTGTTGGTTTTCGTGTCGGCCAGACGCTCGCCAACTAAGCGATAGTTACGCCAACCGCAGCGCAGGCGCCCGCTGGTCGTGGAAATGCAGGTCGCGTTCGTCTATGCTCCGAGACATGTAGGCGCGCCATTCGCCGATCATATTGAAAAGGCGGGATCATCATTTTGGCCGCGCTTTTGAGTGGCCGCAACGGAGGGGGTATGTCGCAGCGCGATCTCTTCATCAGCCATTCGTCGTCGGATGCTGGCACGGCAAACGATCTCGTTACCGATTTTGAACGGCACGGCATAAGCTGCTGGATTGCGCCGCGCGACATACCGCTTGGCAGCGGCTATCACCGAGAGATCGTCAACGCGATCGCGCAGTGCCGTGCGATGTTACTCTTGTTTTCGGTGACCGCCAACGAGAGCGAACACGTGCTGCGCGAGGTCGAACTGGCCGCCCAGGGACGCAAGCCGATCTATCCATTGCGCCTGGATGGGGTAGAGCCGGCCGGCGGTCTGAAATACATGTTGGCCAACATGCAGTGGGTCGAGCGGCGTGCCCTCGGCG
>Ga0182024_10010781_pt1 | contig 18560 bp, 15 predicted proteins | sample P32metaG_FD_120480 | JGI IMG/M metagenome (GOLD analysis project Ga0182024, IMG submission 120480) | Permafrost microbial communities from Stordalen Mire, Sweden - P3-2 metaG (Illumina Assembly) | ecosystem: Environmental > Terrestrial > Soil > Wetlands > Permafrost | place: Sweden: Stordalen... | reverse complement strand
CACGCCCGCGCCGGCAAGCCTGGCCACCACCGGCGACCCGCGCTTTAACGCCCCCTGGACCTACGCTGGCCTGCCGGTTGTCACGATCCCCTGCGGAATATCGGACGACGGATTGCCGATCGGCCTCCAATTGGTGGGCCCACACAAAGTGGAAGAGCAACTCCTCGCCGCTGCGGATTGGTGCGAAAGAGGATTAGGCGGGTCGAACGATTAGAGATGCTGGGAACCTCAGGCTTGGCCCGAACCATGACGCGGAATATATTGGTTCTTATCAGTCGGAGCGATTGTTAAGGAATGCCCATGATTTCGACTCTTGGTGGCAACGACGAGGCGCACGATTTCACTCCGGGATCAAAAGGATAAGAAAGAAAGGGAATTGCGGAAGGCGGGCGAGGATTTGCGCAGGCAAGGCAAACCCAAAGAGGGGCAAAAAAAGAAGGACCGCGCAACTGAGATTTCCCGGCGCAAGTCAAAAAGAGCCGACCAGTAAGAAAGAATGACCCCATGGTTGCTCGTGTAGACGTTCATGCATCGACGAAGGAGTTCTCCCGCTATAGGAAGCTCGTTGATTCGGATTGGAACAAGGCGACGTTCGCAGCGGTTCTGGAGCTGATGTGGGACGTTGTCAAAGATTCCGCATCGGAACCTAACGAGCCGATCGAGATGACTTTTCTCAAGTGCATGCACGAGAAGCGCACCAGCGCCGTGCCGCCGGCGTTCGTCGAGCGCCTGAGGTCGCTTTCCGGCGTCTTTCGCGAGCCGAACGTTCCTCAGATGCCCAAGGAATTTGCTCCTACCACGTCGAAGTTCGCGGCGCAATCGGGCGCGACGGCGGTTTACTTGCTTCTACAGACCAGCATCAAAATCACCGGTGAGGCAGGTTTCTTCCGCGATCTTCAAAGCCTGTTGTACTTGAACTCCGTTCACTACCTATTGCCGCAATTGCAAGATGAATCGAAGATCGGGCACGATTCGCTTGTGAATGCGTTGATAATTCACGCGTTTCTAGTTTGGCGGGATGAGCCCTCGCACATGTTTTATTTGCTCGCCGCGATCATGGGTCATTTGGGCCATAAAAAAGCACGGTTGGATTTTCTCCGCATGGCGTTATCCGCCACGCCTGTTGACGATCATTCCTATATGACTAAGGTCAGCGCATATTGGGGCGAGCTCTTGGAGCTTGGCGAAAAGGATGCGGCGATGAACTTCTTGCTACGGCTGAACAGGAACGTCCCGGAGTCGTATGTCCCCGAAATCGCGGAGATGATTACGGAAACCGCGGAATTCCAAGCACGACGCGAAAAAGCGAGTCCGCACCTTCAAAAAGGGGCCGGGCGGGCGTAGCGATTGCTGCTTGGACCGACCAGCCCGGGTTTCGCGAGCTCTCGAAACTCATTCGGCGTGGGAACCCAACTGCGCAAGCAATTCGCTCATTTCGCCGGCGGCGTGGGCGTTGGATTGTTGGCGGGCCTGGTCGATGCCGTCGCGCAATGCGGTGCGGGCTTCGGCGATGCGGTCTTGGGCGACGAGTTGCTGGGCGGTCATGAAGAAGGCCGGCACGTAGGGCGGGTCGTCGCGCTGCAATTCGGCGAGCCGCGTGAGACTGCCGGCGTGGTCGCCTTCCTTCTCCAATTCCAAAGCCAGGGCGTAGCGCAGGAATGCGTCGCGCGGGGCGTCGGAAAGCATGGCTTCGAGTTTTTCGCGGCGCGTTGACATGAGGGGAAGGGGTCAGGGGCCAGGGGTCAGGGGACGAAGAACGGGTAAGGGGCGAGGGGAAAAAGAGCCGCGCGTAGTAAGCGGTTGACGGGTGGCGACAAAAACAACGAGGCGGAGCGAGGAGACAAATTACAAACTGCCGGTGATTTTTAGGAGTTGGCCGGGCTTTTCGGGGGCGCCGGGTTTTGTGGCGCCGAGGGTGGTGACGTAGAGGGTGCCGTCGGGGGCGAAGCAGAGCGAAGTCGGTCGGTCGAGGGACGTGATTTTTACGGCCTTCACGCCCATCATGCCGTCGGTTTGCGTGGCGTCGAGGCGGAATAGGCCGCCCTGCTTGTCGTCGGCCCAGGCCAGGTCAACGGCATAGAGCAGGCCCGTTTTCGGGCTGTAGGCGAGGCCGACGATGTCGAGCAGGCCGGTTGGCATGTTGAGGAGCAGTTTCGCGTTCGACGGATTGTAGAACGACAATTGGCTGTCGGGCGTTTTATCGAATTTGCCGGCCTGGCTGACGACCAGTTCGCCGCGCTTGCTGATGACCAAAGCCGTCGGGCCATCGACGTTGACGAGCCGCTTGCTTTCGATGAACGGCCGCAAATCGCGCAGCGTCTCGGGTCCTTTGCCGAGGGCCGGCTGAATGAAGGAGCGAGAAATCCAGCCGCTCGAGGCTTCGCCGCGGGAAGTCGCGAAGATCGCATACGGCGGAGCGACGACGCCGTAGAACCAGCCCTCGCCCGTCTTGCTGTCGGTCGGTTCTTTGCCGGGCTTGATCGTCAACACCTTTTTGGCATCGTCGATCGTCTGCGGCTTGTTGTCGGCCGGGAGGATGAAGAGTCGGACGGCATCTTTTTCCGGCCCTTGGCCGCCGCTGCCGACGATCAATTGTCCGGCGGCCGTGAACGCGAGACCCAGCGGGCCGACGCGCAACTCGGCGATTTCGGGTGACGGTCCGACGGGAAAGCCGGTGATGGCCGGCTGCGGCTTGGCGTCTTTTCCGGGCGTGATGCGCACGACTCGCCCGGCGCCGCTTTCGGAAACGAACAAATCGCCGCCGGAGGCACGCATCGCGACGGCGACTGGATTATCGAGTCCGCCGACGATTGTTTCAGTTTTTACGGCGGGAACATACGTCGCGGCGGTGACGAGAGTCGGCAGCGAGGCGCAGAAGGCAAAGGCCGTTAAAAACAGTGGAAAACGGAAACGGTTCATCGTGGCTCCGGCGGTGGGATGAGGGATGAACGAATGTTTGGGCGACGCGCGAAACCGCAAGCGAGGGAGGGCGTGCGGCGAGGGTTCAAGCTCTGGTTATGGGAGTGCGGAATGCGTTTGCTCGTACTCGGCGATGCGGTCGTCGTGGGCGAGGGTCAGGCCGATGTCGTCGAGGCCGTTCAATAGGCAATGGCGCCGGAACGGCTCGATCGGGAATTCCATCGACCAGCCATATTGATCGATCACCTTGCACGATTCCAAATCGGTCGTCAGCGTGTAGCCGGGAAACTGGCTCGCCTTGCGGAACAGCACGTCGATCGCGCCTTCGGGCAGCCGGATCGGCAACAGGCCATTCTTGAAGCAGTTGTTGTAAAAGATGTCGGCGAAGCTGGGGGCGATCAGCACGCGGAATCCGAAATCGGCGAGCGCCCAAGGGGCATGTTCGCGGCTCGAGCCGCAGCCGAAATTTCGCCGAGCCAACAGCACGCTCGCGCCGCGGAACTCCGGCTGATTCAATTCGAACTCGGGATTCTCCGTGCCATCTTGTTTCAACCGCCAATCGAAGAACAGATATTTTCCGAAACCGGTGCGCTCGATCCGTTTCAGAAATTGCTTGGGGATGATTTGATCGGTATCGACATTGGACCGATCCAACGGAGCGACCAGTCCGGTGTGTTTGACGAAGGGTTGCATGTGTGTGGTTCTTGTGTTGCAAAAAACAGCAAAACGCGCGAAACCGCAAGCGAGCTACTAGCCGGGTACTGTCTCTTTGTCCTGACCCCTGGCCCCTGACCCCTGACCCCTGTATTCCCACTCGCGAATATCCACAAAATGCCCCGTCACCGCGGCGGCGGCGGCCATTGCGGGCGACACCAAATGCGTTCGTCCGCCGCGGCCTTGGCGGCCTTCGAAGTTGCGATTGCTCGTCGAGGCGCAGCGCTCGCCGGGCTGCAAAATGTCGGGATTCATTCCCAAGCACATGCTGCATCCCGCCTCGCGCCATTCGAAGCCGGCCTGACGAAAGATCTTGTCCAACCCTTCGGCCTCGGCTTGCTCTTTCACTTGTCCGCTGCCTGGCACGACCATCGCATGAACTCCTGGCGCCACGCTATATCCGCCGATGACGGCCGCCGCGGCTCGCAGGTCTTCGATCCGCGCGTTGGTGCAGGAACCGATGAACACCCGGCTGAGCGGAATCGACGTGATCGGCACTCCCGGCTTGAGGTCCATGTATTCCAACGCGCGAGTGGCGGTCTTTCGTTCGTCGTCGTCGGCAAAGCCGGCCGGATCGGGAACCGCCGCATCGACCGCGACGACTTGCCCGGGATTGGTGCCCCAAGTGACTTGTGGAGTGATGTCCGACGCCTGATAAATTTCGACCCGATCGTAAACCGCGCCGGGATCGCTCGGAAGCTGCTTCCACCGGGCGACTGCCGCGTCGAAATCCTTCGGAGCGAACTCGCGGCCGCGGAGATAATCGTAAGTCGTTTGATCGGGCGCGATCATGCCGGCCCGGGCGCCGGCCTCGATCGACATATTGCAGACCGTCAGCCGTTCCGACATTTTCAGATTGCGGATGACGCTGCCGGTGTATTCGATCACGAAGCCGGTGCCGCCGTCGGTCGTAATCCGGCCGATGAGCCAGAGGATCACGTCCTTGGCCGTCACGCCCGGCGAAAGCTGGCCATCGACGCGCAACTCGAAAGTCTTTGGGCGAGTCTGCCGCAATGTTTGCGTCGCCAGCACATGCTCGACTTCGCTGGTGCCGATGCCAAACGCCAAAGCGCCGAGAGCGCCGTGCGTCGCAGTGTGGCTATCGCCGCAGACGATCGTCATGCCGGGTTGCGTGAGGCCAAGCTCGGGCCCGATGATGTGAACGATTCCCTGCTTGCGGTTGTCGAGATCGTAGTGCTTGATGCCGAACTCGCGGCAGTTGGCGCGCAGCGTTTCGATCTGTTGCCGCGAAATCGGATCGGCGATCGGCAGCGAGCGATCGGTGGTCGGAACATTATGATCGGCCGTGGCAATGGTGAGCTCCGGCCGCCGCACTTTTCGCCCGGCGAGCCGCAGCCCTTCGAAGGCCTGCGGACTGGTCACTTCATGGACCAGATGGAGATCGATATACAAGATATCGGGCTGCCCGGCCTCGGAATAAACCTGATGAGCGTCCCAGATCTTATCGACCATGGTCCGCGGCTTTTGAGCGGCGTTCGACGTGTCGTTCGGCATAGCGTGCAATTACCGTGAATTCTACGAGAAACGACCCGATCCCCCAACGGACAAGTCGGGTTTGGCCCTCGGATAAGTATACCGGCAAAACCGGTCGTGTGGCACTGGCCAGCACAGTCGGCCAGTGGCGGGGGCGAGTTGACTCATCGGTTCAATTGTGGGCGCGGGCAATTGCCCCAGGGCTGACGGTCGGAGCTTGTTTGCGGTCCGACGTCCAGCGGCGCTCGCACTGGCCGACTTCGCTGGCCAGTGCCACACGCTCGAATTGCCGACTACCCGGCCGCGACCGGCGTCTCTTCCGGCATCTCATGATGTTCGACGTTCTGCCACCATTGCCGGGCCGTTTCGCGCGTCCAGCGGCCCGCGACTTCGCAATCGGCGAAGGCGCTGCCGAGCGACGTGGCATCGTTGAACCGATCGTCTGGATTCTTTTCCAGACAGCGCATCACGATCGCTTCCAAATCGGCCGGAATTTCCGGTCGATGTTGCGAGGGCGGAACCACGCGATCGTGCAAATGGGCGACCAAAATCTTGATCGCGTTCTTCGAATCGAACGGCGGTTGACCGGTCAGAAGATAATACGCCACCGCCCCGAGAGAATAGATGTCGCTGCGGGCATCCGGCTTGTGGTCGCTGCCGGCTTGCTCGGGAGCCATGAACAGCGGCGAGCCGGCGATCGTGCCCGCGACGGTCAGATTGGCTCCATCGGTCGGCATGATCGGCTTCACCAGCCCGAAGTCGAGCAGCTTGGCGACGTCGTAAACGCCGCCGCGCTGGGCTGCGAAGATATTGCCCGGCTTGATGTCGCGATGAATCAAGCCGGCTGAATGGGCCTCGGCCAGGGCGTCGCAGGTCTGTTCGAGCAAATGGATCACGCGCTCGGCCGGCAGCGGACCATGCCGTTCGACCAGGTCGGCAAGGCTCAAGCCTGGGAGATACTCCATCACGTAGTAAAACGTGCCGTCGGCGGTGCTGCCGTAGTCGAAGATTTCGACCGTGTTCCAATGCGTCAGCTTGGCGGTCGCGCGCACCTCGGCATGAAAGCGGGCCAGCGCATGAGGATCGGTCGCCTTATTGGATCGGATGACCTTGATGGCGCACGGCCGCTTGAGCAATTGGTGCTCGGCCAAATAAACTTCGCCCATCCCGCCGGCACCGAGCAATTTTTTGAGCCGATACTGACCGAACTGTCGGGCCTCGAACGCCTCGCGCCGCAACCGGCCGATCGTGTAAACGCCCCACGAACCGCTGACCACCGCCAGGCTGACCATCAACACGATCGCCACCATCCGCGCCCCGGTGATCGCGCTATGCACTTGCGGCACCGACAGCCACGCAACGAGATACAACACCACCGGCGCCACCGCCATCAAGCTGGTCGCGATAGCCGCCCGCCGCCATGTGTTGGGGATGAACAGCGCGTAGATGAAAATCAACATGATCCAAGGCGATGTCGGGCTTTCGATGTACGGCCGGTGGCCTTCCGGAAACCAGCAAAATACCTCGAGCGACTGCATCGCGACGAAAAACAGCGCCGTCAACCCGAAAATCACCAATTCCATCGGCCGCAGCAGGCGAACGGTCGTCGGGCAGCGCTGACAGAGTCGAGTGCCGACCAGCGCCAGGATCGCCGTCAGCACGGCGTGGAAAATATAGAGGCTGACGCGGCGCGCGTCGTGCCAGTCCACGAGAAACGTGTCTTGAATCAGAAACAGGAAGAACCCGAGCGCCAGCACCAGCGCCGCCGCCCGCAACCGCGATTGCAGCAGTGCTTGCGTTTCCCGGCTCAATTCCGGCTGGCTTCCCTCGACCAACGCCACCCGGCATTGCGCGCAATCCGAATCCGACTGCTGCGAATTGGATTGCGCCGAATTGGCTTGCGACGATCGGCCGCTATCGCCCGACGGGGCGTCGAGCGTTTGGTCCTTGGGCGAGATATGAATGGGCATATTCATGGCAACGCAACTAAATGATAGTACGCATGCCCCAAACAACGAGGTAGGCCGCGAGGAGGATTTCTCGCACCGATCGATACGCATTCAACGAACGGAAGGTTCAGTCGCGGCGCGATACTCTTGAGAGACCCTCAAAAAAATCCGGGGACTGTTCCCCTTTTGCGTAGTCCGCGGAGCAAAACGGGGACTGTCCCCTTCTCCCAGGCGGTTTTGTGAGGGGGTCTCAGGACACTTGTTCGCCGCGCTATTTCGGCGCGATCGTGCAGGTGATCCGCTTCCCTTGTTGCTGTGGAACGGCTTCGACTTTTCCGACCTCTTCCAATTGCGCGATGATCTGGCGAATCACGCGCTGGCCTTCTTCGATGTGCGCGATCTCGCGGCCGCGGAACACGACCGAGACAATCACCTTGTCTTTGTGTTCCAGAAATCCACGAGCCTGATTGACCTTGAATTCGATATCGTGCTCGCCCGTTTTGGGGCGGACGCGAATCTCCTTGATCTTGCTATGGTGGATATGGGCTTTGTGCTGCTTTTTTTTCTGTTGGTACTTGAACTTGCCGAAGTCCATGATTCGACAAACGGGGGGCCGCTCGTTGGGAGCCACCTCCACTAAGTCCAAGTCCGCCTCGGTGGCGATTTGCAGGGCCTGCTCGGTCGGAATCACTCCCAATTGGGCGCCTTCGGCCGAAATCACGCGCACGGGCGTGATCCGGATTTGCTCGTTGAGCCGATGTAACCGTTCGATGCTCGCGACTCCTTGATAAAACCTTGAAACGTTCCCGCAGTCCGAACCCGTGCAAGTCGGTCAAGCCAATGACCGTGCGGCATCGGACCGTCCAATCAACTATACATGAGTATTGGCAAGTGGGGCCCTTCGCGTCAACGGGGGCTTGACCGGCGGGACCGCCAGGTTTTTCTTACAATTCATGCGTACCGCGCATGTCGGGTGCCACAACTTCCGATCTTTCCAGAGATTCGGCCCATGAACGGCTATTGGCGGCTAGGATTGCTGGTGCTGCTGATGTCGATCGTGGCCGGAATCGACTGGCGGCGAAACCACGCCGCGGCGACGAAATGGCGCGAATACAGCTTTCTGCTGGCAGCAGGACTCTTGGGCGGCCTGATTGGAGTCGCGAACGATCTGATCACGTCGACGATTTCGCTCGATTACTTCGTCATCGGAAAAGGCATCCCCTCTGACGACCATTTCCGGCTCCACGTCGTCAGCCTCGGCTTCCAAGCCGGCCTGCTGATGGGCATGCTCGTCGGCGGGATTTATTTGATCGCCAACAATCCCAAGCCGGATCGTCGCAGCATGCCCTTCGTGCAGCTGTTCCGCTTCGCCCTGCATCCAATCCTGGCGGCGATCGTACTCGCGCCGGTCGTTTCGGTGCTGATCTGTCGATGGGACCCGTTGAACTTTCGCTCACCGTCTCAACTGGGCGATCTGTTGACTGCAACGCAAGCGACCCATTTCTTGGTCGTGTGGGGAATGCACTTGGGCATTTATGCCGGCGGCCTGGTGGGAACGATTTACGGCGTGCTCGCCATCCGGCGTGCTAGAAAAGTCGTCGGGAACCGATTTTCCGCGAACCAAGATTGACAAAATGCTTGGCTCGCCTATTCTGTGCGGATACAATTCAACTGAGTGTACGACCGTTCATTCTGCGATAATCAACCGAGGGTTGTTAAGTCATGTTTCCCAACGAACGCATGGAGGCCCATCCTATGGAAGCTTGGATTGATTGCGATGTTTTTCCGGGCCAGTTTTCGGGAGAGGTCGCGGTAACCGTCCGGGAACTCTCCGGAAAACTTCTTTCTCTTTTCGCTTCGAAAGCTGATGTGGATTTTCCTGTTGACGAATTGAAAAGCCGTGGGCAAGCCAAGGGACACATCCGAGTCGAGATCGTGGAAGAGCAAGGGCAACTCGCGATGGTCCGCCTTCCCAGGAAGATGCTTGAAAACGGGCAGCACATCACCGTCAAGATCAGCGAGATACGCCAGGAGGCGTGAATGATCCTCTCGAATGTCGAGATCTTTTCTGCCCTCGACGAAGGCAGGCTGATTATCGACCCGGAGCCGTCGCCACGAATCCCTGATCTTGGGAAGGAGGCCGAGTGCCCGTACGACACGCACTCGGTCGACTTGCGGCTTGGCAATGAGTTGTCGATTCCATCGGGCGGGACATTTGCCTACGACCACACTCAACCCGGCCAGCTCTCGAAACTTCTCTCGCAAAATTCTCAACCACGAAGATTGCAAGAAGATCAACCGTTTCGCCTCAATCCAAATGTATTTGTATTGGGAATCACTCTGGAAACCGTCGGCCTGCCGATCATCCAAGGCCGCGACACCTGCCTGGCGGCTCGAATCGAGGGGAAAAGCAGTCGGGCGCGCTGCGGGTTGCTAGTTCATTTTACCGCTCCTACGGTTCATCCCGGCTTCCACAGCCCGCTTGTTCTGGAGATGATCAACCTTGGTCCTGTTCCAATCCTGTTAACACCGGGCATGTATATTGCGCAGTTGATCGTGGAAGAGGTTAAAGGAATCCCGCGGCAACTATCTCTGAATCAGTTTCATGGGCAGAAACATCCCGATGGAACCTAGCGGCCGTCCGCGGATTTTTCTTTCAGCCAGCGCGCTCGCAGATGGTTTCCAAGCCGTTGCGGCGAGTCGTCGGCTGCGTAGATTTTCAACGCTTCGTCGACGCGGCCCGACGCTTCGTAGGTGCGAGCCAGATTGTAGCGGGTGCCGTCCGTCCAGGGGCCATCGGACGATAAGTCGAGCGTCAGCTTCTTGAAGTAGTCTTCCGCGGCGGAATATTCTCCTTCGTCGTAGCTAATCAGACCGAGCCAGAACGTTGCATCCTGCTTGCGGCGGGCAAGGGCCATTGCGTACCGCTGCTCAGGCGCGGTCTGATTGGGCTCGCGGAAATCGTTGACCAACTCCAGAACGTAGTCTTTTATTTCATCGTCGGCCGGGCGCGAGGCGATGTAATAGTGCTTCGCTCCCGATTCGCCATCGTATTCGTGCCGGAAGTGAAGCAGCCGGCCGGCCCAGAGGGGGAAATTGACGTCCATCGGCCGATTGGATTTCAGCGCCCGCCGATAGGCGCGTTCCTCTTTCGACTCATTTTCCGGCAGCTTGCCTTCACCGGGCGCCATTTCGCTATCGCCATACCGCATGAGGGCGTCGAGCGCGCGCTGCTGGGCGCCGGGCTCGAGCACGAGGCGGTCGCCGTGGTGAGCAGGCAACAGAAACGGTGATTGCTCGAGCACGAAAATATCCCTTACGGCCTTGGGCGCTTGTGCATCCGACAGTCGCAGGTTCAGTGTCTCGTAGGGCAATGTCCAAAGTTGCGGCTCCGACGACAGACCCGAGACTTTTTTCAGTCGAGCGGCGATTTCCTGCGGCGAACTACTCAGCACGAGCCGCTCCGTGCCGACCAATTGGCTTTCCAGAATCTTCATTCGCCGGGCCAAATAGCCGGGCGAGGCTTCGATCATCGCAATCGCCTGCCTGGCCTCGGCCGTTTTGACCGGATAGTGATGCGAATCGTCCAAATCGAGATGATCGAGAACCGTCGGATCGTCGACCGCTTGGGCAAGCGTGGCAATCCCCTTGCCGCCCGGGCCTGGAATCGGCAAGCCGAGCGTCGAATCGAACAGATAGAGTTGCTCGTGGTCGCCATCCTTTTGCAACAGGGCCGGCAACCAGGGGCGAGGGCGATCCGGATGATCGGCATCCGGAGTCGCCAGCATCACGGCGTCGAGATTTTGCTGCCGAGCCAACAGAATGAACACCCAGGCCCGTTGTTCGGCCGTGCCGCGGCCGAACAGCAGCACGTCGCTCGGCAAGTGGCGGGCAAGGATGAACGAACCGAGGTCGGCGCCTTTTTGGCCCGGCTTCGGTTTCGGCGGCGCGATGAGTTGGATATTGCGGATTGTCCAATCGAAGAGATGCTCGGCCATTGAGAGGTGGTCGTCGACTTTGTCTCCCTTTGCCGAGTTGGAAATATCGCGCAGCCAGGTCGTTTCCTCAAGGAAATCGCCATCCATTTCGTGGTTGTACAACTCGTCCTGCAACTGAACCACCCAAGGGCTGCCGACATATCGCTTGGGAAGCGTCGAGTCCATGAACGGATCGACTTTCCAATCGACGTCGAATTTTTGCAGGTGAACCCACTGGTTCAAACGATCGACCACCTGATCGAGGGCCAACTGCTGGTCGAACCGTTCGAGATTGCCGAGGATGTGGACCGCATTACGCAGCACCGGCAGCCGATACTCGGCGGAATTGGTGGTGCTGGCGGCTGTCGAATCAATCGGCGCGGCCGTCGAACCGCCGCAGCCCGACAGGCTGATTGCGGTTAACAAGATCAACGCGACGCCACCGACGTATCTGGACGTAATCACGAGAATTGCTCCACGGCCGCGCGAATGCGCAGCACTCGTTCGAGGAATTGCCCAAAGCGATCGAGCGGGACCATGTTCGGGCCGTCGCTCGGCGACTTGTCGGGATCGGGATGAGTTTCGCAAAACAGGCCGTCGATGCCGACGGCCGCCGCGGCGCGGGCCAGCGGTTCGACCATCGCGCGATTGCCGCCAGTGGCATTGCCCAAGCCGCCGGGTTCTTGCACGCTATGCGTCGCATCGAAGACCACCGGCACGCCGAGAGCCTGCATCTGGGGGATGGCTCGCATGTCGTTCACCAATCGGCCGTAGCCGAAAAACGTGCCCCGTTCGCAAAGAATCACATTCTGGCAACCGGCGGCGGCGAGTTTTTCGACGACGTGCCGCATGTCGGCCGGGGCCAAGAACTGCGCCTTTTTGACATGCACTGCGCGGCCGGTGCGAGCCGCGGCCACGAGCAAATCGGTCTGGCGGCAAAGGAACGCGGGAATCTGCAGCAGGTCGCAAACCGCCGCGACCGGAGCGGCCTGATACGATTCGTGGATGTCGGTCACCACCGGCAGGCCGGTTTCCTCTTTGACGCAGCGCAGCACGGCCAAGCCCGGCTCCAGGCCGTGGCCGCGAAAGGCGGCGGTGCTGGTGCGGTTGGCTTTGTCAAACGACGCCTTGAACACCAATCGAACCGCCATGTCGGCGGTGATCTCTTTCAGCCGCCGGGCGATTGAAAGCGTCAGCTCTTCGGTTTCGATGACGCAGGGCCCGGCGATCAGCAGCAACGGCTCGCCGCGGCCGCACCGATAGGGACCAACGATGGCAGGATTGTTGAGCAAAGCTAGGGTGAGGGGTTAGGGTGAGGGGATAGGTAATGCGCGGCGTCCGCAATGTTTGACGCGCGCTCCCCGAAAGCGCGCCGCAATGTCGATTTGATTGCCGAGGCGCGCTTGCGGTTTCGCGCGTCCTCTTCCTACCCCCTCACCCCACCCCCTCACCCTAATCCTAAGCCCTCACCCTACTCGGAGGCACGATCAGGGTCAGGCGGTTCGGTTCGATGTGTACGTCGAGGGGCAGGAAACCGCTTGCGTCGCCATCTAATTCATACGGCACCGGCCGGTCGGATTCAATCCGCAACCGCCGCACCGGCCGAACCGTGCAATCGGACAACTGCTGATGTTTGTGCAGCAACACATTGCCTAAATACCAAAGTCCATGAAACAACGAACCGCCGCTAAACGTGCAAAGGTCCAACTGGCCGTCGTCGGCCTGGGCTTCCGGAACAAACCGCAGCCCGAGGGCGAAACGGGGCACGTTGACGACAAACGCGAAGCGGGCGTCGATCGCCGTCCAGTTGCCACCGTCGACGGATCCATTGCCGTTCGGGCTAGCCAACTCGTAACTGATCCGCATCTGGGGATATTCATAACTACGGATCGAGTCCCAGATAGGTTTTAGATAACGGAGGCGAGTGATGTGGCCGTCGCGTTCGAGATGGACTCGCCGGACGACTTCGGCGTCGAAGCCGCAGCCGATCATGATGGCGAACAGCCGGCCCGAGGCGTTGCCGGCATCGTGCTGGATGGTCGTGCCGACGGCAATGATTTCGGCCACTTCTTCCGGCTGGCGGGGCATGTCGAGATACCGCGCCAGCAGATTCTCGGTGCCCAAGGGGAACAGGGCGATCGGAATTCCCGCGGCAATGCGGTTGATGGTTTCGGCGGCGGTGCCGTCGCCGCCGGCGGAAACGACAGCTCGGAGGCGGCCGGCACGGTGAAGTTCGTCGGCCCGCGGACCAATTTCGGTCGGATCGGCGACTAGGTAGCCCTTGAGCCGCCAGCGGGTGAGGGCCGCCAGGAATCGCTCGAGCCGATAGTGAGCCGGGCCGGAGCCTGCCTTCGGATTGGTGAGGATCAACACCTGGTCGGCCTCGGCCGGAATTCGATTTGGCTCAGCCGGGCTCATCGCGTTGAAGTCCTATTCCAGTGGAGTGCGAACTACGCCGCTTGTCCCGTTGTGAGACGACATGGGTGTCGCATCAGGCCTTCCGCCATCAAAGTCGCGCGCGGCGCATAATGCAACGCAAAATTCGCCAAGGTGTAGCGAACTGATCCGGACGAAAAAAGACGGATTGGCCCCCAAAGAATTGCGATCTTATTTCATAAGTCGTGTCATGGCAATCGTCTATGAGCCAACTCCCGCACGGATTTGTGATTGGGCCGAAATTCGGCATGTGGGTTGCATTAGGAGCGGAAGACTTTTCGGCCGACCGCATTCGTGGCGGCCTCAATTCGGCTTTCTGCTTTTAATCTGCTGGCCCGCGGGGTCTCTGACGACAACTTTCGCAGGATGGTAGCCTTGCCCCTGGCCATCCCGCAAAGCCAACGTGGAGTTGGCGCGTCAGGGACCCCGATTTTTTTCGGCCGCAGGATCACTTGTCGGGCGATGCGCGAAACCGCAAGCGTGCTTCTCCACGCCGTTTGATATCGATGCTCGCTTGCGGTTTCGCGCGTCCGACTCCCGTGGATGATCACCCTACCCTCGCGCCAGCATCAGTGGGCTGTGGATGACTAAAAACTTCTTTTGTCCCGCGCCGGAGACGAATGCCACCGTCACCGTTCGCTTCGAGCCGGTTCCGCTGGCGGCTAGGATTTTTCCCAGGCCGTATTCCGGATGCTGCACCAACATGCCTTGAAGAAAATCGTCGGGAGGGGTTGTTGGACGGGCCGCGATTGCTGGATGGGTTCCGGTTCCGGTTGCGGTTTCGGCTTCGGCCAGCGCGGCGGCGGTCGTGAGCCGTGGCGGTGGGCCTTCCCGGAATGCTGGATTCGGCTCTCGGTTCGCCGCCAGACCGGTTTCCGTGGCCTCGGCGACCATTTGCTGCATCGCCGCCATCGCCTCGCCGGGCGCCAGGCCGTTCAAGATCTCCAGCTCGACGGCATCCAGGTCGGCGATGCCTTGCATGGCCGCGAGGCGTTCCATTCCCTCGGGGCTAAGCTGCGGCCGGACTTGTTCCGCGTACAGCCGCTCGGTCATTTCCAGTTCCTCGTGCGGCAATTCCATCAGGAATTGGCTCGGAACGGCGTAGCGGCTCGAACCGCGGAACTCGCGCTGCCGGGCCAGGCTCAATTGCAACTCTTCCCGAGCCCGCGTGATCGCCACGAACAGCAGCCGGCGTTCCTCTTCCAAAGCCGCGGCGTCTTCGCGGCTCCGCTCGTGCGGCAACAGCCCTTCCTCGACGGCAATGATGAACACGACCGGAAACTCCAGCCCCTTGGCGGCGTGCATCGTCATCAGCGTGACGCGGTCGTCGTCGACTTCCCAGGCGTCGGTGTCGTTGACCAGGCAGGCTTGTTCCAAAAAACTTTCGAGTTGATCGGGGCCCGGATTGTGCTCGTCGAATTCGCGGGCCGCGGTCAAAAGTTCTTCGACGTTCGCCAGCCGCTCCTGATCGTCGGCATCGTCCGATTCCTTCAGCATCGCCCGATAGCCGGTTTCGTCGAGCACGGCGGCGATAATCGTCTCGACCGGTCCGGATCGGGCGACCGCCAGATGATCGATCGTCGCGACAAATCGGGCCACGGCCACGGCCGCCCGCTTCGTCAAACCTTCGATCAAGCCGGCTTCGCGCGCGGCATCGAGCATCGATTTGCCGCGGTGCGTCGCATACTGCGCGAGCCGGATGACCGACGATTTGCCGATGCCGCGCGCCGGCACATTGATAATCCGCGTCAGAGCCACGCGATCGCGCGGGTTGTTCAGCAGGTGCAAATAGGCCAGCACATCCTTGATTTCCTTGCGCTGGTAGAACTCCAGCCCATTGACCATCTGATACGGAATCGCATATTCGCGCAGGGCCGATTCGAGATTCCGCGACAGGGCGTTGGTGCGGTAGAAGATGGCAAAATCTCGCGGCCGGCGACGACCCGCTCCGACGTCGGCGGCAATTCGAGCGGCGATCGACTCGGCTTCAACGCGGTTGTTCAAGTATTTCACCAATCGAACTTGCGAGCCCTCTTGGTTGTCGGTGAACAGGCTCTTGGGCTTGCGGCGGCGATTGTGCGAAATGAGCTGATCGGCGACTCGGAGGATTCGCTGCGTGCTGCGGTAGTTTTGCTCGAGTCGCACGACTTGCACTTTCGGAAAATCTTTCTCGAATTCGAGGATGTTGTTCAGATTCGCGCCACGCCAGCCGTAGATCGATTGGTCGGGATCGCCCGTGACCGCCAGATTCGGATGATCGACCGACAACGCGCGCACGATCGTGTATTGAGCGAGATTCGTATCCTGGTATTCGTCGACCATGATGTAGCGATAGCGGGCGTCGAGAGTGCGGCGCAGCTCGGGGCTTTCGGTGAGCAGCGAGACGACGTGCAGCAGCAGATCGTCGAAATCGACGGCCGAGTCGGCCAGCAGTCGAGCCTGATAGGCCGGATAAACTCGCTTGACGATCATTCCCACCGCGCTGCCGGCTTGCGGCTCGTAGCGATCGGGCGGAATCAGATGGTTCTTGGCCCAACTGATGGCCGCTTGCAGCCGCTCGGGCGTGACATGCGTCAGATCGACGCCGAGTTCTTCGACCGTTTCGCGGAGGACTTTGCGAGTGTCGTCGGTGTCGTAGATCGTGAAATTCTCGCCCAGGCCGACGGAGGTGGCGTATTGCCGCAAAAGTCGCGCGCAGAAGCGATGAAACGTACTCATCCAGACTTTGGCGTCCGGCACGAGCTCCGCGACCCGCCGCCGCATTTCATCGGCCGCTTTGTTGGTGAACGTCAGCGCGAGGATTTGATAATCGGGCACCCCCTGGGCCAACAGATGCGCAATCCGATGCGTCACAACCCGCGTCTTCCCACTCCCCGGCCCAGCAAGAATCAGCAGCGGCCCCTCGGTATGCAACACCGCCTCGCGCTGCGGGGGATTGAGCGATGCGGTTAATGGGTGATCCAAAGCGAACTTCCCTCCGTGGTAAGAGCAGTACAAACTAGCGAAGCCGTTGAATTATATCGTAACAGGCAGTAGAGGCAGCGCTCAGGGGGCGAAAGTGGTAGTGGTTTGCGTGTCGTCAACGCTAGGGCTCAATTCGCAGGCGGTCGCGTGTTCGGATAGAATCGCGAACGCAGAAGAATCGATCAAACCGGATTGGCTCTATCGTGAACTGCGGCCTATGTCACATGATGCACTACGGTCAATCGTGCAGGAAATAGTGGAGCAACTTGCAAGCGAAAACTACGATTCGGTAGTTAAGCGGTGCGCCAAGTCACGCCTGACAAGCGATGATTTGCGGACGGTCATTCGAGATTACGGCCGAAAACTGGCGTTGGCTCCGAAAGACGCCTATCGAAATCTCGACATAGCGCGAGTGCGAGGTGCAACCGTACCGACTTGGTCCGTGAGAGCACCCCTATGGACGGAGAGTGAGGGCAGTTCCGACCTGACGCTGGAGTTGACGATCGCACTCGGTCGGGGCGAGCCACACGTGGAGTTGGACGACCTGCACGTTCTGTGAATTTCCCCGATGCTGTTGTCTCGGTACGCTCGTTTCCCCATTTTTGGAAGGCTGTCTCAGCGATCAGTTCGTCTGCGGGCGACGGCGAGCGCTTGGACCCTCAGCGATGCTTTGGCTAGCGAGCATTTCGTCGGCTAGTTGCTGATAATCGGCCGCCCCATGCGAATCGGGCGCATATTGAAAAATCGATTGCCCGAAACTCGGCGCCTCGGCCAGGCGGATGTTGCGGCGGATGCGGGTGGCGAACATTTGGACGTCGGCCCAGGGGGCTCGCTTGCCACGCTGGGCTTCGAAGTAGGCCTCGACATCGCGGCCCACTTCGCCCGCCAGACGGGTGCCCGATTCGTAGAGACAGAAGACGATGCCGCTTAATCGCAACCGTTCGTTGATTCGCTTGGCGACCAAGTCGATGGTTTCCAGCAATTTGCTCAGGCCGTGCAAGGCGAGGAAGTGAGGCTGCAAGGGGAGAAAAACTTCTTCGACGGCGGCCAGGGCGTTCAGTGTCAGGATGCCGAGCGATGGGGGGCAGTCGATGAGCAGAAAATCGAAAGGCGGGGCGTCGGCCGCTTGGGCGTCTTCGAGCAGCTTGTCGCGCAGCACCACTTCCCGGCCGACGACGCCGACCAATTCCACTTCCGCCGCGGCCAGATCGATGTGCGAACCGACGACCCACAGATTCTCGCTCACCTGCCGGCGGGCCTCGGCGATCGACGTGTTGCCGGTGAGCACGTCGTAGATCGACGGGATATTTGGATCGGGCATCAGGCCGAGATGGAGCGTGGCGTGCGCTTGCGGATCGAGATCGAGCAGCATCACACGACGGCCGGCGGCGGCGGCCAGCGCGGCGCTGAGGTTGACCGCGGTCGTGGTCTTGCCGACGCCGCCTTTCTGGTTTAGGACCGCGATGGAACGCATGGCGGTTAGGGTAAGGGTGTAGGGTGAGGGGTTAGGAAGCTTGGTCGGCGGCTCGGATTATAGGCCGGCTATTGGGAAACGTCCTAGGGCAGCCGGTTTCGCGACATTCTCCGCCTTCCCTTCGCGCTCTTAGCGCCTTCGCGGTGGAAAGAGGGATTGGTTACCGCGAAGGCGCGAAGGACATTAAGGGGGCAAAGACGACGAGGAGGGATGTAAATTATTGGTGGGGAATGGGTTGCGGATGGGTTGCGGTGGGTCGGGGTGGACTTTTTGGGGCATGGCTGGTCGCGCTGGGTTCAGACGGGATTTTGGCGTTTTCGGGGTGGTTTTTCGGCGAAAGGTGTTGCATCGCAATTCCTGGCAACGGTAGATTAAACGGTTAGCCGCATCGAGTGGTTGGTGGCAGTTGGGAGCCTGGCCCGACCTTCCGCTCGCGGTTGCCAATGCGATCCGATTGGTTGCTCCCGTTGCAAGGTGCTCGATGGCGAAGAAGATTTATGTGGGGAATTTGCCGTGGTCGACCACGTCGGCCGAACTGGAACAGATGTTTGCCGAGCACGGCGCGGTTCGCTCGGCCGAGGTGATTTCCGATCGCGAGACCGGCCGGTCGCGCGGGTTCGGATTCGTCGAAAT
>Ga0182024_10010780_pt1 | contig 18561 bp, 16 predicted proteins | sample P32metaG_FD_120480 | JGI IMG/M metagenome (GOLD analysis project Ga0182024, IMG submission 120480) | Permafrost microbial communities from Stordalen Mire, Sweden - P3-2 metaG (Illumina Assembly) | ecosystem: Environmental > Terrestrial > Soil > Wetlands > Permafrost | place: Sweden: Stordalen... | reverse complement strand
GAAATGCTTGAACGCGTGTCCTCAAGCATCGGAATGCGCGTGCGCAGCAGATCGATGCTCACTGTTTTGTCCAAGGGGATTGTGCCGGATATCTGATCGAGTTGTTTAGGGGAGCCGGATTTATTGAGCGGCATAATCCGTCCAAGGGAAACCCAGTGTGTAACTAGCAGTTGGCGCCGCGTGATAGTGTCCGGGCTTCCGGGGGGCGCCTGGTTGAGGTAGGACCAGATACTGGGCGAATATTTCACGTAATCCGCCGGTTCCCGGCCTAAAATCGGGGCAAGCATGTTGGGTTTGCGCACCGCAGATTGCCTTTTGCCGTTCTGCTGTTTAATTGCATAGGAAGAGACGGCAGTCTGAACAAAACCGGCGATAACTTCAAGTTCGTTGCCGGCATTCTGAATTGCGTTGTTATTACCTGTTCCGGTTTGCATGCCGGAAGCAAGCATAGCAAACCCGCCCTGGCTGCTGAAGTTAGCGATGTTGTTGTAGCGGATCGCCTTGTCCCGTTTTGCTTCCAGAAAGTCGGCAAGCGCATCGGTTTGGGATATTTCAGCATCAATGCTGGCGACGGAATCTCGCATTTCCAAGAAAGCATTCAAGACAATCTCAAGCAACTCCTGCCTGCAAGCGAGCATGTCTACGTGCTCGCCTTCTCCGGGTTTATCCAGATACTTTTGTTTGAGCGTTGCCAGCCGCTCTAACATCGGCAGCACGTCTATGTCCCTTGCTACATCCAGCGCGGTTTTCGAAAGCGGCAACTTGCTTTCTACAGGTTCCGCAGCAGGCTTGACTGGAACCGGCTCTGGAACTGCCTTGCCATTTTTCTTGGCCAACAGAGTTTTGTCGGAATCGACGGTGATGTTGCTCGACGGCGAAGGACGCGAAGAAGGACTGGCCATAGCTAACGCGGTCGCATGCGGATTGATGCCGTTGGCCGCGCCATCCGCTCTCAAATCGCCTTGCCTGGACAGCCGGTTCGGTCCTTCAGCCAGAGCGGCAGAAGACAAAGGAAGAAGGGAAATAGTCAGCACCAGGCAAATAACTCGTCTTGGAGCCTGCATAAGACATTCCAAAAACCGAAGCACCTGAAGAAGATAAACTATTGATGGGCACTTTTGCTGAACTGCCTTTGTCCGAACAGCGGCTCGACTTCCCCGAAGCCACAAGGACGCAAGTTCTCACCGGTCGGCTACAACACTAAAAAGAAAACAAGCTTCTCGCCCCGGTTGTCACGCACACGCAGACCAAAGAACCAGGATGCGCATAATTCTTACTGCGCGTCCTGGTTCTTCCCAGTGATCGATCGATCCGCGGGCCGGGTATATGTTTTTCAACAATACATCGGCGTCGCTAAGCCTAGGGCGTCACTGTTGTTGACTCTTCTTTCACCTTGGTATTGTGGAACAATCCATGGCGATGAATTTTCTTTTTGGTTGTGGTGATTGACGGATTTGACTCTGGCGCAACGATGACGTTGGGCTGAGCCGGTGCCGTTTGCATAATTGTGGTAGAGCTGGAACTGGTGGCGCCGGGTGTTGAAGTGGTTGTTGATTCAACCGCTGACTGCGCCAGAACTGCCGTGCCAGAAACCATAGCTGCGATTGCGGCTAATGTGAAAATTCTCTTCATTGTGACCTCCTACGGTACGTCGAACGGACGAGTAGACGCGACAGCCGTCTGCGAAGTTCTGCTATTTCAATTAAAACGCACATTATCTTTACCAACAGGCTCTGACTCGACCGCAAAAGCCGCCCGGTGTTCACACCGACCGACCGAACCCCTGCGCAGCGACCAAGAGAGCACGAGAAATCAACTGAGATCCACGAGCGGTTCAGCAACCTCACCGGGCAATTAGGCGTCGCGCGCCTTCACAAGCGCTATTCACGCAAATGCGCGGTGACTCATTTCAGTTGGTGATCAGATTTAGTTATCTTGAATTGGAACATAACTGAAAAACTCAGCGTCATCCAGAACGTAGTTATCGCCGCAATTCTCAAGAACCGCCTATAATTTTATTAGGCGTCAAGTGAGCTATCCGGCTGATGTTCAAGGTCAGATCAATGCCCAGGGTTTCGCTTCTTCTTCCGCTTATAATCAGCGTTTTGGCATGCTGCGCGCCGGCGTCATTAGGCCAGAATCTTTCGGTGATTCAGCAGCAAGCAGCTGCCAATTCCGAAAGGCACTATCCAGTCTTCATTGTCACTGACCGTGAGATCAAGCATTCCACCAGGGGTGACGACTTTACTAGTACAAGATCCAGCAAAATGAGTTATGGGATTTACACCCCGAGCATTCCTGCCGCCGCCAAAGTCGACCTGCACGACGTCAAACTAATTGGCTCCAGAAGCGAATTCCTAGACAAGCTGAAGCAGACAGGCTCCGGACAAATCGCAGTTTTTGTTCACGGTTACAGAAAGAGCTTTGACGGATCGGTTGATTTTGCGGAGCGCATCGCCAGCACTGTAAACGCACCGGTGGTGCTTTTTGCCTGGCCCTCAAAAAACAGCTACCCCGCATATATGACCGATGAATGCACAGCCGAGTGGAGTTCTTACCACCTCGCCGACCTGCTTCATGACCTAGGTTCGCGCTTCGGCAATGAAAACATAGACATCATTTCCCACAGCCTGGGTGGTCGGATCGTCTCCTGGTCGCTGCGGGTATTGGCGACCCAGAACCAACTTGCAGAGCCCTTCCGCTCCTCGCTCTTCTTTTCTCCCGACATTGATCGAGATACGTTTCTGGCAGAGAGCCCATTCATCAAGCATAGTTGCTCCAACGTCAAGGTTTACCTGGACCAACACGACAGCCGCATTTGGATCTCCAAGGTGCTCCATGGCAGTCCGCGCGTAGGCACAGTCGCAGACGCGACCAGGACGGCTCAACTGACTAAGATGTTCCAATTCGACACCAGCATGCCGAGCCACCAGATACCGTTCCCGCTGCTTCCCATCGCCCTTCATCAAACCATCGCTGTCAGCCATGTCGGTCACAACTGATCGGCGCTTCTCGGATGGGCAAATGCCTTAGAGACTGTCGGCGCCCGTCCCTAGTTGGCCAGTGACAATGCGCGCTTCAGCCGGCAGTTGCGCCTGCGGTGCCCCAGATGGGGACGTCAGAGCCCCTGGCCGGCGCGGCACCGGTTCACTGCTCACGTGTGCGGCTGGCTCACCAGTGCCGGTTCTGACAGTTGTCACCTCTTGAATAAACTGCAGTACGGCCTGGCGATGCAGCTCGGCTGATTGCGGATATAGATTGTGCCCCGCATTCGGACAGACGACAAGGCGTTTGACCCCAGCAGCGGATTTATAGAGGTCTTCGGCATTGCTGAAGGGAACTACACGGTCGCGATCGCCGTGAATGAGCAGAAGCGGCAAAGTTGAATGACTGAGAATCTGCTGGTTGTCCAGTGCGTCAGGAACGAGAATCGGTGCAGTGCGCAGCAAGGGAAATCTCTGATAGGCGACATGCCGCAAAGAAGCGAACCCTGACTGCAAAATCAATCCTGCGACGCGATGATCCTTACCGATGTGGCAAGCGACGGCGCATCCTAACGATTGCCCGTAAAGGATTACATTTTCGGGGTGGTAACCTCTGTTTTTGATGAGAAACTCATAGGCGGCATCTCCATCAGAACAGATAGTCTCAACCGTCGGGTCACCCTTGCTCAGCCCGTAGCCGCGATAATCATAGACCAGCACAGATACGCCGGCAGACAATAAGTTGCGCGCGATCCACTTAACGGAACCAATATTACCGCCGTTGCCATGATTGACCAGCACCACGTACGGTGAGGCATGATTCTCAAAGAACCAGCCCTGCATTTCCTGCCCTGCAACCGGAATGACGACGTTTTGTCTGAGAAAACCGTCGATGTCCTGCGGCTCTGATCTGATCTCCTTTCTCGGAAAAAAGAGGAAATGCGTGTACAACTGCGCATTTGCCGTTTGACACATGAGGCTCGATGCACAAATTGCAACAGCAGCGAGAACGGCGCCGCGCTTTTTGCTCGTCGCTTTGATGATAGTCCCTCCACTCGGCCGCATCGCTGATAGATATCAAGCGCGCTCTTGGCATTCTAGCCAACTTGCTGCTGTGGAATGCTGTTTATCTGCGTTTGCTAAAGCAGTCTTTACTTTAACTATTGTCCCGGCGCGCACTGTCGGGCACCAGCTAAAGTGGCTCCCTTCCCCAATACGACCGGCGAGAACGAAGACTGATACACGAAAGCTGCACGAAAAATTCATCTGCCAAAGACGGCTGATGCGAGCTCAGCAGCACTAAGATGCGCTGAAACGAAAGCGCACAGTCGACTGCCCGCAACCCACCCCAGTCAGTGTGGGGGTGGAAGCGATGGCAGCCGATGGACGATCTCTAATTCCAATTCGGATCGATGTGAATGGACGGTTCGCACTTAGGCGTAATTCTAGGCAGCGAAATGGTTTCTCTCGGCGCTCTTATGCATGTGTTGGGTGTTTGATATCGTCCCCAATACGTTGCAGCCACCTTCGTATCGCGCGGTTTGTAATCTTTGCCCTCGCGCGGTTGACCATCCTTGCCACCGATTACGCAGACGACGAAGAAATAAAATCCCATTGCCACGAGGAATGCTGGTATGACGACAGTAAGTATGACGACTAGATCCATGTCGCGCCCTTTAGCAACTGCCAGTGAGTGACGATCAAAATGAGAATCTAGGCGATTTACCAGCTGTCGTCCATGGTGGTTTTACGCAAACAGCTTCTAGATTTAGTCGCTCCGTCGGCTTCGTACCTCGCCTCCTCCGCTCTGTCCCCGCTGCGGCTGCGACCCATTCGACTTCGCTCAGGGCAGGCTCTCCTCGCCGCCTTGCCTTCGCTGACTGATGGTTGTGCAAAAGCCACAGCCATGGCGGCTCTCATTGCCTGGAAGGGACTTTAATCGGGTCATCTTCGGGGGCATCGTGACGATGGAAGAATTTCAGGATTAATTTCTGCAGATCGTCCATGTAGGTGAACACAACCGGCACCACCACCAGTGTCAAAAGTGTAGACATGAACAGCCCACCGACCACGGCGATGGCCATCGGCGCACGGGCTTCGGCACCGGCACCGAGCCCGATCGCGATCGGCAGCATGCCGGCGATCATGGCGGTGGTGGTCATCAGAATCGGGCGCATACGAGTGCGGCCCGACGTAAATATGGCCTCTTCGCGAGGCATGCCCTTCTGCATCGCCGCCAGACAGTACTCAACAAGAAGAATGGCGTTTTTAGTCACCAGTCCCATCAGCATCACTATGCCGATCAGAGCGTACATATCGATTGGTTTCTTAAACAGCCAGAGCCCGATCAAAGCCCCGCCAAGAGAGAGCGGCAGCGACATCATGATCGTGAAAGGCTGTAGGAACCCGCCAAAGAGAAGAACCAGGACCGCATAAATTAACAGCACGCCGGTGAAGATGGCATAGCCAAAGCCCCCGAATATGTCGCTTTGCACTTCGGCGTCGCCTGATGGGCGATCCTTTACCGATGCGGGCCGATTCTTGAACGCCGGCAGGTTGTGAATCGCCTTGAGCGCCTCGCCCAACGTGTAGTCAGCGCCGAATTTGGCGTTGATCCAGATCTGGCGCGCTCGATCATATCTGGTTATGGCATTGACACCGCTGTCGAAACTGACCTTGGCGACGCTGTTCAATGGGATCAGCCGGCCGTCGTTGCCGACCACCTTAAGGTTGCCGATCACAGACATCTTGTGGCGGAACTTCGGATCCAGTTGCACCACAATCGGCAGCTGCCGATCGCTGAGATCAAATTTCGGCCGATTGGCGTCGATATCGCCCATGGTGGCAATCAAAGCTGTCCTGGCGATGGACTCGACCGAAACCCCTTGCTCGGCAGCCCGAGCGAAGTCAGGATGCACGACGATTTCCGGGCTGAGAGCCGCCGCCGTCGATTGCACGTCGGTCAGCTGAGGAATATTGCGCACCTCTCGTGTCAGTGCCTGCGCTGTCTGTTCCAGCGCTTCTGGATCGTAGCTGGTGAGAAGAATCTGAACAGCGCCGGAGCCCCAACCGCCTTCAAAACTGATGCGTGCGCCGGGAATCTTGGCCAGTTCGGGGCGCACGGCATCTTCAAATTCGTCTTGCGAGATCTTGCGCTGATCGCGCGGTTTCAAAACCACTTGAACACGTCCCTCATTCACCGAGCCATCTTTGCCTACGGTATCGAATATGGTGTCGACCTCTTGGCGCTGTCTGACCACCGCAGTGACTCGATCGACGGCCGCAATCGTATCGCCGATACTGGATCCGGGAGGAAGCAATATCTTGATATTGGACTCGCCCCGGTCGATTCTGGAAACCAGAGAGGTAGGCAGCACTTGAAACAGCCATACACTTGCGGCAAAGAACAGCGCGCCGCAAATGCATGTGATCAGCCGGTGCTTCAATGCCACCGAAAGAGCGCTTTCGTATGCTGCTGTGAGTTTGCCACTGGTGTGATGCGGTGGCTTTGCTTTGAGCCAGTAAGCCGCCATCACCGGGGTAATCAGTCGAGCCACCAGAAGCGAGCAGAACACTGCCACAGAGACAGTTAAACCGAACTGGCGAAAGAATTGCCCTGGAATGCCACCCATGAATGCCACGGGAAGGAATACAACCACTGCAGCCATCGTTGTCGCCACTACTGCCAGCCCAATCTCATCGGCCGCATCGATGGCAGCGATAAACGGCTTTTTGCCCATATTCATGTGGCGAACAATGTTCTCGATCTCGACGATAGCATCATCGACAAGGATGCCTATTACCAGGGCCAATCCAAGAAGAGACATATCATTGAGCGTAAAATTAGCCATCTTCATGTAGAAGAATGTCGGTATTACCGATAATGGCATGGCAAACGCAGAAATCAATGCAGCGCGCCCATCGCGCAAGAAGATCCAGATCACGATTACCGCCAGTACGGCGCCCAGAATCAACGACTCGAATGTGGCGCCGCACGATTCTTTCACGTATTTGGCATCGCTAAAAACTTTCTTGAATTTGATGTCCTTTGGATAGCGATTGCCCAAATCGGCAATCACTTTTTCGGCATCTTTCTCGCAGTCGACAATATTTTTGCCTTTTCGTCTGATCACCTCAAAGCTGATCACATTTGCGCCATCGAGCATTGCTCGGTGCCGGCGCTCGCCGATGCCATCTTCGATCGTGCCCAGCGCGCGCAACTCGACCCAGCGATTGCCCGGCAAAATGATGCGCATCGAACGCAATCCATCGACGGTTTGCACGCTGCCCAGCGTCCTGATCGATTCCTCCGTGGTGCCGATTTCGCCGCGACCACCAGGCAAGTTGATGTTGAGAGCGCGCAGCTGAGAGTTGACCATATCGGCTGTGACGCCCAGCGCTTCCATGCGCACGGGATCAAGGTTGACGGAAATCTGGCGATCGCAGCCGCCAAACCTCCATACGTGTCCGACGTTGGAGCAGGCCATCAATGCCCTGGTAATGTCGTTGTCTACCAGCCAGCTCAGTTCCATCGGCGAGCGTTTGTCCGACGAAATTGTGTAGGTGATCGATGAGCCCGAGTCGTAGTCATCGTGGCGCACCTGCGGCTCATCGATGCCTTTGGGCAGTTGCTGCCGGATCGACGAAACAGCCTCCCGCACATCGCTGGTGGCGCGATCGGTGTTCGTTCCCAGCTCGAACTCGATGTTGGTCCAACTGACTCCGGTAATGACGCTGCTGTGAATGTGTTTGACATTGGAGACGCCGGCGACTGCGTCTTCAATTTTCTTTGTCACCTGCGTTTCCAATTCCAGCGGCGCCGCGCCATTGTCACTGACACCGGCTGCGACCCAGGGAACATCGATGTTTGGCTCCTCTTCGATGCCGAGCCCGAACAGAGAAATGACACCGGCTACGGTCAGTAATAGGAATAGGATGATGGGCGGAATCGGATGCCGGATGCACCAAGCCGAAATGTTCCAATTCATGCCGATACTATCTCCCCCAGCCATTGATACTGCCGGCAGTATCAGCCAACATTCAACTGCTGCCGCAGCGAATGTCCCCATTTCCTTGTTTCAACAACCGCCATAAACCTATTGCGAAATTCGCACCACGTCTTGATCGGACAGGAACCTTGAACCCTTTGCCACAACAGTCTGTCCGGGTGTCAACCCTTCTTTGATCTCGATGAAATCGTCACCTTGAGCGCCGACCTTCACATGAGTGCTGACCGCTTTGTCGCCTTCCAGGGTGAAGACGAACGACTCGCCGTTGCGCGTTTGCACCGCCACAACCGGTACAGTGACAGCCTGTCTGGTAGCCAATTTGACAGAGCCACGAACAAACATACCTGGTTTGAACCCGGCGTTGGCCGGCAACTCAACTCGCACAATGCCCATGCGAGAGATCGGGTCGACTTGCGGGCTGACCAGCCAAACCGTACCGATGGCTCTGGCCGGCTCATCTTCAGTGGCCGTTACCACCACCTTTTGCCCGACTTTGAACTTGATCAGGTCCATATCGGCGACTTGAGCGCGCAGCTCAAGGCGATTCAGGCGAATGATCGAGAACAACGGCGTTCCCGAAGAAGCAATCGAACCGATATGCGCATCGCGCTTCGAAATCAAGCCATCGTCAGGCGCCCTGATCACGGTCTGTTTGATCTGTTCGGTCAACTCTTGAATCTGGGCCTCGGTCTGGGCAATCGTCGCTTTGGAGATGTCCACATCTTCTCGGCGCCCACCGCGCGTGGCCTCCAACAACTTCTGCCGCGCCTGCTCGGCCATTGAAGCGGCTGCTTCGATCTTGGCTTGATGATTGAGAATCTCAGCCCGCGCCGTATCTGCTGCCAACCTTTTCGAATCAGCCTCGGAAGCTGCTGCCGCACCTGCTTTAGCCAGCTCGGCAAAGCGGCGCTCGTTCAACTCGGCGTCAGCCAGAGTGGCACGCGCTTCTTTTTCCAGGGCCTGCTCCTGCTTGATCGTGGCATTGACCTGGGTCAGCGAAGCGTGCAGTTGCTCGATCTCTTCCGGGCGGTTGGGTTGCACCGACTTTTTCAAACTGGCTTGGCTGGACAGGAGCTTAGCTTTTGCTTCGGCCAGCTGTGCTTCCAACAAAGCCGAATTGAGCAACGCCAGCGGCTCGCCCTTCTTAACAATGTCGCCCTCTTCAACGTTGACTTTTGTGATTCGCAATCCACTAATTTCAGAGCCGACAGCCAGTGGATCCCATGCCGAAACCGAGCCGGTAACGGACAGCGAATCATCAACTGCCTGCAATTTAGAGGCGACAGTGGTGACTGTCACCGCGGGCGGTGCCTGGTGCAAAGTAGCTGCGCCTGGTTGAGTCGATTTTTGCCAGGCTTGATAGCCGGCGATACCGCCGCCGACCAAAACTGTCGCTGCCACAAGACCAAGAATTACCTTCTTCAGGGTGCCCTTGCGCCTGGCTGCAGCAACGTTTGCCGGCGCAACCGGCAAGCCTTTGCGCGACTGCGCCTGGAAGCGGTCCTGATCTGCGACCGCCGTTTCGCCTTCGTCGCGCAACGTGGTGGTGGAATCGTCAAGCTCTCTGTCTGAGCCGATGCGATGGACTGCTTGACCGGCAGACACGTGTTCGCCCAATTCAGGTTTCATCATGCCTCCTCAAGCCCCCGCCGCAGAACAAGCGCTCTACCGCCTAAATCGCCAACACACCACCGTATTCCAGACAGAGGACTGGGTCGATTATGAAACCGATTCAATGATACAGCAAGGGTTTTGATAATCCTTTAATTTTACCGCGGAGCTCATACATTTGCTTGGCGCCGCAGATCTCGTCCCCGCAAGATTTTAGGGGTTTCGGCATTGTGAATTAATCGTAAGCATCCAAGCTGTAGCCGGCGCTCCCAGGAACCGAGGTTTGGCATTGCCCTATTTTGCCGGTTTCGCTTTGCGGCGACGGCGAGCAGAGTTCAAAGCCGCTGCACTTGAGCCCATTTTGGCACCCCCTGTCACCGCCAATGCTGCCCCGAGCATCACGGCTATGCAGCCAACTGCCGCCAACCCGCCGTGTTTGCAAAGAAAGATCGAAAACTCGTCGATCGGCTTCTCCAACAAAATCAGCCCTTCAGCTTTATTCGTTTCATCAAGTGATTTTGCCTGGGGCAGACTCTTGAACGGGCGCAAACTGAGAAATCCATCTGTGCTCTCAGGTGTGTTGATTGCACGCCCTGTGCGGTCGAAGGCGGCGATCAGGAATTTATCCCTGCTCGGGCCGGCTCGGAAACAGACAATCATGCCGGGATGCGCCACAATGCTTGCCGTCGAGCAAAAAGTTTGAATCGTTCCCACATCCAGCTTGGCGTCGGTGAGCGACGCCGTCTCCCCACGGTTGGTCCAGGGATTGCTATAACCCAAAACCTCCAAACCGGAGTCCGCCGTCGGATATTCTTTATGTCGCTTGAAATAGTCTTGCGCCCAACCACCGAGTGAATACATTTTCTTGACGATTGCATATTCAGGTTCAGCCGTGTCGTAGTAACACATGCCGTTGGGCGCTTGCAGGGCAAAGCCATTCCACTTCAACCAGAGATTTTCGTGCAGCCATGACGAAATCAAAAGAGCGCAGTGAGATAGTGGACTGCCGTCATAGACCAGCACAGGCAGGCTGCGCGACTTGCCGTTGGTCTGGTCAATCATTTGCGCATTGCCGTCAGCAGTGAGCAAGACGCTGTTGCTCGAATTCGGCAAGCCAAACGCGATCGCTTGTTTTGCTTTCGTATGCCGTTTTGCCAGAGAAACGTTGTCGCTATATTCTTCACTAGCCGAATAATCGATAGCCCGAACACGATTGGCTTGTTGCATCCACTGGAAAGCGTAAAAAGTGAGGCTGCAGGCACCGACGACAGTGGCAGCGACAGCGATGCGCACGAGGAACTGTTCCGTAGCCGAGCTGGCCAACCGTTGTCCGACCGCATCAAAGTAGAGAGCGACAGGATTGACACTACCGTGTTTAGCATTGACTTTCTTTTCCATTCGTTCTTGCCACAGCTCCTTCAGCTCTGCGTCTGCCAGTTCGGATTGGTGATCCGCTGACGTTCCGGCAAGGCTTAGCGAGCCTAACAATAGTGTGGTGGTCAAAACATCTTTGACGGCGGCGCCTTCAATCAAGGCGATGGCATTCAAACCTCGTTCCATTCTAAACAGTGTTTGCATCGCCTCTTCAGAGGTCATGCCAAAATGCTCTTCTGCCAATTCACGGGCATTGATGTACAGGTGCAATGCTTGTTCGAATCGTTTCAAACCGAAGTTGGCATCGCCGGCAGCAAGAAGGCTGGCAATCTGGATCTTGATCGACTCGATGCCCTCGATCGGCCGGGCATTCTCTAAAAGCTTGTTGGCCAGCTCGATACAGTCCAAGAATTCGCGGTTCTCCAGCTTAGTCCAAAGCAGCTGCACTCCAGACATTTGAAGATTGATCGATTCAGACACGATGATTTCCTCAACGTCTGGCGAAGGTTTCTCTGGGCCCGACAAGCTCAGTTACACCCTCTTCAATGCTGACGATGCCGTTATCAATTTTCTTTTGCACCGTCAATGCGTGTTCGAGCGCATCGGCAGAGAGCGCTCCATCATCAACCAGGATCTCACCGACCAATTGTCCGCGAATTCGTCCTTTCTCCACGGCGGCGATCAGCTGCACCGACGTGACTAAAGCAGCGGCAACCAACAGCTCACCAAGTCGAATTCCTTTGGGGACAGGAAATTCCGGCAGAGTCGCCTCTTCCGCTGCTGAATCGTCTTTGCTGCCGATCGATGCAGCGTCACTTTTCTTGTGCTTCTTCAACAGCTCTACGGCGCGATCAAACGAGATACTGCCGCGCAGAATTAGATGCTGCAAGGTCAAAGCATAATCGGCATGGGCGCCTGTCACTGCCTGCCGTTGCACCAGCGCCGCCAGAAACGGCAAGCGATTGTCGAAGCAAAGCTCATAGGCAAGCGCCTTGGCAGATTCATCGATCAGTGCCGATTTCAGCAGCAGCTCACTCATTTGCCGGATGTTTTCGTAGTAAGCGCGGTCCCACCCCAATTTGGAGAGTGCTTCCTCGATCGGCACATTGATTTGGCTGACCAGTTGCACAGCGCTGATCGCCAGTTGCCTCGGCATTAGTCGTTCCTTCATGAAGAGCTGGCAGAGAATGGCGGCGCGCACGACATGAGCGCTGACGGCGCCTTCGCGAAAGAGAAATTCGCCTTGAGTAATCCCCGACTCCGCGCTGGCGAGATTGATGCGCGCCAGATCTTCACTGGTCAGAGAAAAACAGGACGAGAGCAAGTCGCATACGGTAGTAAGCGCACGCTGCATACAATAGAACACCAAGCTGGAAAGTGCTGCTTCAATTATACCCAGCGCGCGCCTTTCTCCGCGCTCTGGCGAGAAACGGCTAGATTAAACAGGCGGTCAGCGGTCACTTAAACCGGCATCCGAATTATTCGATCACGACTGAGGCATTTTCATATTCGAATGAAACATTGCTCTCCATGAAAAGCATTTTCAGCAAGTCGCGATAGAACCGATAGAGTGGAATCCGCTCAGCCAGCTCATCGCGAAGCGAATCGCGTCGCAATTTGAAAGAGCGATGCGACGGCCCCGACATGTGATCGAGTTCGAGATAGTAGTTCGAGAGTGGTTGCACCTGAATTTCGAAGAGACGGTCGCGCCATCGTGCGACGCTCTTCAGTGCTTTCCAACCGGTCTTTTTCATTTGGGCCGGTGAGCAAGTCAGATAGTCCTTTGTCTCGATGAATTCGAGCAGCTGATGCGAATCACCGCCATCATCTTCTACCGGCGGCAGCTGTTGCAGCGTCTCGGAGTTCGTCAATGCCGGTCCGGCTGAGATCTGCTGCAATCTTTCGTGCACCTCGATGCAAGTGTTCTCGTCTTCACAGACGATCTTGATGCCAAAAATATCTTTGATAAATTTGCTGTACTGGCGCAGATGTTTGTCGCGGGAAACCAATTGGTCGAGCGAAAAGATTTCATCGGTGATTTTATTGCACAGCTCTTCTTCAGCCTTGACCCGACTGGTCAAACGGTTAACACCTGTTCCCGGACGGGCCAACGGCAGATATTCGACAAAGTTGGCCGAGAGCTCTAACGGCACCCATAACCCATCTTTTTGATAACGGAAGTTATCCAACATCGTGTTTCCCAGATCGATGTCGGTGACTGAAAATAGCTTGTCGCGCGTGATCCGCTCGCGAATGAGAAAGGGATGATCGTCGTCGCTAGGCAGCACCCCGATTACGCTGCTGTGCAGCTCGAACTCGCCCTCCAAAAGAATCGAGGCCAAAAGATGCGCCAGCACGTGCATGCGCCGCTCTCCGTCAAGAATGTTCTGGCGAAAAGCTTCGCGCACGCGCGCAATCAATTCACGCGACAGCTCGATCTTCAAGTGCATGCCCGGTTTTTGCTCCTGCTCAGCCTTCTTTGCTTGCAGGTAGGAAATAAATTGATGCAGAACAGGATCGTGCATCGCCATGAACAATGGCGAATGGAGGGGCTGAAAATCGGCAAACGAATTCATCAACTAATCAGGTTACCACGCCTGGACCGGGTATATATCCACTTGATGAATTTGCGCAAAGCACTGCGATCGAGTCTGCTTCTACTCCTGGCTGCAAACGCCGCCGCACTTGCACGCGAGTCTGCAACCACCCCCGTGCGTTGGCTTGAGCAGCCGGTGAACACCAGTGAAATAATTTCGCAGCAACCATATGAATTCGGCTGCGGATATGGCGCCATTCTCAACGCACTGTATTTCACCCCCGCCGGACGCGCAGTGGTCGAATCGTTTGGCGTCAATTCCAATCAAGAACGCATGAAATACTTGATTGATCACTACGGCATGAAGCCGTCCAGAGCCTACAGCTCCGGCACACGGCAGCGCAGCGACGGCGTATGCTGCCGCGATTTGTGCGATTTATACAATGACGTGCGGGCGGATCGTGGGTTGCCAGTGCTGAGCGGTCGTTATCTCAGTCGCGACCAAGGCGAATCGGACCAGGCGTTGCTGCAACGCGTACATGATCTGCTGGCCAATTCGTTGCTCCGTGGCGAGCCGCCGATCGTTCATTTGCGCTCCGAGGCCGTACATTACAATCCCAAAAAGAAAGACTTCGTCTGGGACGGCTTGATGAGCCATTTCGTCACGGTCATTGGCGTCTCGACCGCCACAAGTGATGATGGCAGTTTCTCCATTGATTATCTCGATCCCGCCGATGGACAAAAACGCCAGATGCTCGCTTATGTCGACGTCCGCAACTTCACCGCGCTCAGAGGAGATAACGAGCATTTCGACTGGTTGAACAGCCGCCCCTTTATCTCGGTCACCGGCGGCTCGCTCTATCTAACGACGCAGAAACAGCCATGGTCGTCGCGCAGTGAAATCTATCTGCATTACGCCATCGCTCGATAGCGGCCAGCGATCACTCGCGTGTGCTACCGCAGATCGCCAACATCCGTCTAATCGACGCAAAGACAGAATCGAACTTCTCCCGCCGGATGATTGATTAACGCTAGTTAAGATTGGTGCAAAAGCCAGCCGTTCGTCTAGTAGACAGTGGCGCTAATGTGATAAACCAGTGATAATTTTGTTTTTGCATAACGTCACAGCGGAGATTCCAAAGAGCCCCTGGTTCGAGTGCCAGCGCTGCGTGTAAAAGGTAAAAAGAGGTATTGACGATGCTCGAGGAACTATTTGAATCATTGACCGGCCCCGTCGGAGTGGGAGTTCTGTTGTTGCTGGCATTTCCAGGCGGACGGCAGGCCGCAAGAGGCGGCGTCAAAGCCTTGATGAGAACCGGCATGGAGATTGGTGATTATTTCAAAGAAGTCGGCGACGAAGTGCGCGAAGAACGCAATTTCTACGCGACCGGGAAGATCACTGACAAAGCGAAGGTTCGTTAGTGGGCAGCCAAGATTTGGCGCCCAAGGTAAACGGTATACAACGCTATCTAAGGAGTAAAAGATGGCAATCAAAATGACGCTGGCCGAAGCACTGAAAGAAGCCCTGCAGGATGACCAGAAAATTTCCAAATACGAAGCGAAGGTTATTCACGAACTCGTCGTGGCCGCCGGTCATCTCAACGCAAAAGAGCGCGACCAACTGAGACACGCTTTGGAACACGATCATTTCGATGACGAAGCCTATCGTTTGCTCTCCGAACTGCTGCTGAAGGAAGATCTGGCCAGCAAACGCGCCCAATCAAAAGACAAATAGTCGGAATTTGCGCCGGCAATCAATCAATATCGGATTTGCAGACCAGACGTTTCTGAAAAGCTAGCTGCTGCTTGTAAATCTCGTATCCGCATCTTTGATAGAAGGCATGCGCTTCCTTGCGAATGACGTTGGAGCGCAAACTGATAGCGGATGCGCCGATCGCCTGCGCCCACGCTTCTGCCTTTTGCATCAGCGCTTGCCCGTAGCCACGGCCGCGAACAGACTGATCGATAACTAGACCGCAAACTTCCACCGACGCGTCCTTTATAGCCAGGCACCGGCAGTCCAGATCGACGAAACCGACGATCTCGCCGCCTTCCTGCTGGGCCACGAATATCGCATGATTTGGATCTTGATCGATCTGCGTCAGGCGTCGGCGCAGTTGGTCCGCGTCGGCATCATAACCTAGCTGGATGCACAGTCTCGCCAATGCCGCTGCATCATCATGATTGGCTGCTCTTATCCTGACCGCAGCTGTTTGTTTTTCTTGAGCATTCGCATTCATTTCGGCTACTTCTTGTCAGCGAGTTTGGTTCGGTACTTCTTTTGTTTGTCAGCATGATAGCGCGAATCTTTCAACTGTTTTAGCAGTTGGAACGTCGCGAAGCGACAGGCATCAGAGCAGAATTTAGCTTTAGGCCCGGCGATGAAAATGTCGGCGCATCGTTGAATGGCCGGTGTGTCCGTCAAATCGTTTTGGCAGAGAACTTCGATCTCTTTTCTCCATTGCCGCTCGGATTCGTCAGAAATCGAGCGAACCGTAGACAATTTGGCATTACTGTTTTCTTTGAACAAGCCCTCGCAACGTGCAATTGATGGGGCTTTCTCCTCAGCGACAGCCCGGGCGATGAAGTCGGCAAACTGCAGCAACATAGTCTCGGTCAAGGCTTTGAGCAGTGCATCTGGATCATTACCTTCGACCCGCGCATGCAGCAGCGGCAGCGCCGAAATGCACGATTGAGGAAGAAACTGCTCATAACAGATGGTCAATTGTATGTTTGTCAGTCGATTGTCCAGCCAACCCAAATCCGGCCGTCCGCCAAAGTGCAATGTGCCTAACGCTGCTCGCATGCTAGTCAGTTCTCGTTCGAAAGTGCTGAGGTCACTATCCGAGAATCCACTACTATCCAATAGAGCAGCTAACCAATCGGCCACCTGAGACCGTTGCGTCCAAGTGGACTCTTCATTTAGAACGTCAATCCAGCTCAGGGTTCGAGACATTTCAGCCACTCCCATTGACCTCAACGCAGCTTCGTGGTAACGTTACCACGCAAAGCCGTTAAGGAATCATAACTCGTCCCAAGCACCTGCGCAAGCAGGTCCTTGTTCGATGCACATTGTCTTGCGCCACCGCTGGTGGTGCGTACATACACGCGCGAATATGTGGATTAAATCATGCAGAAAGAAAACGTTGAGTTACTGGCACAGCAGCGATCACATACGCGGTCGGAAAAATTCGCACCGGGATTTGTCACCGAACACGCGCCCGCAGCGATAGCGGACATCAGTCTTGGGCAATCACTGCGAACCGCTTTACCGATGTTCTTGTCGCTGAGCATGATCTCAGCGATCAGCTTGATAGACATCACTCTGGCGGGTATTCTCGGACCAACTGCGCAGGCGGCGCTTGGCATTGCCGATCAGATCGTCTTTCTCAATATGTTGGTGATGACCGGATTTTGCGCCGGGGTAAACAGTTTTGTTTCTCAATCATTCGGAGCAGGCAGGCTTAGTCAAGCACGCACGCAGATGAAGTACAGCATGATTCTAAGTTCCATCGTTGGAATAGTAGCCACAGCCGTGGGCTTTTGCGCCGCTGATCCTGTCGCGTCGGCTTTCACCAGTAATCCGGCAGTGCAAGAACAAGCGGCGATGTTCATTCGCCTGTGCGCTTTCGGCAACCTGCCCTGGGCGCTTGTCATGTGCCAGGGAGCGATCTTCCGTGCCAGTGGCAATGCTCGGCTGTGTGTCGCCCAGTGGTTGATTATTACGTTGTTGTGCGTCGGCGGCGAACTAGTGGCGTTTTTCATACTGCCAGGATGCCGATCGATCGCACCGCTTGCGGTATCATGGGATCTGGCTGTATTTGCCGGTTTTCTGGTCGGCAATCGGTCGCTGAAAAAATTGACGCCGGAGTCGATTCCGTTCTCGCTGTCGGACTTTGCCGCGCACGCCCGGTCACTTCTGGCTGTCGGTGCTCCAGTGATGGTGGCAGAGATGTGTTGGCTGTTCTCCAACTTGTTGCTTTTCTCACTGCTGTCAGTGCTGCCTCAACCAACTACGAATCAGGCTGCATGGACATTGCATCTAAAAATCGAAGAAGCAGTCGCATACGTGCCCTTGATGGCATGGTGTCAGGCCACAGCAACTATTACCGGCAACCGAATTGGTGCAGCCAACCATCAGGAAGCTCGAAGAATCTCCGCCCGCATGGCTGTAGCCGCCGTATTGGTCATGTTTATCCTTGGCTGTGTCACAGCGTTGACGGCACCACTGGCAGTGCAACTCGCCTCTTCCGACGCCGAGGTCAAACGCATCTCCCAACAGCTGCTCCTGGGCTCGATCGTCACGTTCCCTATGAATGCGCTGACGCTGGTGCTTTCTGCGGCGCTTGAAGGTGCCGGCTCAACAGTTATGCCGATGACCGTCAACCTTGTCGGACTGATTGTGGTTCGTCTGCCGATGGCCTGGCTGCTGGCAGTGCCGGGATGCCTCGGCATCGCTGGTGTCTGGATGGCAAAATGCCTCTCGAACGCCTTAACGGTATGCGGCATGCTCGTAGCATTCAAGCGTGCCAATTGGCGGAAAACACAGACTGCAGATTCAGCATCTGTAATTCATTCAACCCCTGAAGACGAACTATCTCCGGTTTGGATATACATCCATGGCGCTGACTAAAAAGCGCTCCGGCATTACACGGACCGCTTGCAAAGGAATGCCAGAGTAGCGGATTCCCATGAGCAGGCGCTGGTATACTTTTAGAGTAACAGGTGCGATATGGCTCAACCGCGACCAGACAAATTATCCGTAGACCAGTTACTCAGACTTGTCCAGCAATTGTCGTCGGAGGAACAAGCCGAGTTGCGTCAAAAGCTTGCAGTCAGTCCGGTTGTCGCGGTTCCTCGAAAGCCACTACGGCGCAGAGCCGATCAGCAGACTCTTCGGACATCCTCAATTGATCCAATCAGACTGGCGACTAGAGTGCCAGCTCGCGTCTCATGGACTTAACTGTGGAGACAGTACTGGATACAAAAACAGTCGCGCGAAGAAACTGGAAAAAGGTGCTAGCAATTGGCGCTTGCTGTTGCAGCT
>Ga0182024_10010779_pt1 | contig 18562 bp, 15 predicted proteins | sample P32metaG_FD_120480 | JGI IMG/M metagenome (GOLD analysis project Ga0182024, IMG submission 120480) | Permafrost microbial communities from Stordalen Mire, Sweden - P3-2 metaG (Illumina Assembly) | ecosystem: Environmental > Terrestrial > Soil > Wetlands > Permafrost | place: Sweden: Stordalen... | reverse complement strand
GCCCTGCCGCAGGACCTCTATCGAACTGATCATCGGCGAATGTACCGGGAAAATCCGCTCAACACCAATGCCGAAACTTACGCGGCGCACCGTGAAGCTTTCGCCCAGCAACTCGCCCCGTCGGCTCATCACCACGCCCTCGAACGGCTGGATGCGTTCCTTGTCGCCCTCGCCTTCCTTCAAGCGCACGTGCACGCGGATCGTGTCACCCGGGCGAAATACCGGGAGATTTTTGCGAAGTTGGCTTTCCTGCACCTTAGCGATAATCGGTTTCATGTCTTGTTTCCCTGCAGACCCGCTCAGGTGGGGCCAGCACACAACGAACAACCGCAGATTATAGCGAATTTCGCCGTATGCGCCTAGGCTAAATTACAGGCGGTGTCTTAGCTCCATAATGTTGTCCCCGCTTAACGGCAACAGCCCACCCAATTCGGCCGCGCCCTCGAGCAACTCGGCGCCACCCAGGGGTGACATTCTCACGTTGCCATTAGGGTGGCAGAATCACGTTGCTAACAGCTTGGCACTGCCGCAAACGGCTGCCACATCCTTAGCAGAATGCGCATACGAATTGAACCGCTGTGCGAGAGCATGGGCCGGCTACGCGCCCCTGCAAGGATAATACCTGCGAACCCGTCAGTCTCCAACCCAGGCCCTCGGGTAGGATTTTTACGCGGGACGGCCGAAGCAGTGATATTCGAAGCCGTGCGCTTTGATCTCGCGGGGATCCAGAAGATTCCGCCCGTCGATGATCAGCGGGCGCGCCATCGTGTCGCGGAGGCGGTCCCAATCGAGCTTGCGGAATTCGTCCCATTCCGTAGCGATCAAAAGGGCTTCCGAATCCTGCGCAACATCGTAGGCGGTTTTCGCGTAGTCGATATGGGGCAGCACGGCGCGCGCCCTATCCATCGCTTCCGGATCGTAGGCGCGGATGTGAGCGCCTTCCGTGAGCAGGTGGTTCACAAGGTCAATCGCCGGGGCGAAACGAATGTCATCGGTGTTGGCCTTGAACGCGAGCCCAAGAATGCCGATTTGCTTTCCTCGAATTACCCACAGAGCCTGGCGGATTTTTTCCACGAAATGGCTGATGCGCTTTTTGTTGACGCGCTCAGCCTCTTTCAGCATCGTGAAATCGACGCCCGAGCGCTCGGCGAGGTGAACGAACGCTTGCAAATCCTTCGGGAGGCAGAAGCCCCCAAATCCGAGGCCCGGGTTGAGAAAACTGGTCCCGATTCGCGGGTCCATACCGACGGCATGCAGCACTTCCTTAATATCCGCGCCCAGCCGCTCGGCCAGATCCGCCACCATATTCGCGTAGGAAATTTTCATCGCGAGGAACGAATTGGAAGCGTGCTTGATCAGCTCGGCGCTGTTGATGGCGGTGACGATCCACGCCGGCGCCGGTCCATCCGGGCAGCTCTTGTTCGCATGCACGGGGCAATCGAATTTGCGCTCGAGCACCGGCCTGTAAATTTCCTTCATCTGCTTTTCGGCAACCTCGTCTTCGACGCCCACCACAACTCGGTCCGGGTGCAGAAAATCACTCACAGCGGTGCCTTCACGAAGGAATTCGGGATTGGACGCGACTCGAAACTTCACATTGCTCTTCCGGCCATAGACGGAAAGAGCGCGCTTTAACTCCTCGCCCGTTCGAGCCGGAACCGTGCTTTTCTCGATTACAAGCTTGGGGGATTTGGCTTCGGTAGCAACCATCCGCGCCACATGGTCGATGGCGCTCAGGTCGGCATCGCCGTTCGGAAGCGGAGGCGTGCCGACACAGATAAAGATGGCATCGCCCTTGGCCACGACCTCGCTCGAATTGCCGCTGAAGCTCAGGCGCTTTTCCTTGCGGGCCTTCGCAATCACTTTATCCAAGCCCGGCTCGTAAATCGGCAAGCCACCCGCTTCGAGCGTTTGCAGTTTCGAAGCGTCATTGTCCGTGCAGACCACTTCGTGCCCGATCTCCGCGAGGCAACCACCTGTCACAAGTCCCACATAACCGGTTCCAATTACAGAAATCTTCAATGGAATCTCCCGTTCGTAACATACCTACATAGTCTCAAATATTAAGAGTTCACTCATTTTCATACAGCCCGTTGGGGCGGCCAAGGGAATTTTGCGTTTATGTTTCTGCCTCATACACTTGCGTTTATATGCGGCCCGACGCTGTTGATTTAAGAGCCGGCGGGTGATCCAGCCGCCGGGGAAAAGCCCGTCAGGCGGAACTTCTGAACGCGGTTTCCACGCGACTCCGCCGTATAGATGTTGCCCTTGGAATCGACAGCAAGGGTGTGCAGCCAGTGCCATTCCCCGGCGAATTCGCCTCCGCGCCCGAAGGAACCGACGATCTGCAAGGTCTTGCGGTCCAGGATCTCGATTTTGTCGCTGGCGCCGTTGGGCAGATAGAGAAACTTCTGTTCGGGATCCGGCGAGAACGCCACTCCAAAGGCGGTCCCTCGGTCGTCGAGAGTGCCTCGCGCGATGTATGCTTCCTTAATGAATTTTCCATCGGGTGTGAAAACCTGAAGCCGGTTGTTCAGGCGGTCGGAGACATAAACAAGGTCATCGTGCGAAATGGACACGCCGTGAACCAGGTTGAACTGCGGAGATCCCGCCCCGCTGAACGGACGCGTGCGCGAGGCCGAATCGTCGGGCTTCTTTCCGTAAGCGCCCCATAGGCGCTTGAATGCGCCCGTATCCGCATCGAACACGATCACCCTCCGGTTCTGGTAGCCGTCCGAGACGAATGCTTCGTTCGTTTTCTGGTACACGAAAACCTGGGTCGGCCGGTTGAGGTTTCCTATGTCGAGGCTGCCCTGACTTTTACCCGCGTGGCCGATTTGCAGGAGAAATTTGCCGTCGTTTGTGAATTTGACGATCTGATCGTCTTTCCTGGTCGTGTTTCCGCCGACCCAAACGTTGCCTTTGTAGTCTACAAAAATTCCGTGTGGATTGTCGGGCCACTCATATCCGTTGCCCGGTCCGCCCCAACCCTGGAGATAATTCCCAGCGGCGTCGAATTCGATCACGGGAGGCGCGGGCAGGCAGCATTCGGCCGTCGGCGGTTTCAGCGAAGCGCCGATGAGGTCGGGCGTGAGTGTTTTGGGGCGCGAAACGATCCACACATGGTCCTGCGCATCGACGTATACGCCGCCGAGTTCACCGAGGATGAGCTTGCCCGGCAGCGGTTTGGGCCAGAACGGGTCCACCTTGAACACCGGAACGCCGGACACCGGCTTGGCCGTTTGCGCGGCCGCTCTTCGGTTAGCGGGGTGCATCACCGCGAACACCACAACGATCGCCAAAATAATGACGCGTCCGCTTCTCGCCTTCATCGCTGCCTCCTCGCACTTTGACTTCGGGAGCCGTATCAACTTCCGCAAATCGAGTTTCTGCCAGCCGTCTTGCAGACGGCGCTGATTGTGCCACTGAAAGCGGTAAAGAACAAAGACGACCGTCGCTCTGTGGGGAATTGTCTACATCCTAAGCCGGCTTTTGCGAAGACACTAACGTGGTTTTCAGTACGAGGGAACGCAGGAAAACGATTCCCGAGGAATTGCAGTCACGATTTCCCGGCATATCTCGCCGGAATTTTCACCCGATTACCTTTCGGACGCCATCCTCGACATGGGTCTGGCAGCCGCAAGCCCCACGCCGTAATCTTTTAAGAGACTTCCCCAGAGGTTGAGATGGCAAACGATTTCGTAGTGCGTCTTGAATGCCCCTATGGTGACCGGGATCAAGTGCTGACTCTGGAAGGGCGGAAAGAAACACTCCCCCAGATTCTCGACACTGCTTGGGACTTTGAATGCCCGGTTCACGGCTTGCAAAAAGAAATACCCGTGGAAGGCACCGAAAAACGTCTGTGGACCGGCGCCAAATCTCGTCGAAAAGAGGCCCCGGCTGCGGCACCGGCAAAATCCTCCCCTCTGCCGCGCTCCACCACGCGCATTTCTCTTCATGTTCCGGTTCTAGTGTACGGATGGTCCAAAAATGACGGCTCTTTTCACGAGGAGACTTCAACGATTCTCATCAACGCGAGCGGTGCCCTCGTCCCTCTGACCGCGAAAGTGGCGCTTGGAGACACAGTTTTTCTAGTGAACCAGTCAACGCAGCGCGAGCAGGAATGCCGCGTGGCCTATCTCGGCTCGGATGCCAAAGGGAAACAGCGCGCGGGAATAGCCTTCGTGCAGCCAGTGCCCAATTTTTGGCGGGTCAATCGGCGCGAAACCCGCGTCGCGAAAACCATTAGGGTGAGCGTAAAAGGGGTGGACCGCAGCGGCCATTCGTACGTTCAGAGCGCTCAGGCGCTGGACGTGAGCCGCCACGGCGCGCGTCTCGATGGAGTTGGCTTCGTCACTTGGCCGGGTGAAACGATTGTGGTCAAACGGCGCTGGCGATCGGCGAGTTTCCGAGTGCTCTGGGTCGGCGAGCCTGGCTCACCGCAAGCGGATCAGGTAGGGCTGTTCGCTCTAGAGCCGAATAAGAGCATCTGGGGAGTCGACTTTCCCTAAGCCCCGCCGAAACCACGCATGTTCTAGCGCTCCCATCAGGTGAGCAGCCAGCAATTCACGCGGGACTTCCGCGTTTCCCCCAAAACCAGACAAGCTGGACTGCGCCGCACGGCCATCGGCGCGAGCAGTAGTTGTTTGATATTGCGCGGTTACGCCTGTTTGGCAACGCAACTCAATCCCGATTGCGGTCGATTTGCACGTGCAGTCTCCAAGAATTGCGCGCGATCAGACCGCTACTTCGTGCTCTTCAGCACGGGGTGCGTGTAGCCTGCCGGCAGCACGTGGTCCTTATCGACGCGGAAAGCCAGATAGTCGATGTGATCGTCGATCTCGCTGAACCAGTGGATGGTCATAGGCGGCATGATCACCACGTCTCCCGGCCCAACCCTGCGGCTCGTATAGGGTTTCATCACCTTACCGCCGAAGCCCGGACCGGTGCTGTTGCCTCCGTCCGGCGTAATCAGCTTGGGATCGTACTCACTGGCTTTCGGGGCCATCATGGTGCCGCCGGTGATCAGCGTCGCGGAGCCATCCAGCACATAGTAGATTTCCGTCACCTTTGTGTGCAGCGCGCCCCGGTCGTCGGGAACCTGCGTTTTGATGCGATGTTGCACGTTCATACTGACGTTGTAAGGGCCGGCGTCAACCACCTTCACCAAGCGGTCCGCGTTCTTATCGGATTTATCCAATTTTAGCACAGCTTGAATCTGCGAAGCCGTGATATCCGTGGCCGTCTTGGATTTGATACTCGACGGCGCCGCCGATTGGGAATACGTTGCGGGAGCCGTCAGCGAAAAGACGATGACCGCCAACGAAATGGCGAGCACAGACGTTAGAAGACACTTCCTCATGACTCAATCTCCTCTTTTAATTTTCTTTAAACCCGCGGGAGCGGCGGTAGCTTACACCCGTGAGCGAGGCCTGGCGCAAATTTCTTCGGCGAGGTGCTTTTTGTGGTCTGGCCTCTTGCCAGTTGACGTTCCCTCGCGACGTGATGTAACGTTCGCCTCACGATATTTTCCGGGAGGATGGTTATGCCATATATCAAGCATTCGAGGCTCGTGACTCTCGGCGCTCTCATTTTTATGCTCGCGCTGACCGGCGGCAAGGCGAACGGCAAAGGCGGCGTGCCGGAAAGCTCCGCGCCTACAAATGACACCCCCAATCCTTACCAGACCGTCCACAATTGGGCGCAATTTCCGGATGGAAGAAAGTGGGGCTCGACGGCGGGCGTCGCCATCGCGCCCGACGGTAACATCTGGGCCTACGACCGCTGCGGCGCGAATGCCTGCGATGCTTCCACGCTGGACCCCATTCTCGAATTTGATACTTCCGGCAAGCTTCTAAAGAGTTTTGGCGCCGGAATTTTCGTGATGCCTCACGGTTTCTATGTGGACCGCGAAGGCAACGTGTGGGTCACCGACGCGATGGGGAAAGACGGCAAGGGCCAGCAGGTAATCAAATTCAGCCCTGACGGAAAGGTCCTTCTGCGGCTTGGAACAGCGGGAGTCGCGGGAGACGGTCCCGAAAAATTCAATCAGCCCAGTGCCGTCGCCGTCGCGAAGAACGGAGACATTTTCGTAGCCGACGGCCACGCGCCCACCTGCGGCACTTCTCGAATCGTGAAGTTTTCCAAGGACGGGAAGTACCTTAAGGAGTTCGGCCACAAAGGATCTGCGCCCGGCGACTTGATGTGCCCGCATTCTCTGGCGTTCGACTCCAAAGGGCGGCTGTTCGTCGCCGACCGCAGCAATAATCGAATCGAAATCTTCGACCAGGACGGGAAATTCATCGCTGCGTGGAAGCAGTTCGGCAGGCCGAGCGGCATCTTCATCGACGCGCACGACATGCTCTACGCCACCGATTCGGAATCAAGAGACATGATCGTTCCTGCGTCGGGCGCACAAACAGAAGGATACGGGTACAATCCCGGATGCATGCGGGGCATACGAATCGGAAGTGTGAAGGACGGTAAGGTGATCGCGTATATTCCCGATCCTATGCCGACAGGCGGCACCAGCATTTCCGAAGGCGTTGCCGCTGATCGTCAAGGAAATGTGTATGGCGCCGAAGTCGGCCCCAAAGACCTGAAGAAATACGTCAAGAAATCTTGACCCGGCGGGAGGATTCCGCTCCCGCTCCTGCTCCCTTGATTGCTCCGGCGGTCACCTTCAAGCTCACCGTCCGCGATATCGTAGTGCCCCATACTTTGAATAAATCCGTATTCTGAAAATCCCCGCCTCTCGTAGTTCCCATTTAACCCGTGCCCGCATCGCCCAAAAACGATGTAGGATAGGCACCGTTCGCCGCATATCGGAATTAACGGAGGAGAAAGTTGAACAAGGAACTCTACGACAGAGGTCTGAAGAATCGCCGCGAAGTGCTGGGAGCCGAGTATGTGGACAATGCCATCAAGAGCGCGGACGACTTTACGCGCCCGCTCCAGGAGCTTGTCACCGAATATTGCTGGGGCGCGATTTGGGATCGCCCGGGTCTCGACCGCCGCACGCGAAGCATCGTCAACCTTTCCATGATCACCGCGCTGAATCGCCCCCACGAGCTGAAACTGCATGTGGCCGGAGCGCTCAACAACGGCCTCACCAAATCCGAAATAATGGAAATATTGCTGCAGACGGCGATTTATTGCGGCTTGCCTGCTTCCATCGACGCCTTTCGCGTCGCGCGCGAGGTATTCAAGGAGCGGGGAGTTTGACGAGAGACGATTCAACTTCTATTCAACCGCCGGCGGCAATCGGCTTTGTTGGCCTCGGCAACATGGGTGCGCTGATGGCGCGACGACTGGTGCAGGCAGGCTATCGCCTGCTTGTCGCCGACAGCAATGACACAGCCTTGCAAAGCTTCGTTGCTGCGCACTCCGCCATGGCGTCGGCACCCCGGACGTTGGGCGAGCTCGCGCGCTCGGTAGATGCGGTGATCACGATGTTGCCGGACGGCACGATCGTGCGCCAAGTAGTGTTGGGTCCAGGCGGCCTTGCCGCGGGCCTGAGCGGCGGTGGCATTGTCATCGATATGAGCTCCTCGGACCCCATTAGCACGCGCGATTTGGGTTCTCAACTGTGCGAGCGCGGCATCTTCATGATCGATGCCCCCGTGTCGGGAGGAGTGAAGCGCGCAGAGGACGGATCGCTTGCCACTATGGTGGGTGGCGACCCGGAGGGAATCACTCGCGTGCGCCCGCTGCTCGAAGCCATGGCGAAACAAATCTTTTTTACCGGCCTTCTCGGCTCGGGCCACGCAATGAAGGCTCTCAACAACCTGGTATCCGCGGCCGGACTATGGATCGCTGCAGAAGCCTTGTTGATCGGCAAGCAGTTCGGCTTGCCGCCTGAAACAATGGTGGACGTTCTCAATGCTTCCACCGGACGCAACAACAGCACTGAAAATAAGTTCAAGCAGCAGATTCTGTCGCGCGGCTTCGCCTCCGGCTTCTCGCTCGGCCTGATGGCAAAAGATCTCCGCACCGCCAACGAACTCGCGATCGAAACAGGAACGTTTGCACCCTTCACGCAGGAATGCACCGCGCTTTGGAACGACGCCGCCCGCAAGCTGGGAGACTCCGCGGACCATACAGCCGTCGTGCAAATTCTAGAACGCATGAACGCGCAAAAGCTGTCCTCCTGAACGGTCGAAGCGAGCCGGGCGTGAGGGAATTCACCGTGTCGCCGAGCTTGGAGGTGCAAACGTGATCCTGCCGGAAACATTTCAGATATACGCCATTCGTTATGCTCGAGTGGATCGCGGAGCGGCCGAAAATTTCCTCGGCGGTGATCCTCACAACGGTCCAATGCCCTTGGATTTCTTCGTCTGGGCGGTGACCAACCCCCGCCGCACCCTCATCATCGACACCGGGTTCAATTCCGCCACCGCGGCTCGGCGCAAGCGCGAATTTCTACGCTGCCCCACCGAAGGGCTTCGGCTGATCGGCATCGATGCCACCACGATCGCAGATGTGATCGTCACGCACATGCACTACGACCACATCGGCAATTTCGACCTGTTTCCCAGCGCGACGTTCCATTTGCAGGATCGCGAAATGGCGTACACCACGGGCCGGTACATGTGCCATCCGCCTTTGCGGAATTCGTTCGACGTTGAGGATGTGGTCGGCTTGGTGCGAAAGGTTCACAGCGATCGCGTGCAATTTCATGATGGCGAGGCGGAGCTGTTTCCCGGACTCAGCTTGCACTGGGTGGGAGGCCACACGGCGGGGATACAGGTCGTGCGCGTCTGGACGCAGCGAGGCTGGGTCGTGCTGGCCTCCGACGCGACTCATTTTTACGCCAACATGGAGCAGGATCGCCCTTTCCCCATCGTCTTCAACGTGGGTGATGCGGTCGAGGCCTTTCGCACCCTTCGGCGACTTGCGGATTCTCCCCGCCACATCGTTCCCGGTCACGATCCACTCGTGCTGGTGCGCTATCCTGCTCCTCGCTACGACCTTAGAGGTATCGTCGCCCGCCTCGATGTAGACCCCGCGGATTAAATATTCGGCAGCGGCTTATTTTTTAATTTGCCGGGTGGCGTGGTACTGGAGCACCTATCCTCGAACAACGGTTAACGCGACATTTTTCGCGGGAAGCTGCAGGACAAATGCCTGAATCCAGAGATCTTTTAGTCGTCTATACAGAACAAATCGCGATCGAGGAGCGGCGGCGGGTGAAATACTGCACGAGCCCGCCGCACTCGTCACTCGGCTACCGACCGGCGGTCTGTAACACAGGCTTCGGAACGCTATTAATCGTCTTCAGAATGCGCGAGACGATCTGGTAGGGATCGCCTTCGGAGTTGGGGCGGCGATCTTCCAGATAGCCCTTATACCCGTTCTTGACGAAGTGAACAGGCATCCGGATCGAAGCGCCACGATCCGAGAGACCATAGCTGAACTTGTCAATGGCCTGCGTTTCGTGCAGACCCGTCAAGCGGAGATGGTTATCCGGGCCGTACACAGCGATGTGCTCGGCAACATTTTCGGAGAACGCCGTCATGAGGGTTTCAAAGTATTCCTTGCCGCCTACTTCGCGGATGTATTTAGTCGAGAAGTTGCAGTGCATGCCGGAACCATTCCAGTCCCCCTTGATGGGTTTGCAATGCAACTCAACATCTACTTTGTATTTCTCGCAGAGACGCATTAGCAGATAGCGAGCGGTCCAGGTGTCATCGGCGGCTTTGGCGGATCCCTTGGCGAAGATCTGGAATTCCCACTGACCTTTAGCGACTTCGGAGTTGATGCCTTCATGATTGATGCCAGCGGTAAGACAAAGATCCAGGTGTTCCTCCACGATTTGGCGTGCCAAGCTGCCCATGTTCTTGTAGCCAACGCCGCAGTAGTAGGGACCTTGAGGAGTGCTAGGGTAGCCGTTTTCCGGGAAACCCAGAGGACGCCCATCTTGAAAGAGGAAGTATTCCTGCTCAAGACCAATCCACAAATCGGGGTCGTTCTCGATCGTAGCACGCGCATTGGTGGAATGCGGGGTGCCATCAGGGTGCAGGACTTCGCTGAGAACGATATAAGCGTCCTTGCGGCTTCCATCAGGGTAGAGAGCTACGGGTTTCAGCACGCAGTCAGAACTTTTGCCTTCGGCCTGCATGGTGGAACTGCCGTCAAAACCCCAATTGGGCAGATCGGCAAGGGCGGGTGGTTTTTCAAAAGCCTTGAGTAGAGTTTTGCCTCGTAGGCCAGGAACGGGCTTTTTTCCGTCAAGCCAAATATATTCGAGTTTATATTTTGTCATAGGGTTTGATCAGCGGTTTGGGCATTCTGGCGCGCGGCCTTGGATTTTATTAACGACAGAGCTACTCAGTCGATTCAAGCGGGTTCCAAAGTACAGGGCTACCGTCGGTATCGTCAAATTCATTAAATTTATCGACTTCATTCACTTTATTTCAGCAATCCCCTTTCTCCGCCTCTGAAGTCAATCGCGTTTTGGCAACATCCGTCTAAATCCGCGCGGATACGCGAAGGATTGCCGTAAAAAAAACGGCCGCGACGCAAATCACGTGACGCGGCCGCTGCTTAGTTGCAACGATAGTTCCGCTATGCCCGTGCTGCTTTTGATTTGGATCTAGGACGTGCTTCTTCCGGTTCCTCTTCTTCCTCCCTTCCGATTCCGCTGCCTGAAGATTGATCCACTGCGCGATCGGCACACGAACGGAAACAGAAAATCGTGCAAGTCATTGCAAACACTGGCGGGCCGCACATTCTAATCGGTACAAACGTGAAGGATTTTCTTGGCCCGGGTACTACGGTAGTAACTCATTCAGCGCCGGAAAGGACTTGTGCCACATCGGGACTAATACTTTGCTTTATGCTTTATTACACCAGCCGGAAGGATCAGGAAATGGCTTCGAGCACTTCCACAGCCAACCATCTCGGGCGCCCTTTGCGGCGCAGCACACGTCTGAACCACGCCATGCCCTTGACGGTTATGGGGGTCGACTCCTATCGCGGACCTTATCGCGAGGAAGTCTCGACCGTCACGATCAGCTGCCATGGGTGCCGGTACGAATCCAAGCATGACGTTCTCACGAACTCTTGGGTGATGCTGGAACTTCCCGCGCAGAAACCGGACTCCCCGCCGGTGACCGCGCGTGGGCTGGTGAAGTGGGTTCAGCGATCCGTGGACAATGGCGGCCCTCATCAGACGGCCATCGAATTCGAAGATCCCGGCAACATCTGGGGCATCGCCGAGCCACCTTCGGACTGGATCGAATATTGCGGCCCTAGAGACCCGGCTGCCGCCATCGCGAAACCGAAACCGTTTGCGGTTCGGAAAGCGGAACCTCCCGAGCCGGTTGCGACAGAGGCGAGAATGATCCCGGGACCGCTTGTATCTTCGACGGATCGGCCTCTGGGCCAATTGATGGGTGATTTTCAGCGGCAAATGGAGAAAACACTCTTTGACGCTGCGCATTCCGTGGTTCGAGAGCGGACGAATTCGGCATTCGAGGAAGTGCGCGCCTCGATGCGGGAAGAAGCGAAGCGCCTTCTCGCGGAGGCTGCCGCCGCTCAAGCGGGCACATGGATGTCCGAGTTCGTAAAGCAGATGAAACAAGCAAGCCACGACAGCGCGCGCGCACTCCATACCGAGTGGACCAGGAAAATAAACGCCGACCTGCAAGGGGCCGGCGAGCGAGTCGAGGAACGCAAGCGGGATCTCGACCACCACGTGCAAAACCTTTCCACCATCGCCATCGAGCGCGTCCAGCGCGGACTGGAAACCTCGCAGAAGGAAGCCGTGAACCGCATCGTCGGCCGGCTGAAAGAACAAGTAGCGCCCGTCGTGGATGATGCTAAAAAAGCGACAGCCGATCTAAGCCGGAATCGAGAGGAATTGGAAAAGATGATCGATCAGGCGCTCGATAATTCGTCCGCTCGGATGGAAGAGATTTGCGGCCGATTTGAAAATCAATTCGAGATGATCATCCAATCGCGCCTCGATACTGCCCGCGAAGAAATGGAACGGGCCACACTGGAGGCCACGAATCTGGCGCTCAATAACCTTCAGGTGATCGCCCAACATGGCGAGTCAGAAGCTCGGGCGCGCTTCCAGACCGCACTCGGGCCGGTTGCCGCAAACGCTCTAATCGACTTGAAGGAACGCGCCACGGAAACATCCCGTCACTTTAGCGAGGAATTGGCGGATTTTGGCCGGAGTTATCTCGAATTTGTGGGCAGCTCGGTCAGCGATTTGGCAAAGGGGCTGGGAAAACGATCCAAGGAATAGGCTGTCGGCCTCCCTCTAGGCCGCTTGGGAGATGTGATGGAAGGTCGAACTGAAACACCCGAAGCGCCGCCGGTGGCGGAGAAGGGCCGGTGCCATCTGGAAGCCTGCGACGAACCGGCAGCAGCCGATTTGGACGACCATCCGCTTTGCCTGCAGCATTTCGTTGCCGTCTCCATGCGTGAGATGGATGCCCGCAACGAAAAGATCAAGAACGAGTCTTTCGAAACAGCGGTAGTGAAGGATTTCAAAAAGTTTCTGGCGGATTGCGAGGCGCAGGCCAGAAAGCTCTCTGAGGCCGACACTCCAGATGACGCTCGGGCAAAGCCGCGGATCCTCGAATTGTTGCGTCGCATTTCGCAGTTGGGAAGGGGATTTCGCCGAAGTCCGCGATTCGCCACTTCCTTGCCCGTTTGGCTGCGCCGGGAAGATCCGAGTCGCACCTGGGAAGAGGAAACCTGGACTTCTTCCGTGAGCCGGCATGGAGCTGGCTTCTCCTGCCATCACTCGGTCGATATCGGAGGCGAGGTTGTGTTGTGCAGGCGAGACCGGGGCAGCCGGGTGCGCGCGCGCGTCGTTTACTGCCGATTTGACGCCGAGGGCCGGCGACAGATCGGAGTCGAGTTAATCGACCAGGATGACTTCTGGGATCTGGAGAAGCTCTCTACAAGCGTTGCTTCGTACGCCTCCCCTCAGTAACTGCCAAGGTCCGTTTGCGCAGGCCCTTTCCGGACAGCCATCTACTTTTCGCTAACTCTCGAATTTTCCCGGTACAAACATTTCACTTCGGCGCTAGATTCGCGGTCCGTGAAAGGCAGACGCCGAGGAAGGGCTGGACTGCTTCAGAAACCTCTGAAGGCGACGGAAATTTGGTAGTAGAATGCCCGCCGTCAGGACAATTCCCGCGAGACGTAATCGGAGATCGCCAAGATGGATATTCTTTGGGCCGCCGCCGCTATCGGCGCGATCGTTTTCGTTCTTTTTTTCGCTCTCGCTCAGCACTGGCACACGATCATGCGCCAACAGTCCTGGACGATTCGGAACCTCGCGGAGCGCGTGAAAGATCTGGAGGAAGTCGGCGACCCTGAATTCCGCCGCCGGCTTGGAGATTCTTCGCCGATGCCGCTGGAACAAGTGTTCCATTTTTCTTTTCGCCTGAGCGATCGTTTCTGGCGGGACCAGCTGCGAATCAAGAGCGAGGATTGGGATTTCATTCGAGCGTTCGGCAGCTTTGTTGGTTCCGTAAAGCTGGAACATTGGCGCAGCCACACGGTAGCGACCGTCACCGAAATTCTACCGGAGAACAGCACGGCGCGATGGCAGACGCGGTCACTCGATTTTTATCCGGACTCTTCCAAGAGCGCTGAGAAACTTCCACTCTGGGAGCTTCGGCTTTCACCGGCAAACGGCTCAACCGGGCGGCCGGCATCTCTCGAACTGATGCTCCGGCGCAACGCCGTGGAGCTGTGCGGCTATTACGCTGCCGCCCGCGTGGGCGCTGACGGAAACGGCCAAGATAAGAGCGCTGCTGAAGAGATTGTCTTTTTCACGGTTCCGCTGGATTCGGCGCGGCTCACGAACTTCCGGAGCCACGATCCAGCGAACCTTTCGAACACGGTGATTGGAAACGCCGCGGAAAGCGTTGTTCCCGTACACGAAACTTCCTGGCAGGCGTTCTATGCAAACCGGGACGACGTTCTCGGAATCGAATGGCAACTTCGGCTCAGGGATCTGAGCAAGAAGGCCGAATGGGAACGTTGGAAAATCCTGGAGACGGCGGGGGTTCCATAAGCAGCAGGGGCGAAGCAGGAACGCTAGTTGGGCCTCACCGGCAGACCGAGCCATACATTCAGAAGTCCGAGCATCTCCCGCACGACGGAAAACGTGTCGCGCGTGTTCCGCCACCAATGCGTGGAATCAAACGGATCTTCCCACGCAGCGCGGACGATCAATTTTGGATTCTCTCCCACAATTTTCCGCCAGAGGGCGCGGACGCGGCGCGTGTGCTGCGGTGAAGTCACAATAATAACAATCGTTTTGTGTTCCCGGCGCATCTGACGCGCCACTTCCTGCACTTCCTGTTCGGTGTCCACGATCGCATCCGGGAAAATATGGATGGCGCTTTCGGGCACGCCTTCGTGGATCAGCACCTCGCGGTTGTACTGCTCTTCGCCCGTGTAGCGAACGCCGACCTTCGCAAGATTATCGGCGGAACTTTCGGGCCGACTGACCCACACTTCAGGCGCATCGTCCATGCGGTAAATTGCCGCCGCGCGTTCCGCGCGGGCGGGCATGCTGCCGCTTAGCACCACGATCGTGTCCGCCGGCGCCAGGGCATCCTCGCGAATCAGCCACGTGCCCGCGCGGCGGAAAGCCATGATAGCCGCCGCTGCCAGAACCAGCAGAGCGATTGCTAGGGCTGTCCGGAAGGAGCGTCGGCGAGTCAAGAAAAAGCCGTCCCCGCCGGCCGTTCACGGGCGGGCTCATTGAGCACGGTCAATTTTGATCCAGTTTTGTGTCCACAAAAACTTCGTAAGAATACCGCGAAGGCTCACATCTCGAAACTAGGATTCGAGACGCTGCCGTTGCGGCAGGGGGCCGCGCGAAAGCATTCCGCGAAGACCGAGCAAGAGAAGGCGAGGTTGCCGGAGGCAGACCCGCCACAAAATTCGCCAGGCTTCATCGCGCGTGTAATTGACGAGAGGCTGCTTGGTGCTCTCGCCGAGCATATCGACGAGCCGGCTATAGTCCGCCTGCTGGAAGTCGTGAAGAGACCGTCGAATCCAAAGGTGCAAATCGAGTTCGCGGCGCAATCCGCGCAATTCGGGGCTGGCGCCTCCGTTCAAAATAGCTTGAACCACGCCGAGAGCGCCGCGGAAACCAGTGACAGTGCCGCCGACCGTCGTCACCTTCACCTGCGCCGCTGCATCGCCAACAAGATAAACAGATCCCGCGCCGATTTTCCGCCGCACCGGAATCCACCGCGTGTAGATTGGAATCCGCGCGCCCTGGAATTCGATCGGTTCCAGTTGCCGTTTTTCAAGGAAGCGCTCAAGATTCCCTCGCATCTCGGGGCCTGATTCGCCAATCAAACCGAGGGCCCCGCGCGTGGGAGATTCGGGAATAAGCCAATAAAAGTAAGGAGTCTCCTGGGGAACAAACCAGACACGCACGGTGTCCGAGCTCATATCTTTCGGAAGGGGCACGATTGCCTGAACGAGAGGGGCAGTTTCGAGCGCGCTCCATCCCGCGGACTTGGCAACCCGGCTGGCAACACCGTCGCCACCGATCACCGTATCCACATGTACTTCGTCATGGCTGCCGCTGGCGCAGCGCTCGACTTCGACGACAAGTCCTTGCCCGTCGGGATGCAGCGAATGGAACCGGTGACCAAGATCGATTTGCGCACCCGCGTGTCGCGCCTGGTCCGCCAGATTCCGGATCAGCGTCCGGCGCTCGACGATCAGGTCCGGATTCTTCAAGGGCACCGTCGCGGCGCGTCCATCAGTGAAGAGTTCGAACCGGCGAATCTCGTTTACGACGCTGCCCTGCGCCGCGGCTCCGAGCAATCCGCGCATTTTGTGGGTCACAATCAGAGTTCGCGCGGGCGGTTCAAGGGATTCGGCGCGCTCAAACACACGAACGGGAATTCCCCGCTTTGCCAGAAGAATCGATGTGAACAAGCCGGCGGCCGAACCACCGATCACCGCAACGCGCTGCGCACTTGCTGAAGTCGTCGAACCGGAGCTGGTTTTTTTTTCGCGGCGTTCAGACGGCATATTTGTAGTATCTGGCCCGAAATACGGAATCTAAATGACAGGAATCTGAATCTTAGGCTTGCCGCATGGCCCGTCTCCGGCCGGACCGTCTCTCCGGCGCTCGGGCAACTCAAGGCTCGACCGGGTGAAGTATATCTTACCCGCGAGCCAACGCCAACGAGCGCACGGGGAACGAAGCGCCTATCGAAGACGCCGTCACCGACCGCGGATGCGCTGAACATCGTAACGAAACTGTTAATCCCCATAAGCCGCGCAGCCACGTTCCGCGAAAATCTTAGGTGTCAGCGTGCCGCCGATTCAAAACCCGATCCACCATTTCTCCGGCCAGCCCCAAATAATTTGCCGGATCAACTAATTTTTCAAGAGCAGCCCGATCGAGGTGGTGGGAAATTTCCGGATCTTCGCAAAGCAGGTCGAGTAGCGGTCTGCCCGTTTCGACTACTTTGCGGCAAATAACGTACACCAAATCATGCGCGCGTTCGCGGCCCAGCGTGGGCGCCAGACCCATCATGACGGCCTCCGATACGATCAGGCCGTTTGTAATCTCAAGATTGGCCCGCATGCGTTCGGCATCGACATGCAAACCCGCCACGAGCTTGCGGCCTTGCGAAAGGGCGCCACTTGCCAGGAGAAAAATCTCAGGCAAAGCGATCCATTCGATCTCCCAAGGCCCCGTCGAGCGCTCGTGATCCTCAACCAGCGCTTCCAGCAAGGCGGCCACGTGCTGGCGAACAACCGAGGTGCACGCAAAAATGTAGTTGCAAGAGATGGGATTTCGTTTTTGCGGCATCGTACTGCTTGAACCGCGGCCGTGCTCGAACGGTTCGAAAACTTCTCCCACCTCGGTTTGCATCATCAATTTGACGTCCATCGCCACTTTTCCCATTGTGCCCGTCACGAGGCCGAGGAAACACGCGGCTTCGGCGAACCCGTCTCGCGCCGTGTGCCACGCGATTTCGGGTTGCCCTAGTTGCAATTCCTGAAACAGAGCAGCCTGCACTTCGAGCCCGCGGTTTCCAAGAGACGCCAGCGTGCCTGCTGCTCCCCCAAATTCGCCCACCAGAACGCGCGGACGAAGTTCGGCGAGCCGGGTTCGATGACGCTCGAATGCCGCCAGAATCACGGCCATCTTGAAGCCGAATGTGATCGGGACTGCTTGCTGCAAATTGCTGCGCCCCGCCATCGGCGTATCGCGGTAGCGGCGCGCGAGAGTGGCGAGGGATTCGCAAATCGCCTTCAGGTCGTCTTCGATTAGCGCCAAAGCTTCGCGGACCTGCATGACGGCGGCTGTGTCCGTAACGTCCTGCGTGGTGGCGCCCCAATGCGCCCACTCACCCAAACCATTCGCGCAAAGAGCGACCAACTGCTCGACGACCGGCAGAACCGGATAACCGATTGTTTCCGTGCGTTTTTTAAGCTTCTCGATATCAAACTTCTCGACATGCGCCTGTTTCTCAATTTCAGCGGCTGCTTCTTGCGGAATAATTCCAAGTTTTGCCTGTACGTGGGCGAGCGCCACTTCTATCGCAAGGTAATGCCTGATCCGGTTTTCGTCCGAGAATACGCGGCGCATTGCCTCCGTGCTGAAGATGTCCCGGAAGATTCGGGAATCAATTGCAGTTGCGGCCATTCTTCATCCGTCCTCTCATATGAGTTGCTCATGCTTGCTTTCGCAATGCATCGTGCAGGCGAATTCCGAAGGATAGAACAAACGAGGGTATCCGATCCTTATCAGGAAGGCGACGAGGATTTTTCCAGCTTCACTTGACGTTCGAAGGGCGCGCTTTCGAGCAGGTAAACGCCGACAAGGCCTGCGAGAATCAGAATTACAGCAAGGGTATAGGCCTTGGCCGCCGATACGTACGGAACGGAAAGGGCGGCGCATCCATACACCGCCGCGAGGCAATAAAGAGCGATCACGGCGCCGCGATGGCCGAGCCCGAGATTCGAAAGCCGATGCGCGGTGTGGTCTTTTCCAGGCGAGGCAAAGGGCAGCAATCCTCGGCGAGCACGAGAAATGGAGACGAGAGTGGTATCGAAAATAGGAACGCCCAGAATCAGGACAGGGATGAGCCACGAGACAGGGAAAGGCGCACCCTGAGGCCGGATTTTCAGGCCGAGGGTGGCCATCAAAAATCCAAGAAACATCGCCCCGCCATCACCCATGAAAATTTTCGCGGGATTGAAATTCCATCGCAAGAATCCGAGAGCGGCGCCCAGTGCCGCGGCACCCATCGACCGAACGAGCGGTTGTCCGTTCAACGTGGCCGCTATGGTGAAAAAGGCCGCTGCCCACGCGGCGATTCCGGCGCAGAGACCGTCCATGTGATCGAGGATACTGAAAGCCGCCGTGATGCCAACCACCCAGAAAATCGTCAGACCGATGTCGAGAATGGAGCCCACCGTTCCGCGGATAAACTGCGAGAAAAAGTCAGCTCGAATTCCGGACGCAACAAGAAAGAGCGCCGCGACCGGCATGCCGACGAAAAGTTTCAATTGATGATGCAGCAAACCGCCATCGTCTAAAAAT
>Ga0182024_10010778_pt1 | contig 18564 bp, 17 predicted proteins | sample P32metaG_FD_120480 | JGI IMG/M metagenome (GOLD analysis project Ga0182024, IMG submission 120480) | Permafrost microbial communities from Stordalen Mire, Sweden - P3-2 metaG (Illumina Assembly) | ecosystem: Environmental > Terrestrial > Soil > Wetlands > Permafrost | place: Sweden: Stordalen... | reverse complement strand
GCCATGGGATACATTCATCGACATGGCTCCTCGACCAGGCACCCCAACTCTACGCGAGTTGTTTTCGTCGCACTTCAGCGATATAGAGCAGGGCCAATTTGAAGAAGGTCTCCGTAGGCAAGTAGAATTAGGGCAGCTAGTGGAACGCAATACGATCGCCTATCTCACTGCCAGAAAATAAGTGCAGAGAATCTAACCTGCAGTCCCGCTCGGTCGTACGGGGCAAACGGTTGCTGGCTTCCCACTTGTGAATCGGTTAAATGCGCACATTGGCCTGGAGTCATTCATTGACACCGACTGTGGCGCTGTAGCCTGCTCGGATCAACGAACTCCGGCTGAGAGGAACCAAGACCGAAAGGATAAGTCCTCCGCTCTCGTCGAGCGACATGCAGACTCATTCAGTGAGAGCAAGCCAAGGATTCAAAGCTGAGAGATCGAGTACCCAGTTGACCCACCGGTCCACCTCACCCTATCTTCGATACTGCGTTAGCTCGGCCCACCCAGGGAGGTATTCTTGTCCGACGATCCGCTGGAAACCCGAGCGCCTGCTTCCGGCCCGGCTGGCCTAGTTAGCGAGCCGAACACGTTTCTTCCCGCTTACATTGGCCGATATCGCATCTTGCGTCTTCTCGGCGAAGGCGGCATGGGCGCCGTGTATGAAGCCGAACAGGAGCAGCCGCGTCGGCTGGTCGCGCTCAAGGTCATCCGAGCCGGCTGGACCAGCCGCGATCTGATCCGGCGCTTCCAGCAGGAGTCGCAGGTTCTGGCTCGGCTCCATCATCCCAACATCGCGCAAATTTACGAAGCGGGAACCGCCGACACATCCTTCGGTGTGCAACCGTACTTCGCCATGGAACTGATCCACGGCCTGCCGCTGGTCCGGTACGCCGACAATCACAAGCTCAGCACTCGCCAGCGCCTCGATCTGATGATCGCCGTTTGCCAGGCGGTCGAGCACGCGCATCAGTGCGGCATCGTTCATCGCGACCTCAAACCCGGCAATATCCTGGTCGATGAAACCGGCCAGCCGAAGGTCCTTGATTTCGGATTGGCTCGCGCCACCGACTCCGATGCCGAGGCGACGCGGCAGACGGACATGGGTCAGATACTCGGCACACTTGCTTACATGAGCCCCGAGCAGGTGCTTGCTGATCCGCTGGCGATCGATACCCGCAGCGACGTCTATGCCCTGGGCGTCATTCTCTACGAGCTGCTCGCGCACAGGATGCCGTATGTGCTTCCGAATCTGCTCCATGAAGCTATTGAAACGATCCGCCTCTCTGAGCCGGCGAAGCTGAGCAGCGTTGACCGCAGATATCGCGGCGACATCGAGACCATCGTTGCCAAAGCACTCGAGAAGGACAAGGAACGGCGCTATCAGTCCGCCGCCGAGATGGCGAACGACCTTCGCCGCTATCTCAATCACGAGCCGATCATCGCGCGCCCGGCCAGCACGGGTTATCAGCTCGCCAAGTTTGCGCGCAGGCACAAGGCTCTGGTGACCGGCCTGTCGGCAGTGTTCGTGGTTCTGGTCGCAGGCATCCTCGTCAGCACATGGCAGGCCGTCCGCGCGCGGCGTGAGCAACGCGAAGCCGAGCGCCAGTCGGCTATTGCTCAGGCCGTAAACGACTTTTTGCAAAAAGATCTGCTGGCACAGGCCAGCGCCTACAACCAGTTAAAACCTGATCCCGACTTGAAGGTCCGCACCGCACTCGATCGTGCAGCGCAGAAAATTGGCGGGAAATTCAAAGGCCAGCCCGAGGTAGAAGCTGCGATCCGCCAGACGGTCGGCGAAACCTACATGCAATTGGGGCTGCTTGTCGAGGCGGCCCGGCAACTGGACGCGGCGCTGGCATTAAGCCCTCATACGCCGGGTGATGAGAATCCCAAAACCCTTTCCATCCTCGCCGACATGGGAAAACTGGCGTCCGCGCAGGGCAAGTACGTCCAGGCCGAAGGCATTCTTCAGAAAGTCGTTGACGCTAGGCGCAGGGTGTTGGGCGCGGAGCACTCCGACACCCTCTCCTCAATGGGCCGGCTGGCCATCGTTTTTCAAGCGGAGGGCAAGTACGCCCAAGCCGAGGCGCTTAATCAGACAGTTCTGGACATCCGGCGCCGTGTTCTCGGACCGGAGCACCCCGACACGCTCGTCACGATGGACCTTCTGGCCATCGACTATGGATACGAAGGCAAGTACGCGCAGTCTGCGGCGCTCATTGAGCAAATTCTGGAAGTGCGGCGTCGGCTGTTGGGACCGGACAACCTCGAAACGCTCGTGTCAATGAATAATCTCGCGATTGACTATAGACACGAAGGCAAGTACGCACAGGCCGAGGCGATCTACGAGCAGGAGATCGGGATTCAGCGCCGCCTGCTGGGCCCCGAACATCCAGACACGCTCAGTACGATGAACAATCTGGCCTTGGTTTATCTTGCTGAGGCCAAGTACGTCCAGGCTGAGAAGCTCAATCAGACAGTGCTCGAAACCCGGCGACGGGTTCTCGGTCCGGAACATCCCAAAACTATCGGGTCAATGAGCAATCTCGCGATGGCCTATGAAGGCGAGGGCAAGTTTGCGCAAGCTGAGGAGCTCAATCAGGCAAGTATGAAAATCCGGCTCCGAGTTCTGGGCTCGGCACATCGCGAGACGCTCCAGTCGATGACCAATCTCGCCTCCGATTATGACCATGAAGGCAAGTTTGCGCAGGCTCAGGAATTGGTTCAACAGGGACTCAGGACTGCTCCGGATAATGCTGGCCTGCTCGCCGAAGATGCCTGGATCCTCTTGACAGCGAAAGATCATCGCGTACGCCGGCCAAGAGAGGCGCTGGACCTTGCACGCCGATCTGTCAAACTTGCGCCCGAGGAAGTCGACTTGCTCGACACGTTGGGCTTAGCTGAGCTGCGCAACCGATTGTGGGATGAGGCAATCGCCACACTCAACAAGTCCATTGCAAGAAAGAATGGATCGCAGTTATACGACTTTTTGTTTCTGGCGATGGCCTATCATGGCCGACGCGACAACGCGGAAGCCGAGAAAAGCTACGCCCGAGGCGCGGAATTGGCGCGCAAGGATGGAACGACAGATCCAGAGTTGAGGATGCTTTGGACAGAGGTCGCCACAGACCTCGGCAAGCCCGCCCCAAAGCTGCCGCCAGTCGGAAGGGCCGAAGCTCGATAGGGAGACGCCTCTCGCTGAAACACATCATCACCAACCACTCATTCGGATCCGGAGCACTTGGCCGGATACGATGAGCCCCTAGATCCTGGAAGCGGTGCCAGTCTTTTCCGACCACCTCCCCATACCCGAAAGGCTGGCAAATACAGCGTCACATCCCCTTGCTTGCTGCTGACGGATAGCCGGCCCCGCCAAAATAACACTCGAGGGCCTCCACCTTCCCACCTCTGACCCGAAGATATTCCACGTTCCGGAATGATTTACCGTTCGTCGTGTGGCATAGGTACTTCACAAATGCCTCGTCGCCGTTTGTGATCACGCGCTCCAGATCGGATCGCTCGATAAGCTTAGCCTGCGTATCCCAGCATTGCGTTTTGAAAGTGCGCCGGCTGATGTGGTCGTCGCCGGCCGCGCTGGTGAAGGTAAAGTTGTCGGTCATCAGGGCCTCGAATTGACCCTCGTCCTTTTCCACCCACGCCTTATACCACTTCCGGATGATTTCTTCGGTTGCCGTGCTCGACCCCGCTTCTGCGCGCGCCCTTGCCGTCACCAGGAGTCCCGCCGCTCCAGCCAGTGCGCAAGCTCCCGCTTCGAGCGCCTTCCGCCGTGATACTCCGATTCGTGTCATGTCCATTCTCCTGTTCCAGATTCTTGGGATAGTGGCCTCTGGGGCCGTCCTAAGTGTTTAGCAGGTCACCGCACTTGGCGTCCTGTGCTTGCACGTACCGGGCTGCGCCTTAGTGAGTACAGACTGGTTTGTATGCGAGAATATCGGCCCATCTTGCACGATCCGTTCAGCCCCGCTTGCGGTTGCGCGGCGGGCGCATAGACCGCAGCCACTCCACGATGTTTCTGATCCCCTCTTCCATCACTTTCGCATCTTGGGCATTCTTGGCAAGCGAGCCGTAACCTTCGACCATGGCAATCAACAATCCAGCTGCTTGAGCGGGTTCCAGGTCGCGGCGCACCTTTCCATGGTTCTGACCATCCCGCAAAGCAGCGGCAACGCCGTCCTGCCAGTTACGAAATATTGTTGCGAGGCGTTGGCGGAATCCCGCGTCAAGAGGAGACATTTCCTGCGCAAGATTGAGCAAAGGACAGCCGCCGCGCACAGCCTCGGGCTGAACTGATAACTCTTGAACAGCGCCGATCAAAGCGTCGATAGGGTCCTCGCAGTTCTCGAGAGGACGCAACCACTGGCCGCGATTGTCGGGGGCGATGATCTCTTCGACGATGGCGTATCCCAAGGCTTCTTTGCTGCTGAAGTGGTGGTACAATGCCCCCTTCGTGACCCCGGCTGCGGCCAGAATGGCATCCAGGCCGGCACTCTGAAAGCCCGATCTGTACACTTCGCGGAATGCCGCCTGCAGCAAGCGCTCCCGGGTGCGCTGCGGATCGCGCGGTGTAGGCCCGCTGCGTTTCGGTCTGTTTCTACCCGCTAGCAGATCAATTGTACCTGGCAACATACCAATCAGTATGACATGCAATCGGGGCGAGAGATTACGAAATTCGATAACGTCAACAGCCAAAAGTCAGGCGCATCAAATTGTGATTGACTTTCAACTGATCGCCATACAAACTGGTCGGTATGTTGGGGAGGGCCGCATGCTTCCTCAATTATCGCTCAACAAGGAATTGTCGAGTTGTGAGCCAATTCTGCTCCCAATTCCACGCAAACTCTCAAAACGCCGAGTCGAACCTGACGTAGATTGCCAGCCATCTCGGCACCACGACTTTACTGGAGGAAAACGAGATATGAGCACACTTCTACAGATCCGGAATTTCTGGCTACCGTGGGTGACGACGATTCTTCTGACTTGCGCCAGCGATGCAGGCGCACAAACGGGCTACAAAGTTACCGATTTGGGCACTCTGGGGAATGACAATATGAGTTGTGCCATGACCCTCAATGATCAAGGCTGGACGGCGATCCAGGATGGGAACGCGGCACCGAGGCAGCAGGACGCGATTGGGACACTTCTAAACGGACGCGATGCGATCGTCATCAACGGAGTCCAGGTCGACCTCGGCACGCTCGGAGGGAAGAACAGTTTCATGAACTGGGGCGAGATCAACGACTGGGGGCAGATAGTGGGTTATTCCGAAACGGATGCCCTGGACCCGAACGGCGAAGACATTTGCGGATTCGGCACCCACCTTACGTGTCGCCCGTTTCTGTGGCAAGACTTCCACATGAAAGCCCTCCCTACCCTCGGCGGAAATAACGGGCAGGCGAGCGCGATCAATAACCGCGGACAAATCGTAGGATTTGCGGAAGACGGTACCGTGGACTCCTCATGCCTGCCTAACGCAACTAATAATCGGATTCAGCTGCCGGTATTGTGGGAAAACGGCAAAGCCCATGCTCTTCCGACGGTGGGTAGCGATCCAGACGGGGTCGCATATTGGATCAACGATTTAGGTCAAGCCGTAGGCCAAACGGGAAACTGCAGCCAGACGAATCATCATGCCGTATCGTGGACAAGGGACGGTGCCTCCGCGCTTCTTGACTACGGAACTGGCGCTACTGCATGGGGCAATAACAACCGGGGCCAAATTGTTGGGACAGTCGGCAGTGCTGATGGCAAAACCCAAACAGGCGCGCTTTGGCAGAATGACACACTCACGGTCTTCGGCCTTCTGCCGGGAGATTTTGGCGGCATAGCCAGCGGCATCAACGACAAGGGCCAAGTGGTGGGAAGCAACTGGGACTCCAAATTCGACTGGTCCCATGCCTTTATCTGGCAGGACGGCGTGATGACCGACCTGAACACGCTGATTCCTGCAAGTTCCAACCTCTACTTAACCATGGCTAACAAGATCAACGAGCGCGGACAAATCGGGGCCATGGCAATCGTACGAAGCGGGCCGGATGAGGGCAACGTCCACGCCATTCTGTTGACCCCTGTAAACGAAAGCGTAGGCAGGTCGGTTGCAGAGGACGTGCCCCCACACCCGAAATCCAATGCGCCCGTAAATGCCAATCTGATTTTGCAGAGATTGAGACTCGGCCGCTCCGGGCAATAAAGGCATTCGTTCCCCAGGGTATATGCCTGGTCTCCGCTCGGTTTAGTTCCCCAGACGCGACCGGCCGGCTCGACCCGGCTCCCCTTTTGTATGAGATTGTGCGGGTTTACATTTCGTTTAATGCTGCAACGCGTAATCGCCGAGAGCATTAGTTACAGTTGTCGCATCGCGCGTCGAGGAGCATATCGAGCGCCGCATCCCAGGCCAGCACCGGCATATTGGCAGCGTAGTTTGCGTCGATATCGACCTTGTGTACGACGACCAGGTCCTGCTGGGGAAATGCAGTGAGGTACTGGCCTCCGGTGCCCATGGCAGAGTACCCGCCCTGGAACGGACCCATGGAAGTGCCGCCGGGATAAAGAGATGGGTCCAATACCCACCACAGCCGCCCGTAGCCCCAGTGCATGGGTTCGCCCGCTGCGCGGAAAGCGGTCGGATTCAGTTCCGCGAACGGCGTCACCAACGTGGTGCTCCAACTCAGGAAATCGGCGTCTGCCAGCTGCTTGCCGGCCCAGTTTCCATGCGAGATCATCAGCAGGCCGATCCTCGCCATGTCGCGTGTCGAAAGCCACATCGGGTGGCCGCTGTGCACGTGGTCTGGATCGACAGGCTTCTTCTGGCGCGCGCGGTCGAAGTCCTGCATGCCGATCGGCACCGCGATGTCGTCCCGCAGCGCGTCGTAGATGTCTTTATGCGTCATTTTCTCGAAGGCAGTCCCCAATGCATTGAAGTCCCAATTGTTGTAGAAGAAATATGTCCCGGGATACTCCGATCCGCGCTTGGGAGCAATAGGGTCCTGGTCGCCGTTGCCATTGGGAATGTAAATGCCCGAGCGGGAAGTGAGCAGTTGATCGAAGTTTGCAAGCTCCTCCGGATGGACGAAAGGAACTTTGTCCTGCAGCCCAAGCTGCACCACGGTCGAGTTGTTCAAATTGTCCGGCAGGTTTTTCAGTTCAGCGGCGAAGAGAATATCGAGAACGCTCTTTCGCACCGAAGCAACATTTGTGGCCAGCGTCGTGTCGCCATATTCAAAGATGACCTTTCCCTTGTATACCGCCATCATTGAGGTGGTTTGACGGGTCTTGAGCCAGGCGCGCAGCACCTCCAGTCGAGCGCTCGAATACCCTACAGATTCGGGCGTGACATGCTCCCAATTGACACCTGGAACGAGGTAGCCGTTGCCCATGTCCCACGATCCTGCTGTGGTCATCTTCACCACGGTGCCGGGGTGATCTTGCGCGACACCCAGCGGCTGCAGACTTAAGAGGGCGAGAAGAAAAACGGCCTTCCACATGGCGGAAGTTTATCAAAGCGAAGTGCGCCGAGTGTCCTCCATATGGGAGCAAAGCAAATAATGTGAACTCGGCTACCGTCCGCCGATCTGTCCAGGTGCGATCCTCGGTTGACGACAACAGGCTAACGCATCCATCTAGATGTGAAGCCGGCCGCGGCTACGCCCTGGCCGAGAGCGTGGGAGCGGGTGTCGCGGTTTTGGAGTCACTCGTGGCTGCGGGAGCTGCCGCTGCGGGTGCTGGGGCGGCGGGTGCTGGGGCGGCGGGTGCTGGCGCGGCGGCGGCACGGTGTTCTCCACCGTGGCCTCTCGGCGTAGCGACAGCAACGCTGGACGAGGTGGTCGAGATGCCGAGGTCGCTATCGACCTCGCTGGCGGTGAGGCCGGTGGTGCTGGCGATCGCGGATGCGCTCTCGCCTTGCTGGGCCATCTGCTGGATCTGGGCGCCCTGGGAAAGATGCACGGTGTCTTCAGGGTCCTGACCGTCGGTTCCGGGAAGCTGTGCGGGCTGCTGCTGAGATGAGGATTGGGCGTGTTGCTCCTGGATGGCCGGATTGGAGTACGAGGGAGAACTGGTAATTGACGAGATGCTCACGGGAACCGCCTTTGGCGCTACGGGTACAGAGGGTGTTGCAACCTTCGGTAGGAACTATCGGCAGACGGAAGGAAAACGTTCAGCGGCGACAGGAAAATTCTTCACAGACGACTCTTTGCTCCGTTTCTGCTGTCGGGACTTATCGGTTCATCGCCTCACCGGCTTTGTGCATCGTTGGCCTCAGAACGTTTGGGGCTTCCCAGTCGCTGATATCCCGGATGAACTCCTCGAACAAGTCCCTGCTGGTCGGCGAACCTAAGTAACACCGCCACAGAGGTTAAGCCCTTCTGGAGAAGAGTATTCGCTCACCGTGGGGGAAATAGACCACCCAGCAAACCTGCCAAGATGTTCCAAACGACCGCAGGAGTTACACTGCTTTGACCGAACGGCCCTTGGGAGAAAGACAGAGAAATGCCGACACCAAAAAAGGACCTGTTGGCTGCTGAGGCGATGGATCGATGGGAGGATTTCCAGGAGGGCCTTTCGTCAGAAAAGCGCAAGTATCCCATCCAGCAGTTTCGAGCGTTTTGGTCGGCAGCAACACGCTACGCCGAACTGACGAAGTCCGATTCTATGATCCACAAGCGTCTAGCCGCCGCGGTCAACGGACTCGTTGACTTCCTTGGCGCGGAACGTAAGCGGGTTCCAGGCGACATTCTTCGAGATGCTGAGCGCTTGGAGTGTCTCATTTTCAGAGGATACGACCCGTCCTTCGTAGGCGACGATCCTCCAGGATTGTGACGCGAGGCAATTCTGGCCGGGTGGTAAGGCCGTTATGAAACACGCGAGAATGTGGCCGCACCTTTCTGTAGGAATTGTCCGAAAAGCCGGTTAAACGGCCAAGACGAGAACCGGTAGTTGCCCGCTCCCGATAAACGCGCATAACGGCAGTTCTGCGGTGAAAGCTTTACAAGCTCGCAAAGTGGATTCGGCGGTAGACCGCCCGCCTACATGAAGAAGTCGCTATCAAGATCCGTGACCCACTGGTTCCGCTCTTCGGCCATCTCGTCCCATTGCTTATTCATCCGCGCGGTGGACTCGATCAAGCTTTCTCCGTTCCACACCTGTCCGAAAAAGCCTAGCGGAACCATCGGGACAACTTCGCTGTACGTGCTGCTCGAAAGAATGATGTCGTAAATGACGCGCATCGACTGCACGACGGCCTTTTGAATGCCCTCGACTTCCGCGAAAGACAGCCCCGTCGGAATTGCGGTGTTTATCGAACTTTGCTGAGCTGCGTGGGCTAGATACTTGTGGCTAAGGGTTACTAACTTGGACGCCCCAGACGCGTCGATCCAGTCATCCATCTTTGAAAACACTGAGTCGTGAATCTCGTTGTCACGCGCGCGATTCTCTGGACCCACCTTTGATAGCTTATCGAACCGCTCATGTCGAACTCGGGATCTGTTCCATTCGGAAAACGGCGAGTCGGCAGGCTGTAAGCCCGGGATTGTTAGCTCTGGTAGTTCGGGTTCATACGCTGTCCCGTCAAAGGATACGTATATTTCGCGCGTTATTAAATTGCGGTTCTTGCATATGTCATCGATCAAACGGCGGAGAGAGATGACATCTTGCCGGCCGTCAAGCAGGCGTCTAGTCGCGAGCACTTGGGATGAAAAGTAACCGCTGCTCAGTAGGTGTGCTACAAGCGGTATGTTTAACATCGACGCTGGATCTTTCGCTACTTCTTCCCGAACAACGCGGAAGGACATCTCTGAGAGCAACATTGCGAACCATTGATCTTGAAGAGAATTCGATTCTCCTGCTCCCGTCTCATACCAAGATAACCACTTGGCCCTTTTCTCAAGATAGGACGCTAAGCGGTTCTGATCGATAACTTCACTCATAGTCAATCCTCTGAATCAGGCTTTCGAAGCCAAAACTATCTAATGCTTCCATTCTAAGTATTGGAGTTGGCCGGTAGTCGAAAATTCGGCAACTCCGTTGCTTCAGGAGCTTCGACCAGGCGGGTTTTTGGCCCACGTATAAAAAGATGGATTGGGAGGCATCACATGTCCAAGAAGTCGGCCTGCCGGACAGTAGCCGGTTTTGGGCAACTTGCGTGCGATGATAGTGCGACCACCGCAGAATTGTCTATCACGGATACCTGCTGGCATTCGGAGCGCCGATGCCAGCGGCGGCTTAAGCGGGCTGGCGCAGAATGGACAAAATGGCAGCGTCTTCACGTCTTCTGCTCAGATCTGCAACGGAATTTCAGAAAAATCGGCAGGGTCCTCAACTCCTCAAGGATTATTCCATGCCTATCATTGCCCGCTGACCCCTCCTGATCCTGTTTCAAGCCGTGTGAGCGAAAGGAGGTGTCCTACGCTCTAGCCTTTATTTATAGTGTCTGGTGTATCCGATGGCACAAGACACCTACACTCTCGCGTGGATTCTCCCCTATGTCCGGCAAGCGCTGAGGCAGACGAGCAACTTTGAATTTCGGACCTATGCGAACGCTCTTTTCGCCCAACTAGAACAGGCACAGGTTCAGGGCATAGCCCGCTTCCAGCTAGGTCAGTATTCGGGAGGTCAAACCTATCAGTACGATGCGATGCCGCACGAGCTGCGTGCTCTGGTCTCGGAAGCGTTCTTCCACATTTTTCATAAGGGATATATCGCGCCCGCGGCCCCGGACTCACACCTGAACCCGCCGCCGCTGCATATGTTCAATGTCACGCAGAGGGGCCGGGCCTGGTTCCAAGGGAAGGAACCACTCCCGGAAGACGCCGAGCGGTATATGAAGTTTCTGCGAGAACGGGTTCCCGCACTCGATCCGCTGATTGAGCAGTATGTCATTGAGGCTCTGACGGCTTTTGACCGGGACGCCCACTTCGCATCTGCCGTAATGCTGGGGGCAGCCTCGGAAAAAGAACTGTATCTCCTGACAGAAGCAGTGTTCTTGGCCTTGAAAGACCCAAAGAAGAAGAGTAAGTTGCGAGGATTGCTCGATCGCCGGAAGCTCTTGGAGCTGTTCGAGACGGTGAGAGATACGATCCAGCAAGGCGTTGCCGCTAAGGTGATCCCATACACCGATTCCGAGGGATCGAACACCCACCTGATGTCGCTGTACGAAGCGATCCGAGTGCAGCGAAATGACGCGGTGCATCCGATGAACGCAATCGTTTCGGAAGATTCGGTGAGGCTGCTGCTGCAATCGTTCCCCTATGCGCTCTCCAAGAGCGAAGAATTGCGAGCTTGGTGCGTCGCCAATCCAGGCAGCCTCTGACAAAACTGTTTCTGAACTAAGGCTTCAGAGGCCAATGCGCGTCCACTGCGTCCCTATCGCGGAAATGCTCATCCAGCAAAGAACGCAACACGGTCAAACGGAGGATGGCTTCCAGCTTCTCGAAAGGTCGTTGTGTTCGTTGGCCGGCAGAACCGTGTCCAGTCCGTGGAAAAAGGCTTCGGCGTGGGCGAGCTTAGAACGCAGTTTCCATGCTGAGACCCGTGACAAGAGATCCGTGACCGACGAAACAACCCCCGAGTAACCACGGCCACGACAGGGAGCCTGGAGCCGTAGTAGCAATCACATGGCCGCATAGCCGGTTATTCGGCCACTTGCCGAAACATAGAGCGATCTGGGCAGCTCAATGAGTGACTCGGCCTGTTACCAACAACTGACTTGATGTACGAACCCGTCGTGGGCTCAGTCATCACGAACTTACTCAGTGCTCGTCGGTAATCGTGCTATGAGAATCCTTCGTACTATTTGCCACTCACCTGTCGAGCCGGCCGTTGGACCCCGGCCCACATTGACGACCGACTTTGGCCACGTTTGGCTGTTGACGCCCCGCAATTTTAGTCCGTACCGTCTCTGCATGGCTAAGAGCGAATACCTCACCGAATATGACGAGATCGTCAATACCATGCAGATGTATATTGACGGAAGCAAACAAGGCAAAAGCGGCCTTATGCGTCCCGCCTTCCACCCCGATGCCTCATTCTTCGGATACGCAGGGGAACAACTCGCTATCGGGACCCAGTTCCTCTTCGACTGGATCGACAAGAATGGTCCCGCTCCCGAGATCGAGCCCCGAATGGTTAGTGTGGACATCCTCGAATCCATCGCCGTCGTTCGTCTTGAGGTCGCCGGCTGGTCCGGCAACCTGGCTGGCTCAGGCGTCTGTATGTCCGATCTGTTCACGCTGCTCAAAACGCCAAGTGGGTGGAAAATCATCCAGAAGGCGTTTCACTGGCATGCATGAGACCTCAGCTCAACGCGCGGCTTCTGGTATAGTTTTTCGCGGGGGCCTTGGGATGCCTGCGCGGAACACCCCACAGACAACGCTGGAATCGTGGAAGCAGATCGCTGCTTATCTGGACCGCAGTGAACGCACTGCGCGGCGCTGGGAGGCGAGTGAGGGACTCCCAGTCCACCGCCGTGAGCACGAAAAGCAGGACACCGTCTTCGCGTTCAGGCACGAGATAGAGGCTTGGGGCCGCTTACGCACAAGGTGCCCCAGCGAGATCTCCATAGATGAAGCCGAGAACCTCCCTCCGGTTAAGCCGGCTACAAATGCTTACCTCGTCGAACATGACGCGATCACCCGCACCATGCACCGCTATATCGCTGGCGCTCGCCAAGGTAACGGAGATCTGATGCGCCCTGCATTTCATCCTTCTGCAACCATCTCCGGCTACTGTCAGGGGGTCGAATATACCGGCTCTGTTGAACACGTGTTCAAGTGGATCACTCAGAACGGCCCGGCACCGAATATTAGTGCTCGCTTCGCACGCATCGAGATCGTCGAGAGCATCGCCGTCGTTCATCTGGAGGTTCAACACTGGTCCGGCAAGTTGGCTGGAGCCAAAGCCCGAGCTTCCGACGTATTCACCCTGCTCAAGTGGAATGGCGAGTGGAAGATCACGCATAAGCTCTTTCACTGGCACGGCCAATGATCCGTCCTGACGGCTTAGGTTTTGTCTATTTGATCGACGTCAGACCGCCTTTGGAGGTTGGCCCGTTCACGGTTAGCGGACTTATCTAAGGTTTGCTGGTACACACGTATTAATGGCCTGGCCATCTCCCTCAGCCTTTGGTATTTCTCAAAATCAGGGAGACACTCGTTGTATTCCCAATGATTTGTTCTTGCGCCTGGGGCGCCGTGACCACCAACTTCCGAATAATAGCTACTCGGAAATGACCTTCTCATAAGAGCGAATCAGCGCATTATCGCCAATGCACTCACCGACAACGGAAAGCGATCCACTTGGCCGTATAGTCGGCTATCCGGACAAGTGACTTTCCGCCAGTCGAAGCGGAGTTGAGAGCGGGCCCACCACTCTGCTTGTACTCGAGCGCCGCCTGCGTCGCAATCATTGAGACTAACAATTTGGCAATCACGAAAGAAGCAGGCGCACCCATTTTCCTATCTGCCTTGTCCTTCTCACTTACTCAATTCGTTCTCAAGTTCCTCAATCGTAACAGGAATTGCCTCAGATGTTCGAGCAGCCCGCGCTCCAGATCGCGCTCCTGAGAATCGGTTCCCAGCATCAGGAAGTCGAACTTGTAGGGGTCTTTGGTGATCTGCTGTGCCAGATCAGATTGCGGCGATGGAAGAGCCCGATCAAAGTTGGTCACTGCCCTGCCCTGGCGCTCATGGAGGGCCGATTCGATTTGGTGAACGAGAATGTTTCGGCTCTAGCCGTGCTGGACGGTACGCGGGCATACCAGGCGCGGACCTCCGGAGTTTGGAGTTTCTCCATGAGGGCAATGTTGTGATACGAGGTGCTTTGTGCAAGCACCGCTTGCACAAATGCACGGGAAACTCGTTCTGTGCCTACGACCTCCGCCCAGAGATCCATACGGGGCAGAGGTTTTGGTCGCGATGAGGACAGAATAAGGGCTGCCAAGAGTACCTCGGGAAGCTCCAAGGGGCCATCGGTTGAGCCTGATTTCTATCAGGAGCGCGGACAGATTGGGGTATCTGAAATAAATCTGTTCCCTGTTTTGATTGGTGCCCAGAGGGGGACTTGAACCCCCACGGCCTTGCGGCCTGCGGATTTTAAGTCCGCTGCGTCTGCCGATTTCGCCATCCGGGCATGATTGTTCAAGTATATCAAAATAAAAGGCTTAACTTGACGGCATTGAGCCGCCACGGATCCGCACCAGGGCGGTTGCCCGCCCCTTGCTGAGCCAGTATTGCATAGCCGTTGAATCGCTGCGAGTGCAGGAATTTCGCCGCCACCCGGTTTTCGTATCATCAACGTCCGTGAAAATTCATGGCGGTGACTAAAGTTATTCCGAATAGCAGTCGTTAATCTGTATCTGTGGAGATGACACTTCGCTGCAGCCCTTTGCGGCCCACCGTGAGTTGGTCGCTACCGCAGTGACAATAGGATGGTGCTCAATGACGCTCACTCCGTGGGACATGTTTGTGATCCAGACGGCCATCGACCAATATGAGAAGGCGTTTCCAGACAAGCCGTCTCCATCACTTGCGGAAGCTCTGGAATGGAACGCAAATCAGAGCACACGTGATTCGCGTTCAAGCATACGAGGCCTGGGCAGCTACCGTCCTCAGAGTCTATGGTCAAGGGCATCTGGGTTTGTTCTGACGTGGTGGCACACCAGCGCCCCACGAAGAGCCAGGGATTTATAACGGCGAAGTGATGCAGGCGGCTTACCTCGAACGATGCTTACGATCACCGTTCTTCAGAAAGCCGCCCGTCGTCACAACTGCCCCGTGGGCCCAATTGCCGCCAGGCTTACGGAGCCTATCCTGCGCGGGTTAATCTGAGCCGATCTTGTATGAGGGGTCGGTGGCGTGCTGCTCTGCGGCAAAGTCTGCGCAGGTTTGGTTGTAAATACCACCGCTATAATCCCGCAGACTGACGAAGCTCGCAGGATTTTGCTTGCAGTAAGCTTTCGCGTTCGCAATAGACTCCTGAACATCGACTTTCGGCTTAGATGGTGCGTCAATGGAAGTCACCTCTCTCTTTGCGCAGTTGCGCGCTTCGAGGTCCCAGAGAGGCGCATGGACATGGTCCGGGCAACGCGACACGAGCTTCAACACCGTGTAGCCCCTACCTTGCAGACGCGCAGGCCTGGTCCGTCAGCAAGAAATATACGCTCGCGCCGACAGCGCGTCATCCACAAGGTCTCGATCACAACGAATGGAGTTGTCTTGCCCTTTCCATCACTGCGACGAGTTCTCACTCAATCGGTCACGGGGGGGGGGCGCAGCACACAAAAAAAGGAGGCCGCCGCGGTGGTTTCCGCAAGAGCGCCTCCTTTTCTGCCTGGTTGTTGTCTCTAGTGCGGCTTTCGGTACTCGATTCCTTCATCGTTCAAGTAGTACTCGGACGAACAGTAATCGGAACCGCATATCATCGACTCCATACCGACATATTGCATCTTCGTGATCAAACCTAACGCACCACAATGAGGACAAGCCAGCACGGCAACGTAAGGGTTGCTCGCCTCGCCCATCGCTCCCGTGTTCTCCAGCACAAACAAGGTTCCAGGTTCCATCTGCTCTGGAATCCACTCTCCAAGCAATTCAAGATCCGTCAACATGCTTATTCCTCCTGTGCGATCCTGCTACCTGTGATCACCGTACATATATAGCGTGCAGGGTTTGGCCCTGCATTCCTTGCTTGCAACTGCAGAAATGGTCTCGCTATCCTCTGCCTCCCTCCTGGGGTGCTGCTTCACGATCGTTATTCCAACAGACGCTGCCGCTGGCTTTCTTGGTGACAAATGCTTCTTTTGCCACCGCTCGACGGAAAGATAAAACCACCGCCCCGCGGTTTCGCTCGGCCGGACGGGCAAAATAGCTGCGCACAAAATTCCAGATCCAGGCCAGAGCTTCACGCCACATGCCGCGGGAAAGCGTCGGCATCACCGCCATGCGGAGGGATCTGAATTGCGCCTGGGTGGTCTGCGATTCCTGATTGGTCCGTACGACTCTGGGGCGCTGCGGCCCCCACCAACGCGACCCACTGGAGTGTGGCCGGTTTTTATTGTCAGTCGGGCCCACAATCACAAGCCTGCGAAATCTGTTCTGCGGATGCTTACTCATTGGCCGAGTCACCTACCGAGGTGAAGTTTCGTTTGCAAGCCGAACATTGAACTCATTCTTTCCGCGAGCCTTGTTTTCGTCAATGCACGATTCGTTCGCACGAATCAATTCCCTTTGCTTATGCACCAAGATGCACACACCCCATTACTGTTGTGCGGGCATCATCCTCTGCTGAAGGTCCGACTGCTTCTGCTGAGCGATGGCGCCCGACGGCTTCTGTTGGGCAACGGCGCTCGACGGCGCAGGCGGACTGGCTTCATGCAACGCGCGATAGATCGACTCATTGCGGAGAATCGCCTGCACGTAGTCGCGAGTCTCGGTAAAAGGAATCGATTCCACAAATTCGTCCATGCCGTGATATTTGCCGATCGACTGCCAATCCGTTACCCTGCTGTCGCCTGCATTGTATGCAGCAAAGGCGTACGGAGCCTGGCCGTCGAACTTATCCAATGTCTGCTTGAGGTAGCGTGAGCCAAGGCGGATATTGGTCTCCGGATTGAGCAACTCGACCTCGTTGAAATGACGAATGCCCTCTTCCCTGGCCATGGAACGGCCAACAGAGGGCAACAATTGCATGAGCCCGAAAGCGTTGGCGGAGCTGATGGCCGTGGGGTTGAACTCCGATTCCTGACGAATGAGCGAGGCCACCATGTACGGATCCAAACCGTTCTTCGAGGCTTGCTGCTCAATGGAACTCCAATATTGCTGGGGAAAAAGAATTTTCCAGTAGCCCATGGGAATGGTGTCGATGGGCGCTGAGGTATAGAAGGGTAAGGCCCGCTTCAAAACGCGCATGGCGCGGAAGGTTTCGCCGTCGGAGGAATAAATCTCCGCCTCGGCAAAGGCTCCCCATTGTTCGCTGCCATCGGCCGCCTGGATCTCGGCGGGGATGTATTCGTTTAATCCGGCGTTGGCCAACAGGCGCGCTTTGATCACGTGCTCATCGTCCTCGGGTACGTCGTCGGTGAGCGCGGGGATCTCTTCGCGTTGGATGTTGCTCAGCATGGCAACGTCGGCCGGGGTAACGGAGCCCAGCTCCGCCAACCGGTCGCGAGAGAGCTGGGCATAGTAGTAATGCTCAAAGACGCGGGAAACGGTTTGATAGAAGGCCGCGGCCATGGCGGGCTGATGCTCTTGATCGGCATACAAACGGCCACGCCAGTAGAGGGCTGCGGGAATCTCTTTACCCCCGGCGTAGAGAGCAATCTGCTTGTCGAACAGCACCGCCGCAGCAGAGTAATTTCCCAAACGGTAGTTCAGCCACGCCGCCTTCCAATGGCTGCTGGGCGCATAGCGGTGAGTGGGAAAGCGCGTGGCCAGGTCACCGTAGTAGGTAATGGCCTGGGGATAGTCCTTACGCAGCAGGTACATATTGGCCGAGGTGTAGAGCCCTTCGGCCAACCACGGGCTCTCGGGAAAGCGCTGCTCCATCTGCGTAATCAGAGATTGGACCGTGCCGCTATCGTCCTTATTGCGAGCCAACTCGACGGCCAGATACATGCGCCGGGCGCCGCTCTCATCCTGACTGTCAGGCAGTGATTCCACTTCTTCTTTGCTGAGCCGTTTGGTTCTCAGGTCGCAGGAAGCCGCGGCCACCAGGAGTGCGCTCTTCGCCTGGGGATCCGATTTTGGGTCGTTGGCCAGGGCGCGGTACTCCTCGCCCGCATCGGCGAATCGACCGCCGGCATACAGCGCGTCCGCGTGGGCTCTCCGCTCGGTCATGGTGAGTGGCGGGTTGGCCCCCACTACGGCGAGTTGGGCCTTGGCTTGCTGCCCTTCATTGCTCAAAGGAAAGCCGAGAAAGATATGGCGATAGAGCTTTGCCGCTTCGTCCAGGCCCCCCGTCATCTGATTGGCCCGAGCCAGGGCCAGCTGAAAGTCTGCGTGGCCAGAGATAGGGTCTTCGGCGTGTGCGCGGAGCACCTTCAGCGCCGTCTGGGGATCGTTTTGATCGAGCGAGAGGTTGGCGATCATCACGGGCAGACGGCCGACGAAAATGCTCTCAGGATATTTTGCGGCGAAACCGGTGAGCAGGTTCTCCGCGTCTGAGAGCTTGCCCGATTCCATCAGCGCCTGGGCAGCGAGAAAATCGGCATAGTCGTCCATGGTCTTGCCCAAGGCATTCGCTTTCTCGAAGCTGGCGGCTGCATCAGGGTAGCGGTGGTCCAACAGGTAGGCGTGTCCCAGGGCCAGGTACGCGGCGGAGGCGGCTTCCCCCGTGTGGGCGCGGGCATAGGCGGTGACCCCAGCGTAGGCAGCGGGCGACCGCATGGTTGCGAGTTCCTGGGCCATTGGCCGCAGCTGCGAAGAGGCGACAAAGGCTCGCTGGAGTTTGCGGCTGCGGGCGATACTCCGGGCACTGCGCGGTTTCCGCCGGGTTTTGGCATGGCGAACGTGTGAGGTGGCCCGGCCGGCCTTGGCATGGGTGCTGGCCGCATGCGCGGGG
>Ga0182024_10010777_pt1 | contig 18565 bp, 17 predicted proteins | sample P32metaG_FD_120480 | JGI IMG/M metagenome (GOLD analysis project Ga0182024, IMG submission 120480) | Permafrost microbial communities from Stordalen Mire, Sweden - P3-2 metaG (Illumina Assembly) | ecosystem: Environmental > Terrestrial > Soil > Wetlands > Permafrost | place: Sweden: Stordalen... | reverse complement strand
GCGCCAGCATAACGTATTCCGGAAATCGAGCGGCTGACAATCGACGCGACCAGCAGTTTGCGAACGATTCGAAACTACTCGAATCGCAATGCCTGAATCGGATCGAGTTGCGAGGCTTTCATCGCAGGGTAGTAACCAAAGAAAACACCGATCGCGACAGAAAACGCCACCGCCGTGACAATTGCGAGGGGTGTAATGATTGCAGGCCACTGCAGCAGCTTCGACACGCCAACCGAGGCCACCATCCCCACAACCACTCCAATCGCTCCACCCATCAAGCTCAGCGCCACCGCTTCAATCAGAAATTGCATCCGCACGTCTTCCTCGGTTGCGCCCACCGCCATGCGCACGCCGATCTCGCGGGTTCGTTCCGTCACCGACACAAGCATAATGTTCATGATTCCGATGCCGCCGATGAGCAGCGAAACCGAGGCAATGCTGGCGAGCATCAACGTGAAAGTGTGGCTCGCATCTTCTTGCGCCTTCAGGGTGTCCTCCGGGTGCCGGATATTGAAGTCATCCCCCTCGTCGGCTCGCAAGTGGTGCCGCTGGCGCAATAGCTGAGTGATCTGCTCGGCGGCGGGCGCGATTGCCTCCGCCGAAACTGCCGAGGCGTAAATGTCGTCCAGCCAATAAATCCCCTTGAGTTTCTTCATGGCGGTCGTGTACGGAATGATGACAAAGTCGTCCTGATCGAAGCCGTTTGACGAAAGCCCCTTGGGCTCCATCACGCCAATCACTCGAAAGGGTTGATTCTGGAGCCGCAGTATTTTACCGAGGGGGTCTTCGGCGCCGAACAGCATATCGACCACCGTCTTTCCCATCACGCAGACATTCGTCATATGGTCGACATCCGGTTGCGTGAAAAGTGCTCCCAGGTAGACGGGCCACCTGCGAATGTTGAAGTACTCAGGGGAAACTCCCCGATAATGTGTCGACCAGTTCTGGTTTCCGTAAACGATCTGCATCGGCCCGTCCACATTCGGCGCCACGCTTGCAATCAGCGGCAGGGACTCCTGAATGGCAATTGCGTCGTCCACCTTCAGAGACATCGTTTCCATGTCGCCCGTTTGAACGCCATTCACGCTCCGCGTACCCGCTTCGATCCAAACCATATTCGTGCCCAAGCCTTCGAGCTGATCGTGAATCATGCTCGAACCGCCCTGACCGATCGCGACCGTGCAAATCACCGCCCCAATGCCGATCGTGATTCCCAGCATCGTGAGCATTGTCCTCATCTTATTGCGGTCGAGCGCGCGAAATGCCATCTGGAACGTAGCATTCCAATGCAAGCGCTCGGCGAACGCGCCCGCGCGACTACGCTGTGAGTGATCGTTCGGCAGGCTCATCGGCGTGGATGATACGAGTTTCCGGCCAGGTGTTCAATCGAACGTACCTCACCGCCCCTTTGCGAACCGCACGTGGTCAAGGATGGAATAACCGGAGGGCATGAAAACCAAATGAAAAGGCCCGGAAATACTGAAGAAATCATCCGTGCGGAACCGTATTTTCAGGAAGCGAGCGGAAGCCGCACTTCAAAGCAGGAGCCTCGCGATGGCTCGCTTTGAACGCGGATCTCTCCGCCATGTACCTGTGCAACCCAGCTTCCAATGGCAAGGCCGAGTCCGCTGCCTCCGGAATCCCGTGTACGCGCTCGATCTGCTCGGTAGAACCTTTCGAAAATATGCGGAAGGTCTTCGGAAGAAACCCCAATTCCAGTGTCGCAGATGGCCGCCACGGCAAATCCATCCTCCGAATTGAGGTTCACTTCGATTCGTCCTCCGTCAGGCGTGTACTTCACCGCATTATCCAACAGAACAAGAAAGAGCCTCTCCAGCGCCACCGAATCACCCTGCACCCAGAGGGGTCTTTCGGGGACGCGCTCGGAAAACGCCAGTTGTTTTTCCCCTGCGAGCATGCTCGCTTGTTGGCAAGCGCTCCGCAGCGGCTCCGCCAGATTCGTTCGGATCATCGGCAGCACGGCCGAGCCGGCGTCGGAGCGGGCCAGAATCAAGAGTTGTTCGATCAGTTGGGACAGGCGTTCCGATTCGTGAAGTATCTGCCCGAGTGTCTCCCGGTATTCTTCTTCCGAACGCGGCTTCCGAAGCGCGATCTCGGCGCTTGCGCGCATCACCGAAACCGGTGTGCGAAGCTCGTGCGAAGCGTCCGCCGTGAATTTCGTAATTCTTTGAAACGCCGCTTCCAGCCGGCCTAGCATTCCATTTAACGTGTCGGCGAGCCGCTCAAGTTCATCTCCGGTTCTGTGAACCGTCAGACGTTTACCAAGGTCTTGCGCGCCGATGTTGCGGGCGGCCTGCGTGATTTCATCGACGGGAGTGAGCGCCCGGCGGCTGAGCCAGTACCCCCCCAATCCGGCGACCACCAAAAAAAATGGAACCGCGAAGTAAAGCGTAAGCTCAAACCGGTCAACAGCCCGTTCAAAGTCATCCATAGCCGTAGCCACCACAACATCGTAGGAGCTACCCCCAACGTTGATGGTCTGCCGTGAAGTGCGAAAGCTCTCGCCGTCGAATCGTGTCACGTACCGGCTGCCCGGCCCAGAGTCTTTCTCGGCCACTTTCGAGAAGTCCGTATCTGGCGAAACGAAGATGACCTTCCCGGTGGAATCGGCCACTCGCAGCCGCCCGCGTTTCCCCTGTCCATCGGCGTATTCGTGGAACTCATCAGCGAGGGCTTCTCTGCCATGGGGGCCTTCCTCCGCGATGATGTTCCGAACTCCCTCAATGCTGTGTCGCAGCCCCTCGTCTACCGTTAAATGGATGCTGCTCTTCATCGCGAGGTCCGCCGTCACGCCGAAGACACACAGAGACACCGCCATGATGAGCGAATACCATCCCGTAAGCCTTGCGCGGATGGGAATCGCCCTCATTCGGTCGTGTCCTCTTTCACGCTGTAGCCGTAACCCCGCACGGTGTGGATTAGCCTCTGTTTGTGTCCGTGATCGATCTTGGTCCGCAGCAGCCGGACGAACGCATCGAGCGTATTTTCCTCGACTTCCGCTTCAAGTCCCCAGACCGCTTCCACGATGGCCCGCCTTGAAGCCACCCCACCGGGGCGGCGCATCAGAAATTCCAAAAGCTTGTATTCGGTCGCGGTGAGCCGTATTTCGTGTTTGGCCCGAAACACCTGGCGGGTGTTTGGGTCGAGCGTGAGGTCGCCGATTGCCAGAACCGGTGCTGTAACCGTCGAGCTCGGGCGGCGACCGAGTGCCCTGAGGCGCGCTAGAAATTCCGAGAAAGAAAACGGCTTCGTCAGGTAGTCATCAGCTCCGACGTCCAGTCCCTTTACGATATCGGGGACCGCATCCCGCGCCGTCAGCATTAAGATAGGGGTGCCGTTTTTTTCTTTTCGAAGCCGACGCGCCACTTCCAGCCCGTCCATCTTGGGCAGCATCCAGTCCAGAACGATTACGTCGAATTTGTAAGCCTCTGCAAGTTCAAGACCCGTCCGGCCGTCCGCAGCCACGCTCACCACATGGCTTTCCTCGGTCAGCCCCTTTTGCAGCAGACCCGCCATCGCCCGGTCATCCTCTATGACAAGCACACGCATTCGGGTACACCCGCAGTCAAGTCTTCAAGTCTGCTCTGCATACCTGAAATATAGCTGAAATAGAGCGATTTCGCCTGCGGGCGCCCGTGCTATGCGAAATGCCCAAGCTGAAGGCGCGTTTGAAGAGCACGCAGAATCGTATCTCGTCCGATAATCCCTACAATGCGCCCATCGGAAACCACTGGTATCTGGCCGACTTCTTCGCTTTGCATCCGCTCGAGAATACCCAGCGCCGGGTCGTTCGGCGTTACGGTGGGAACTCGGTCAAGCGGCTGCATCACCGCCTGGATCGAAGTATTACCCCATTCCTCGCGAGGAGCTGACCGTGCTGCTTGGAGCGAAACGATACCAACGGGAGTCCCTGCCCCCGTTACGACGTGGTATTGATGCCCAGTACGCAGGATCTCGTGCACGTATTCCTCAATTGATATGTCCCGCGTAACTGTGGGGATATCACGGCTCATGATGTCGCCCGCAAGAACGCCGTTCAGCGTGCTTCGAACCGCCACCTGCGCAAAGGTCTCTTGGGCCGCACTCAGCAGGAACCATCCGATAAACGCCGTCCAGAGGCCGCCAACCCAGTTGCCGTTCAGGGCTTGCCAGATGCCGACAAAAATCATCAGGTAAGCCAGCACTCTTCCTGCGTTGGACGCGACCCGTGTCGATCGCGTGAAGTCCCCGGTGATGGCCCAAACAATTCCGCGAAGAATGCGCCCCCCATCGAGCGGGAAGCCTGGAGCGAGGTTGAAAAGCGCGAGAATCAGGTTGATCTCCGCGAGCCATTTGGCGGCGGCAACGATCATCTCGTTCCCATGGAGGTAATGTGCGACGAACCAGAAGCATCCCGCTAGGAACAAACTGGAGATCGGCCCTGCAATAGCGATATTGAATTCCTGGCTCGCTTTGTCCGGTTCACGCTGAATTCGCGCAAGTCCGCCAAACACAAAAAGCGTAATTGATTGAACCTGCAATTGATAGCGCTTCGCAACCACGCTGTGGCTCAGCTCGTGAAAAACGACGGAGCCAAAAAAGAGCAAGCTCGTGATGATTCCGAGCGCCCAGTGCTGTGCCGGCGTCCAGCCAGGGTGCATGGAGGTGAATTGGGTGCGGAGGGAAACCGTAATCAGCAGGAAGATGATGAACCAGCTGGGGTGCAGGTAGATGGGAATGCCCAAAACGCGTCCGAGCGGAACGCCGGGGCCATGCGCTGGTTGTGCCATGCCAATCTTCCCCGAAGCGAAACCCACCGCTTCGATGGTCGGGGCCATTTCCCTGTGAACGACAGACAGCCCTTGTTACATACTAGAAGCGCCTTTGTCGTCACGCAATAGAATCTTCCGGCTTCAGAGTTTGGGTTATGAGGTGACGCCTGGTCCTCCCCGCGCGAAACCCGAAGCGTCGCGTCACGGCACAGTACCGCGTCTGCGTTTCCACGCTGTGGCGGCCGTCACACGCCCTGCTTCCTAGGCAGGGTCGAGCGACACCTGCTACCTCTAGCTCGCAACCCATTGAAAACACTCCTGGCGCGAACGTTTTGACGGAGAACAAAGGTGCCCGCCCCTTTTTGGCTATCCCCCTGCCTCTCGAGGTGCTTCGAGGAGGAAGGCCATGGACAACTTCATCGGATTCGCCGAGATAGCAAGCGCAATCATCGCCGCCATGGGGCTCGCGATGTGTCTCGAGTGGCTCACGCTGAGCGGGCTCATGCGCCTCATGCCTTCGCGGCGCGTGCAAAAAGCTGCCGGGACGGAGATCGCCGTTGCAGCCGGAGCGGAGAAGAACGGGAATCTCAAGCGACAGTCAAGGGCGCCGAAAAGTTTCACGACGCTCCCATTGTTTCCACATTGAAGCGCAAGGGGTGATCCCGCGTTGGGATCCAAGGACAACACCATGCTATTTCTGAAATTCTTGCTGTTGGCAGCGGGTTTTGGTTTGCTGGCGGGCGCCGTAGCGTTCGTGCTCTACGACATTTGCCTCGCCTTTCAATTGGACCGCCTTCTACGCAGGCGAGACGAACCTGCCCCGTCTCTATCTTTCGAAACGCAGCAGACGACGCCATCTTCGGCCAAACCGAAGCGACCTCGCGGTGAAATCCGCGGGGGAATTGCGGCGAAGCTTGCGACGGTAGCTGCTTTTTCAATGCTCGTTGGAGCGAGCATCGTCGTCGTGCCTGATGGCCGCGCCGCAATTCGCATCAGCCAGCTTTCAGGCGTGCGTCCTGGAACTCTATATGCGGGCACGCACTTGATCCTGCCTCTTGTTGACCGCGTCGAAACCTTCGACATTCGCGACCGTGTTTTTGCCACCTCCGCGACCGAAGCGCCACACGAGAAACTCGAAACGCTCACAGTAGAAGCTCGCGAGGGGCTATCGGTTGGGCTGGCGATCACGGTGCGCTACCGGATCGATCCTCGCCACCTCGATTACATTCAGGCCAACCTACAACAGCCAGTAGACGAACAAATCGTCGCGCCGGTCGTCACAAGCGTTTTCCGCGAGCTTGCACCGAACTACGTGGTCCGCGATCTTTTCGCAACCAAGCGCGAGGAATTTCGCGGTCGCGCTTCGCAGATCATTACCGCGCGACTCGCGGGCGACGCGATCGTCGTGAAAGAAGTGCTTCTGCGCAAGGTTCTGCTCCCCGAGGATTACGCGAAGGGGCTCCAGGACCTGCTGCTCAAAGAGGAAGAGGACGATCAGACCGTCGTCGAAGCAGACATCGAGAAGAAACGCGTGAAAATCGCCGAATTGCAAGCGGAAGGTTTGAAGGTTCGGCAGATAAAGCGCGCAGAAGGCGATGCACAAACCCGCGTAATCATGGCGAAGGCGGAATCGGACTCGATGCAGTACACCCTGCCGCTTAAGCAGAAGCAGATCGAGCAATCCCGCCTGGAAGCCGAAGCGCGCAAGGCCGCCACAATTCAAAATGCGGAAGCCGAAGCGCAGGCCAAAGTGATCGACAGCAAGGCCGAGCAAGAGCGGGAGACTCTTCTCGCCGATGCGGAGGCAAATCGCATCCGCGTAACCTCGAAAGCTCAGGCGGAGCAACTGCAATTGCAAGCCGATGCACTTAGGTCGAACCCGCTTTTGGTGCAGTACACCGTGGCCCAAAAACTTTCGGACAAGATTCAAATCATGCTTGTCCCGAACGATGGGAAATTTTTCTTCACCAACGACGTTTTGCGCTCCGCAATGGGCGAGGACGACCCGAGTGCGAAGCAGTCGGCGAAACGCTAGAGTTCCGGCCGAGGTTCCCCGGGCTCAGCTACGGCTTAGGTCCGGGTGAAACGGCCAAGGATAACGCCGGCAAACACTTGCGGGTGACTTCGATTCACTGTCTAAGGTGGAGCGGAGTCACCCCGGCTGGCGGGAGCGAACCACGGCGCTTGTTCAACCAAACTGTTCAAATAAACCGACAGTACACAGGCAGGCCTGAAGACGAACAGGTGTTGTTCTGGTACCTCTACCTGGCGCCGAGTGGGGCTGTGCTATGATAATTCGACAGGAAAATAGTGCGGCATTAAGTCATTCCGATGCGGCTATCGCGCCGAATCATCCCTCGATTTCTACTATTCTTTTTCAGCTCCGCCGCTGCCTTGTTAGCGCAGTCCCCCGTGTCCCTGCCGGCGGCATCTTCGGGAGCCTGGAGTGCTGAGGTGCGCGTGTTCGCAGAGAAGATTTTCGTGGTGTTGGGAGTGGCGCGCTCGGTTTCCCTGAGGTTCGGAAATAGGTCCGCTCTGGACGCGACCGATAGCGGCGCGGCGCAACAGGAATTGCAAACGGAACTTGCTCGGCGCGGCTTGCAGATTGTGGGGTCTTCTTCAGCAGAGGCGACGCTTGAGGTGACACTGTCAGAAGGGGTCGAGGGTTATCTCTGGGTCGCCGAGATCCATGGTCGTGCCGGAGATCAAATCGTGATCGCGACGGCGCACGGTCCTCAGGGCATCCCGGTGAGCTCAAAATCCGTGCCTGCCTTTCACGACACGCTGCTTCTCGAGCAACCGGAGCCGATTTTGGATTTTGCGCAGTCGGCGGGATCGGATGGGGCACAGTTTCTCGTGCTGCTCGAACAGGACCGCCTCACACTGCTTCAGCGAGACGGGATTACCTGGACTCGGCGCGACTCAGCGGTCATACGCCATTTGTATCCTTGGCCGCGCGATCTTCGTGGCCGTGTGACCGTGCCCGGCACGAATAGCTTTCGGATTTTCCTGCCCGGCGTATCGTGCACGGGCAGTTGGTCTACAACCTTAACGATGGAATGCCGGGAAGATGCCGAAGTGGCATGGCCTCTCGGCCAAGAAGGTGAATTTCCGTTTGCGTCCAATCGCAACTACTTTGGCGGCCCTGGTTCGGTAAGAAGCCGATTGAGTTTCGAGTGGCCAATATCGTATTCAATTGCATCGATTCCGGTGGATGGCGCCGTGCGCTGGATCATAACGAAGCCGGACGGAAATGCTCAGCTTTTTGAAGGCGGCAAAGGGGCAGTGGCCACCTTCTCTGGCTGGGGAGACGACATCGTTTCAATCGCAACCGGATGCGGTGCGGAGCGCCACGTTCTGGCGCCGGGAACCGGAGACTGGACTCAGCTCGATCACATTCAGGCATACGAAATTGCGGACCAGCAGGGACCTGCCGTTGGGCAGCCGCTTGATTTTCGAGGACCGATTCTGGCGCTATGGCCGTCGGATGATGGGAAGTCGGCGCGCGCGGTATCGCGGAATTTGCAGACGGGGATGTATGAAGCTTCGATTGTTTCTGTTTCTTGCGGGGATTAGCTGCGTAGTGGCGCTGCCGGCCAGTACGGCGCGGCGCCCGCGCTACGGCGGCACGCTGCGCGTCGAAATTGCGGCGGCGTTGAACTCTCTTGATCCCGCCGTCGCTGCTCCCAACCCTGAAATTTCCTCCGCGAAAGATCAGTTCGTTGAGCTTATCGGTTCAGCTCGCGCCGACCGTTCATCTCCGACCAGCGCTAGCGCGAGTCCTTTTCGTATTACAGCATGGGAACCGGCAAAGCACGCGACGCTTGTTGCTAATGATGAATCTGCGGGTGGACATCCCTTTGTCGACTCCATCGAGATTCAGATGGGTCGGAGCGCGAAGGACCGGCTACTCGATCTCGAACTCAGCAAGACGGATCTCGCGGAGATTCCCGCCGAAGAAGCGCGCCGGGCCGCCGAACGCGGCGTCCGACTGAGCACTTCCCAGCCCGACGAATTGATTGCCCTTGTTTTCGTTTCCGCGCGGCCACTTGCCGAAGACTCTCGGGCGCGAGAGGCGCTAGCGCAGGCGATCGACCGCGCGTCCATCGCGAATTTCATCCTTCAGAAGGAAGGCGAGCCGGCCGGCGGTTTGTTGCCTCAATGGTCGAGCGGCACCGCGTTTTTGTTTTCGACCGTCGCCGATCCTGGCAGAGCCAAGGAACAGTGGTCGCGAATCGCTGGCTCGCCCAAGATTTTGTTGGGATATGATGCGGGCGATGCGCTGGAACAGGCGGTTGCCGAGCGAATAGCGGTGAATGCGCGCGAGGCTGGAATTTCCATGAGCACGATAGCAACTCCGGGTTCTTCGCCAGTTCCCGCGAAGGCTGATGCCAAGCTGGTGCGCCTGCGCATGTCATCATCGCACCCACGCATTGCACTGACGAGCTTTCTTGCGGCGCTCGACCCCGTAGCGGGAATTGACGCCAGTCCGCTGCCCGATTCCGCATCGCCCGGGCAAATGTTTGAACGCGAGCAGGCTATCGTGAGCAGCCGCTGGGTCGTGCCCCTCGTGTGGCTGCCGCAGGTGTACGGCTTAGGAAGGCGTGTGCGGGATTGGAAGGCACCCGGGCCTGGGGAGAGTTGGCCCCTTGCTGATGTTTGGCTCGATGACATGGGGACCACGGCAGGCGGAGCGAAGTAGCTCGTTGCGCCACGTGGCAGGGGACTCGTTCCATACATAGGAAACATTTGTGACGTTTCGCATCAAACTTTTTATCGTCTTTACGTTCGCGCTGCTCTTGTCTGTTGGGCTCGTCGCGGTGGGCGTGACCGCTGTGACTCGCCGCGCGTTCGACCAACTCAATCATCAATACAGCGACGCAGCCGTGGCGCAATTTTCGCGCGAATTTGCCAGGCGCGAACTTGACGTGACCCATCTTGTGCAAGGAATCGCAGACGCGGAAAGCACCGTCCGCATGGCAATCGATCTTAGCCGGCCCCAGTCCGATGTTTCCATCTATGTGAACGACGCGCATGGCGTCGCCCAGTCTCACCAGCTCGATTTCCTTGATTTCGTAAGCAGCGATGGATCGATTGTTTCGTCAGCGGAATGGGCCGCGCGCTTCGGTTACAAAATGGTCTGGGTCACTCAGCCGGTCGACTGGCCCTCGCGGGGTTCGTTTCTGATGAAGGTGGATACTCCAAACGGCCCGGAACTCGGAGTCATTGCCGTGTCGACGGTTCGCGTTGGCGACAAGAACTTATACGTCGTGGGCGGACAGCGCCTCGGGAAAGAGTTCCTCGCCTCGCTCGTGCTTCCGACCGGCATGCGGGCACTTCTGTATCAAAATCTAACCCCCGATTTTCAGTCCCACATTCTGCTGGATCAGTCCGGACCTGTGGCCCAGGCGGACCGATTCGCGCCCTTTATCGAAAGGGCGAAGCAACAGTCAAGCCAGCAACGGTTTGAAATTTTCTGGACGGGAAATCCCGCGAGCGCGGAGGAATTTCATGCGCTTTCCTTGATGGGCCGGCAAGGAGATCTGCTCGGTGTGATCCTGGTGGGAAGTTCACAATACGAGGTTGTCACACTCACGCGGCGCATCCGGTTGCTGGCGCTGGGTGTCGTGGGGGTTGGCGTCTGCTTAGGGATTTTACTGAGCTGGTGGGGAGCGGCCGGAGTCACGCGGCCGGTACTGCAGCTGGCCGAAGGCGCGCGCAGGGTTTCGGCGGGCGACTGGGAAACGCGGGTAGATGTGAAAGGCCGAAACGAAATCGGCGAGTTAGCGCGGACATTCAATCATATGACCGAGCAATTGAATGAACAGCGCGAACGGCTCGTGCAGGCCGAGCGCGTGGCGGCTTGGCGTGAAATCGCGCGCCGGCTGGCTCACGAGCTCAAGAATCCGCTTTTCCCGCTTCAGACCACGGTCGAAAACCTGCAGCGTGCGAAGGAACGGAATCCCGAACAGTTCGAAGAGGTTTTTCGCGAGTCGACCGGCATCTTGCTTTCGGAAATCGATACCCTGGAAAAAATCGTCGGCCGGTTCAGCGACTTCGCGAAAATGCCTCAGCCGGAACTTGGTCCGGTGAAACTGAACGACGTCGTTCGCAGTGTCCTCAAGCTTTTTGAGGCGCAGTTTAGTGCGGTGGGGCGCCCGCCGATCACGCCGGAGATGCATCTCGACGACGAATTGCCCACCATTCAGGCAGATTTGACGCTCTTGCATCGTGCGATTGAAAACCTCGTTCTGAACGCGATGGACGCGATGCCCGCCGGCGGCGTCGTAATGCTGCGCACGACGCACGATGCATGCGAGGTCCATCTGGAGATTTCCGATACCGGGCAGGGGCTCACGCCGGAAGAATGCGAACGGCTCTTCACTCCGTATTACACGACCAAGCAGCACGGGACGGGCCTGGGACTCGCGATCGTGCAATCGGTAGTGAGCGACCACGGGGGACGAATTTCGGTCGAGAGTGAAAGCGGCGTGGGAACTTCCTTCCACATCGCGCTTCCGATCGCGCGGCCGCAGCCACCGCCTACCGAGGTTCCGGCGATGGCAGAAGCCGAGAGGATTTAGCGACCCGTGCCGCCGAAAGCTCACATCCTGATCATCGATGACGACGCTAACACGCTGGCTTCGCTCGCACGAGCGTTTCGGCTGGCGGGTCACGAGGCCAGCGTATGCGACAACGCAGCGCGCGCTCTTGAAATGGCAAAGGCGCAGCGCTTCGACCTGATTCTTTCCGATGTCGTGATGCCGGGAAGGGATGGCATCGCTCTGCTCGAGGACCTAAAGAATGTGGGCGTCTCGGTGCTGACGGTGATGATGTCGGGCCAGGCGACAATCGAAATGGCGGTTCGGGCCACCAGGCTCGGAGCGATCGATTTTCTCGAGAAGCCGATTTCGACCGAAAAGCTGCTGCTCACCGTCGACAACGCGATGCGTATCGCGCATCTCGAAGAGGAAAACCGCGAACTGAAGCGGAGGTTGGGGCGACACCAGATCGTTTGGGCCAGCGCCATGATGCGCGAAGTGCTGGCACAGGTGGAACACGTTGCCGCGAGCGAAACGCGGGTCTGCATCCGAGGCGAGACGGGCACGGGGAAGGAATTGATCGCTCGCACGCTTCACGAGAAAAGCCAGCGGCGAAGCGGCCCGTTCATTTCTTTGAACTGCGCCGCCATCCCGGCCGAGCTTATGGAGTCGGAGCTTTTTGGCCACGAGAAGGGTTCTTTCACCGGGGCTGCTGCCCGCCACACTGGCAAATTTGAGCAGGCTCATCGCGGCACGCTTTTTCTCGACGAAATTGGGGACATGCCCTTCACGATGCAGGCCAAGCTTCTTCGCGTGCTGGAAGAGGGCGAAATCGAGCGTGTTGGAGGAGACCGTCCGTTCGCGGTCAACGTACGCGTGGTGGTGGCCACGCATCGGGATCTCGAGGAACAGGTCCGCCAGGGCGCGTTTCGCGAGGACCTATATCATCGCGTGTTCGTGTTTCCGATCGTGCTTCCGCCGCTGCGCGAACGCTGTGAAGACATCCCAGCGCTTGTCGAACATTTCGTGAGGCAGTTCGCGGAACAGAATAATTGGAAGCCGAAAAAGTTCTCTGCGGACTCTACGGAGAAGTTGAAACAGTACCCGTGGCCGGGAAATGTGCGCGAGCTGCGTAATGTGATTGAGCGCATCCTGCTGCTCGCTACCGGCGATACGGTCGATGCTGAAACCGTCGAACGTGCATTACCTCGCGATTCTCAATGGAGATCTGCAAAGTCAGATGGAACAGGAGTTGCCTCCCACGGCACGCACGCAAATGGATCGCTTGCCGGCCGGGTGGAAGTATTCGAGCGCGAGACCTTGCTACTGGAACTCAAGCTTCACCACCACCACATGACAAACACCGCGAAGGCCCTAGGTCTCGAGCGCAGCCATCTCTACAAGAAGTGCCAGCAGCTCGGAATCGATCTGCGCGCCATCCGTTCGGAAAGCTAGCCGGTAGTTACTGCGAAATTAAATTGAGGGATGAGACCGCGGCGCAAACAACCGTCGTAGCACCAAGTGCGTGGGTAGGTAGACGGCAGCCAACATAAATAGAACGTTTATTGCGACGTGAATCGGTGGGGGACCCCAGGTGCGATGGAAGAACGGATCGGTGAAAGCGAAGTTCATATTCTTGGCAGAATTCGTGAATTGCGCCGCCGCGAACGCAAAAAAAGCAATCAGGCATTGGAGCGCGAGGCCTCGCGAATCGTAGCCCACGCGGCGCAGCGCCCACAGAAGCAACGCCGGCATCGCCAAATGAAACAGCGATAGCAGCCGCACCCACAAAGGGTAGTGCTCATCGAAAAGATATTCCGTCCCGCCCGTCAGGTGATGCCCCAGAAGAAGTCTCCAAGCCGCATCCACCGCCCACGCCAGATCGACGAGCAGCGAGGAAACTGCCTGACTGGAAATTAGAAGGCGACTGTTGCTCCAAATACCGGCACAGGTGACGATCACCGCGATGTCGCACAATTGAACGAAATTCGATGCGCCCCAGGTATGCCAGTAAGTTGGAATCCAGACGAGCAGCCAGAGGATAGCCATCCATCGCTGCCAATCCGCGAAATTAGTTTGGGTTTGAGGAGTTGGCATGAGGCCGCCGAAGGATTCACCGCGGTCATGCTATCAGGTCAGGCAAGCTAATCGCCCTGGCAAATCTCGCGCAGGACCGAGATTTCGTGAGTCAGGCGAGTACAGATTCGTTCTAGGTTGTGCGCAGCGCTTCGTTTGATAAACGGCTCGGTCGGCGGCCTCGAGCAGATCGGTGGAGCTTTCGCCAGACGCGTGCTCTTTCCAACCGGCGGTAAATTCTACCGGAATTTTCCCCTGCAATTTCGACCTAGAAGCGAACCAGACGTTCGAGCACTCGCTGAAGTTGGTTGCGTCGCACTCGGGCAGGAGCAGCATAAACTCGTCGCCTCCGAGGCGCGCGGCTAGCCTTTGATTCTGAGCTGCTGCCATAGCGAGTACACGTTGAATAAGAAGACGAGGCCGATCAGGCTTCGAATGGCAAGGTTCAAATGCAGGGCGGAGGAAGGGCTGTTCGTCTCGAAGTAAGGATGGCATCGTGTAAGAGACGATCGTGCCAGTGAGCAAGAATACGACTACGGCTGTGTTCGACTAGGACCAGTTGCGGGTCTGAATGTTCCGGAGGTCAGACTGGATCGCCTCCGTGTAGGCCTTGATGGATTCCCGAGCATTTGAGTCCTGCGTTGAATTCTTTTTGATGTACAAGCTCATTCCGTTGCGTTGACTCGAATGTCGAGTCTCCCTGGCGATTTCTGCGCCGCCTGAAGGCGGCGTCACCGCAAACAAATGCAATAACCCGGGGGAAGACAGCCTAGCCGGTTTAGTTTCTGGATAACCCTGCAGCCAGAATCCGGAGGCCAGTCTAGCGCCGCACGTCCTCTGTGTATTCCAAGCGTTACCTATACTTGCGCGTACTTCTCGCAACAGTGGGCTATATAGCCTCGCACAACCTCCACTTTTACTGGTTCGTCGAGGCGGTGCGTGCGAAAATTTCTGCATGGTGCATTCCATGCCAGCTTTGCTGGGCGCCGCCGGGTTGTGTGCGGCTGGGGGAGTATTTTCATGGGCTGCGGTAGCGCCCTCGGCGCAACTTTTTGGCCCCACCCTAAGGCATACAGGCGACTCATCGGCGGTAGCGCTCACGTTTGATGATGGGCCGAACCCGGCAGCCACACCGGCACTCCTGAACTTGCTCGAACGACACGGCGCTTCGGCGACGTTTTTTCAGATTGGCGAGCACGTGCGCGCATTCCCGGCTCTCGCGAATGAAGTTTCGCGCAGGGGGCATTCCATTGGAAATCATACGGATACTCATCCTGGGCTGACTTTTCTCTCTTCCCATCGGATCGTCGAAGAGCTCGACTGGTGTGCGCTAGCCTTTGCATCGGCAACGGGCCATAGAACCCGCTGGATGCGCCCGCCCTACGGCTTTCGCGGGCCGCAACTAGCGAGTGCGGTCCGCAATCAAAGCGCCGATATGCGTGTGGTGATGTGGTCCGTTTCCGGGCGCGACTGGAAACTGCAGCCTCCCGCGCGAATCATTAAGCGCTTGCGCCGCGTAACAGGAGGCGATATCGTCCTGCTGCATGACGGTGATCATCGGATGATGACAGCTGATCGCGCCCATACCGTCGCCGCGCTGGAGTACTGGCTTCCTCGCTGGAAAGATGCGGGGATTCGATTGGTGGGTTTAGATGATTTGCCGAAGGATGATTTAACAAAAAAGAACCGTTAGGCAGGCCGAATGGACGAAAAAAGATTTTACGACGAGAAAGAAGAGACCAAGCAGATTCCGCTGACATGCCCGCACTGTCGCCAGGAAGGTACTTTCCCGGTTCGCTGGATGGTCCGGACGAAGAAAGCTCAGACCCCTAATGGGGCGAACGATCATGACCGCCAGCAGTTCGCAAAAGCCCGTTCGTATATGGTCCGGATCGACAACATGGTCGCGTGCCGCAATATTCGTTGCCGCAAACGGTTCGACCTGACAGGCCAGACGGTATTCCTGATCTAGCGGAAAGCATCCCGCTCGGAGCACGAGGCATCCTTAGAGTCGGGAGTGAGGGATTTATGACAATCAGCTGGTGGCAGTCCGGGATTCTGTGTCTCGTTTCCGCCTTCGCCATTCCTGCCTCTGGCCAGCAGGGCGGACCGCTGCCTCCCGGATCCGGCACGTCGCCAACGCCCCGAACCGCGCCGCCCGCTATGGCGCCGTCACCGATTTCGTCTAACGCTGAGACAAATACCGCTGCAACGAGCGGGGAAATTGAGGTTCCCAGAGGCACGCACATCCCGCTCGTGCTGCACAATGCGATTTCGACGCGCAGCGCCCGGGAGGGTGATCCCGTCTATTTCGAGACCCTGTTCCCGGTGATGGTGGATGGGCGCGTAGCCATTCCAGCGGGTTCTTACATCAGTGGTGAAGTCACCGAAACCAAGCGTCCGGGCCGGGTGAAGGGACGCGCCGAATTGATGGTAAAGCTCACCACCATGATTTTGCCAAACGCCTACATGGTCAAGCTCAATGCTTCTCCGGGCGGTTCCCCCGGCACCGGCGGCGGTGAAACCATGAACAAGGAAGGCAAAATCACCGGTGACAGCGACAAGGCATCCGATGCCGGCACGATCGCGAAAACCACTGCTGCTGGAGCGGGGATTGGCGCCATCGCGGCGCGAACGGGCGAAGGTGCGGGGATAGGCGCGGGCATCGGCGCTGCCGTTGGCCTCGCCGCGGTTTTGGTTTCGCGGGGACCCGAAGCGGAATTGCCTCGCGGTTCAACGGTCGATGCTGTGATTGACCGGTCGCTGTTTCTCGATGCGGATAAAGTTCAATTTACGAGTCCCGGACAAGCTTCCTCCCTGCCGGGGCCTCCTAACCGAGAACCCCAGCGGAGCAAGGTTCCCTTTTAGCGCGAAAGAGTGGGCATCGCGGGGGCTTCGGCTTGGTCACTTCTGGACCGTCGAGGCGTTTTTCGAAACACTTTCTTGCTGATTTCGGTTGAATCGCAGTGTCGAAAAGGATTTTACGTCGAAGTTTGCCCGCCCGGTCGTAATCCATTCCCGAACGAGCCTCGCTGTGATAGGTGCCAGCAGAATTCCATTCCGATAATGCCCCGTGGATACGAGCAGTCCTTCCATTTCCGTCGGACCAAGAATGGGTAGAGCGTCAGGCGTTCCCGGTCGCAACCCGGACCACGCTTCCACAATCTCGGCTTCGCCGAGTTCCGGGCACAGTTCCAGCGCGACAGCAAGAATTTGCCGGGTTCCCGCAGCCGTAACCTTTTTCTCGAATCCGGCATCCTCCGTTGTGCTTCCCGCCACAACGCGGCCATCCGCTCGAGGGATGAGATAGCCTCGTTCCGACCGGAGGACTCGCTGTAATCGGAACCCTTGGTGCTTAAGCGCTAGCATTTGTCCGCGCACGGGGTGGGTGGGTACGTAGGGTTTTGAAGAATTCGTATCTTTGTCTACTGCTCCAGAAAAACAGCCTGCGGCGAGTACCACCTGCTTCGCCGCAATTTTCCCGCCCGCGCAAACACCCACGCATCTGCCGCGCTCTCGTAGCAGAGAAGTAGCGGCGCAGTCCGCACGGATTTCAACGCCCCGGCGAGTGGCTGCGCTGATGACGGCATCCATCAGCAAGCGAGGTTCAACGGAGCCTTCCTCGGGAAGAAATGCAACCGCATGAGTCGCAGGGTTTATCGAAGGTTCTTTTGCTCGTGCCGCCTCAATCGAAATCGGCTCCGCGGCGAGGCTTAGCCGCTTGTGTTCGGCAACCATCTCGTCGCGTTCGGTCTCGCCGTAGGGCTCTGCGAAGATCTGAAGGGCTCCATTCATCGCGTAGCCCGTCCTTTTTCCAGACGCTTGTTCGATCGCGCGCACGAACTCCGGATAAATCCGTAGGCTTTCTCTAGAAAGTGGAACCAGCGGAATATCTCGCGCGGAGTCCGGGGCGGGTGAGAGCATCCCAGCAGCGGCCCAGGAAGCCTCGCGCCCCGGCTGTTGCTTGTCCAGGACAACAACTTTCAATTTTTTCGTGGCCAGCTCGAACGCGATGGAGCACCCAATCAGCCCTCCGCCAATGACCACAACGTCGAATGTTTCCACGCAGTGATGTTACAGCAAAATCGCAAAACGGTACCCGGACCGAGATTGCAGAGTCAACGTGTGCGTCAGATCAGGTCACCCCATGAGCGACACTTCTCTTCGCCGAATTGACCTTAGGGCGGCATTGAATCAAGTAAGGAGGCCTCGGTTCTAGGATGAGTCCGTCATTCCGAAAACAGCTGGCCGATGATGGTTCGCTCTGTCGTAGGAGGGCATCTGTCGGGTTGTTCGCGCGAGCACGATTCGATCGGCTAGAAGGCGGAGATGAAGTTGATAGACGGTTTGCCAAATATCCTAGTTTTAAGCTTTCGCAGGAAACCGTATCCGGCAAACTTTCCTGAATCTGCAGTTTAGAAAAAACCGAAAGGATGTTGATGGAAATGCGCGGCCGGGATGCACACGGTCGCACACGTAATGGCCACCATTCGTGTACACCATGTAAACGTCATCCGAGTGAGGATGCGGTCGAGGGGAACGCCGAACTAAAGTGAGTTGACGAGTTCGATTGAGAGGAGGCGGGCTTTTTGCGCCAAGTTTTGCGCGCGGGCCCAGTCGCCGCCCTTGCTCGCGTCGCGCGCCTGAGCGAGGAAACTCCGGATCTTGTCGACGAGATCCTGCTGGGCGGCGCTCAGTTGCTTCCCCTGCGCCCCCTGCAGATTCTTTTCCGCGACGCTTACGTCCTCTCCGGTCTTGCGTTCGTAGCTGGCTTGATCCCCCGGAGATAGTTGCGGCGAGATGAGCGGCGCGGGCGGGCGCGCGGGCGGTTCGGCTGCCGCTTCTGTCACGGGTTCGGGTGGCTTGCGAGGAGGCGCGGCCTTCGTTGCCGGAATCGACACGGGCGGGGCCGCCGGTTCCTGCGCGGCGACCACGGGTGCTACTGGAGCTGGTTCGGCGGGCGGAGACGCATCCGTATCCGGAGCGATCGTCATAGGCCGCTCGGTTTCCGACAGCGAGGGGGCGGGGGGAGCGGTGACGGGCGGGGCTGCACGCATGTTGTTGTGCGCGCATCCTCCTGCAGAAATCGAAAGGCAGCACGCGATCAGGAAGACTCGCTCTCGGATGGGGTGGCTGGGCATCACCGTTTCTCTGCCGCGAAAGGCTGGCCAAAGT
>Ga0182024_10010776_pt1 | contig 18565 bp, 10 predicted proteins | sample P32metaG_FD_120480 | JGI IMG/M metagenome (GOLD analysis project Ga0182024, IMG submission 120480) | Permafrost microbial communities from Stordalen Mire, Sweden - P3-2 metaG (Illumina Assembly) | ecosystem: Environmental > Terrestrial > Soil > Wetlands > Permafrost | place: Sweden: Stordalen... | reverse complement strand
TCCTTGCCCGACACCGATGCACATGGTAGCCAGGCCACGCTTGGCGCGGCTCCTTTTCATCTCGTAGAGCAGAGTGGTCATGATGCGGGCGCCGCTGGCGCCCAGCGGGTGACCCAGCGCAATCGAGCCGCCATTGACATTCAACCGGGCTCGCTCAATGCCCAACTCGTTGACGCAAGCAAGCACCTGAGCGGCAAAAGCCTCATTCAATTCGACCAAGTCGATCTCTTCCAGCTGCCAACCGGCGCGCTGCAGCACCTTTTGCGTGGCAGGCACGGGCCCGACGCCCATGCAGCCCGGGTCGACCCCGGCTACAGCCGACGTGACAAAGCGGGCAATCGGCTTCAATTCGAGTTCGGCCGCCTTATCGCTGGACATTATCAACAGCGCCGCCGCGCCGTCATTGATACCCGATGAGTTGCCGGCTGTGACGGTTCCGCCCTCGCGGAAGGCAGGCTTCAGCCTCTCTAAGTCGGCAAGGGTGGTATCAGGGCGAGGATGCTCGTCTTGGGACATAAGCTCGACGGCCGCGCCCTTCTTTTTAGCCGGCAAAGGCACAGGCAGTATCTCTTCTTTGAAAAACCCGAACTCGAACGCCTTCTTGTAGCGCTGCTGGCTGTCGACAGCGTATTCGTCTTGAGCCTGGCGCGAAACATTATATTTCGAGGCCACGTTCTCCGCCGTTTCTCCCATCGAAAACGGGTGATACATCTGCGCCAGTTTGGCATTGGTGAAACGCCAACCGATCGTGGTGTCATAAATTTGGGCATCGCGTCCGAAGGCACTCTCTGATTTGCCCATGACGAAAGGGGCGCGCGTCATCGATTCGACTCCGCCAGCGATGAAGATATCGCCGCAGCCGTTTTGAATCGCGTGGCAGGCTTGGTTGATGGCCATCAGGCCGGAACCGCACAAGCGGTTGACGGTGCCACCACCAACGGTGATAGGCAATCCGGCCAGCAGCAGGGCCATACGCGCCACGTTGCGATTGTCCTCTCCCGCCTGATTAGCACAGCCGAGCAAGACGTCTTCCACATCAGCGGGCACCACAGAGGCATTGCGCCTCAACAGCTCGGCAATCACCAGTGCCGCCAGATCGTCGGGTCGCACATCCTTGAGCGCCCCGGCATAACGACCGATCGGCGTTCTAATCGCGTCAACTATTACGGCTTCCTTCATTGTTCCTCACTTACGGGCTCGCAGCCTGACCAGCATTTGCGGCACCGGGATCCAGCAATCATCGTCAGCACCAAGTGCCGAAAGCAACTCAGGCGGCGTCGAAGGGTTGAAAGCAACAGCTTCGCGCACCTCGGGCCGAGTGTCTTGAGCCAGGGTTTTGAGAATCTCGGCTGGGCAAGAGGGATTGGTGGCCAGAGCAATGCGTACGCTTTCTTCGTCCTGGGCCAGCGTGGGCATCTGAGCTGCGGGCAGATTTTTGTTGCTCGCCGTCGCTGAACGGACTACGACGCTGCCGTCGCCAGCGAGCTGAGACAGCGCTTCTGCGCTTGTGTTGGGGTTCATCGCCACTTTATCGCGAATGGCGGGATCCGGATCACTGGCCAGTTTACCTAGCACCACATCCGGTGCAGCAGCATAGCCGGCGACGTAATCTTTGATCGATGGATCGGCATCATCGATAATGCGATCGAAGATGTCGGAGGGAACAACCCCACGTTCCAGAATTCGATGCCGCACCACATGGTTGCCGTTTTGCGCCAGCGCCAACAACGTATCGGCAGGACAGGCGGTGTTGGAAGCCAGCGCTTGCTGCACGTTCGAACAACCGTCCTGGGCCAATAGCGACAGCGTCGTACCGGGAACGGCGCGATTGGAGGCAAGAGATTGCCGCACTTGCTCGTTGTCGTCCTGCCCGAGCCGATTGTAGACTATCGCCAACTTGGGGTCGATGGCCGAGACTTCATTGCCGCCCTGTCCAGGTTGAGGGGCACTGCCGGCGGTGAAGTGGTTGGCAGCGAGCGCGCTGCGCACTTTGAAATCTTTGTCACCGACCAGCTTGGCCGCAACAGCTGCCGGCAGGTGAAGATTAGAAGCCAGCGTGCGTCGCACTATTGTCGATGGATGATCTGAGAGCTTCGAGAAAGCATCGTCACTCAGATCGGATCTGCCGGCTAGGGTCTGAATAACGGCGATGGAGGGATCGTTTGTCATGGCGTTGACCGCATCGTCAGGCGTATTGGGATTGGCCGCTACGGACGTGCGCACTCGCACATCGGTCGATTTAGCCAGCATGGCCAGCACCGCAGACGGTGTGGCCGGATTGGATGCCACTGCCCACTGCACCTTCTCTACCTTGTCGTCAGCCAGCTTTTGCAGGAGCGCTGCGTCGCTGCAGGTAAGCGCCAGATCGAAGCGCACCTCCCAATCGGAGTCCGAGGCCAACTTCTTCTTCGTTTCCGCTGCGGTATTGGGATTGACAGCGACGGCTTGGCGCACGACTTCGTTGTTGTCTTTCGCTAAGCCCTCCAGCACCGCAGGCGATGTGACGCTGTTCTGAGCGACAAAGGAGCGCACACCCAGGTCACCGTCTTGTGACAGAATTTGCAAAGCCGGCGGCGTTACCCATGCCTGTTTGGCCAAAAAAGTGCGCACCAGCCTGTCGCCGACGCGCGAAAGCCTGACCAGCTCATCTTTGGGCAAGTTCGGGTTGCGCGCCATCGCCAATAACAAATACTCCGTCTGCACCGGCCCGCGCGCCAGCTCTGCCAGAACTTCGCCGGGAGTCTGCACATGTTGAGCAATGCTTTCGCAGATCTTCGGCTGTCGTGATTTGGCCAGATGCTGCAATAGAGCCGGGCTCAGATCATCGTTGCGCAGCAAAGCCTCTACGACCAGCGGGTCGTCATCGGCAGCCAGCCGCGTCTTTGCTTCATCGGGACAATTATGGTTAATCGCCACCGCTTCGCGCACCAGATCGCAAGGATCTTTGGCCAGACGCGACAAAACATCTTGCGGCGTGTGCGGATTCATCGCCACTGCAACACGGACGCCGGGCGCCTCATTGGCGGGACCAAACTGAGAGGCATCCCAATCAACCGGATCGCTGAGCCAATCGACATTGTTGACCCGCACATCCATCACAGAGGAAGAGTCGTCTGCAAACGCCGGCTGCGATATTGCTGCAAGCCCAAGCCAACAACTGAACACCGCGACGACAAGCGGTTGAAAGCTCTTGAAAGCGTGCATAAAATCTCCCGACCAAGACGCAAGCCATTATATACGCTAGGCTTTGTGAATTTCGCGGATCAACCCGAGCAGAACGTCGCGGTCGATCTCCTGGCTGACGTATTCAATGTATTTGACCTGCCAATTTTCCAGATCTTGCACGACTGTGGTGAGAGAAGCACCGGCGGAGCGGGCAGCCGCCATGTCGACGCCGATTTCGCCGCCGCTAGTCATGGCGAATATGCGGGCCCGTCCGGAGTAGCCGATGCTGTCACGCAGCGAAAGGCGCAACAGGGCGACGCTCAGCTCGCCACCGATCTTCGCCTTAACGCCGTGAATCAACTGCTGGAATTTATCAAGCGGGCTGGACAGAGCCACTTTCGGCACTGCCGCCAGCTTGTAGTGCATGAGCAACCCGACAGCGCGCGCTATTTCAGAAGTGGTGACGTCGCCGAAATATCGAATCACCATCGTGAGCGAAGTCAGCCCGTCGAGCGCGTTCCACACGCGAGTCATCATCGCCACTTCTTGATTGGTCAGCTTCTGCTTTTCTTGTGGATCGATCAACTCACCGCTGGCCAGCAGATTATTCACATCGCTTTGTTTCTCCAGAATAGAATCGATCCCTCTGGGCAGTTTCTTCAAAACCACTTCCATATTGTCTTGCGCCAGAGCGGCATCAAGCAGCATCTTGTCCAGCGGCTTGGTCACCTTGCACGCGTCTTTGGTTAAATCAGGCGGTGGAGTACGTTGAATGAAAACAAAAATCCCTTCTTTCCAGGCAGAGCAAAACTCAATCACGGCATGGTTGCTGGCTACCTTGCCGACTTTCGCGTGAGTGATTTTGCCCATTTCGAACTGGGCGCGGAACTGAAAATCCTTATATTCGACGGAGAGCACGCCAGTCTCTCGGTTCGTCGACAAATTCTGCAGCAGGTTGGAAGGATCCGTCGTGCCCAAGTGCCCGACAAGCGACTGCACTTGCGTTTCTTCGCCGGCTGTCTTGACCATCTTCAGCTCTTCGCTGTCGTTGCTGCCGCCGTAGAATGCTTGATCCTGCAGCGCGATCTCCAGCTGCCGCGTATTGAAGAATCCCTTTTTCACAGCCAGAGGTCCAATTGAGATGCGGTCCTTCAAAGGCATGCCCTGCAATTCAAACAACAGATCGTCCACCTGCATTTGCGTCAACAGCTTTGAGGCCAGCAGATAATCTTTCAATGAAAACAGCGTTTGATTGCGAAAGCAGTTAACGAGAAACGGCACCTTGTGGAAGATAGGAAAGATAGCCCGGCTTTGCTCCATCGACTTGAGCTCTTCGATGATCTGATCGTTGGTCAGCCGTCCTTGCGAAATTAAGCGTTGAACAATCGTGCTCAAGGGCGTGTAATTGTCGATTGCCGCAATCAAACAATTTCGTTTGCGAGGCGCATCCATACCGGCTTTGAGCTTGATGCCCAGGGCAGTCAAGACCGGCACGGTGGACAATAATACCTGCTGCGACAGATCTGTGCTCTCCTCAATCAGTCCACCCTGCTTGCCGAGAGCCGTCTGCACATGGCGCGCCAGCGAGGCGGAGTAATCGAAGATCTCAGAGAGATTGTCGAAAATGTGCAGCGAGAGCGAGCCCATCAAAGAGTCGCGCACCACCGCGATCGCCTTGTCCAGCTTAAGGAAAATCAAGGCCCCTTGTACTTCCAAAAGATTGTTGGCCAGTCGCGCCATATCGACAAACAGCTCGGTGGGAAACAGGTAGCCGCTGTGGGTGGCGTCGATCAACACAGCGTCGAAGAGGTGTTTGCCGGAGGCCAGTCCATCTAGCTCAGCCAGCAGATCGCCGCCGTATTTGAGAACGATCACGTTCTCTTGCGTCACCATCCGGCTGAGCCGTTCGGTAATTATGTCGTTTTGGTCAACGGCCATTCTGGTGTGCGGCTCTCAGTCGGACTTGCGAGGGAGCTTACAAGCGTACTATTCCACTCCACTAAGATAGCAAATCTTGAAAAATTGCTTTGACGGGTTGTTTCAACCGGCAGAAACTATAAAAGTTACTAAGAAATGGAACCAGCCGGTCTGGCCAGTATATGAAAGTGAGAACCTTTCCAGCCATCGACAACTCCTCTATACTCGAACGGCGCGGGAACCATGTTCAAAATAGCGATGGAGTGAGAAGGAGCCGTCTGTGCTTGCAAATCGATTACTAGCTCTGGTATGTGCGGTCAGTATTAATGGTGCATTAATTGCGCCGGCGGCGATGGCCCAGCAGCAGCCAGCCATGCAACAGGAGCCGGCGCAGCAGCCGGCGGCACCCCAGCAAGCCAGGACCCAATCGACGATGTTGAAGGGACAAGCATCATATTGCGTTCCCCGGGGCACGCCGCTTAAATTGAAGATCGCGATCGTGCCCAGCCACGCCCTGGGCATGAAGATGGCGGATCGTGACCTGGACGGCAACTTACTGCCGGCCAAGCTGGGTGAAGAGATCACCGCCAAAATCAGCGAAGACTTGTACGTCGATGACAACAAAGTCATTCCGGAAGGCACCATATTCCACGGGAAGGTAACCAAGATTCTTCCACCGCGCCACGTGCGGCGACCGGGTTCGCTGGTGATCTCGTTTGACCAGATAACCACTCCGGACGGCCGAGTGTTCGCCTTTCATGCAGAGGCTGATAATACCAAGGCGTCGACGGCCAAATCCAAAGCCAAAGGGTTCGGAATAATTGCAGCGCACGCCGCCGGCGGTGCTATCGTCGGTGCCATGGTGGCCTATCAAATCTTCGGGCTGCACGAAACTATCGCTATGCACGGCTATAACATCGCCGGTGCAGCCGCTGGTGGAGCCCTTCTCGCTACCGGCTTCGCGATCGCCAAAAAAGGACCGAAAGCCACGCTCGAGCCGGGCGATGAACTGAACATGGCTTTCGATACAGATTTGCTCATGCCGGCCGCAGTCGAGCCGCACAAGACGCACTTCGCCAACATGCGAGGCTTGGACATCAAAATCAAAAAAACGAAGCTGGTCAAAGACGGACTTGATGGGCACGTACTGCGCATGGATGTAAACATCGCCAACGACAGCGATCGAGTTCTCAAATCAATCGACCTGTTCCTCGAAGACACCAACGGCAATCGTTATCCGATCGTGGCTGGGCCCGACGAAGCGTCCGAATTCTTGTTCGAACTGGATCCGCACACTCAAAAGGAAACGCGTCTCTACTTCGAGGTCGAATGGCCGAAGTTGAAACGCACGCTGGTCTGGCTGAATCATGACAGTCGCCAGATCGCCTACAAGTTGCCCTGCAACTGATTTATATGCGCTCCGTCGGCCTTCGAAATGACTGCATCCGTGCAGCATTTGTGAGAAATTTGGGGGACGAATACGAACCCCGAAAAGCTTGAACAGAAAGGATTTACAGCCTTAATCTAATTGGCTGCGTATTTCCACGAGTTTTGCCGTTGACAATGCCAGGATTAAGTTTCATATTAGAGCCGTCAAATCCGGTGTTTCCGTTCCCTTTCAGGTGGAACGGCGATTGCCGTCCTTTAAGCTCCATCCTTCCCGGAGCGCCGTCAACCAGCTCCAGCCACAACTCTGGATCCAACAGGAGTAACTACCAGTGGCCGCACAATCCGCTTCTACAATAGGCATTGTTCTGGGAGAGCTGATCACCGCATCCGGTATCATTAGAAACGAGATCTTCAGTGAAGCTGAAGTAGTAGCGGAACAGTCGGGCTTACCGGTCGGTCGCGTTCTCGTTATGTCAGGGCACCTGGGAGAGGGCGACCTGACATCGGCGCTGCGCGCGGCGCAAATGGTGCGTGAAGGCAAACTGACCCGCCGGCAGGCCACCCTGGCGTTGCGCGAAGCGTACAATCAATGCATTCCGCTGGAAGAGATCGTCGACGAGCTGCTCGACTACGTTCCCGCAACACGGCTCGGACAACTATTGGCCAGCGCCCAGATCGTGCCAATCACCACTTTATGCAAGCTAGAGCCGCGAGCGGGACAACACACACTCGGGCAAATGCTCACCACATACGGTATCATATCCGTTTCCCTTCTCAGTCACGCATTAGATCTGCTTACCTTGATCAGGAACAGCAAAATATCGATCGCCCAAGCGGCGGAAGCCTTGCGTATCTGCTGCATTTCCTCCATGTCACCGGAAGACGCTCTGCAACGAGTTGTCGGCGATCGCGTGTTCGACAGACGCTTGACCAAGTTGGGCAGCCTGCTTACAGCAGCAGAAATCTGCAACGACAAAGATCTTCTGCTGGCAGCCGAGTTCGGTGCCGAGCAAAATCGACCGATTGGCGAAATGCTTTTCGAGCTGGGCAAAATCGACTCCCTTGTACTGCAAGCGACATTGACGGTGCAAAGCATGATCGCCGCCGGAACGCTCTGCGAAGCTCAATCAATCGAAGTCTTGCGTCAAGTTCAATCCAAGCATCTGCCAGTGGAAGAGTTGATCGAAGATCTGCGCGACCTGAAAAAACGCGTTGTCGCACTCTTAAAATCGGCTTTGCTGATCAGCGACAAGGACATCACTCGCGCCATAGAAATCTGCCCAGCCCATACTCACGACGTCGCCCGAGCCCTGGTCTCATCAGAAATCGTCGACGTGCAAACAGTAAAAAACGCAGTCCGCTGCCTGGCGCTGATGCGTTCGGAAAACATCAAAGGAGATGTCGCCGCCGCCGCTATGCGTCACAGCAAACGCACCGGCATGCCGATCGAAACAGCGATCAGAGCAGCCTCCGCCCTGGACAAACCAGTCACCATCTCCGCCCTCGGCATGAAGATCGTCGATTCTGTTCAGGAACACTTCGAGCAGCAACCGCAATTCATTTCCTGCAGCGCATAGCATCGGTTACGTTCAGAGATCGCTATCACCATGCTCCGCATCGTCAAATCTGATTAAAGGAAAGCTCGACTTCAAAAGCCGAACATCTTCGGAGTTGATGTTTGGACAATGTCCAATTTCTATCATCTTGATGCTTTTGTTTTTGCACAACTCTTTCAGTCCATTGACGGTGACTTTGGTATCGCTCAAAACCACTGTTTCTAAAGTGGCTATTTTGGCGATGTGCGCCACACCGCGATCGTCAATTGGGGTTGATTCCAGATTTATCAGTCGTAGTCTTGTTGGTTCAAGTGCCGCCAGTCCTTCGCTTGTGATTTGCTTGGCCTTACGCAGACCAAGAGTAGATAATTTCTTGCATTGAACAAGCCGCATTAGACCTTTGTCTGTGATTTTCGTCCCAGATACTTCAAGCCGATCCAAACCCTTTATTCTGGACAGGTCGGATATTCCCTCGTCTGAAATCCGGGTCCAATTGGCCGAAATGAAAGACAGTCGCGGACATAAGGACAGTCCTTTTGCCCCCTTGTCGTTGAAATTCGTGGCGCTGACGTCGATCCACAATAGAGTCAGCTTAGACAGCCTGCCAAGGCTGGCGTTGTTAACGTGACTGCCTAGCAGTTCTAAGCCGCGAATCCATGAGGCTTCGGAAATGAACTTGAACATCTGATCTGACAAGTCGGCGTTTCGCTCTGTGAATCGGTGATCTGGCGTTGGTGTAGCCAATTCTTTCTTAATCGCTTCTGGCGATAAGACTCTATCGCATTCTTTGTCTATCACCTTGTTCAAGGACGGTGAAAGGCCAAATGCCGAGTCCTCTTGCAACGGTCCTTTTTTCGAAACCGCTACCACGGGTGGGGGCGTTCGCCTTTGATAGTTATTGAACTGGTAACCCAAGAGTCCAGCCACAGCCGCTGACAGAGTGGCCACACCGAATAACAGTGCGTAGAAATGACTGCTTCTGATTGACATTGTTTTTACTTGCTGGCGCACCGCAATTCGCGCCGGTTTGCTGCCCGTAGTGGTAGACTCGCCGCGCTGCATTGCACCGAGTCGATGGGCTACCACTCCCAGATTTTGAAATCTGCTATCGGGTGACTTGGCCAGCATTGACGCCACCAGGTTCTCGATTGCTTGAGGAAAGTCTGTGCCAAGAGAAGCTTCCTTCAGCGTTGGCGCTGGTTCTTGCTGGTGTCTCATCATGGTAGCCAATGCGTTTTCGCCAACGTATGGCGGCGTTCCTGTCAGCGCTTCAAACAAAACACAACCGAGTGAGTAAATGTCTGCGCGATGATCGACCCGTTCACCGGAGCATTGCTCCGGGCTCATATACAGCGGACTGCCAAAAACTTCGCCGGTGCGAGTCAGTGCTTGGATTTCACCACCATCATGTTGCGTCAGTTTGGCGATGCCAAAATCTACGATCTTCACGCTGCCTTCCGCGCCAGACACTCCGTCCATCAGCATGATGTTACTCGGCTTTATATCCCGATGAACTACACCTTGCTGATGTGCGTACGCCAAACCAAAACAGACTTGCACAAAAATCGGTATTGCCTCATCAAGCTTCAGACAGCCTGCTTTCTTCAGACGTTCGCCTAACGTTTCACCAGTGGCAATCTCCATCACATAGAACGGAGTCTGTTCGTCTAGGAGTCCGAAGTCGTGGACAGCGATAATATTTGGGTGAGCAAGCGCAGAGGCGGTACGCGCCTCTTGGTGAAACCGCCGAATCGCGATATCAGACATGCCGTGCTTTTCGACTGTCTTCAGAGCAAATTCTTTGTTCAGGAACATCTGCCTTACTCGATAGACAACACCCATGCCGCCTTTGCCAAGGCGTCCCATGATCTGATAGCGTCCGCCCAATACTTGCCCAGGCTGAAACTCGGCGCCAGAAGAAATGAGGCGGTCGCTACCACCAATGATTCGCATCTTGATTTCGTCTGCTTCCGGTTGTGTCAACGCCAGTGCTCCGTTGCTACCACAGCCTGTCAATATATAATATGTGTCCCAGAGCAGCAAAACTAAACCTTGCCCAGATATGGCTGCCATCCATGGTCGATTTATGAAAAGCAGGAGAGATCACCGCGACGCGGTGGGTTTCTCATTGTGCCGGACATCTAGGGCTTAGCCTGATCTGAGGGAAGCGTTATGGTGAAAACGGTGCCGACTCCGTGCTCGCTTTTCACTTCAATTGTACCGTCGTGCTCCTCGATGATTTTCTTTGTCACAGCGAGGCCAAGTCCGGTGCCTCTGTTGCCCTTGCTCGAATGAAACAGCTCGAAAAGATGATCCATTACTTCTTGATCGAGCCCAGATCCATTGTCATTCACCTGGATTATTGTCTCGGACCTGGCAAGATCATAACGGCAGGAAACGCTAATCCTGCCTTCGTTTGGTTTGACAGCGTCAAGCGCATTGCAGATCAAGTTCATGATTGCTTGATGCATTCCATCAGGATCGAGTGGAACGCTCTGCACTGAGTCATCATATTCGGCCACTGCGATAATGCCCTTCTCCTTGGCCATCGGTTCGATCAGCTCGATGCATTCATCAATGACAGAACGCGGGTTGATCGGCTGAAGATGGGGTTCGCGTGGGCGACTGTAGGACAAAAGATTCATGGTCAGGTTGTACACCTTCTCTAAGTTACGGGCGATGATCCGCCAACCATGACTGACCTGATCGAGCTGCTGATGCTCCAAACCTAATTCCACCACGTACGAACCACCGCGCAGCGCCTGCAAAATATTCTTCATCGAGTGAGACAGCGCCGCTGTGGTTTCGCCGATTGCGGCCAGTCGCTCGGCTTGCAGGCTCTGCTCATATAGTTTGGCATTTTGGATTGCCATTCCCGCTTGAAACCCGATTGCTGTTAATAGTCTTAGCTGCTCCATCGAATATGCGTAATCCTTGAGCAAACTGTCGACATAGATCACGCCGATTAGCTCGCCGTGGATGGTTTCATCCAGTTTGCGCGATTTGATTGGCACACACAAGACTGAGCGGATGCCCATGTTGCGTATACTATTCCCCTTGCTAAACCGCTGATCTTGCAGAGCATTGGTCGACAGCACTCCTTCACCGGTACTCATAACATGGTTGATTACGGTTCGCGACGCTTGTATGTCCTGCTCACCAGTAGAATTTTGCGCCGGGTCGGATGGATCGAGATCCTGACTGCGTCCAGCTTTATCATCGCGAGCCCGCACCACATGCGGTATCAGCTCGCCGGTCTTCCTGTCAGCCAGCAAGATGATTCCGCGATCGGCGACAATGTGCCCAAAGACAAGATCTATCACTACTTCCAGCAAATTCTGCACGTTAAAGCTGCTGCCGAGCAACGCACTGAGCTGATAAAGAAGATTTAGATTCGACATAGCCGCCGCCGCCTGCTCCGGTGCCGAGAGAATCGCCGAATCTTCACTCGCCGAAATGGTTTCCATGATGGTGGCGTTCATTTGCTCTTCGCTAGCGAACGATATGTTGCGATGACGGCCTTGTGAAACACCGGGCTGTCCACCAAACATCAGCACGGTATTTCCGACTCGGATTTGATCGCCAAATCTGAGCGCGCACGCCTGAACCATACGCAGCCCATTAACATATGTGCCATTGACGCTGCCCAGGTCCCGGAGCATCCACTTGCCATCCACCGGTTCCAGCACGCAATGCCGGCGACTGGTTGCTTCGTCCTTCAACGGCAGCTGCGGACTGTCGCGCCCAATCAGCGCGGGCGCATCCGACAATTCGAAGCGCCTGCCTTTTTCCGGACCTTGAAGCACAAGAAGATTCAGCACAGCGCCCGATCATAGCAGAAAGCCAGCGATAAGGTAGCGGTCGCTGCTTCCAACCACTTCATTGCGATCACCGGTGTGTCCTGGCAATGTCCAACGCCGCCGTGTCACCTCTTCAATTGCTACAGCAGGAAGTGAGGCGATCAAGTTCATGACCTACGATTTAGCCAGTTCATTCCTTGCCGTGCGCAATATCGGTTTCCGGCATGAACAGCCAGAAGACGGCGGCGGCGAACAAAGAAATTGCGGCGAGCATTGAGAATCCGGCCGTATAGCCATGCATGCTCACGACGTATCCGGTGATGGCGTTGCTGGCTGCTGCTCCGAGACCGCCGGCGGTGGCGATCATGCCTAACGTGAAATTGAAGCGACCGGTGTTGCGCGTCAGGTCGGCGATGATCAGCACAGCCACTACACCGAATATGCCTGCACCGATGCCGTCAAGAATTTGAGTGGCAATCAAAAGTCGTGGATCGTGCGTTGAGGCGAATATGAGACCGCGCAGCGGCAACGCCAAAAATGCGACGAGGAAAACCGGCTTCCGGCCAAGCTCATGGGAGTACTTGCCTGACAGCAGCGCAGTTGGAATCATACAAAGCTGCGCGACGATAATGCATGCGGCCATGCAGACGCCGGGATTGATACCAGATAAAGAAGTTTGCAAATCTGCCAGTTCCTGACCCACTTCCGTCAGCATCGCTGCATTGCCGAAGTGAAACAACAGGACGCACAGTGCAAAGACTAACACCCGCCAGTCTGACAAGAGTTGCCCGACGGGAACAGCCTGTGCTTTACCTTCCTGGTCGTGCATTTCGCTGCCACGCGCCTGCTCGTAATCGATATCACCGGCTTTGATCGCCAGGGCGGAAACCATAGTAATCAAACCAAAAAAGCATGACAGCAAGAAGATCGCTCCGGTGCCAAAACTTTTGCTAACTAGAGCAGCCAGAGCTGCCGATCCCAAGTTGCCGCCATGATTGAAAGCTTCGTTGCGGGCCTGTCTGCGGTGCAAATACTGCTGCCCGACCAATCCCAAACTGATCGAGGCTACCGCTGGAGAGAATAACGCGTTGGCAGTTCCGGCCAAAATTTGGGCGGCGATGACACAGGCGAAACATGGACGGAAAAAGAAAATCAAACAGGCGATGATGACGGTGCAAGAGGCGATCGAAACTATCAGACGTTTGTTGCGCGCGCAGTCGACCAACGCTCCGGCGGGCGCTTGCAGAAGCACTGTCGCTAGTGCCGATGTGGCAACGGCCAGGCCGATATTGGCTGCAGACCAATTTTGCGTCTTGAGATAGACAGCCAGGAAAGGCCCGATGCCGTCGCGCACATCGGCAAGCGCGAAATTGAGCGCATCAAGGGCGCGCAGACTCCGATTCGAGCAAGGTTGATGCAACGGTTGATTGGATGAATTCACCATCCAGTGGTGAGCATAGCGGGTGGAATATCGGTTTTGTTTTGCAATGCCTTTAACATAAAACGGTCGCGAACGAGGTAGCGGGCATTGCTATTGGTCCAGTTCGCAATGGGATCAATGCGAAGCTTAGCTGCCTTTTGCAAATAGGGTATGGCTTCTTGACCGCGACCCTGATTCACTAACGAAACTGCCAACCATGAGTAAAGGTTGGCAAGCACAGCCGGATGGCTGATACCGGGCTTTTTTGCCAGCTGCAAACCGTGGCGCAATTTCTCTTCTGCCAGCGCGTATCGCTTTTGATCGATATATATGCAGCCAAGCGTGCAGACACCACCGGCGACTGAGTTTGCTTCGTTCATCAGCTCGAGCGAATCTTCTTTGAAGTCTGCCACTGACTCCAACAGACGGACGCTGCTCACATAGTCGTGTTGATTGGAGAAGCATTGGGCTAAGTTCATGCGGGCGTCAGCAACCTTGATCGAGTATTCAAACTTTAGCAACGCCTGCAGCATATCCTGTGCCTTGGCGAATCTTCCCGTTCTGATGTAAATGCAGCCTAATTGACTGGTCGCGTCAGCGCTCTCGGGTATCAACTCATTGAGCTCAGCAATCTTAAGCGCTTGATCGAGCAATTGTTCCGCCTGCTTCAACTGCCCTGCCGATGATTTCATCCAAGCCAGCGGCAACAGGTCATATATCAAACCGGGGAAATCTTCACCCAGCGACTTCGACAACTTCATGTCTTGCTCATAACAATATATTGCCTGGGAATAGCGATTTTGCTCCACGTAAAAATCGCCCATCATTCTCAAGGTGACACTTTTCCTCGGGTCGTCATCGCGCTTCACCAGGCGTATTGCCGCCAGGAAAAGGCGTTCCGCCGTTCTGAAATTGCCACAGTCCTTTGCGTCAAACGCGTCGACGACCGTTTGGTTCCACCTCACATCTGCCGGAAGAGGCGGCGCAGATTCCACCGGCATCGCGGTAATGCTCGCCAGTATTGCCAGGACCGCAAAATTAAAACATCGCCTGATCACAACGGATCCTTTCCCACGGCAAAGGGAGCGTAAACCGCTCACAGCTCCAGACGAGGAGTCAAACGGCACACCTTCCAAAGGCTGCCGTTTCCTGTGATCCGTGCACCCCCAGCGTTTCAAGCTCCGCCAGATCGGGCAAACCCTCTCTGGAAGGGAATAGCGATGGCGAAAGTTCTAGTCGTTGAAGATGACGTGGCACTGAGCGGCACAGTCGTTCAGGTGCTGAAAGCCGAGCAGTGGAACGTTGAATTATCAGAAGATGGCAAAGATGCCCAACATCGGCTTGCCACCTACGAATACGATCTGGTGATTCTCGATTGGCAGCTGCCGGACGTCAGCGGTCCGGAAATCTGCCGCGCGTTCCGCAGTCGAGGCGGCTCGACACCGATTTTGATGCTCACCGGTAGAGGCGCAATCGAAGATAAGGAAAATGGATTTGCTGCGGGCGCGGATGATTATCTGACGAAGCCGTTTCACAGTCGCGAGCTGATTGCGCGTGTGAAAGCATTGCTGCGCCGGCCTGCCAAAATGGAGGGTGCCGTCTTGCAGTGCGGCACGATCGCACTGGACACGGCCAGGCGCGTCGTCACTCGCGACGGCACGGAAATCACAATGCAACCGCTGGAGTATGCGGTGCTAGAATTCCTCATGCGCCATCCGAATCAGGTCTTTACCACCGACACCCTGCTCAAGCGCTGTTGGAATGCCGATGTCGACGCCTCGATTTTCGCCACCTACACTTGCATTCGCCGCATCAGAAAAAAACTCGATCTGCCCGGCAAAGAATCGATCATCAAGACAATTCCCAACGTCGGCTATCGCCTCGAATCACTGCAGGAGTAGCTCCGCGGGCTAATTATTTCTCACCTGGCTGGGCGCCATCGGCTGCTTTGCCTCCGAAAACGGCAGCCCAAGCGGTTGGAACCAAAGTACGGTGGCACATTCATCCAAGTTGGTCAACCTGGCTGGGTGGGTAAAACCTACTCAGGCGTCGGATAAACACATGCATACAGATTCAGATACCACTCAACTGGCATGGACTGAAGAGACACGCGATCGATGCGTGGATATCATGTTCTATTTGCGAGCTGATGTCGAACAAGATGTGGTGATCGATCATTTGAATGTGCCACCAGCGGCGGTGAAGCAGATCTTTTTGCTTCAACGATCTGAAAAAGGCGAGCCGGTCAGATATAAGTTGAGGGATCTGGGTCTCAAGCCAAGCCAGCTGGTCGAGCTCAGGCGCAATTACATGAATGCGGTGATACCGGCGCTATGGATTCGCGCCACCGGCTCTGCCATGTCCGATGACGAGCTTCGACTGCTCAAACTGCTGATTGAACTGCGCATGCAGCCCAACGAAAGACAGCAAACGCTGCCTCCGATTCGCTACCCCATGCCGCTCACCCCTAGCCGGATGACGTCTTACCGTTTTGACGTGACGGTAGTGCCGATGATGGCACCCTTGCCGCAAAGCGAGGAGCTTTTGAATTTCGGCAAGAGAGTGACTGCAATCGAGGCCGCCGAACAAGAACGTGTCTTTCAACAGATCGAGCAGATGCAAGTGCCTCACGACCCGGTGATGGTGCAAAAACTGCGCGACGACGAACGCATGCGGATCAGATTGTTCGCCACTCAACTGCCCGAAATGCCGCGGCTGTCCTGCGATTGGAGCGACAGCACCAAGGAAAACTGTCTGGCGGCATATGTATGGTTGAACATGGGCTGCGCGCCCAGTCAAATTGCCCGGACATTTGACGTCTCTCTGGTGGACTTACAACGACTGGCGACGATTTGCATGTTCCTCGCCGACAAACCGCTGAACAGTGCATGCCAGACGTTGCACATACATTCTGGTGGCAAAGCTTTTCTGCTCGATCGCCGGATAAACGTGCGAGATTTGGTCGGCGATTTCCTGATTTTGCGCGGTATGTCAGTGATCTCGAAAAGGAGAAGTTTATCGTTCAAAGACTGTGAGTATCTCAAGAGTCTCAGCGACGAGCAACTATTCTATGAACGGGAAAAACAATGGCGCCTCGCCGATGATGAGGGATATGCGCAGTTTCAAAACGAGTATCGGCGCATGTTGTGCGAGGCAGAGCTGCGCATCTTGAAAAAACTGTTATGCACATCCCATAAGCAAATGGGTCTCAAATCGCAGGAACGCAAATTGATGCGCCGCAGAATCCACGAGCGAATCGAGACGCTGGAAGAACAGAAGAGCCGCAACGGTCGCCTGATCGTCTACGAAGTATTTCTCAGAGGTTTCGTAAAACCACCGGCTGATGGCTCTGAAGACAAAAAATGGGAACGGATCGAGCAGCTTTTCCGTGGATGAGCATTTATAGAGGCTAGTCTTCCACTGAGGCCGACACATTGGTCGCTGCTTCCGCTGATGCCGACGCATTCGTCGCTGGTTCCGTCGAGTCCGTCACATTGGTCGCTGCTTCCGCTTCGGCGATTTCTGTTGTAACTGCTTGCGCCGCAGCAATGACGGAACTTCGCTTGTCGTCTGGTTCAGGCTCACTGGTCGGCAAATGGAACCAAAATCGACTGCCCTTACCGCTGCCACTTTCGACACCAATTGTGCCACCATGAGCTTCAACTATGTTCTTGCAGATCGCTAGACCAAGCCCGCTGCCTGAGGCGTTTAGACTGTCTGACGGCCGCACCTGCTCGAACTGATCGAATATACTGTGGATGTGCGATTCAGGTATGCCCCGTCCTTGATCTTGCACGGAAATTTCTATATCGTCCTCAATCTCACGCGCACTGACTGTGATTGTCGTCTGCTCAGAGGAAAACTTGATCGCATTGGAGATCAAGTTCACCAGGACTTGAACGATCTTTGCACCATCGGCGAAGGCATCGATCGCTGTCGGTTCATACGAGAGTTGGATGGATTTTCTTTGCGCCAGATAAGCCACCGACTGAATCGATCGGCTGACCAAACTGTCTACGTCAACGACTTCTCGGTGCAGTGAAAGTTTGCCCGCACGCATTTTTTCGATATCCAACAGGCCATTGATCAAATCAATTAAGCGTTGCAGCTCGTTGTCTGAATTGCGCATCACAATCTGACCTTGTTCGTTCAGCGCGCCAAGAGCGCCGCTTTCAAGCATGTTCAGGGTGACGCGCAAGGACGTCAGTGGCGAGCGCAGATCGTGCGTCACCATGGCGATCAGCTCGCGTTTGAATCTCTCAAACTCATTGCGCTCTGTTACATCAATAATGACGCAGTAGAACTCCTCCGTCGATGGTGACCAACTAACCGACCAGAGCGTATGTTTGCGTTTCGAGACGGATTTCATTTCCGCCTCGAATTTGCTGTTCGCCGGCGTGTTCACCTGCATCAGCTTTTTGAAAACGTCGACGTCGGGCTCTGCCAGCATCTCGATGATTCGCTGTCCGAGCAGCTCTTTTTCCTCGTAGCCGAGCACGTCTTTGCAGGCCGGGCTGACGGCGACGAATTTTAGGTCCCGACTGATCGAACAGATCACATCGGTAGCATTCTCCATGGTGGCACGCTCGCGCTCAGTTGCTTGCGTCAGCGCTCTCACCATTTGCCTGAATGCGCCATCGAGCACCGCCACTTCATCTGTGCCGCCCACCGGCGGATTCAGCGGTCTGTCGGTGGATGCCTTTACGGTGTTGTCGATCAGCTTATCGATGCGTTGAGAAATGCTTTTGCTGAAAACATACGCCATTGCTATCCCCAGAGCGACGACGAGAGCTGCCGCCACTAGAATGAAGCGCTTAATGTCAAAGCCGCGATCCGGCGTATTGTAGCGATCGGGCTGCACGTCATAGGCGAGAATCGCTTTCTTCTCCGTCTGCAATTGACGAAAAATCGACTGCAGCTGCTGCCTGACTCCAGGCAGCGCTAAAGTTAGTCGCCCCAGATCTCCTCCTTTGGCGGATTGCATCGCTGAGTCAAGCATTTGCAAACCGTTGTTCTCGACCCTGTCGATATTGATCACATGCTGCCGTCTGGCCGGTGCATCATTTTGAAGCAAAGCTTCCAGGCGACTAACGTTATCTTTGGCGTCAGCAACCGCGCCTTCGTATGTCTTATGATCGACTTCGCTCTTCAAGAAGCAGTAGCTCCAAGAAGTCGTAATCGCTCGCAAGTAAGCATCAGTCAGATGATTAACCGAATCCTGGATCTCCCTTTCATGGGTTGAATGCCGCGAGAGCTCCTCTGATCGCCAGAGGAGATAATACAAAGAGGTAAGCAATATCAAACCGCCCAGAAGCGGC
>Ga0182024_10010775_pt1 | contig 18570 bp, 19 predicted proteins | sample P32metaG_FD_120480 | JGI IMG/M metagenome (GOLD analysis project Ga0182024, IMG submission 120480) | Permafrost microbial communities from Stordalen Mire, Sweden - P3-2 metaG (Illumina Assembly) | ecosystem: Environmental > Terrestrial > Soil > Wetlands > Permafrost | place: Sweden: Stordalen... | reverse complement strand
TGTGAGCTTCTCACTCGGCGACGGCCTGCGCCCCGGCGGGCTGGCCGACGCATCCGATGCAGCCCAGCTGCGCGAGCTTCAAACCCTCGGCGAACTGACCGAACGCGCCTGGGCCAAAGGCGTGCAGGTGATGGTGGAAGGCCCCGGCCACGTCCCGTTCGACCAGATCGAATTTAACATGAAATTGCAGCGCCGGCTCTGCCACGGCGCGCCCTTCTACGTCCTGGGCCCGCTGGTGACCGACATCTTCCCCGGCTACGACCACATCACCAGTTGCATCGGCGCCACCAGCGCCGCCTATCACGGCGCCAGCATGCTCTGCTACGTGACGCCCAAGGAGCACCTGGGCCTGCCCAAGAAGGACGACGTCAAGCAAGGCTGCGTGGCCTACAAGATCGCCGCCCACGCCGCCGACGTGGCCTTGGGCATCCCCGGCTCGCGCGACCGCGACGACGAGCTGACCAAGGCCCGCGCCGCCCTCAACTGGCAGCGCCACTTCGACCTCTCCTTCGACCCCGACCTGGCCCGCGCCTACCACGACGAGGACCTGGAAGTCGATACCGATTTCTGCGCCATGTGCGGCCACGACTGGTGCAGCGTCCGCATCAGCAAGGAAATTACCGATTTCTACAGCGGCAAGGACGAAGCCGCCCAACCGGCCAAGAAGGCCATCGCCAGCCCCGGCGTCAACGCCGCCGGCGCCGACATCCTCAAGCAACGCGGCGTGCTGTCACCCGAAGAAATCATGAAGCTGGCCCACAAGGGCAAGAAAGCCGACTGCCACAGCGATCTGGTGAAGGACGAGACCGAGGCCAAGCTGGTGCAGATCAACACCCTCAAGGCGCACGGGGTGGCGGTGAATGAGACGGGTTTGTAAGCGAGAGCCCATGCTGACTGAAACGGCACTTTTTGCAAAGGATTTCATACATCCCTCCGGAATCATTCTGGAGAGTGCCGAATTGCTTGCGAGCGCAGCCGTAAAGGGTCTGAGCGAGAGTGAACGGGTCAGCATCGCTATGGCCGGAATGTCGGTCGTCTCATCCAGCTACTTCAACATCATCTTGCGGCGCGTACTCGAGGCATACGGGCGGGACGCGCTCGATCGGGTGCATCTCTCGTCAACGTCTTCACTCCTGCGTCAGATTTTCGAACGTTCTCGAGAAGCCGCCCGTCGGTTGTCAGTGCACGAAGACCGTAATTGAGAACTCCGAATCATGGCGTATCCTTCCCCTGCAGGGCGGCGAGCAGCGCCTTCCCATTCGGCGTCCCCCATCCGCTGGCGGCATCCCAGCCCGCGCCTGCCTTGTAGCCGCCGACGCCTCCCGGGTCGTTGCTGCCCTGGGTAATGTCGCGAAGCGCGGTCTGAGTCGGCGGTGAATAGAGCAACGGGTTCAGGAAGCCGACCGGCTGGGGAAGCGCCTGGTTGAACAGGGCGATCAGACCCGCCCACAGCGGCGCGACGGCGCTGGTGCCGCCGACCGTTGCCGGCTTGGAGCCAACATAGATCTGATACCCGGTGACGGGGCTGGCATTGCCGGCGATGTCGGGAAGGCCGCGGCCTTTGATCGGCTTCTTCCCCAGCGACTTGGGCAACGCAACGGCGCTCTGGTACGACGGGGCCTTGAAGAAATCGCTGATGCCGCCGCCGGTCGCGCCCTCGTTTGACGTGGTGTTGTTCCACACGATTTCCTGCTGGATGGTGGTCCCGCTGCCGTGTAATTCGGTCCCGCCTGCCGCAAGGGCAAAGGGGTCGGACGCGGGAAAATCAACGTGCGCGTGACCATCGCCCACCCCATCGGACGAGCCGTTGTCCCCGGCGGCGACCGCGATGGTGACGCCCAGCTTGGCCGCCGCCTGGAACAACTGGTCGAATCCCGTGAGCGTCTGGGTGGTCCATGACACTTCCGGCCCGCCCCAACTGATCGAGATGATCGACGGCTTTCGGACCGTGTCGTGGACCGCGGCGGAGATGGCGTCCAGGAAGCCCTGGTTGGTGTTGGGGGCGAAATAGACCGCAATCTCCGCCTCCGGCGCGATCGCGCCGGCTACTTCGATGTCCAGGGCGACTTCCACATCGGCGTCCGGGTTGATCCCCGGCAGGTTCGCCCCGCCGTCGATGCCCACCGCCGTGACCACCGGCGTCGCCTTGCCGATGCTCTTGAAGTAAGCATTCAGATCTGACGTAGAGTAGCCGGTGCCGATGTTCTTGTTGGGGAAGTTCGGATTGGCCGCGGTATTCAGTTCGATCAGCGCGATCGTCTGGCCTTTGCCCGTGCCGGGGGGAAAATTGTAAAGCTCGGCCACGGCCGCAGCGGAAAGGCTGCCGCCCGATGCGTTGGCAGATCGACTGCGCCCGCCCTTCGGTTTGACGCGGAAGTGAGGTTTGGCCACCGGGCGGTTGTCGAGGCCGCGGACGTTAAAGACGACGTCCTTCAGCTCCTTTGGCACCTTGACCGGCCCGACCCGGCCCCGATAGCTGACCGTCTTGCTCTTGTAGTTGTAGAGCTGCACGTCGAAAGCCAGCGATAGGTTCGCGGCGGTCCCGGACAGCCACACCTTTCGCTCGGGCATGCTCACGCGGTCGACCGTCAGGCCGTATTCGTGCGCGAAGGCCTCGACCTTGTCGATGTCTTTCGGGTCCGCCCCATCGGTCTGGGCAAGTTCTTCCCGGGTGAGGTACTTTCGCTGGGCCGGGAGTTTCTGAGCCTCGGCGATGATGCTGTCCGGCGTGTCCGCACTGCTGCGGGGGTAGAGCACCACGCTGACGTGAACGCGTTCGTTCGGGTCGGTCTTCTTCCCGCGTTTGGCCCCCGGCAGCGGCACTTTTTCGGAGCCTGCAATCGCAACGTGAGTGGATGCCTTCTTCGCCATAAATTACCCTTTGTCCCTTTCCGCAGAATTGAGCAGGCCAATCGGCCAATCCGAAGCACGATAGCGACAATCGCCCCGGCAGGCAAAACTATTCTCGTTCTACCTAAGCCAAGGGCGACAAGCGTCTCGCTTACGACGCTGCTCATGTGTGAGCTCGAGAACAGAGTCGCCGCTGATCGAGATTTCAACTGCTTTCGATGAGTCGTTCGCTATCAACAATCTCCTGCATTTGCTTCTCCTGAATCGACATAATCCTAAGGACCCAAACTCCTTGGAACTTCCAACTTCCCTCGCCAGCGCGGGCAAAGTTTGGAAGTTTCGTTTTCACCCCTGCCAGTGCGGTTTTTGACCCGTTTGGACAGATTGTCACCGCGATTATTCGGCCGGAAACGGAACTTCGGATCTTCGGTCGATTTTTCGTTGTCATCGTCGCAGGTCATCGTTGTTGCTACATTTCCCGGTGCGAGCTGATTTTTCCACAACCGCCGCACCGGCAGCGCCGCCACCGCCGCCGCCGCGAGCACGACGGCCCGCAACGCCGGCCGCGCCGGTTGGGCGTTCCGGCCCGACGGCTTCGCGCCGGTCCCATCATTTCCCCGACCGCCGTCTGTAGTCCGTGGAACAGAAGCATCCATCACCATCGATGCCCGTCCTTTCACAATTCGCTCGCGCGTGCGACAGTAAGCCCTGTCTGAAGACTCGACGGGCCGCGGCGGGGCGGAAACGCCCCGTCTGCTTCGTTGTCGATGCTCAACGACTCTTTCCGTTGAGTCGCTTCGTCGCGGGCGCCATCGCATCCGGGGCATTTCCGCCTCGCCGCAAGGAGCGACGAGTTTTCAGAAAGGGCCTAGCGCCGCTCCACGCGGTCAGTATGTTAGGTAAATGTTCAGACAGGGTCAAGCAGAAATCCGAAATAATTCTCGCCAGACTTTTTCGTCGGAATGGGTTGCGCGGAAAAGGCTGGATCATTGTCGATCCGGCCGGTTTTGCGATTGCCGCGGCGAGGCGAAGAACCATGAGAAGCTAAGCATGAAATGGCCGTACGTGATGGCGCACAGGCGCACGGTCATTGGCTGGCATCCCGGCATCGCTCACGGTAAACTTCCCCCAAACATTTACACGGCGAGGGGAGTCGCAGTTTGCCAGAAAGAATCGAACACAACCCGCAAGCCGTCCAGGATTTCATCGCCTGGTGGGAGGCCTCCGGCTCGGCCGAACGCGCCAACTACACGATGTTCCTCACCGAGCTGTGCGCCCTGCTCGGCGTCCCCGGCCCCGAGCCGACCCGGCCCGACGATCGCGACAATGCCTACGTGTTCGAGCGGGCCGTCCCCATGAGCGACGGCGACGGCAACACGACCATGGGCCGCATCGACCTTTACAAACGCGGCTGCTTTGTTTTGGAGGCCAAGCAGGGTTCGACAGTTGCCAGCGCCGATGAGCTGCTCTTCGCTCCCGAGCGCGGCCGGCGCGGGACGGCCGTCCGAGGCACCGGGTGGGACGCGGCCATGAAGGGAGCCAAGGGCAAGGCCGAATGGTACGTCCGCTCGCTCCCGCCCGAGGAAGGCAACCCGCCGTTCATCCTCGTCGTGGACGTAGGCCACTTGATCGAGCTGTATGCCGACTTCTCCAGGCTCGGCAAGACCTACAGCGCAACTGGAATTGCTCATCCAGGCAGGCGAGAGTGATTGGTCGGACGTTGAGCCAGCCTGCCGCGAGGTGCGAATCACGGCTGAATGATCAACAGGGAAACTTGACCGCACTCATCCGTTGCCCTTGTGGATGGACGGGGCGCGCGGGATAAACGGCGCTAACGTTAGTCTCGGAAGAGGCCGGACTTGGCAGAACGATCGTTTTCTGGGGCGTGGACCCCAAAGCCCGGTACGCCGCGGCGCGCATGCCACGCAAGCGGTGTCGTCCATTGAAGAAACGACATGGCGGAACGAACAGACGGCGAGAAAGAAGCGATCAAAGGGTTTCTGGAGCCGCATTTCGGCATCGGTTTCGTGCCCGTGGAGCCGAGCGGCCGCGAGCGGCAGATCATCAACGATGTGATGTCGTTCGTAACAGCCCGTTTCGCCGGGATGCGCTACGTCGTTGGCATGGCCGCGGACCTCACGCTGCTGGCACAGCAACTCGCGCTTCACGATGCGGAAGGAAAGGCGTTCCGGCCGAAGCTCACTCGCAATGAGATTTTCAACCGCTACCAGCTCGTGAAGAAGGTCGGAAGCCGGGAGGCGAACACGCTCACGCTGAAGTACGGGAAGACCAAGGTCGGGATTCGGAAACTGGAGGAGGCTTTGATCGACTTCTTCGGAGAGGTCGGGCGGCCCGGATACCCCAGTTCGTACGTCTACATGACTGGCCAGTGGCAAAAATTCACGGACCCCCTGTTGGTGCCCTGCTTCCGCCTCGGTGAATCCGCCCGCTTCGCCCTCTGTTCAAAGTTGCTGGATTATGCGATGGACAACCTGACCGAGGCCACCTTGCTCGGCAGGGCAAAGCCACGCGTCCGCCTCTTCGAGGAGATCATCCATCACTACCCGAGGAGCAACCCAAACGAGAACTCCGGGGCCGTGTTCCAAGGTATCGCCTACGGCTACATCAAGGCTGACCGGCCGCACCTGAGCCTAATCGTGGACAAGGTCCGCACAGGTTCGGCGCGGCAGCACCGGATCGGCGACATCGATGGATATCACGGCTTGGACCTGGAACTGACCGTGGAGGTGAAGGACCACCCGCTGACTAAGGAAAATGTCACGAAGGAAATGGGCGAGTTCCTCGACAAAGTGGCGAAGAACAGGGTTCTTGGGCTGGCGTTCGTGGCGTGCGCGGACCAGCAGGCGGTGGATGAGATGAAGAAACACGGTGTTGCGTGTGTGACGGAGGTCAACGCCATCTGGGAACTGACTCACTGGGATTGGCGCAAGCAGGACGCCGGCGTGCACGGGCTCCTGCATTACCTGGCCCACGTCGAGCAGAACCCGGACGCCGTAGTTCGGCTTCTGACATTCATCAGGGAAAAAGACTCATCTCACGATGCGCTGGCGTTCTTTGGGACTCCCTCGGCTCCTCCGTGATCACCGGTGCCCGCATCCTCACCGATCGCCTACTGAGCGGCACCACAGCGTCTTTCGCCAGGTCGAAATATTCCTGGCTGCGCTCCACGCCGATGCACGAGAGCCCTAGGGCTTCCGCGGCGGCGACCGTGGACCCGGACCCTGCGAACGTATCCACGATCACGCCCTGCCCCAGCGGCAGCGCGGCATGGACGATCTGCCGCAAAAGCGACTGCGGCTTGATCGATGGATGGTTGGCAATCAGCCGCTCGGCTTTCGGCGTCCGCTCGCACGAGATGACGTCGAAGAACGGCCGGCTGTCCGGTCGCCGTCGCAGGCCGCCGGTCTGGAACTCCCGCAGGCAATCACTGACTTTCATGCCCGATGGCATCGGCTTTCGCATGATCCCCCACGGCTCGTAACAGCCCTTTGGCATCGAGCAGACGCCGGGGAACTCCTTCTCGGCGTTCTTGGGCCTGTCGCCTCCCCGGAGCGTGCGCACGAGGCGGATCAGCTCTCCGCGAAACTCAAGTCCACCCTCGACCAGGGCTTCAAAGACCAGTTGCGAGAGGAACGTGTTCGAGGCTAGAAACACGTGGCCACCTGGGCGCAGCGCACGGCTGACGAGACGTGACCATTCCACAAAGAACGTGCGCACCGCCTGGCGCTCCTTCGTGTTCAAGGCCGTGAACCGGGGAAGGGGCGCTCGCGTGCAACCGTCGAAGGACGGCGGGATTCGCCAAATCCCACCTTTCCCCGCGGAACGCTTCCCGAGCTCTACTTCCTCATATTCCTTTACCCCGTACGGTGGGTCGGTGACGACGGCATGGAGGGAATTGCTCGGTATCGCGGAGAGCCACTCGAAGCAGTTTGCGTGGACGAGGATTCCACGCTCAAACTTCTGAGTCCGGTAATGCATCTCGAATCGCTTGAGTTCTCCGTTTAGCAACGCGGTCTCCTTTTGCGCATTGTATCGCGAAGAGAAAGTTCGGCAACTGTTAGTTTATTTTTTCATCTGCTTCTGCGATAAACTTTTGTCCGTGGGGTCATGGGCCGTAAGATCGGGTGAAAGGCTCCCGTTGCGTACTCGCGTTATCCACGGGCTCGGCCGCCGGGTCGGAGAAACCAAATGCCAGGCAACGGAACGGGAGAGAATCACCATGCCAATGAATTCCAAAACGAACTTCGTCAAATCATTCATGCAGACGAGGAAGATCGCGCAAAAGGCTGGCGGAAAGGCATTCGGGGACAAACCATCGCCACCCACGGCGACGTGGACATGCGTGGGATGCGGAAAGACGAACCTTGCACGTAGAGAGAGTTGCGATTGCGGAGTCAAGAAGCCTGATAAGGCTCGATAACCCCCGAAACCCCAGGCGGTACTTGGACAGGCCTTCACTCGCCGAGCGAGCCGATCCGCTGGCTCCGCCCCGAATTTCAAAACCCGACAGGCCAGTCCGCCGGCCAGGGCACCCTCGGCATTACAGACAAGCCGACCGCCGGGAAAGCGGGACAGGCAGAAAAACTCCCCTGGCCCAAGACCCTCGCCGAGCAAGCCCAAGCCGTCCGCTCCGCCCTCGCCGCCCGGCCCAAGCCGGCGACCGCCGGGGAGTTGTGCAAGCAGTTTAAGTCCGCTAAGGCCGAAAGGGTCGCCGAGTTGCTGGCGACGCTGGCGGCGCTGGGGCAGGCGAGGCCGGTTGGAGGGGAGCAGTATGTGGCATGAGGATCCGTAGTTCGGGCGGCAGGAACGCGTGACGGGCTGGCACGGCGATCAAGAGGTGGAGTAGGTAACGGCGTATACCGTTGAATTCACGCGCAGGCGCGGGCGGAGACCGGATTCGGCACATACAACAGCGGGACGGCTGACGGCTGCGCTTTCTCGAAGGCTGACTCTTGCTTTTTTGGGCAACTTTCGCGCACCGTCCCCGCTATTCCGGCTGTTCCGATCTTATCTGCTATCCGATCCGCCCGCGACCGTCTTGGCGGACGTCGGTTCAGGCAGCTCGGTGTCTGCATGGGGCACCGCGATGGGAAAAAGATGCGAGCCCGCCGGGCGGTCAAGGTCGAATCCGTAGACGCTCGACGCCCAGCCGGGCCGGAACTTGCCGCTTAAGCTCGCCGTCAAATCGAAGACGAAACTGGGAAAGAAATTCACTCCCCATCCACCGACCGATCCGAGCATACCATGCTTTCCGTTCGCAAACCTAAACTCGCTCGACATCTCAGGATACGCCGCAAGGCCCGAGGGAGTCTCCCCGCAAAGGTATTGCAGATAGGCGCAGTGATCAGGTGTGGTCTGGCTCCGTAGTATAAGAAAACCAAATGGCGCAGCGCTGCTGTCGCTCAAGCCGGTAAGTTCGTCCAGCGCGGCGCGGTAGGCAGTGTAGTCAGCAACATCCGTCTCGAAGAATATGCCGGTGCAGGTGAACGGCATCTTTAGGAACCTGGGATACCTGTCAGTCTCGTCGACGCCTATAAAATGTTTTAGCTTCAATAGTTTGTCGCGCATTTTCCGGGCCATATCCGCTCGAAATGTGGCCTTCACTTCAACTACGCCGCGGACGTGCTCAACGGGAATCGCGAGACGCTGGCCGCCCTTGGTGATTTCCGGGGATTCCTTAACAAAAAGCACGGGCGATTCAAGTCGATCATAGATAATAATATCCCACTCTTCGATCGGCCCATCGTACTCGAGGTTGTGCGTAATGATGTACCCCTTCGTGACGCCGTATCGTTTTGGGAGGAACACCTGCAGCCACTCACGCACAATTGCTTCACCGACCACGCCGTGCTCGGTCCTTACAGGATCATCCACCGCCTGCTTTTTAGCATGGTCGTACTGGGCGAGCAGGTAGTCGCGCTGTGCGAGAAATGCCTCGGCCCCGATGTGCTTGCGCCGCATGGCCACCATTGTAGCCAAATACCGCCAAACACCACAAACGTGCCGTCGGAAGGCGTGCGGTGGTCACATGGGGATGCCCGGCCGGCTGGTCGCCCCCAATGCCGAGCTTGCCGAGGAAGTAAAACGCGGCCTGATCCGCTGGCTCCGCTCCGAATTCGAAAACCCGACAGCCCGTTCGGCAGGCTGAGGGCAAGCCGTCACGCGCGCCAGGGAACCCTTGGCGTCGCGGACTGGCCGAACAGGGACACTCGGGGTGTCCCCCTCAGCCGTCTTAATGCCGGGCATGCGCCGAACAACATCGCGCGCCGCCAAATGTCGCCAAATCAATCGCGAGTCCATCTAACGGCGGAGGTCGCAGGTCCGTTTCGTGATCCAGATCACAAAAGTTAGCCAGCTAGCTAGCTAGACAATGACGCTCTGTTTCCAAAAGATCTTTACATCTGGTTGTTGAAAACTGAGGCCACTATTGACAGCCGCCTCTCAGCGCGGTGAAAATCCTATTAGGATTTCGGGTTGTACCCGCAGTCTTATTTTCGGATTCGGACGTGCTCATTCTTGACGGTGCGGAAGGGCCAGTATTGACCCGCCGTCGAATACTCATGATTGGCTGGCCGTATACGTTGCTTCCAAAGGGACCGCATATGTCATGGTAGCCGCTGGCGCGGTATGCCGTCGGCGAGCTACCGCTTCTGCAGGGCTGGAAACAGGCGGAAAGTACGCGCGCTTGACACCGAAGGTGTCACTTGAAAAGATTGATTGGGTAAGCATTCGGTCCTAGTGCCTCTTCAAGGCTAAGATTTGGGGTTCGTCGGCTGCGGTAAAATGGAAAGAACGGGATTTTCACGACTCCCTCAACCCCAAAACTTAGCCTTGAAGGGGCACTAGGCTGAAGTACACATTTGATGGAGGTGTTTTCATGCTCGTTGAAGCCGATGTAATAGCCCTCACCAGAAGTATTGTGGCTACGGAATTGCCCGAGGAACTGCCATCCTTCGATTTTGAGGGACCGACTCTCGTCCGAGAGCTGATGTTGGGTAGCTCTACCTCCAGATCCAACGCGGACGTTACCCGAGAAGCTGATCAGTTTGCAGGTGTTTCGGAAATGCTTCAATTCGCAAAATTGGTTGCGGGTACAGTCGTAGCGCTCGGGCAGATGCTGAAACTAATTAAAGAATCCGTGACACCCGAACCTCATCGCGACCAGCTTATAGAGTTGTGGAAAGCGAAATTGATCATAGCGGGCGTACCGGCCCAAAGGGCGGGACGCATAGCCTCAAGATTTTACGGCGATGCACTGACGGTAATGGGGAAGAAACCATGAACAGACAGCAAGATGACGCGACGGACTTCATCCCTGGCCTTATGTCGTTGTACGTCAATCTTAGCAAAGCCCAGTCTGCGTCTATCGTCTTCAGGATATTAGTCGTCGTACAATTCGTGATCGCCTGCGTGGTGAATCCGATCATTCTGGTTAGCGTCTTGGTGACTTCTGGGCCAATATCCCTTGAATTCTTACTTACGTTAGTGTCGGTTATCACGGTGTTTGTCGCCCTCGGGATGTTTTGGCGACGATATGATCGGTTGCGGCATTTCGCGCTGCAATCGGGGAAACTTCGCGAACCACCTGAGGCAGTAAAACGTGAACTGGTCAATGGATTGCGACCTAAGCTTTGTGACCTTGGGCTTGCCGGAGATCAGTTGGTCGTGTCAGTGAACGTCCGGGATCATGGGTCAGGCCCGCGCGCTTTGGAAGCATCAGGCCGATATCACCTATTACTTGCCCTCGGGTTTTTGAACTTGCTTAAATCTAGGCCCTCTTCGGCCCAGGCAATGTTATGTCATGAGCTCGGCCACTTTTATCAACACGATACGAGGCGATGGGGGCTTCCTAAAGCTTACTTCGAGGTTATGGCAAAGGCCATTCCTGTGTTTGCGCTTATCGCTGCGTTGCAAACAATAAATCGGTTGCGCCAAACCTCGTTAAGCGACTCGCTATTAACCAACCTTGTCGCATTCACAGTCGCAATTCTGACGGCGACAGGCATCACTGTCGCTGTCGGCCTTTTCAATTTGTTTCAGCTAAGGAAGATGCGTCGCTTATCTGAAGAGAATTCAGATGCGATCGGATCCCTTTTTGTGGATTCCGCTGAGATTGGAACGATACTCCCATCTGACACAGTTTCCTCAAGGTTTAACATTTTTTCGCCTCATCCCTAAAGCAGGCGCCGGCGTAAGCGACTCGCCCGCTTCAAGCTGACGGCTGATTATGTCCGAGAGCATACGTGCGTAAACGACACTCATCGATTATTTGGGCGCGCCGCATGGGATTCCATAAGCCTTCCAGCCCAGCTCATCGGTGCCGCCGGCAAGGTTTTTCTTCTGATTGGCATCATTCTGCTTCCGGTGTTTATCATTTTTGGAGTCATTGATGTAGCGACTAGTGGTGCTGGAGACCTCGGGGATTTCCTCCCCGCAGTGCTCGCCGCACTTGTTCCATTACTTATCGGCTACATCCTGTATCGGTGCTACGTGGGTCTGTTAAGATTGGAGGTGTTTTGCATAGTTTTTACGATACCTGTACTGATAGTCTGGGCCATTGGCGGCGTGATGACCATTTTGGGATTTTTTGTGAGCGCCCGTCACGATTTGGCGTGGTGGATCGTGGCGGCTTATATGTTGGCCTTGTCAGCTTTGGAGCTTTGTGTATTGCGCGCTGCTGTTGGGATCTTTTCCGCCTTGACGCTGTACCGCAGGACGGGGATAAAAATGGCGCTTCGACCGTTGTCGGAGCTTAGTTCGCTTCCACAGCGCCGTGTCTCATTGCTTGAGCGTTTTGCATCTGAATTGGCGCGCGCAATTCGTGTCAAGAGTCACATGGGCACGTCAACCGCGAACGATGAAAGCTGCAGTGTGAGCCACGGACATACCGTCACTGTTTCTGACTCGAGCGATGATGTTCTGCACAACGACGGCGGAACGAAATAACGGCACAAAGGACAAAGGAGCACCTAAAGGCCGGCGCCTTTGACGTCCGACAAATGCGGGCGCGGGCGGCAACTCAAAAGTCCTCATCGAGTTGCGGCGTGGTGGAGTAACGAGGTACTCGTGGGCCGGGCGTGCGCGCTCCGTGTTCTCCGTCGGACACTCGAGGGGGACACTCCCGGACACTCCTGCTTGCCGGCAGGGACGCGGAGTCTCGATAACGACGACGGGCGTCGGGAAGCGTGTGCAATCGGCGGAATGGCCTCTCGATCGGCCGGCAGGATGGGTCGCCGGTCAACGCCATCGTGGCAAAGGAGGCCCACGGGCAAGTGCGGCCCTGCGTCCAGCGCAGCCGGCTATTCGGGGACGAGCTCCGGGCGCGACCGACGGCGCGGCGGCTCGGCCCGGGATCGACGCTGCGCGGTTCGAGGCGGCCAAGGATGCCACGCGGTCGACCGGGAATGCTTCTCGTGCCTCTTCTGCGCAAAGGGCGAGAGCACGCCGAGAATCGGAAGCATGATCACAGGCCGAATGTCTGGCGAAGCGCGATGGCGATCTTCGCGCGAGTCGCCGGGCCGGTCGTTCCGAGGCGGCGAGAGATGACGCCGCGGGACAAGGTCACGAGCTTGTCCAGGCGGATCAGCGAATCAGCCTTGAGGCCGGTGGCGGGGAATTCGGCGTCCGACCGCCGCAGCTCGACCTCCGCCCCGCCCGGAGAGCGATTTGTTAGGACGCTGGTGATGAAGGCGAGATCAGCTCCGGACCTTGCGGTTCGGCCGAGACGATGACGGCCGGACCCATCTTTTTACCGGTGAGGTCGGCGAAAGGAAACGGCACGAGGACCACTTGGCCTCGGTGAAGCGGCTTGGCCATGGTCAGACGGCCTCGCCGTCGGATTCGGAGTAGATGTCTTCTAGCGGATCGTTCAAAAACCCGAATGATTTGCCTTTGTCCGCGAGTTCAGCGATAGCCTCGGCTGCGAGATCGTCGGGATCGAGCAGCGCGAGCGTCAGAGGCGTGTTCTCCGAACATGCGAAGAGGGAGAACATGCGAAGAGGGACACTCCTGGGGCACTCCTGCTAGGCGTGTTCTCCGAACATGCGAAGAGGGACACTCCTGGGGCACTCCTGCTTACCGCTGACGACCTGGGACCTGGGCTGTTCGGCAATGCCGCCGAAATCCCACGGCGAGCACGCTCAATGCCAGCGGCGGGGGATGTCTTTATCATGTGATGAATCGCGGCAATTGCCGCATGGACGTCTTCCAGAAGCCCGGCGATTTTGCCGCATTCGCCACGATCCTCGAGGAGGGAAGACAGCGCGTCAAGATGCGCATCCTCGCGTACTGCTCGATGAACAACCACGCTCCCCTGAGTTTACCGAAAGGTGAATCTCTGTGCCCCCGTGTCCTCGGTGGCAAAACTCTCTTCACGCCGCCCTTGCTTTGAATACAATTCTGAGGCGTGTTGCCCACGATTCGCCGGCTCGTTGTTCCCAAGGCAGTATTTTGCCACCGAGATCACGGAGGCACTGGCGGCTGGACCAGAGACGTCGAAACTCGCGGATCCTGCGCGACTTGGCCGGTGTTCGATCAATCAGAATCGACGCATCGCCGCCGGCGATTGTTTGACAAGATGTTCTACTCCAACGGAGGCAGCTCATGTCGAATCGTATTCTGTTCTCAGTCGTTGGACTGCTGTTTCCCCTCGTGGCTTTTGCTGCTTCCTCGGGGGATGAGCCGAAGAATGGGCTGCCTGAGGCAGCTCTGAAGATTCTGTCGGCAGCGACCCGGGTCGAGTGTTTTCGCATCGGCCCTCAGTCCGCCGACAAGAGCGACGGCCAGCCGGTCGCCAAGCGCATCGACATCTACCCAATCTCGTCAACCGCGAAGGAACAAGGCCGCGATTTTTCCGACAAGCTCACCGCAGTCTTGAAAGATGAAAAGTCTTACGGTCCTCCCGCGCGGTGCTTTTCCCCCGGCGTCGGCTTGCGCGCCTGGAACGGCAAGGAGTCGGTGGACGTCATCATCTGCTACAAGTGCAGAGACTTTCTTGCCATCGCCCGTAACGCAGAGGGCAAGGAAATTGCCCGAAGCCAGTCGGCGGGGTTCGCAAAGCTGCCCGGTTTTCCGGGGAACTGGGCGGCATTTGTTCAATTGGCAAGGACGGCATTCCCTGACGACGCTGACATCCAAAAGCTGGACCCCAACAAAGACTGGGGCGAAACCGACCCAAAGTAATGGCAGTTAGAATCAAAAGTGCTTTGCGTGCGAGGGTCGCAGCACGTAAGATTCAGAAAGAAAGGGCTCGGCCATGACTTTCACGGTTGATCTTCCGGGGAGCATGAGGGACTTTGAGTTCGCGGCGTACGTGCGAATGCTCGTACGCGACGGCGTGAACATCGCCGATACCCCTCGGGCCCTCGATCCTCGAACTCGCAATCGCTGGCTCCATGCCTGGGCGGATCGCGCGGAAGCGGAGCAGTTTGCATCGCGGCTGCGTGAAGACTCGGAGGACCCGTCATGGCAGGTGTACGATCTGCCTGACGTCGAGCCGTCGACCGGGCCACTCGGGCCGCTCGAGATCGTGGTGAAACGACAGAGCGACGGATACATATACGGCATGAGACCCACGACGCGCAACCTGGTTCGAAAACGATTCCCGGAATCAAAAATGGTGACGAACGTCTTTATCGCAACGAACACCAATGGCGATCTCGAGGCTAGTCAAGGCTCGATTTGGGACCAGGTGGTTAAGATTCTCACCGGACTGACCGACGAGCAGATCGAGGAACTCGGAGGATATACGGTGTACGACACACTCGGCCATGTATTGCGGGAGGCGCCGGCGTTTGCTCACTAGGCCCGGTCTGAAAACCCGCCGCGGCCCGATGAGTTTTCAGACAGGGCCTAAAAGGCGGTCAGGGTTGAGGCGGCGGCCATGGTTCAAACGCGCCTCGAAAACCCTGGAAACTCACCTGCTTGTTCCATGCTTCGCCGGCGGTGAAAACAAGCCGCAGCATCAAGCTAAATGCTTCACCATCGTTATTGCGGATAAGTTCCGACATGGAGCTACCCTCTGAAGGTCAGGTCCGAATTGGTCCCGCTTATACCGTGGCAGCACATGTTTGGCTATCGCGTCCTGGCATCAATCCACAATCCATCGGGAGCGGATTGTACAGGACGCGTACAAGGGTATAGTGCCCGTGCGGCCAATGCGGGGGCGAGGACACGAACAGCATCGGAGAGCGTATGAACCGGCCAAGACTGCGAGCCACGGCTATGGGCTATGCCCTGACGGCGGCACTTGTGATGGCGGCCTTGCCCAAGCGAGGCTCGGCCGTTGAAGCCGGCGTCGTTGACGAGACCGGACACGTTCCAGCCACCTACGTGGTTGACCAGGCTGCCCCCGGCGCCGCCGACACGAACCCGGGAACCGAGGAGAAACCTTTCAAGACCGTGCAGCATGCCGCCGACGCGGCCAGGCCGGGCGACACGGTCTGCATCATGGCGGGCAAGTATGACGAACGGGTCAAGGTGACCGCTGGCGGCACGGACGCCAGGCCCATCGCCTTCGTGGCGATGCCCCGGCACTCGGCGGCCGTGCGCGGGTTCGACCTGGAGGCGAGCTACGTCCGCGTCGACGGCTTCGAGATCACCGCTGACAAGCCGGCCACCGCCGTCCAACTGCACGCCAGCCATTGCGAAATCCTCGACAACTACATCCACGACATGATGGTGGCGGTCAGCGGCACCGTCGGCAAGCCGAGCGCCGACGGCAACACCCGCGACTACTCCGCGGTGGCCCACAACCGCATCGCCTTCAACAAAGTCTATCATAGCGAATACGGCTTCGTCCTGGGCGGCGACGACTGGCTGGTGGAAAACAACGAAGTCAACCGCCTCTTCATGTACGCCCCGGGCAACAAGAACGACGACTGCGATTATTCCCGGTTTTTCGGCCATGGCTGCATCGAACGCCGCAACTACTATCACGGCAGCAACCGCCAGGAGATCAAGACCGCGCACGTCGATTGCCTGCAGACCTTCACGAACAACGGCGAAGTCGCCACGGACGTGCTCTTCGAGGACAACGCCTGTTTCGACTTCCACCAACTGTGCATGGTGGAGAGTGCGCCGCACATCGGCAGCGTCCGCGGCTGGACCTTCCGGCGCAACATAGTCTCGACGAATTCGCCGGACATGCGCGGCGGCTGGGGCCCGGACATCATTCAGACTCTCGACGTTACGATCGAGAACTGCACCATCTCCACCGTGAACTGGTCCGCCATCGGCCTGCGCGGCAAGGAATCGACCGGCGGGACCATACGCAATAACATCCTCGGCCAGGCGCAGCGAGCCGTCGTCGACGGCGACGAGACGTTTTCGGCGTCCCACCCGCTCGTGGAGTACAACCTGACGTACCAGACGGCGCCGCTCGCGGGCCAGACGAACATCAACGGCAAGGACCCGCTCTTCGTGGATCCCCAGAACCGGGATTTTCGCCTGAGCAAAGGAAGTCCGGCCATCGGCGCGGGCAAGGATGGCGTGACGATCGGTGCCCTGGAATATCCCAACGTCTATTACGTCGATCCGCGTCACCCCGCCGCGTCGGACGAGCCGGCGTGGGGCTATCCGGCCGTGCCGCTGGCGAGCCTGGCCAGAGCCTGTGCGATCGCACAGCCCGGCGAGACGATCGTCCTGCGCGGCGGGATCTATCGCGAGCTGCTGGCCCCGAAAAACGACGGCGTGACGTTTCGCGCCATGAAGGACGAGAAAGTCACTATCAGCGGGGCCGACCTGATCGAGGGTTGGAAGCGCGAGGCCGATAGGGCTTGGTCGGCGTCCCTGGCCGCCGAGCCGAAAAAGGTCTTGCGCGACGGCCAGCCGTGGAACGAGTTCGCCTACGACAAGGCGGCGAGGGAAATCACCATAAAGGCTGGCGGCGACCCCCGCCTGCACGCCTTCGAGACAGTCCTGCGCGAGCAAGGCATCGACCTGGCCGGAAAGAAGGACGTGAAGGTTCAGGGCATCACGGTCGTTGACACACTGAAGTCGCTCCTCCCGGATTAGGCAGCGATGAACACATCCATACTGGAGTAACCGATGCGAATGATTCTCAACATCACGATCCCACACGAGCCGTTCAACACCGCTGTCAGGAGAGGAACGGCGGGGGCGACAATCGGCAAGATCGTGGAGGAAATCAAGCCTGAATTGATCTATTTCACCGAGCAGGACGGGCATCGCGGGGCGATGATGATCGTCGACGTGCCCGAGCCTTCCGCGGTACCGGCGCTGGCCGAGCCCTGGTTCCTGGCATTCAACGCCGACGTGCAATTCCGCATCGCCATGTCTCTGGAAGACCTGGGGAAAAGCGGAATCGATGGCATCGGCGGCAAGTGGCCCCTCTGACCGATCGCAGCTCCCGCACTAGGCCCTGTCTGAAAACTCATCGGGCCGCGGCGGCCCGGAAATGCCCCGTCTGCTTCGTTGTCACTCCTCAACGACTCTTTGGGTTGAGTCGCCTCGTCGCGACGCCTTGCATCCGGGACATTTCCGACCCGCCGCAATCCCGGTGAGTTTTCAGACAGGGCCTAGTTGGAAATGTTGGGCCCGTCGATCAATCTACGGTGCTGGTTGAACTATTGCTCCGTGGAAATTCAAGACCTTTCATTTGGCGAGGAACCATGGTCGATCGGAATGCTCCCCTCCGGCATCAACCCGGCACGACGTTGCGAGCCGCCTCAGTGTCGTGGTTGATCGTCTTAACCTTGTTTTGCGCAACGGCCTGTGCCGATCCGGCGGGGCCTTCGACTGCCGACGGCAAGGGCATTCGTTTTGACTTTCTCGAGCCCGGCTTCTCCGTGCGCGAGTTGCCGGTACACTTGAAGAACATCAATAACGTGGAGTATGCCGCGGACGGCCGGCTCTTTTCGGTCGGTTACGACGGCCGGGTGTTTTTACTGCGCGACACTGATGGCGACGGGCTGGAGGATTCCGCCACACTCTACTACCAGGGGAAGGGGGACTACGAAACTCCGCTGGGCGTCGTGGTGCGGGACGATTCGGTATACATTGCCCTGCGCGGGCGCATCGAGCGTTTGCGCGATACCCGCGGCGCCGGGGTAGCCGACAAGACGGAAGTCGTCGCCGACGGCTGGCACGAGGCGGTAACGGACACCGATAAGACTTTCCTGCACCGCCGTGTGGATGATGCGATTGGGCTGGCGATGGATGCGCAGGGCAACATCTACACGTCGCTGGGCACGCCGAATTACCAAAACCTCTACCAACTCGACGCCGACGGGAAATCGCAGTACCGTCGCGACCGCTTCCGCGGCGCGGTCCTGCGGATCGCTCCCGGCGGGAAGCCGCAAATCGTCGCCACGGGCGTTCGCTTCGCGATCTCCATGCAGTTCAACCGCTACGGCGACCTCTTCGCCACCGATCAGGAGGGCGCGACCTGGGGACCGGGCAACCCACTGGACAAACTGATCCAGATCGTGCCGGGCCGGCATTACGGCTTCCCCCCGCGCGATCCCCGCTATCTGCCGGACGTGCAGGACGAACCGTCGGTCGCGGATTTCGGGCCGCAGCACCAATCCAGTTGTGGCTTCCGGTTTGACGAGACACGGCCCGGCTCCCTCCGCTTCGGACCTGCCGATTGGGAAGACAATGCGATCGTCACCGGCGAGTCGCGCGGCAAGCTCTGGCGCGTTCCCCTGGTCAAGACGCGCGCGGGATACGTCGCCAAGC
>Ga0182024_10010774_pt1 | contig 18571 bp, 22 predicted proteins | sample P32metaG_FD_120480 | JGI IMG/M metagenome (GOLD analysis project Ga0182024, IMG submission 120480) | Permafrost microbial communities from Stordalen Mire, Sweden - P3-2 metaG (Illumina Assembly) | ecosystem: Environmental > Terrestrial > Soil > Wetlands > Permafrost | place: Sweden: Stordalen... | reverse complement strand
GTGCCGGCGAAGGCCATCCGCGTCCTGAAGGACGGAGCGTGGCAGCGACCGACGACGGGCTAGGCGCCGCGTCGCAGCGTCGCCGAGCGATCGGGCTCGACCTGCGGCCCTTGAAGGGCTCCAGGGACTTCCGGGCCCTGTTCCTCGCCGGCCTGGTCGGCACGATCGGCGCGCAGGGCACCTACGTCGTCGTCCCCTACCAGATGAAGGTGCTGACGGGCTCGCTCCTCTACGTCGGGCTGCTGGGCGTCGTCGAGATCGTCCCGCTCATCATCTTCGGTCTCCTGGGCGGCGCGCTCGCCGACACCGTCGACAAGCGCACGATGATCCTGTGGACCGAGGCCGTCATGCTCCTCGGCACGCTGGGCCTGCTCGTGAACGCGACCCTGTCGCACCCCCAGGCCTGGGTCCTCTTCGCGGTCGCGGCCGTCTTCGCCGCGGCCGACGGCATGCAGCGCCCCTCGCTCGACGCGATCGTCCCGAGGATCGTCCCGCACGACCAGCTCGCCGCCGCGTCGTCGCTGTCGACGTTCCGATGGACGTTCGGCTCCATCCTCGGACCGATCGCCGGCGGGACCGTGGCCGTCGCGATCGGACCGGCTGCCTGGTACGCCGTCGACGCGACGACGTTCGTGGTCTCGCTCCTGTGCTTCGTCACGCTCGCAGCGTCGCCACCCGTGCAGCGAGCCCGCCCGAGCCTGCGGCACGTCTTCGGCGGCGTGGGCTACGCCATCGGTCGCCGCGACCTGCTGGGCACCTACCTCATCGACTTCTCCGCGATGCTGTTCGCCTTCCCCGTCGCCCTGTTCCCCTTCATCGCGGAGCGCTACCACGAGTCCTTCGCCCTCGGCCTCCTCTACGCCGGCCTCCCGATCGGCGCGCTCCTCGCCTCGCTCACCTCGCACTGGACCTCGCGCGTCCACCACCACGGCCGCGCCATCGTCGTCGCGGCCGTGGTGTGGGGCCTGGCCGTCGCGGGGTTCGGGCTCGCGGGCGGGCTCGTCGCGGCGGTCCTCGCGCTCGTGGTCGCAGGCGCGGCGGACGCGGTCAGCGGCATCTTCCGCCAGACCATGTGGAACGCGTCGATCCCCGACGAGGTGCGGGGCCGCATGGCGGGGCTCGAGCTCCTCAGCTACTCGACGGGCCCCGAGCTCGGCCAGCTGCGCAGCGCCCTCGTCGCCTCGGCGACGACGCTCAGGACCTCCGTCGTCTCGGGCGGCCTCCTGTGCGCGGGCTCGTGCGCCGCCTTCGCGATCCTGCTGCCCACCATGTGGCGCTTCGACGCGTCGAGCGACCCGAACGTCGCGCTCGTCCGCGCGCAGCGCGCACGCGAGCACCTCGGCACCGAGCCCGTCTAGCGACGCACCGCCTCGGCCGATCCGGGCCGTCGCGCCCGCCTACGATCGCGTCCGTGGCGACCGACGTCGACGGCGCCGACGAACGACGTCGCCTCCTCGTGACCGTCACGGGCCAGGACCGCCCGGGGGTCGCCGCGGCCCTCTTCGAGTCGCTGAGCGACGTCGACGCGACGGTCACCGACATCGGCCAGATCACGATCCGCGGCCACCTCGTCCTGTGCGTGGAGCTCGACTGCCCCTCGGCGGTCGCCCCGGCGCACGTCCGCCGCACGGTGCTGTCGTCAGACCTCGGCGGGGACGACCGGCTCTCGGTCAACGTCGCCGAGGCGACCGAGGAGCTGATCGGCGCGCACGGGCGCCGGCTCCTGGTCACGCTCACCTCCCCGTCGGTGACCGCCCAGGCGATCGCGGGCGTCTTCGGCGCGGTCTACGCGTCGGGCGGGACCTGCGAGCGGATCGTGCGCCTCGCGACCTATCCGGTGCAGAGCTACGAGCTCGTGGTCCTCGGCGCGGACCACGAGCGGCTCCGCACGTCGCTCGCGACTGAGTCCGCCCGGCTCGGGATCGACCTCGCCGTCCAGCGTGCCGGCCTGCACCGGCGCGCCAAGCGCCTCGTCGTGCTCGACGCGGACTCGACGCTGCTCACCGCCGAGGTGATCGACCAGCTCGCCGAGGAGGCCGGGCGCGCCCACGAGGTCGCTGCGATCACCGAGGCGGCGATGGCCGGGGGCCTCGACTTCGCCGACGCCCTGGCCCGCCGCGTCGCGCTGCTGGAAGGGCTCCCCGTAGAGGCGCTCGCGCGCGTCGCGAGCCACCTCGTGCTGGCGCCCGGCGCGCGCACCCTGATGCGCACGCTGCGCCGCCTCGGCTTCTCGACCGCGGTCGTCAGCGGCGGGTTCCACGAGGTGCTCGACCCCGTGTGCCACGAGCTCGGCGTCGACCGCATCGCGGCGAACCGACTGGGCGTGCGCAACGGCGTGCTGACCGGCGAGGTGCTCGGCCCCGTCGTCGACCGCGCCGGCAAGGCCGACGCCCTGCGGCGCTTCGCCGCCGAGCTCGGGGTGCCGATGTCCCAGACCGTGGCGGTGGGCGACGGGGCCAACGACGTCGACATGATCGCGATCGCCGGGCTCGGGATCGCCTTCAACGCCCGGGCGGTGCTGCGCGACGCGGCCGACACCGCGCTCTCGGTGCCGTACCTCGACGCGGTCCTGTACCTCCTCGGGATCCCCCGCGAGGAGATCGAGGCGGCCGAGGAGCCCTGAGCCCGTCCCCGGTGTCGTGCCCGGCGCCCACGCCGTCGGCCCCTATGAGACAGAATCGCTGAGATAGTCTCACCCGCGAGGAGGTGCCGTGCGCGTCACGATCGACCAGGACCGCTGCCAGGGCCACGGGCGATGCTTCTCGATCGCGCCGGACCTGTTCGACAGCGACGAGCTGGGCAACGGGGTGGTGGTCGGCGACGGCGTGGTCCCCCCCGACCAGGAGCACCTCGCACGCCTCGCGGTCGCCAACTGCCCCGAGGGCGCGGTCAGCCTCGAGGAGGACTGAGATGACCCACCTGCCGGTCGCCGACTTCGCGACGGACTTCGACCACACCGACCCGACCTGGGTGCACGACCCGTACCCGATCTACGACGACCTCCGCGCGCGCTGCCCCGTCGCGCACTCCGAGCGCTACGGCGGCACCTGGCTGCCGGTGCGCCACCACGACGTGGCGGCGATCGCGAACGACCACGAGCACTTCACGAGCCGCGCGGTCGTCGTCTCGGAGGGCCGACCCGGCGACGAGGCGCTCCCCGCGCCCATCGGCGTCGCCCCGCCGATCACGTCGGACCCGCCGTTCCACCAGCTCGCCCGCCGGCTCCTGCTGCCCGCGTTCTCGCCCAGGGCGATCGCGGGGCTCGAGGACTTCACCCGCTCGCTGTGCACCGAGCTGCTCGACGGCCTCGGCGACCTCGGGCGCATCGACGGCGCGATCGACTACGCCCAGCACATCCCGGTCGGGGTCATCGCGAAGATGCTCGGCTTCCCCCCTGAGGACGGGGACCTCTTCCGCGACTTCGTCCACACGATCCTCGAGGGCGTGGACCTGCCCTTCGAGGAGCGGTTCGCCGCCTTCGACCCGATCGAGGCGTACTTCATCGCCCAGGTCGAGGACCACCGTGCGCACCCGCGCGACGACCTCACGTCGTTCCTCATGAACGTCGAGCTCAACGGCGAGAAGCTCCAGGACCAGCACGTCTTCGGCACGATGGTGCTCATCTTGGCCGCGGGCGTCGACACGACGTGGTCCGCGATCGGCGCCTCGCTGTGGCACCTCGCCCAGCACGACGAGGATCGTCGCCGCCTGGCCGCGGACCCCGGCCAGCTCCCGATCGCGATCGAAGAGCTGCTCCGTGCCTACGCCCCGGTGACGATGGCGCGGCTCGTGCGGGAGGACTTCGAGTTCGAGGGCTGCCCGATGAAGAAGGACGACTGGGTGCTGCTCAGCTTCCCGGCCGCCAACCGCGACCCGGCGGCCTTCGACCGCGCGGACGAGGTCGTCATCGACCGCGAGGTCAACCGCCACCTCGCCTTCGGCCTCGGCATCCACCGCTGCGTGGGCTCGAACCTCGCGCGCATGGAGCTGCGCGTGGCACTCGAGTGCTTCTTGGCGCGCTACCCCGAGTTCCACCTCGCCGACCCCGACGCGGTCACCTGGTCGCGCGGCCAGGTGCGCGGCCCGAGGACGCTGCCCCTGCGCGTCGGCTGACTCAGCCGACGCCCTCGCGCTCGCACAGCACGGCGAGCACGTCGGACAGCGCGACGCCCGCCCCCCTCGCGGCGACGAGGACGTGGAAGAGGAGGTCGGCGGCCTCGGCGGCCACGCCGTCGCTGTCGTCGCCCGCCGCGGCGACAGCGAGCTCGGTCGCCTCCTCGCCGAGCTTCTTCAGGCGCAGGTTGCGGTCGGCGAGCAGCGCGCGGACGTAGCTCGTCGCCGGGGCGGGCGCGTCGGTGGACCGGCGCGCGACCACCGCGTCGAGGCGGCCGAGCACGCCGGCGGGCACCTCGGGGGCGAAGCAGCTCCTCGTGCCGGTGTGGCACGCGGGCCCCGCCGGCCGGACGACCGCGAGGACCGCGTCGCCGTCGCAGTCCGCCACGAGCTCGACGACGTGCTGGACGTTGCCGCTCGTCGCCCCCTTGTGCCACGGGCCCCTCGTCCTCGAGCGGTAGTGCATCTCGCCGGTCGCGATCGAGGACTCGAGGGCGGCCCGGTCGGCGTGGGCGACCATGAGCACCGCGCCGTCCGTGGCGTCGATCGCGACGACGGTGACGAGGCCCGCGCCCTTGTCGAAGTCGAGCGCGTCGAGGTCGAGCGCGGCGCTCACGGGACCGCCGCGGCGCCGTCGCGGACGCGCAGCCCGGCGTCGGCCATCGCCGCTTTGAGCTCGGGGAGCGACAGCGTCCCGTCGTGGATGGCGCCGGCGAGCAGGGCCGCGTCCGCGCCCGCGTCGAAGACGGCGATCACGTGCTCGGCGCTGCCCGCGCCACCCGAGGCGATGATCGGCACGGTGACCGCCTCTCGCATCGCGCGGATGAGGGCGAGGTCGTAGCCGTCGCGGGTGCCGTCGCGGTCGATCGAGGTGACGAGGAGCTCGCCCGCGCCCCTGGCCGCGCACTCGACGGCCCAGTCGACCGCGTCGAGCTCGGTGCGACCCGTCGCCATGTGCGTGCGGACCTCCCAGCCGCCCTCGGTGCGCTTGGCGTCGATGTTGGCCACCGCGCACTGGGACCCGAACGCCTCGGCGACCTCTGCGATGAGCTCGGGGCGCTCGACGGCTGGGGAGGTGAGGCACACCTTGTCCGCACCCGCGTTGAGGGCGGCACGCGCCTCGTCGAGGGTGCGGATGCCCCCGCCGATGACGAGGGGGACGAAGACCTCCGACGCGGTGGCCGAGGCGACGTCGAGCACGGTGCTGCGGCCCTCGCTCGACGCGGCGATGTCCAAGAAGACGAGCTCGTCGGCGCCGTCGCGCTCGTAGCGTGCCGCCATCTCGACGGGGTCGCCGAGGTCCTGGAGGTCCTCGAATCGCGTCCCTTTGACCGTGCGGCCGTCGCGCACGTCGAGGCAGACGATCACCCGTGCGCTCGGCATCAGCTGACCTCCCAGCCGACGCTGCCCTTGGTCGAGAAGACCTCGCCGCCCTCGGCCATCGCCTGGCGCAGCGCGAGGCCCACGGCCTTCATGGCGGCCTCGGTCACGTGGTGGCCGTCGCTGCCGCGCACGACGACGACGTGCAGCGTGGCTCCGGCGGCCGTCGCGAGGCTGCGCAGCACGTGGTCGTAGGCGGGATCCGGCAGCGCCCCGCCCCAAAAGCCCCGTCCGCCGAGGTCGACGGCGGCGGTCACGAGCGCGTCGTCCATCGGGACCGTGGCGGTGCCGTAGCGCGCGCAGGTCGCGGGCGTGGCCTCGAGCACGGCACGCCCGAGCGCGAGGGCCACGTCCTCGGTCAGGTGGTGGGGGAGGTCCCCGCTCGCCGTCACGGCGAGATCGAACCCCGCGTAGCGGCCGAGCGCGGCCACCATGTGGTCGAAGAACGGCTCGGAGGTGTCCACGCTGACCTTGGGCGACGCGGAGCCGGCGGTGAGCTCGACGGTGACCTGGGTCTCGGTGGTCGTGCGGCGGACGGTCGTCATCGGTGCAGCTCCTCTGTCAGGCCCTCGGGGTTGAGGGCGCCGGTGTACAGGGCCGCGCCGACGACGGCGGCGTCGACCCCGCGGGCGAGCAGGGCGGCGACGTCCGAGCGGCTGGCGATGCCCCCCGCGATCCCGAGACGGTGCTGCGTGGCGGCGCGCGCGGCCTCGACGACGGCGAGGTCGGGCCCGCCCATCTCGCCCTCGACGTCGACGGCGGTGACGACGACCTGGTGCAGCGGCAGGGGCTCGGCCGCGCCCACGACGTCGGCGAGCAACGACGAGGTCGTCACCAACCACCCCTCGGTCGTCACCGTGCCGGCCCGGACGTCGACGGCGAGCGACACCCTCCCGGGGTTGGCCTCGGCGAGGGCGGCGAACCAGGCGGGGTCGGTGACCGCCAGCGTCCCGACGACGACCGAGGCCGCGCCCGCGCCGAGCAGCCGCGCGGCCGCCTCGTCGGAGCGCACGCCGCCGCCGACGTGCACCTCGATGCCCTCGAGCCCGCAGATGGCCTCCACGAGCGCCGCGTTCGAGCCGCGCGACGTCGCTGCGTCGAGGTCGACGAGGTGCAGCTCGCGGAAGCCGCGGTCGCGCCAGCTCGCCGCGATGGCGACGGGGTCCTCCAATCGCAGCAGCTCGCTGCCGTAGTCGCCGCCGCGCAGCTGGACGCAGTAGCCGTCGCGCAGGTCGATGGCGGGCACGACGATCATGGGGCCACCTCGTCTAGGAAGGCGTGGATCATGGCCACGCCGGGTGCGGAGCTCTTCTCAGGGTGGAACTGGACGCCGAGGATCCCCGCGTAGCGCAGCGTCGCGGGGAAGGGCTGGTGCTCGATCCGTGACGTCGACGTCACGCGGTGCACCCCGTTGGGCGGGCACGCGAAGCTGTGCGCGTAGTAGCCCCAGGTGAGTCCCGAGGCCTCGAGGGTCGGCTCGCTCGAGGCGCTGACCACCTCCCAGCCGATGTGCGGGAGCCGGCGCGCTGGCAGGCGGCGCACGGTCCCGGGGAGCACGCCGAGCCCCTCGCGCTCACCCTCCTCGGACGCGTCGAAGAGGAGCTGGGCGCCGAGGCAGATCGCGAGGCACGCGAGCCCGCCCTCGAGGGCGTCCGCCAGCGTGGCCGCGCCGTCGCCGAGGTGGGTCATCGCCGTGTCGAAGGCGCCGACGCCGGGCAGGACGACGACGTCGGCGGCGCACAGCGCCCCGGCGTCGCGCTCGTGGACGACCTCGCCACGCGTGGCGAGGACCTTGCCGAGGGAGTGGACGTTGCCGGCCCCGTCGTCGAAGATCGCGATCCTCACGAGCCACCTCCTGTCAGCAGCTCGAGCGCCTCGTCGAGCTGGGCACGCGGGCCGATCGTCACACGGAACAGGTCGTCGAAGACCGGGAGGGCCGTGTACGCGCGCGCGAGCACCCCGGCGGCGAGCACTTGCTCGAGCAGGCGGACCGCGTCGTCGACGAGGACGGCGACGAAGTTCGCCTGCGAGTCGAGCACCTCGAAGCCGGCGTCGGCGAGCCGCGCGGCGAACCACGCGCGCAGGGCGCGCACCTCGGCGACGCGCTCGCGCACCCAGGCGACGTCGTCGCGCAGGACGCCGAGCGAGACCGACTCGGCGACGGTGCCCACCTTGTAGGGGCCACGTGAGATGCCGATCGCGCGGATGACGTCGGGGTCGCCGAGCGCGTAGCCCACGCGGAGGCCCGCGAGGCCGAACGCCTTGGAGAGGGTGCGGACGATGACGAGGTTGTCGAACTCGTCGAGCAGCCCCGTCGCGTCGCCCTCGGCGAAGTCGGCGTAGGCCTCGTCCAAGAGGACCACCGAGGCCGTCCCGGCGAGCAGCGCGCGCAGCGTCTCGTCGGCGACCCTCGTGCCGGTCGGGTTGTTCGGCGAGCACAGGTAGTACAGGTCCGCGCCCGTGCCGAGCAGCCGCTCGGCGTCGACGCTGCCGTCGCGCCCGAGCTCGACGTGGGCGAGGGCCACCTCGTTCACCTGGGCGAACGCGGGGACCACCGAGAACGTGGGCACCGCGACCCCGATCGTCGAGCCCGCATCGCAGCACGCCCGGATCGCCGAGTCGAGGACGTCGTCGGAGCCGCAGCCGGTGACCACCCGGTCGGGGTTCACCCCGTGGTACTCGCCGAGCGCCTCGCACAGCGCGTCGGCGTAGGGGGTGGGGTAGCGCGAGAGCTGCGCATCGGTGAGCCCCGCGAGCGTCGCGCGCACCGACGGCGGCGGGCCCCACAGGCTCGTGTTGTCCGAGAGGTCCACCCGCACCGGCGGACGGCGCGGCTGGTAGCGGGGCATCGCCCGGATCGTCGTCGTGCGCCCCGAGGGCACGGCCGCGCTCACGGGATGAACCGCTCGATACGCGTGACCACGATCCCCGAGCCGCCGATCGCCTTGAGCGCGCTGATCGTGGCGGACACCTTCCCGAGCGCGACGACGGCCTGGACGGCGATCAGCTCGCCACCGTCGAGGAGCTCGACGACGTCGGGGCCGCCGATCCCCGGGAGGATGCCGCGCACCTCGCCGAGCCGCGCGCGCGGCACGTTCGCCATCAGGTAGCGCTGGCTGCGGGCCTGGACGACCGAGCCGAGCGCGATCGCGAGCTCGTCGAGGCGCGCGCGCAGCTCGGGCGGGTCCTCGCTCGGCAGCCGCGAGACCAGCCGGGCCGACGAGGTGAGCACCGTCGCGAGCTCGCGGAGCTGGTTCGCCCGCAGCGTGGACCCGGTCGCGACGAGGTCCACGATGCAGTCCGCGACGCCCAGTCGCGGGGTGATCTCGACGGCGCCGGAGACCTCGATGATCTCGGCGGCGACGCCGGCCTCGGCGAAGAACCCCCGGGTGAGCCGCGGGAAGACCGTCGCCACGCGCGTGCCCGCGGCGAGGTCGTCGACCGAGGCGATCGACGACGACGAAGGGGCGGCGAGCACGAGGCGGCACGGCGCGAGCTCGACGTCGAGGCGCATCTCGAGGCGCCGCTCGGACTCACAGACGAGGTCCCAGCCGGTGATCCCCGCGTCGGCCGCGCCGTCGGCGACGAACTCGGGGATGTTCGCCGCGGCGACGAAGACCGCCTCGTAGCCGTCGCCGAGCGTCGCCTCGAGCGCGCGCGCCCCGAGGTGGCTCCTCGGGTCGAGCCCTGCGTCGGCGAGCAGCTGCAGCACGCTGTCGGCCATCACCCCCTTGTTCGGGACTGCGACTCGGACTGGCTGCATGGTGGTCCTCTCGAGGAGTCTGGGGGGAACGACGAGGGCCCGCCCTCCGGGGCGGGCCCTGGGTGCCTGCGACGTGACGGGGCGGCCGGTCAGGTGGCCGCGGGACGCGCGCAGGCACGGCCCGTGGGGCCGTGATGGCCGTGGCGGCAGCAGTGGCTCGCGCGCATCGCGACCAGTTCACCCGACGCACACGCCAGCCGTCAAGCGCCCTAGCTCCCGAGCAGGCCGCCGATGATGCCGCGCGGCGAGGTGGACCCGGCAGCGCCGGCGTCCTCGTGCTCGAGATAGGGGCCGAGCGCGTGCGCGAGGTTGGGCAGAGGCAGGGTCTGGAGCCACACGATCCCGGGGCCCGTCATCTTCACGAGGAAGATCGAGTCGGCGCCGAACAGCATGTTCTTGATCCCGTGGACGATCTCGATGTCGAAGGTGACCGAGGCGTCGAAGATCCCCACGTGGCCGGGGTGGACGTGGAGCGTCTCGCCCGGTGCGAGGTGGTACTCGACCAGCTCGCCGGACAGCTCGATCCACGCCACGCCGCTGCCAGAGAGCCGCTGCAGGATGAAGCCGTTGCCGCTGAACACACCCGCGCCCAGCTTCTTCTGGAAGGCGAGCGCGAGGGTGATCCCGTCGGTGCCGGCGAGGAAGCCGTGCCGGCTGACGAGGTACTCGCGGTCGGCCCCGACGGCGACCGGGCGGATCTCGCCTGGCAGCTTCGTCGCGAAGGCGACCGTGCCCTTTGCGCCCTCTGCGTGGTACTCGGTCATGAAGATCGTGCTGCCCGCAACGGCGCGCTTGAGCACCCCCATGACGCCCGACTGCCCCGCGCCCGACGTCGAGGTCGCCATCCGCACGGTGTCGGTCATCCAGGAGAGCTCGCCGCCCTGGGAGACAACCTTCTGGCCCGGTTCGAGGTCGACCTCGAGCACCGGCATGACGGTGCCCTTCACGCGGTGGACGAGGTCGGTGCTCGCGTCGACCGCCGCGGGGTCGTCGGGGGAGGGGAGGGTGCCGGCGTCGGTCATCGCGCTCCTTGCCAGCCGCGTCGAGCGCGCGGCGTCGCGCTCACGATACGTCGGGGCGGCCGTCGGGCGACGGTCCTCGGCGCCGATGCCTATGGCGTGGGCAGGAGGACCCGGTCACAGCGGATTCGCAGCGTGAGCCGGATCTGGCCCGGCGTGCGCGCGCCGAACGTCGCTGCGCCCGTGTACTTGAGGCTCAGCGCGTCGATGAGCGCGTCGGCCCCCTCGGTCGTGACCTCCACGACGGTGCCCTCGGCAGCGAGCACGTTCATCGGGTCCTCGGGGTCGACCATGCAGACCGAGACGCGCGGGTCGCGCTCGACGTTGCGCGCCTTCACCCGCCCCCTCGCTGTGTTCACGACCAGGACGTCGCCGTCGCGGCCGATCCACACGGGCGTCGTGTGGGGGGTCCCGCCGGGCCGAAGCGTCGTGAGCGCGGCGATCACGGGACGGTCGACAAGCGCGCGTGCGGTAGGCGGCAGCGTGGCCATGGCGGTCCTCCTCGTTCGGGAGTGCCGCGGCGCGGCGCGGCCAACCTAGGTCGGACACCGCGACGACGCGTCGCAGCGCATCGCTGGCCTCCCGGCGGACCCGGGCGACAATTGACGTGACGACCAGGCGGCCGGCCGAGCCAGAACGAGATACAGGGCGCTGACGGGGACGCCGTGCCCGTCTAGGTGGACACCTCGGTGCGGACACCGGCACCGCCGGGACGCGGCGAGCGTAGAGTCCACGCCGGTGGCACCCCTCGCCGACCTCGACGCCTACCTGCGGCGGATCGGGCTCGACCCGGCGTCGGCGCCGTCGCTCGAGGCGGTGCACCGCGCGCACGCGACCACGATCCCCTTCGAGAACTTCGAGTCCTTCTCGGGCCGTCCCGTGCCGCTCGACGCCGCGTCCCTCGAGGACAAGCTCGTCCGACGCCGCCGCGGGGGCTACTGCTTCGAGCACAACCTGCTGCTGCTCGCCGCGCTCGAGTCGCTCGGCGTGGACGAGGTCACCCCCATGCTGGCCCGGGTCCGGATCGGACCAGCGGGCGCCGCACGGCCGCTCGACCACCTGCTCCTCCGGGTCGTGAGCGACGGCGCGACGTGGCTCTGCGACGTCGGCTTCGGCGGGGGTGGCCTGCTCGACCCGGTGCCGTTCGCAGAGGGCGGCGAGATCGACCAGTCCGGATGGCGCTACCGGCTCGTCCGCGACGGCGCCGAGCTCGTCGTCCAGGTCTTCCAGGACGGCGCGTTCACCGACCTCTACGGCTTCGTGCCCGAGCCGGTCCCGCACGTCGACGTCGAGGTCAGCAACTGGTACACCGCGACGTACCCCTCGTCGCCGTTCGTCACGGGCGTCTTCGCTGGCCTGCGCAGCCCCGATCGCTGCGTCACGCTGTTCGTCTACGAGCAGGCGGTGCTGGTCGAGCGCGGGGTCGGCGAGGGCTCGACCATCGCTGAGGTCGGCCTCGACGAGGTGCCCGCGCTCCTCGCCGAGCGCTTCTCGATCCCCGACGTCTCGCTCGGCCCCGACCGGCGCCTCGTGATGGGTGCGGACCCGCCTGACGGGCGATCGCGCGGCCGTGTGTCCTAGGTGGCGGCCGGCTCGACGCCGGCCTGTCGCGCGGCGACCGCACGCAGCAGCGGGGTGGACGCCGTCGCGTCGAGCGAGCGGGCGGTGTAGACGAGCTTGATCACGTGCTCGTCGTCGCTCGTCGTCGCCGATGCGGCGATCTCCTCCCAGGCGACCGGGGCGGCGAGCCACGGCCCGACGGCCGCGGCGGGGTCCTCGAGGCGGGGCGCGCCGATCGTGACGTAGGCGGCGGCGAGCGCCTGGAACCACCACGCCGACAGCGCCGCGCGGTCCTCGACGAACGGCGCCACGACGAGGATCGCGTGGCTCCCGGTGAGCCCGTGCAGCGCGGTGAAGTCGTCGGTCTGGGCGTAGAGCGCGGTCGCGGCGTCGACGAGCCTCGCGGGGGTGTCCTCGCGGATCTCGAGCCAGTCGACGACGCCACGGAACCCCTCGTGGTCCGCGACCGCCCGCATCCGCTGGCCGATGGTGCCCGACGCCGAGGCGAGCCGCAGCTCGTCGAGTGCGCCCACCCGGCCGAGGGCGGCGCCAGGGTCGTCGGTGACCGCGGCGGCGAGCCCGCGCTCGCCGAGGGGCTGGTGCACCTGGGTCAGGTAGGCGAGACCGGCGGCCACGCGCGCGTCGCTCGCGCTCTCGAGGGCGTAGGCGAGCCGGATGACGCCGTGGAACGCGGCGCCCGAGAGGCCGTCGACGAGGTGGGCGAGGTGGCGGCGTACGACGACGGCGAGCCCGTCGCTCGCGAGGCGCGCCTCGAAGTACGACCGCGCCGGGCCGTAGGCGTCGAGGCGGCCGCGCGCCGCCCGCCACGCGTCGAACGTCTCGATCGGCTCGCCCCCGGGCACGGGCACGAGCCGGCGCGCGTAGTCGCGCGCGAACCCCGAGAGCCGCTCGTCGCCGGCGCCGAGCCGGTCGAGCGCGACGAGCGCCATCGGCAGGTGGCTCGAGAGGCGCGTGCCGGTCGTCGCGTCGTAGGCGAGCTCGTCGTCGAGCAGCTCGGCGAGCACCTGCGAGCCCCCCGGGTCCCCTTGGCCCATTGGCTCAGGGTACGAGGAGACGCCCTGCGGCTCGACACCGTCGCGGCCCCGCTGGAAGACTGCGCCGATGGACACACAGAAGCTGCTTGACGAGGCCTGCCCGCTGATCGGCGAGTACGGCTGGTCGTACTACTTCGAGCCGACGACGATCGCGAGAGGCGAGCGTCTTGGCCTCGACCCCTTCGGCTTCTACTTCCTCGGCCGCGGCGGCGTCCTCGGGGACGTGGAGGCGGCGGTGGTCCAGAGTGCCTTCGGCTACTTCAACCCCGCCGTGCTCGCGATGATGTGGGACGCGGGGCGCGCCAAGTGCGAGCCGCGCACCGCGGGGCACGAGTTCTTCGCGGCCGCGCACGACTTCGCGCGCCCCCGCCTCGGCGGCATCGACGAGCTCGGCGCGTTCGTGACCGCGGCGTCAAAGGTCGTCGAGGCGGCGAAGCGTGACCTCACGGGGCTGACGCTGTTCGCCGCGGCGTCCGCGGAGCCCGTCCCCGACGACCTGCCCGCCGCAGCGCTCCACCAGATCGCCGTCCTGCGCGAGTTCCGCGGGTCCGCGCACCTCGTCGCGGTCGTGGCCTCCGGGCTCTCCTCCAAGACCGCGCACTTCTTGAAGCGCCCCGAGATGTACGCCACCTTCGGGTGGTCCGACGACGACCGCCCGACGGTCACCGACGCCGACACCGCCGCGCTCGCGGCCGCAGAGGCGATGACGGACCGACTCGTCACGCCCGCGTACGCGGTGCTCGACGACGACGGCGCGACTGCCCTGCTCGAGGGGCTGCGGGCGATCGGCCCTCGCCTCAAGTCCGCGCCGACCACGGAGGTCTGAGCCGTGGAGCTGCTCGGACTGCGCACGGTCATCTACCCGGTCAACGACCTCGACGCGGCGAGGGCGTGGTGGACGGGGTTCTTGGGGCTCGACCCGTACTTCGTCGAGCCGTACTACGTCGGCTTCGAGGTCGCCGGCTACGAGCTCGGCCTGCTGCCCGACGCCGACCCCGCCGAGGGCGCGCACGTCTACTGGGGGGTGAGCGACGTGGCGGTCACCGTCGACGAGGCCGTCGCGGCCGGTGCGACGCTGCACTCCGCGCCCCAGGACGTGGGCGGGGGCATCGTGACCGCGCTCGTCACGAACCCCGACGGCGGCATCGTCGGGTTCATCTTCAACCCGAACTTCAAGGCCTGACCACCGGCACGGCCGGGTCGCGGGCCTGGTTGCCCTAGGACGGCGACGAGGGTGCGCCGCCGACGCGTCCCGGTCGTGAGGGCCAGCCGGTGCTCGTGGACCGGGGTTGACTCCATGGCGGGGGCGCCGCTCGTCGAGGTGCGCTCGAACCACGCGACGTAGCGGTTGACGAGGGGGGCCGCCGAGAGGCCGTGCGCGAGCACCGACAGGCCGACGGTGAGGTACACCGTCGTTACGATCGTCGTCGCGTGAGGGGGCCTGTCCCGACTCGGTGGACCGACGATCCGCGCCGCATCGGACCGCGACGCGGAGACGCGGCGTCCCCCGCAGGTGTCGTTGGGCGCCGCCTGTGGCTGGATTGTCGGTCGCGTGACACGCGGCTCCGTAACGTGGGTCGCAAGGAGGTCACGTGCACCACGAGCGTCGTCCGCCCGGCATGGCGGTCCTGTTCAGCGCCCTCCTGCTCATCGCGATGCTCGTCGCAGCACCGCGAGGTGCAGGCGCCGCCGTGCTCGCCGGGACCAAGGCGTGCGACGTGGCGCCGCCGAGCAGCGTGTGGCGCACGCCTGTCGCCTCGTTGCCGGTCGCGTCGGACTCGGCTGCGATGATCGCGGCCATCGGCGTGAGCGCGCCCCTGCACCCGGACTTCGGCTCGGGGCTCTGGGACGGCGGCCCGATCGGCATCCCGTACACCGTGGTCCCGCACGCCCAGCCGAAGGTGCACGTGTCGTTCCTCTACGCCTCGGAGTCCGATCGCGTGGGCTACCCCATCCCCCGGCACCCCCAGATCGAGGGCGGCCCGGCGGCGAGCGGCGACCGGCACGTCCTCGTCGTCGACAAGGCGACCTGCACCGACTACGAGCTGTGGGACGCGCGTCCGATCGCCCACTCCGTCAACTGGACCGCGGGCTCGGGTGCGGTCTTCAACCTTCGGTCCAACGCGCTGCGGCCCGCGGGATGGACCTCGGCGGACGCCGCGGGGCTCGCGATCCTCCCGGGGCTCGTGCGACCCGAGGACGTCGCGAAGGGCGTGATCGACCACGCGATCCGCGTGACGGTTCCCGCGACCGATGCGCGGTTCGTCTGGCCGGCCCGGCACGAGGCCGGCGTGCACGACGCCGCGCTCCCGCCGATGGGGCTGCGGCTCCGCCTCAAGGCGTCGATGCCGATCGGCGGCTTCCCACGCGTCGACCGCATCATCCTCCAGGCGCTCAAGACCTACGGGATGATCGTGGCGGACAACGGCTCGCCGTGGTACCTCTCCGGCGTCCCGTCGCCCAGGTGGAACAACGACCAGCTCCACCTGCTGGACGGCATCGTGGGTTCGGACTTCGAGGTCGTCAACGAGTCGTGCCTCGAGGTGTCCCCGAACTCCGCGCGCGCGGACCTCGCCCGATGCGCGAAGGGCGCCACGACCACGACGCCCGCGCCCTCTCGTTCACCGCACCGCACGGCCACCGCGTCGGGGCCGAGCCTCGTCGCGCCCGCTGCGCGGGCACGCGCCGCGGACGCCGCGCGCCGCTGAGCGCTGCCACCACGGCTCAGGCCGCCGCCTGCGCCGCGCGCCGACGTGCGAGGAAGCCGCGACCGTGGAGGAGCTGGACGTCGTCGGTGCCGTGGACCCCGGCGATGAGCGGTGAGGTGCACAGACCGACCGCGCCGGCGATGAACACCAGCGCGGCGGCCACGCCGGTCGCGACGACGCCGACGCCATGGGGGAACGACTCGCCGTAGAGCCATGCGCCGAGGCCGACCGAGACGAAGGGATTGATGAGGATCAGCGTCGACTGTGAGGCGGCGAAGGGGCCCGCGTGGAACGCGTTCTGCATCAGCAGGAACGACACGAGGCCGATCGCGCACATGCCGTAGGTCTCCCAGATCGAGAACACGTGGGCGAGCCCGTGGCCGAACGCGTCCGAGAACGCCTTCGTGAGCGCCGCGGTCATCGCGAAGCCGACGCTGGCGGCGGCGCCGAGGATCAGCGCGCGCCACCACGGCGGCCCGCGGTGCGCCACGACGACGAGGACCCCCATGGCGAGGACGGTCAGGACGATCGAGGCGGCCCAGGTCCGCCCGGTCGGGGCGTGTCCTTGGTTCGTCGGGGCGAGCCGCACGAGGAAGACCGCGAGCCCGCCGACGGTGAGTGCGGCGAAGACCCAGTCCCGACCCCGAACGTGGAATCCGTACCAGGCCCACAGGATGAGGACGACGAACAGCATCTCGGTCGTGATGAGCGGCTGGACCACCGCGAGCGCGCCGTTGTGCAGCGCGAGTGCCTGGAAGAGGAAGCCGAAGCCCATGCACCCGAAGCCGAGGAGCCACACCGGGCGCCGGAGCATGTGCGCGATGAGCCCCGCGGACATCGACGACTCCCTCGGGGCGTCCTCGACGCCGAGCCGCTGGAGGAAGCTCGCGATCGCGTTGGCGAGGGCCGCGGCGAGTGCAAGGACGACGACCACACGTCCATTGTGGTCGTCGCTGGCCCCAGGTCGCGCGAGCGTCAGCCCTGCGGGAGCCCGATGGGGTTGATGGCCGGGATGACGCCGGACCTGGCGATCGAAGCGGCGACGGGCGTGAGGACCGTGGCGAGCTGCTCGCAGCCCCCGTCACCGAGCGCGGCCCACGGGGCGGCCGCGGCACGGTCCGTCGTCGACTCGACGTCGCGACGCAGCGCCACGCCCGCGGTGGTGAGCGTGCCGTCCTCTGCCAGCACGCCACGTTCGACGAGGGAGCGCGCGGCGGCGTCCCACTCCTCGTCGGTGAATCCGCGTGCGCCCTGGAGGACCTCGCGGGTGATCGACCCTGCACCGACCATCGTCACGTGCGCCTGCAGCCCACTCAGCTCTTCGCACACGAGCGCGGCGACGTGGCCGTCGCCGCGGTGCTCGCGCAGCGTCGTCAGCAGCTGCCAGAGCGCGGCCCTCGGGTCGTCGGGCAGCGGGAGCGACGCGTTGGCGGCGGCCAGCGTCCGCCCGTCGACTCCTGCGTGCTCGACGGCGCGGGTGAGGAGCTGGCGCGCCGTGGCGAGAGCGTCGCTCGACGCGGCGTCCGCGTGCGGGGCGAGCGCCGCAGCGACGCCGTCCCACCGGGCGGCGAGCACGGCGTCGGGCGTGGCGAACGACCACGCGTCGGGGATCGCGCGGCGAACGAGCCGCGGCGCGAAGTTGTAGAAGGTCGCCTCCACCACGGGCGACGTCGCCGCCCCCATCGGCGCCGATCGAGCGGCGAAGTAGCACATCCAGTACCCGCGCAGCCCCGTCGCCTTGAGCGCGTCGGTCGACGCCGGCGCGAAGTAGGTGAGCGCGTGCACGGGCTCGAGGGTCCGCCACATCCTTCGTGGCCACGTCGGGTCCATTGTTCGAGTCTCCCTCGCGTCCGCTCGGCGAATCGGCTCAGGTGCGCCCAGCGGCGAGCCGTGCGAGCAGTGGCTCGAAGTCGCCCAACGAGCCGACCGATGCTGCCGGGTCCTTCGCGGCGTCGTCCCACCCTCGGAGCGCAACGGCGTCGTCGAAGGCGCGGTGGGCCTCGAAGCGGGCACACGCAGCAGCGTCCAGGGGACCGCCCTGGGCGACGAGGCTCGCGGCCGACGCTGTGGACAGCGCCGCGTGGTAGGTCGGATCGACGGCGCAGCGCCAGCGCTTCGCCGTGACGTGCAGCGCGACAGGGGCGGCGGCACGGGGGCCGAGCAGCGAGGCGACGATCCTCGCACCGGCCGCCTCGTGCCGGTCGTCATCGACGTCGTCGCGCCACTCAGGACTGCGCTCGTCGGCGATGAGGTGACCCACGTCGTGCAGGAGGGCGGCCGCCACGAGCTCTTCGGCGGCGCAGGCGCGTGCGGCGTGCTCGGCGCACTGCAGAGCGTGCTGGAGCTGGGTGACGTCCTCGCCGTAGTGCTCGTGGCCCCTGCGCTCGTAGAGGCCGAGGACCGACGAGACGGTGACGGGCCCGAGCCCGGTCGAGGGGCTCACGCCGGGCGCCCCTCGAAGTCGCCGATCAGCGACAGCTGGACGCGCCCGGACGCGTCGGCACCATCGAGCGCGCGGTGCCGCTCGACGTAGTACGCGTCGCGCAGATCGCCCTCGGAGGCACCGTTGTACGTGGGGTACAGCGCGCGCCGGTCCCTCGTCGAGCGGTTCGGCCCGCTGCGGTGCGGCGTGAGCGCGTGGAAGAACAGCGTCTCGCCCGCGCGCAGCTCGGCGGGCTGCCAGTCGAGCGTCGCGGCGAGGTCGGCGCGGACGCAGCCCCGCTCGTCCTGGGAGAGCAGCTCGTGGTGACGCCCGCTCACCACCTCGAGGCACCCGTTCTCGGTCGTCGCGTCGTCGACGGCGATCATCAGCGAGAGCACCTGGTCGACAAAGGGGTAGGCGGGCTTGTCCTGGTGCGGCGAGAACCCCGCCCCGCCCGCGGCCTTGTAGTTGATCTTCTCCTTGTAGAGCAGCGCTGGCTCGCCGAGGAGCTGGCCTGCGACGTCGGGGATCGACCCCGCTCTCAGGAGCCC
>Ga0182024_10010773_pt1 | contig 18571 bp, 18 predicted proteins | sample P32metaG_FD_120480 | JGI IMG/M metagenome (GOLD analysis project Ga0182024, IMG submission 120480) | Permafrost microbial communities from Stordalen Mire, Sweden - P3-2 metaG (Illumina Assembly) | ecosystem: Environmental > Terrestrial > Soil > Wetlands > Permafrost | place: Sweden: Stordalen... | reverse complement strand
GATCGTACCGTTGACCGCAACTTTGCGAATCCGTTGATTGAACTGGTCGGAGATGTACACTGCTCCGGTCCCGTCCACCGCAACCGCGGTCGGGTTGTTCAGCGAAGCATCTACGGCCGGTCCGCCATCGCCCGAAAACGCGCCCGAGGCGGGGGTTCCTGCGCCGTTGCCGGCAAATGTGGTGATAATCCCTCCCGGCGTCACCTTACGGATGCGATGGTTGCTTTGGTCCGCAAGATACACGTTGCCCGACGCATCAACGGCGACGCGGGAAGCGTTGTAGAGTGTGGCCTGGGTCGCCGGACCGCCGTCGCCTCCATAGCCCTGTGAACCGTTGCCCGCCAGCGTCGTAATCATGCCTGACGCATTCACTTTCCTGATCCGCTGGTTCACTACATCGCCAATGTATAGGTTTCCGGACGAGTCTCCAAAGATGCCCGTGGGAGTGTTGAGCTGCGCATTCACCGCGGGTCCGCCGTCGCCTGAAAACCCGGCCACGCCTGTACCCGCAACCGTGGAGATCGTGCCGTCGGGCGCGACCTTGCGAATGCGGTTGTTGTACTGATCGGCGATGAAAAGGTTCCCCGCCTGATCCACGAAGACGTCGACGGGGACGTTCAGAGCCGCTTGAGTTGCGGGACCACCGTCACCGGAGAACGTTTGCGAACCGCCGCCGGCGACGGTCTGAATCGTACCCGCGGTTTGCGCGAAAAGAGAAACACAACATAGGATGAGAATCGTCAGCCGGGTCATGGATTACCTCATACTCCCACGATCGTGCCCTATCGGCAACACACTATATAGAACTATGAGCCAACTACCGGGTTACTCAAGACATGTTGGAGACTGCTCTGGGGCATCATCAGGCCGGGCGTCTGGCCGAGGCGGAAGCAATTTATCGCCAGATTCTAGCGGTCGACGCCCATCATGCGGACAGCCTGCACTTACTCGGGATGATTGAACATCAGCGCGGGCATCACGAGATCGCAGTCTCCATGATCCGCGCGGCCATAGCGATCAACCAAACTGAAGCGGCCTATCATTCCAATCTCGGCGCTGTCTATCAGACACAAGGCAAGCTGGACGAAGCCGCCGCATGTTTTGAGCGCGCCTTGATTCTGATGCCAGACTGGGCCGAGGTCCACAGCAACTATGGCAACATCCTTCAAGCCCAAGGAAAACTCGACGAAGCCGCGGCATGTCAAGAACGGGCGCTGGCCCTCAAGCCGGAATTCGCCGAAGGCTGCTCCAACCTGGGCAACGTCCGCTACGCTCAAGGCCGACTGACGGAGGCTGTGGCCTGTTATGAGCGGGCGCTGGCTCTCCAGCCGGACTACGCGGATGCCCACAACAATCTGGGCACCGCGTTCTTAGCTCAAGACAGAATCGACCAAGCCGTGGCGCATTATGAGCGTGCGCTCGCCCTTAAAACCGGCTACGCCTCCGCCCACAATAATTTGGGCAACGCGCTCATGAGGCAAGGCAAGATCGATGAAGCCAGGGCGCATTACGAACGCGCTCTCGTCCTTAAGCCGGATTATGCCAATGCCCACAATAATCTCGCCAACCTCCTCAAAGAACAAGGTAAGTTCGACGATGCAATGGCGCATTACGGACAGGCAATTGCCATTCAGCCAGATTACGCCGAGGCGCACTTAAATCGCGCGGAGGTCAAGTCGTTCCAACCTGGCGACGCCGATCTGGCCATGCTGGAAGCACTGGCAAGCAGCGACGATTTGCCCCCGGATCGGGCGTTGTACCTTCATTTTGCTCTGGCCAAAGCTCTCGATGATGTTAAAGATTATCGTCGAGCCTTCGGACATCTGCGCCAAGGCAACGCTTTGAAGCGCGAGCGAATCGACTATCAAGAAGGGCCTGCTCTCGAACTCTTCGGGCGCATTCGCGCCGTCTTCGACCGCACTCTGTTCGATCGCTTCCAGGGCGCCGGCGATCCCTCCTCGGTTCCGGTTTTCGTCCTCGGCATGCCGCGTTCCGGCAGCACTTTGATCGAGCAGATCATGGCCGGCCATCCGCAAATTCACGCGGCTGGCGAACTCACCGTGCTCGAGAAGATGGAGCTCCCCGGCCCTGAATCTGTCCCTGCTCTCGATGCCGCTGCGTTCCGGCGGCTCGGCCAGATCTATCTTTCCCAGTTGCCACAGGTTGCCGGCGGCAAGGTCCGCATCATCGACAAGTTGCCGGGCAACTTCCTGCGTATCGGCCTCATCCGCCTGATGCTACCCAATGCAAGAATCATCCACACCATGCGCAACCCCGTCGATACTTGCCTGTCGTGCTATTCCAAACTATTCAACAACGGTCTCCCGTTTACCTACGATCTGGCTGAGTTGGGCCGCTACTATCGCGCTTACAGCGACCTGATGACTCACTGGCGGTCCGTTCTGCCGCCCGGCGCAACGCTCGACGTCACCTATGAGGATGTGGTCGACGATCTCGAAGGTCAGGCGCGGCGGTTGATCGATTTTTGCGGCCTGCCCTGGGATCAACGCTGCATCCATTTCCATCGAAGCGCCCGCCCGGTGAGAACCGCCAGTGCGGTCCAGGTCCGCCAGCCCCTGTTCCGCGACTCGATTCAGCGCTGGCGCCATTATGAAGCCGGCCTTGCCCCGCTGCTCGAAGAGCTAGCACGCGGAGGCGCCGCCTCATAGCCCAAGGTCACCTAATCAGAAGACATTCGTGGCTAGCCGGCGATTATTCACCCGGCGGATCGACACTAGCGGCCATATTACCCCGGTAAACCATAAGTCCAACGTGGTTGAGGCGGCTGGTGTAGTCCACCCAGATCTCGCCGCCCATATCGGTCCATCGCCGGCAGAAACTGAAATCCTCGCTGAGGTAGAAGCCAGTGGCTTTGTCGATCATGCAATTGAACAACGCGGAACGCCATGGGCTGCCGAACGGCGCGTCGCTGGCCCCGTGCTCGTGGGTATAGCGCAACTCCGGATATCGTTCGATCATGGCCTCCAGCACGGATCTCCGGATCATGAGAAAACCCGTGCCCGCATAGCGCGATTTCACGAAACCGTTGCGAACGGTCATCTCTTGCTCCGCTTCACGCTCCACCACATAAGAGAGCGTGGCGGATTCGAGCGGGCTTCGCCCCGCCTGTACGGCCGAGGCCATCCGGTCCCAATGAATCTGCTTCGCCGGATAGACGGCCGCGCTAACGTCGGCGCCGAATTCGAGGAGACGCACCACCTGCTCCGGTTCGAAACCGATGTCGGCATCGATAAACAGCAGGTGGGTTGCTTTGGGATTATCGAGAAAATGGCAAACGATGGTCTGCCGCGCCCGCGTCACCAGCGCGTCACCAGCCTGCACCAAATAGTTGATGTGCCAGCCGCGTTGCGTAAAGGCCTTCTGCAGCTTGAGGAGGGAGACGGCATACAGCCAACTCACCTGACCGCCGAAGCAGGGCGTACCAATAGTGAGTGAGTAAGAAGCGGGCGGCGTGCTTGACATGAACGAAGATGCTCGTATTGTAAGCCAACTGGATGGTTTCCTCCCGTCCATCACTTTTGACAAACTCTTACAGGATCGCCGTCCATTCCATCGGTCTCTACTATAGGAGCGTTGTAATGAAAACCATACGTGCCAGCGTCCGTTGCATTATCGTGTTGACGGCGTTCACCCTTGGGGTGAGTTTCGCGGCAGACATTGACGGCAAGTGGACCGGTCAGGTCGAAGGGAGAAACGGTCCGCAGTCCCAGACCATCACGCTGAAAGCGTCCGGGAACGCGTTGACGGGCACCGTCCAGGGCGGCCGGGGCGGCCCGGTAGAGATTTCCAACGGAACAATCGACGGCAACAATGTTTCGTTCACCGTGGTCCGTGAATTTCGAGAAAACAAGATTACTCAAGAGTTCAAAGGCGCCATTTCTGGAGGCGAGCTGAAACTAACCGTCTCCGGCGGCCGCGGCGACCCTCGCGAAGTGACCTACAAGAAGGAATAGCTCAGGCAACTGAATCGCGCGACCGGCGATCTGGCGCGAACACTTGTGTTTGCCGCGTCCGCACTCCTGCGCTCGCTTGGGGTGTCGACGCGGCACGCTGACGCGAGCGCCACGACGAATGCCACAGGCCTGATCCACTCCCACTTCTGTGTGGCGCACCCGTTTGTCCAGCAGGTTCGAGGATACAATGAAATATTCGGCCCGTTGGATCATCCTGCTATGCGTGTGTTGAGCGGTTTCTTGCTTTTTGTCGTCGCTGCGGCGGCTTCCTCTGTTGCGGCTTCACCCGACGTAATGCTCCGGGCCGGCGCGCTTTACCAACGCACCGCGTATGAGGAGTCACTCCACGTTTTGGCGGAAGACCCCACGCCCAGCGGAGCCGTCTACCTTCTGAGCGGCAAAAACTACTTCATGCTTGGCGACTATAATCGAGCCACCGAATTCTTTGAGAAAGCTCTTGCCCTTTCTCCCAGCAGTTCTGAATACGAGCTTTGGCTCGGCCGCGCTTGGGGACGCCGTGCGGAGACCAGCGGCCTGCTGATGGCCGGCATCCATGCATCCAAAGCCCGCCAGTCTTTCGAACGAGCCGTTGCCTTGGACCCGCACAACCACGAAGCCAAGAACGACCTGTTCGATTTCTACCTGAACGCTCCCGGTTTTCTCGGGGGCGGAATAGAAAAGGCCGAGGCCATCGCCAAGAGCATCGCCCACGAGCGTCCTGCTGAGAGCGAGTTTGAAGAAGCGCAAGTCGCCGACCGCCGGAAAGATTACGCCGCCGCGGAGGCTCATCTGCGGCGCGCCATGGAACTGGCGCCCACCGAAGCGGGCCGCATCGTTGATCTGGCGCGCTACGTCGCTAAGCGCGGCCTTCTCGGCGAAAGCGATCTTCTGTTTGAGCGGGCTAGAAAGTTGGCGCCCAGCCAGCCCCGGGTGGCCTTTGCGAAAGCACGGCTGGATATCGAAAACCATCGCAACCTAGAGCAGGCGCGCGTGCTCCTGCAGGAATATCTGCGCGCCAGTCTCACTCCGGACGATCCTCCCCGGCAGGAAGCCGAGAAACTTCTGCGGCGCGCGGGCGGATGAAGAATCTCACCACGCGGTCCGGCGCCCTTCTCAAAACCTATTCCGTTCTCGTGTTTTTCCTGGCTCTCAAGGCTGCCGGAAATTCTGCGATGGCGTGGGGAATGAAGCAAGTCCCCGAGAGAATGTCGATGAATCCCGCGCTCTATTTGCGCGCCATGCTGAACCCGTTCGTTGCCATCGGAGTTGCCGCGCTCATCCTGGCTTTGCTGACGCGCATGGCTCTGTTCAGCCTGGCGGATCTGAGTTTTGTCCTGCCTGTTACAGCCGTCGGATATGTAATCGCCGTGTTTCTCGGGAAAGTGTTCCTGCATGAAACGGTCTCGCACCAGCGCTGGCTGGGGACGCTGCTGATCTTTGCCGGCGCCGTGTTGGTCGGCACCACTTCGCGCAACACCACCGCAACCACTTCACTCGCGGAGGACCCGAAATGAAGTGGGCCCTGGTAGCCGCAATGGTGTTCGCCACCGTGGCGGGCGACCTGCTGCAGAGCCACGAAATGAAGCGCGCCGGCGAACAATCGGTAAGCGCACGCGGTTTCGCGCGATTGTTGCATGTTATCGCCCAGCGCCGCTTGCTGATCCTGGGCATCGCCTGCAATGCGGTATCGTTCTTCTCGTTCATGGCTTTGGTGCAAACTGAGCCGCTCAGCTTCGCGGTGCCGGCATCGTCGTCCAGTTTCGTGCTGGAGACTCTACTCGCCAAGTTCGTTTTGCACGAGCGGCTGGGCGCGCGACGAGCGGCGGGCGCACTGGCCGTGCTGGCCGGCGTAGTACTCGTTGGCGGATAGGAACCGATGGACCCACTGATCCGGTTCAGTAGTCTGGTGCGACACGGCCTTCGTTTTCGCAGCCGCTTCGAGCTGACCAAAAAACACGCGGCGCCGGCCGACTTCGCTTGGTATCCCTATGACTCTTTCGCCAATCTGTTCCCCTTGGAGCGGCTTCGCCGGGAGACCGGTCTCGCGTTGGCCGAGATGGTTGGAACCCGGCCGATGCTCGATCTGGGTACTGGGGATGGTGCGCTGGCCTTCTTGTTCGAGTCGCTCGGCTATGCGGTCCACGCCTGCGATCATTCGGGTACCAACATCAACCGCATGGAAGGCGTGCGGCGTGTCGCGGCGGCTTTGAACTCTAAAGTCGAGATCGAGGACATTGACCTGGATGCTGGGTGGGTTCCAGACCGGGAGTATGGGCTGGCACTGTTTCTGGGCACTTTGTATCACCTCAAAAACCCGTTCGCCGTCCTGGAACGGCTTTCCATGCACACCCGATACTGCTTCCTGAGCACGCGTGTCGCAAGCTGGAGTCCGGACCGGACCGTGGAGCTCGGTCGCGTGCCAGCCGCGTATTTACTGGCCCCGGACGAGTGCAACGGCGATACAACCAACTACTGGGTATTCTCGCCGCCCGGCTTGGTGCGCCTGGCCGAGCGCTGCGGATGGCGCGTGCGTGCCTCCATGCGAACCGGCTCACGCGACTCCGATCCAGCCACGGCAGCGGGCGATGAGCGACAGTTTCTTCTACTGGAGAGTTCGCGCCGGTAGCTACTGCTTCAATCCCCCGCCCGCGCCGACGCCACCGGCACCAGCCGCCCATCCCGAATGTGATAATCGGCGCCGCGCCATCGAATACTGTTGCGTCCGAAACTAGTCAGCCATATCGCGAACGCGACGGCATCCCAAACTGGGATCAGCGGCATTTGTTTCCACAAGCCCGGCTGGCGCAACCCGTGTACCCCAATGACCCACGTCATCGCCACGCGCAACGCCAAGTAGCCCCCCAAATATCCGAGCGCGACCGCAACCGACGGATGAACCGCCACCGCGGCGAGGGACCATGGCAATCCCTGGGTCAGCAGCAAACCGAAGTGTCCCCACGGGCGCATGTGACGCATCACTACGATCCAGCGCAGGCGCTTATGGAGCAGATCGCTGAGCGATCCGTAATCGCAGACCGTCTCGATCGAATAGCGAAGTAGAACTACCTCGAAACCCTGTTCAGCAATAAGCCGGCCCACCAGCAAATCGTCGGCGGGGCGGTTTTCAAGTTCCGGATAACCGCCAAAGCCATTCAGGCGGGTGCGCGTGGTGGCGATGGTGGGTCCCAGCGCGAACTTGATTCCGTCCAATTGCCAGGCCACCAAAACTCCGGCATAGAAATCGGACATCATTCCGACGGTCTGCAACTGGTCGGTCAAAGTAGTGAGTTCAGTTGGAACGTAGAAACAGGTGACGGCTCCTACTTTCGGATCGCGGAGCGGAGCTACGATTCGACGCAGATAATCCGGACGCACCCTCACGTCGCTATCGCTGATGACCACCACTTCGTGCGCCGCGTCGCTCACCAGGCGGGCCAACTTGGCCACTTTGTCGTTGGTCGCCACACGTCCCGAACCGTAAAGGATACGAATGTGGCGCTGCGGAAAATCGTTGGTGAGTTTCGCCAGCACCGACAGAACCGCCTGGTCGTCCGCATCGACGCAGAAAACGATTTCATACTCGGGATAATCCAGCCGGCAGAAGCTGGCCAGGTTTTTGGCGGCGTCGGGATCGAGTCCCCGAATCGGCTTCAGGATGCTGACGGGGGGCGTGAACGAAGCATCAAATGAACTGACCGGTTGCCGAAAATATCGCCAGGAACTATAGATCGCGATGAAATAGTAAATGAATGGTATGGCCGCAATAGCAAGAAACAGATCGCTCGGATGCGGCATATTTACAGGCTACCCGACCCCGGACGGGTGGCCGGAAGCGCATGGTTCGTCAGCAGCAGCTTGCCTCCGCTCTGGGCCACGACGGTGAGCTGTTCCGGACCCACCAGTTTCTTCAGGCGCTCGGCCGCTTCCTGGGTAATCACTAAGTAATAGCGATCCGGCTGGAGCCACAGCGTTTTCCAATGCGAGTCGTCGATGAACACGTTCGGGGCGCCGGGCGCATAAGAGCCATAGACCAAGTTATTAAACCGGCCATTCAGTAGCAGAGCATCGCGATTGGTGTAAAAGAAAATTGACGAGAACGAATAATAGTGATGATCCACAATCAACTTTCCGAATGGCGCATCGAGCAACGCGTTCGCTAGCGGCCTTGAAGACAGATACGGATCGAACGACGCCATCGCGACGCGGGCGGCTTGAAAAAACAGGATGGCCATCAGAGCCGTTGCCAGAAAGGCGCGCCGGCCAACCGAGCGAATCGTTCCGGCCGCTCCCACCAGAAAAGCCAGCGCGGCCACCAGGAGCGGGAGCCGCAGATAGGCGAACGAAGCAATCGTCAGGTCTTCCATATGGCCGAGCGAAAGCTTGTAGGCGCCCGGATTTGAGCTGAGCGCCGAGGAAATATCGCCGGGTGTTGGAAGATTCCAAGCTAGAAAATACAACGTGAGCACCGTCCCCGCAGCGGCGATAAAAATCCCGCACAGCAAGCGCGTGCCGTATCGGATCCAATTGCCGCCCGCGGCCATGGCCGACCCCAGCAGCAGCGCCAGCGCCGGATAGCAGGGCATCGAATAATATTCCTGAGTGGTGGAAAAGGTAAAGAACACCAGGATAAAGCCGGTCCAGCAGAGCGCCAGCAGCCTCACCTTCCCGGCGCGATCCAGTGGTTTGAAACTCAACTTGGCCACCGCTGGAAAGTACACACTCCACGGAAACAGCCACAAAAGATGGAACAGCCAAAAATATAGACGCGGCACCGTATCGTAGTCGCGCGGGTAACGCAGGTTCAAAAACCGCAGCAGTTGCTCGTTGATGAAGTAAAACCACAAAAAGCCGTGATATTCGCCCGCGGCGCTGTGCATCGTGAAATCGAAATAGGGGGGATTTCTCAGCGCCGCCAGAACATGCCAGGGCGCCGCAATCAATAGCGCCACCAGCAGGCCGCTGAACGGGTGAAGCGCCCTCCAGACTTTGGCGCGAAACAACTGTCTGGTCACGCCAAGATAGATGAGCGCCGCGGCGATCGGGAAGACCACCCCGACCAGGCTTTTGAATAACAAACTGGTTCCCAAACTCGCCGCCATGACGAACGCCCACCAGCGAGGCCGGGGCTCCGCCTCATCGATCGCTCTCAAGAACGCCCACATGGATAGCGTGATGCTCGCCGTGAGCATCACATCGGGAATCAGGATGCGGGTGAAGAGAAAAAGGCCGAAGCACGTCGATATGCAAAGGCCGGCGTAAAATCCGGCCCGGCGGCCGAACGCCCACATCCCAAACGCAGTGGTCAGCCAGGCCAGCGCCATGGCCGCAAGCACCATGGGAATGCGCGCCGCCCAGTCCGTCGCACCGAAGATTTTGAACGACCCAGCGATCAACCAGTAGATCAGCGGCGCTTTTTCTAGATAGGGAATTCCGTCCAGCCGGGCCGTGACAAAATCGCCGGAGGTGAGCATATTGCGCGCGATCTGCGCCTGCACGGCGTCCACGTCGTCCATCAGCGATGGAGGCGAAATCATGCAGCCCGCATAAACCGCGGCGGCAACCAGTAGAACGATCAGGCGGTCGAAATGAAGGCTTTTTCCATCGTCTGGCGTGCCGCGCCCGCCTGAGTCCTGGTCTGGATTCCCCATTTTTTCATCCAAAAGAACAGCGTCATCAATCCCCACAGGTGATAGCCGAGGTTGGCGCGCCGATCGAGATGCGCTCGCACATCGGCTTCCATCTTTGAGATCTGAAAAAAGTCGCCATGCTCGGCGGATGCGAACGCGATGGCCTCTTCGAGCAAAGGCCGAAGCGGTCCTCGGAACCACTCGTGCGTGGGAATATCGAATCCGATTTTTTTCCTATTGAGAATCGCCGGCGACAGTTTCCCCCGCATCAGGTTCCTCAAGATCGCCTTCTGCCGCGATCCTTGAATTTTCATACTCGCCGGCAACGAGCTTGCGAATTCCACAATCCGATGGTCCAGGAACGGAGGCCGCACCTCGATCGCATGCGCCATGCTGGTGTGGTCCACCTTAGTCAAAATATTGTCCGGAAGAAAATACTTTTGGTCGAACCAAAGATAAGCCGGTAAATTATCGCCCGCCTCAGCCAGCTCCCTCAAAACGGAATCGAGCGCCGCAGGCAGCGTGGGCTGAACCAAAGCACGCCTTTCGGCGTCGTCGAACGTTCCGCTCCAATGGACATGGGCGCGCGCCGCCGGCATCCCGCAACCTTCCAGAAATCGCTTCAGTTTGTATTCGAATCCGATCTTATCGTTCGATACCGGCCAACGTTGGGCCATCGCCAACATCGTCCGCAGCGCTGGAGGCGGCAATCGGCGAACGGTGCGAGCCAGCAGGCTGGCGCGTTGCATCAGGTATCCGCCGAACAATTCGTCGGCGCCTTCTCCGCTGAGCGCCACCGTAGCGCTGGCCTTGGTGAGCCGCGAAAGGAACCACACCGGCAACGCGCCTGAATCCGCGTTCGGCTCATCGCAGTAGTAAGCCAGTTCCCCGATTGCGCCCGGTAGATCCTGATCGAGATTGAGATCCAGCTCCGTGTGTTCGGTCCCGTAGCACTCCGCTACCTGGCGCGCGTAGTTCGCCTCGTCAAAGCTGCGTCCGCGAAAGGTGATGGAAAACGTCTTGAGACGCGAGCGGGACGCCGTGGCCGCGTAATGCACCAGGCTGGATGAGTCCAAGCCACCGCTGAGCCAAACGCCTAACGGCACGTCGGACACCATGTGTTCTTGAACGGACTGCGTTAATAGACGATCCAACTCCGCTTCTGCGTCTTCGGGCGTCCACCGCACTTCGCCGCCCGTCGGCAAGCTCCAGTAGCTCTCCGTTCGGATCCGGCATTTGTCTCCCACCCCGCGCCGCCACTCCATCCATTGGCCTGGAAGCAGTTTCTCGATTCCCTCCACCAGGGTCCACGGCGCGGGCACATAGTTGAGCGACAAATAGCAATCCAAACCATCCAGGCTCAACCAGCGCTCGATCTCAGGGTGAATCAGGATGGCCTTCAGCTCCGAACCGAAATACAGATCGTCGCCGCGGCGCGCGATGTACAGCGGTTTGATCCCCATGCGATCGCGAGCCAGAACCAGCCGGTGGTCGCGCGCGCTCCACAACGCAACCGCGAACATTCCCCGCAGCCGCGAGAAACACTCCGTGTCCCACTCCAGGAACGCATTCAGAACCGTTTCGGTGTCGCTGTGGGAGTGGAAACAATATCCGCGCTGCTCCAGTTCGCGGCGCAATTCCAAGTGATTGTAGATCTCGCCGTTGAAGACGATGACTGTGCCGCCATCCGCGGACACGATGGGCTGATCGCCGCCCTCTATGTCGATAATCTTCAGCCGCGCCGCGCCCAGCGAAACGTCGTCGGACTCAAAGACGCCTTGCTGATTCGGTCCCCGATGGAGAATGCACGCAACCGCATCCTGAATTCGGCCGGGCGCCGCGGCGCGATGCACGTGTGTAAAGCCGGCTATGCCGCACAATTCAGCAGTGCCCTCCCATCAGTAGGTCACTTCCGACGCGGACACCGCCGACGCGACACCCGGCCGGCGGGCGCGCCGGTTGCGGGAACTCCGCCACTGCACCTGTGGCATGAATAGCGAAGCGTCGATGCGATCCTGATATCGGATGGCGATGTTCATGAGCGAATCGAGCAGCGAGTCGGACAGATAATGCGGCTGAAGACCGAGGTCGACCAGCTTGGAGTGCTTGGCGTTGTAGTAGTGCTCTTCGGATTCGACGCGCGGCGTCGCGAGGTGCTCGATGTTGACGCGCATCCCCAGCTTCCAGGCCGCCGCCTGGACCATTTCCGCGAGCTCCAGCACCGAGAACTGTTCGGTGAACTGGTTGAACACCCGGCACTCGCCCGGATTAGCCGGATTCAAGCAGGCGATTTCGATACAGCGAACCGTATCGCGGATATCCAGGAACCCGCGAGTTTGTCCACCCTTCCCATATACGGTCAAAGGATGTCCCGCCGCCGCCTGGATGCAGAAACGATTCAGTACCGTCCCAAACACGTCGTCGTAATCGAAACGGTTGATTAGCGCCTCGTCCAGCACAACTTCGTCGGTCACGGTTCCATACACCACCCCCTGATTCAGATCGGTGGCCCGAAGCCCCCAGATCTTGCAGGCGAACATCATGTTGTGGCTGTCGTGCACCTTCGAGAGGTGATAAAACGAACCCGGCTGCTTCGGATAAGGCAGCAAGTCCGACCGGCCGTTGTGCTCGATTCGAATATAGCCTTCTTCGATATCGATATTCGGCGTGCCGTACTCTCCCATGGTCCCGAGCTTCACGATGTGGCAATCGGGCCGGAGCTCCTGGATCGCGAATAGAAGATTGAGGGTTCCCACGACATTGTTCACCTGGGTGAACACCGCATGCTTGCGGTCGATCATCGAATACGGAGCCGACCGCTGCTCGGCGAAGTGAACCACCGCATCCGGCTGGAAGTTCTCGATCACGCCGGCGAGAAAATCGTAATCGTTCACGTCACCGACAAAAAACTCGATCGATTTCCCGGTCAGTTCCTGCCAAACCCGCAGCCGGTCTGTCAGCGGCTGGATCGGTGTCAGGCTTTGCGCGCCTAACTCGAAGTCCCATTGTCGGCGAATGAAATTATCGACGACAGCCACCGTGTGCCCCTGCCCGGACAAATAGAGCGCCGTGGCCCAGCCACAGTAACCGTCACCACCTAGAACACAGATTTTCATCTTTACGCGTAACCCTCTTCGAAAGAAATAGATGCGCTTCGGCTGAACTTTTATCCTAGCAGCATCGAGCCCATTACTGAACCACGATGGTAAGGAAGTGTTTTTTCGGCGGGGTTGCACTGGGCTTCTAACGTGCAACTGGGGCTTCCTTTTTTCTGCGGCCTGGTGTCCGCCACGGCCGCTTTTGCCCAGTCCAGAGCGCGCGAGCAAGGCATTAACGATCCGCTGGTGATCGCAAAATGCGGAACCTGCCACACGCGCGACCCGTAGGGCGACTGGAACTCGGCGCCATCCATCCCACCGATATCGCTTGGTCGTTGGAGCCGCCTGACGAATTCACTCCGGATCATGGGTCTATTCAAACATTTCCGCAACCACTTGGCGCGTCACTGGGTTCCCCCATGATAGGCTCATGCAGATGGACCGCGTTCCGTTCAGTGTCATCGGCTGTCTGCTCGCCGCCACATTCGCCCACGCTCAGGCGCCCTCCGGCGAAGCCATCTACAAACAGCGTTGCTCCGGCTGTCACGATCAACCCGGTTCCCGCATCCCTCCGCGCCAGGCGCTCCAGAAAATGCCGGCGTTGCGAATTCTCCGCGCGATGAATTCCGGCGCCATGATGACGGTGGCCTATCCTCTCCGCCGCGAGGAACGCGAGACCGTGGCCGCGTACCTGGGGACGCCTGGCCCCGAGCCTGGCCCCAAACCCGAGGCCTTTTGCAAGGAACGCGCCATCACTCTAAAACAAATTCCCCAATTTTCGTGGAATGGCTGGAGTCCTGCGCTCGACAATGCTCGCTTCCAATCCACTGACCAAGCCCGGCTCTCCCTCAGCCAGGTGCGCAAGCTGAAACTCAAATGGGCTTTCGGATTGGACGGCGACATCTCGGCTTACGCGCAGCCCACCGTCGTAGACGGGCACATCTTCATGGGCAGCGCCGCCGGCACGATTTACGCCCTCGACGCCTCTTCCGGCTGCATTGTATGGACCTACCAGGCCGGCGCACCCGTGCGCGAAGCGGTGGCCACGGCACCGCTCGGCGACAAACACGCAGTGCTCTTCGGAGATCTCACAGGAACATTTTATGCGCTAGAAGCCGAGACCGGCCGTCTGCTCTGGAAAAAGCGCATTGAGGACCACGAAGCCGCCCTGCTCACAGGCTCGCCAACTGTTTATATGGGGAACGTCTACGTGGGCGTCGCATCCTGGGAGGAAACTCGCGCCATCAACCCCGCGTACCCTTGCTGCAGTTTTCGCGGAAGCGTGGTCGCGCTGCGAGTGCGCGATGGAGCGCAAGTCTGGAAGACCTACACCATCGACGATGGGCCGCATCCCACCGGCAAGACCTCGACGGGCACCCTGCGCCAAGGCCCTTCGGGGGCCGGCATCTGGTCGGCGCCCACCATCGATCCCAAGCGCGGCATGCTCTACGTCACCACCGGCGACAACTATTCGGCGCCGTCCACTACTACCAGCGACGCCGTTCTGGGGCTCGATCTCGCCACCGGGCGTATGCTCTGGTCGCGCCAGGTCACTCCCGGCGATGTGTTTAATTCAGGCTGCGTCGCCGGAGTCAACGGCCCGAATTGTCCCGAAGAAGGCGCGCGCGGGCCGGATTACGATTTTGGCTCCTCGGCGATTCTCGTCAAGACTCCGCAAGGCGGCGACCTGTTGATCGCGGGACAAAAGTCCGGCATAGTTTACGCGCTCGATCCCGGCCGCAAAGGCGAGATCGTTTGGACCGCGCGCGTCGGCAAAGGCGGCACCATCGGCGGTGTGCAATGGGGCATGGCCAGCGATGGGCAGAACGTCTATGCAGCCGCTTCCGACGCCTATTTCTTCACCAAGGACGGATTCCGCGTGCTCTCGCCCGATCAAGGCGGCGGACTCACGGCGTTGCGCGTCGCCGAAGGCACCAAGGCCTGGTACGCAGCCCCTCAGTCCTGCGGATCGCGGCCCGGCTGTAGTCCAGCTCAATCCGCGGCGCTGACCGCAATTCCCGGCATGGTCTTCTCCGGCTCCATGGACGGCCACATGCGCGCCTTCGCTGCCGAAGACGGGAAGGTGCTCTGGGACTTCAATACCGGGCGGCAGTTCACCACCGTCAACGGCGTGGCTGGCAAGGGCGGAGCGATCGACGGACCAGGTCCCGTGATCGTCAATGGAATGCTGTTCATGACTTCCGGATATGGCCGATTCGGGGGCGCACCCGGAAACGTGTTGCTGGCATTTGCGCCGGAAGAATAAAAAAGGGAGATGAGATGAAGATAACAACTCAAGTGCTTTTCGTTCTCGCTGCGGCATTCACGCTCCACGCCGCCGGCGCTGACGATCCGGTCGCAACAATCGACAAAGCTTTCGTTCAGGCTTACGAAAAGGGCGACATGGCCACCGTAAAGAAGTATCTCGATGCGGACTTTACCTGGATCGATACCGACGGTGTCCTCTTCTTCAAGGACGATGTCCTCGCGCTGGGACTAAAACCACTGGTTCCCAGCGGTGGCGACGTGAAAATCGTGGAACATAAGTATGGCAAAGTGGTTTGGATACAGGAGAACGAAGGCAACAAGTACGCTGCCCACTTCTGGGTGCAGCGGCCCGCGGGCTGGAAGCTCCTTCACAATTCCGAGATCGCCACGCGGCCGGCATCGGAGAATCCCGACGGCCGATCCCCTTACGCCGTACCCTGTGTCAATCCCTGCCAAGTGATGCCGTACCAACCTGTGACAGCCAACGAGAAGGCCGCGATCAAGGGTTGGCAGGAGCAGGAAGACGGCACGCCTGACCACTGGAAGCTGCACGTCGCCGATACCCAGGTAGTGATCGGTTCCTACGGAGTGGCAACCAAGATGGATCGCTGGAACGGCATTAGCAAGCGGAGTCCCGATGCACCCAAGGTGGCCGCCTCGCCGCTGTTGTTCGCGCGCATGTGGGACCTTGGGACCGCAGTGGTCGCCATCATGTGCCAGCCTACTTACAACGGCAAGCCGTATTGGTCCAGCCGCGTGTTTGCGCCTAACAAAGATGGCCTGTGGATGATGATGGAGAGCTATCACACCACCATTCAGGCGGCGGGCGTCATGAACGAAGTGCAGGGCAAATAGCGTTCCGTCGCCATCCGCTACTTCGCATCCCCGGGCGCTTCCAGCGCGGCGATGGCTCGCTTTATCTGATCGGCGTCCGGCGCCTTCGGCACGATTTCCAGATACTTTCTGAAATGTTGCAGAGCGCCGGAGCGGTCGCCCTTGGCGATCAGAACGGATGCCAGCAAAACCTCGGCGCGTGGAATCTCGTGAGCGCTATCGAGTTCGGTGGCGCGGCGCGCGTTCGCCTCCGCCAGATCGAAATGTTTTAAACTGTAATTCGCCACCGCATAGTAGAAATAGAGTTCGGGGAACTCGAGAGGATTCATCGCCACGGCCTTGCCGGCAATCGCGATCGCATCCTCCGGGTGCTTTTCAGCGAGATCGAGCATCGTCAACTGGATGTAAGGCTTGATGTACTTCGGATCGGCCTGCACGGCCTTTTCCCACGCGGCGCGGGCTTCGGTAGGCTTGGATTGTTTCCTGAGAACCTCCCCCAGATCGCTCCACGCCTGGGCGTAATCCGGATCGATTTCCACCGCCTTCTCGAAATTCTTTTGCGCGGCGGGCCATTTCTCGTCCGTCATCGCATTCACGCCTTTCCCGTACGCCTTCCGGGCCGGCTCAGGCGCATTGAGCGCGGTGGCCGTGACCGTCGATCCTTCATGCAGGCCCACCCGCTTCAAGACAATGGTTGCGTCATTGCGCAACGTCACCTCAGCGGCACGGTAACCCTTCAGCCGGATGGTGACGGTGCAGGCGTCGGCGGTCGCGGGATCGTAGGGCCGGGAGCGGTAGTTCACCATGTATTGCACGCTGCCGTTCCCAAACGTATTCACAATCACGCATTCCTGCACCAGCCTGTCGGAAAGCGAGGGAATGATTTGCGGCGAAGTCGGAAGCGGCGAGCCATCTTCGGTAACGATGGTGGCGTGGTAGCTCTGCGCCGAAGCTGCGGCCACTGCCGCCAGAACCAGCATGCCGGCGCGGACGGCCAAATTTATTCCCATGTTCTTTCCTACGTGCCATTATATGCGCCGGTTTCACTTAGTGCTAAATCTAAAAGTGCGGGTGCTATGACCAGAACGTTAACCCAATCCATACTCGACCTCGGCGCATGGATCCTGTTCCTGTTGTTTCCGCTTCTCTGGTCGCCTTCGCCGGCTCTCAGCCAAGATGGCGTTTGGGGCAATCTAAGCAGCGTGACGCGACGTCGTGACTACGATTTCATTGCACCAAACCGCACTTGTGTTTCCGGATCAATCGTATCGGTCGATACGTCTTCCGTCACAGTGGACGCGAGGACCGCCAACACAAGATACCGGACCGTACTGCCCTCTTCGAACCTGATCCGGGTTACGGACGGAGGTTCGGTCGTGCATAATGCCATTTTCAGCGGTAGAAGTTCGTGGGCGGATGTCGGGCAGCCGGCCCACGCGGCCCAAGGGAGCGAATGCTTGTCGTCACGTCGGATGGGCGGGAACACTCTGGGGAATCCATTGCAGTTTCCGAGGATTCACTCACGCTGTCCCGAGCGCAGCGTCGCGAAATCCTTCGAAAGAGCGATATTCGCCGGGTGCTCTATCTGAGAGTGAAGCCACTTACCGCGACGGCAGAGTACATGGCCCAGGAGAACGTTTTGATAGACCCTGAACTCTGGCGGGACGGCTTGTTTCTGGGAAAGATTCCGGTGCTGCTCTACGACGCCTCCGCCCCTGAGGACGATGCTCAGGTCAAATGTGCGAATCCGTAACGAGGGCGATCGCACGAGGCCGGAGTCGGCTAAACGGACACTAAATGGCTGACGCCTCCATTCAAACGGCACTCGCAGCGGGTGTACCCACACTGACGGTGCTGGTCGGGATTCTGATCGACAATTCCCGGCTCAACGATCTTCGGGGCCACATGGAGGCCCGCTTCGCCGATATGCGGGAAATGTGGCGCTCAGATTTGCGCCGCGTCGAACAGGTGATCGACGCCCGGCTAAAAGACCTGGAAGCGCGATAATCGCGATTCTTCAACCGCCTATCACTGTTAAACTGGTAATTGAAGTGCCCCGTTACTACTTTGATCACAATGCCACCACGCCCGTATCTCAATCAGTGCTAGAAGTACTGGTTGCAGCTCTACTTGAAGTGCCCGGCAACGCCTCCAGCATCCACCAGGATGGCCAAAACGCCAGGCAGCGCCTGGAGATGGCGCGCCGGGAAGTGGCTACTTTGCTCGGTTGCCAGCCCAAGGAATTGGTGTTCACCAGCGGCGGGACCGAGGCCGACAACCTCGCAATCTTTGGCTCCGTCCTCGCGAACGGCGCGCCCCATAAACACATCGTCACCACCGCCATCGAGCACCCTGCGGTACTGAACCCCTGTCGGGAACTGGAGCGCTCGGGCGTGCCGGTGACCTATGTCGAGCCCGCTCCCGACGGCGTCGTCCACCCGGACGACATTCGCCGCGCGATCCGGCCCGAGACCATGCTGGTGAGCGTCATGCACGCTAACAACGAGACAGGCGCGCTCCAGCCAATCGCAGAGATCGCCGCGATCGCGCACCAAGCTGGCGCGCTCATGCATTCCGACGGAGTGCAAGCGGCCGGGAAGATCCCTGTCGATGTCGAGGCGCTCGGCGTGGATCTCTATTCCATCAGCGGCCACAAGTTTTATGCGCCCAAGGGCATCGGCGCGCTCTATGTCAAGAATGGAACCAAGCTGCGTCCCATCCAGTTCGGCGGCAAGCACGAGCGCGAACGCCGGCCCGGCACGGAAAACGT
>Ga0182024_10010772_pt1 | contig 18572 bp, 15 predicted proteins | sample P32metaG_FD_120480 | JGI IMG/M metagenome (GOLD analysis project Ga0182024, IMG submission 120480) | Permafrost microbial communities from Stordalen Mire, Sweden - P3-2 metaG (Illumina Assembly) | ecosystem: Environmental > Terrestrial > Soil > Wetlands > Permafrost | place: Sweden: Stordalen... | reverse complement strand
GGTTGGCGCGTGCCGATCGTCAAGACCGAGGCCGTTCGGGGAGAGGGGGCGCAGGAGCTGGTCGAGCGGATCGACGAGCACCGGGCCTACATCGAGAACGACGGCGAGCTCGCCGAGCGCCGTCGCAAGAACCTGCGCGCCGAGGTGATCGGCCTCGCGACGAGCCGGCTGCGCCGCCGGCTGGAGGTCCACCTCGCCGAGGACGCGGAGTTCGCGCGCCTGCTCGACGCCGTCGTCGCGCGCGAGCTGGACCCCTCGAGCGCCGCACAGGAGATCGCGCGCCGGGCGCTGGAGGGTGGCTGAGACCCGGCTAGCTCGCGCCGGCGCCTGCTCCCGGGCGGTGCGCCGCGGCCTCGACCCGATCGTTGGCGCGCGCGATTCGCTGCGCCGTCTGGGCGCGCCGGCGTGTCACCTGGTCCCAGTTGAGACGTAGGACGGTGTACCCGCCCGCCTCGAGCAGCGCCTGCTTCTCGGCGTCGGAGGCCCGCCGCATCGGCGTGTCGTGGTAGCGCGCCCCATCGGTCTCGACGACCAGGCCGCTGGGAAAGAGGAAGTCCGGCCGGACGCCGGCGACCACCTGCCGCGTGAGCGGGGTTGGGAGCTCGTAGCGACGTACGAGCTTGAGGAAGCGATCCTCCAGCTCGCTTTCTGTGGGGGCAGCGCCGCCGTCGAGGATCGCCGCGAGCCGGAGGGTTCCGCGCTTGCCTGTGGCGCGCGCCAGCTGCGCTCGCAGCGAGGGCAGGCTGACGCGCTGCTGGACGAGCGCTTCGTGGACGGTGCGCCGGAGGGCTCGTTGGGTCAGTGTTGCGCTGAGGTCTAGGAGCGTGCGTGTAGCGGTGGTGACTGGGATGCGGTGGCGCTGGGTGACGTCGTGGGGCGGGAGGGCGCGGACGGGGTGGAGGTGGATGCCGGGTCGCGGGCGTGGATGGCGCGCGACCGTGACGTGAACCGCTGCTTTTGCGTCGGCGTCGCGAGGCGTCCAGAAACCCCACAGACACGCCGCGGACAGGTGGCTCAGGACCGCGCCGTCGCCCACCGCGTAAACGGCGGCCAGCCAGAGACCGCGGTCCGATAGGTCGGTGTGGCCGACCGCGTAGACGCCGCGGTGGACCAGGTTCAGCCGCCCGCTGGCGATCCGCCGCGTGATCGCGTCCTTGGACAGACCGAAGTCGCGGAGTTGGACGGCGGTCACCACGCCGTGCCGGCGACCGGCTAGGTCGGTCACCGCTCGGTCTGCCGACGAGTTACGCGCTGCTCGCGTATTGCGCACCCAACGCAGACCTCGTCAAGCCCACACGCAAGGTTGGACCCCCTACGCCCCCAACGCCCGAGCAATCACCAGCTGCTGGATCTCATCCGTCCCCTCCCCGATCGTCAGGATCTTCGCGTCCCGATAGAACCGGCACACGGGGAACTCCTCGATATACCCGTACCCCCCGTGGATCTGCACCGCCTCCTCGGCGGCCCGCACCGCCACGCGCCCGGTCTTCAGCTTCGCCTGGGCGGCGGCCAAGGTAAACGGACGCCCCAGGTCCTTCAGGCAAGCGGCGCGATACGTCAACAGCCGCGCCGCCTCGATCTCCGTCGCCATGTCGGCGAGCTTGATTGCGATCGCCTGGAAACGCGCGATCGGCTGGCCGAAGGCGCGGCGCTCGCGGGCGTAGGCGAGCGACTCGTCGAGCGCACCCTGCGCGAGCCCGACGCCCATCGCCGCGACGCCGATCCGCCCGATGTCGAGCACGTGCAGGAACTGCTTCAGGCCGGCCCCGCGCTCTCCCAACAACGCCGACGACGGCACACGCGCACCGTCAAACGTCAGCGGACGTGTGTCCGACGCGTTCCAGCCCATCTTCCGGTACGGCTCGCCGACCGAATATCCCGGCGTGCCGTTCGGGACGATCAGGTTGGAGATCTCGTCGTCGCCGGTGCGCGCCGTGATGCAGACGAGCCCCGAGATGTCGGTGCCCGCGTTGGTGATGAACTGCTTGGCGCCATCGATCACCCACTCGCCGCCATCGAGCCGCGCCCGCGTGCGCGTGTTGCCGGCGTCGGAGCCGGCCTCGGGCTCGGTCAGCCCGAAGGCGCCGAGGATCTCCCCGGAGCACAGACGCGGCAGCCACTCGGAGCGCTGCTCGTCAGACCCGAACACATAGATCGGCTGCGTCCCGAGCGACGTGTGGGCGCAGACGGTGATCGCGACGCTGGAGTCGACGCGGGCCAGCTCCTCGATCGCGATCGCGTACGCGAGCGAGTCACCACCACCGCCGCCGACCTCCTGCGGAAACGGGATCCCCATCAGCCCAAGCGAACCCAGCTCGCGGACGATCTCATACGGAAACGACTTCGTGCGGTCGAGCTCCTCCGCGACAGGCGCCACCCGCTGCTCGGCGAAGTCCCGCACCGTGCGGCGGATCAGCTCGTGCTCGGCGTCGAGGTCGAAGTCCATTCAGGACGCCCCCGAGGACTACGCGCCGGCGGCCAGCGAGCGCGCCAGCTCGACGAGCGTGCGCACGCCGAAGCCCGTGCCACCCTTGCGGGCGTACGCGCGGCCACGATCCCACGCCACCCCGGCGATGTCGAGGTGTACCCACGGCACGTCGCCGACGAAGCGCGCGAGGAACTGCGCCGCCGTGATCGAGCCGGCCTTGCGTGACTCGACGACGTTGGAGATGTCGGCGTAGCGCCCCTTGATCAGCTCGTCGTAGTCGGCGTCCAGCGGCAACCGCCAGAGCTCCTCGCCGGCCTGCGCCGCCGCCGAAGAAACAGCAGCCACCCACTCCTCGCCCTGGCCCATCAGGCCGGCGTGGGTCGAGCCGAAGGTGACGATGATCGCGCCGGTCAGCGTCGCGAGATCCACGAGCCGCTCCGCTCCCAACCCGACCGCGTACGCCAGGCAGTCGGCGAGCACGAGGCGACCCTCGGCGTCGGTGTTGTTGATCTCGATCGTCGTGCCGTTGCACGCGCTGACGATGTCGCCGGGCTTCATCGAGCGCCCGGAGGGGAGGTTCTCCGTCGCGCCGATCACGCCGAGCAGGCGCACCGGCAGGCCGAGCCGGGCGACCGCACCGATCGCCTCGAGCACGGCGGCGCCGCCCGACATGTCGAACTTCATCTCCGACATCTTCGCCGCGGGCTTGATCGAGATCCCGCCCGAGTCGAACGTCACCGCCTTGCCGACGAACCCGAGCAGCGGCGACGAGGCGGCGCCCGGGCCTTCATACCGCAGCGTGATCAGACGCGGCTCCTCGTAGCTGCCGCGCGCGACAGCCGCGAACGCGCCCATGCCGAGCTCGCGCAGCGCGTCGGGGCCGACCGCCTCCACACGCAACCCAGGCAGCTCCTCGCTCAGCGCGAAGGCCCGCTCCGCGAGCGCGGTGGGCGTCAGCTCGTTGCCGGGCGCGTTCTGAAGGTCGCGGGCGGCGTTGACGGCTTCGCCGACGGTCGCGCCCAGCGCCACCGCCTCGGCGACATCTTCGTGTGCGGAGACGACCAGACGCTCGAGCAGTCTTTCTTCATCATCGCCATCCGCGCTGCGCCAGCGGTCCACCTTGTGCGCGGCGCCAAGCGTGCCGTCGACGAGTGCGGCGGCGATCTCCCCGCCGACGTGGTGCGGCAGCTCCCAGCACAGTGCGCTCGTACCCAGCTCGCTCGCGCGCGCGGCAACCGCGCCGGCGGCGCGCCGCGTGCGATCGACGTCGAACTCGGCGCGCTCGCCGCAGCCGGCGAGGATGAAGCGCCTGCCCTCGGCGTGTACCACCGCCGTCTTCTCCAGGGCTGCGCGCGCCTCGCCGGAATCCACCAGCGCCCCGAGCACGCCGCCACCGACATCGTGGGCGATCTGCTCGCCGTCGAACAGCGCGACGGCAATCGTGTCGCAACCGCTGTCCAACGGCGCTGCGGTGGTCGCGGAGACATCCATCGAGCGGGAGACCATATCCGGCGCACTACGATGCAAGCCCGCTACCGACTCCGGAGAGCAGCCTGCATGCCAAAGACCGTCGTTCTGTCAAGCGCCCGCACGCCGATCGGCAAGCTCGGCGGCGCGCTGTCCAAGCTCGACGCGACGGACCTTGGGGGGACGGCGATCCGCGCCGCGCTGCAGCGCGCAGACGTCGAGCCCGACCAGGTCGAGCACGTGATCATGGGCCAGGTGCTACAGGCCGGTCAGGGCCAGATCCCCTCGCGTCAGGCGCAGATCAAGGGCGGGATCGGAAAGGAAGTCCCCTCCGAGACGATCAACAAGGTGTGTGCCTCGGGCATTCGCGCGGCGGGGCTGATCGACAACGCGATCCGCGCCGGCGAGCTCGAGCTTGCGGTCGGCGGCGGCATGGAGTCGATGTCCAGCGCCCCCTACCTGCTCAAGGGCGCGCGCTTCGGCTTTCGCATGGGCGACGCGAAGGCGATCGACGAGATGATCCTCGACGGCTTGACGAACCCGTTCAGCGGCAAGCACATGGCCCAGGAGGCTTCCGAGGTGGCGGCCGAGCTCGAGCTGACGCGAGCCGACATGGACCGCTGGTCGCTGCGCTCGCACCAGCGGGCGATCGAGGCGACCGACGCCGGGCGCCTGCCGGAGGAGATCGTGCCCGTGACGGTGTCGAATGGGAAGAAGGGCGACGTCACGGTGGAGGTCGACGAGGCACCGCGGCGCGAGGCGTCGCTGGAGGCGCTCTCGAAGCTGCCGCCGATCTTCGGCAAGGACGGCAGCCACACGGCCGGCAACGCGCCCGGAGTCAACGATGGCGCCGGCGCGCTCGTCTTCGCCTCCGATGAATGGGCCAAGCGCAACGACCGCGCCGCGCTGGCGACGATCGTCGCCCAGGCGCAGGTGGCCGACGACTTCGCCTATCTCGCGCGCACGCCTGCGGCCGCCGCGAAGAAGGCTTTGAAGAAAGCCGGGCTCAGCGTCGAGGACATCGACCTGTGGGAGATCAACGAGGCCTTTGCCTCGGTCACGCTGAACTCGATCCGCGTGCTCGGGATCGACGAGGAGAAGGTCAACGTCAACGGCGGCGCCGTGGCGCTCGGGCATCCGATCGGCGCCTCCGGCGCGCGCATCCTCGGCTCGCTCGTGCTCGAGCTGCGCCGACGTGGCGGCGGGCTCGGCTGCGCGGCGATCTGCTCGGGCGGCGGCCAGGGCGACGCGGTGATCCTCGAAGTCGCGGCGTGACGGACGTCGCACCGCGCGCAGCCGCCTTCTTCGATCTCGATCGCACGCTGATCGCCGGCTCATCGGCGTACGCGTTCGCGCGCGCCGCGGGCGGCGCCGGGCTGATCAGCCACCGCCAGCTCGCGCGCGGCGCGTGGGCCAACGTCCGCTTTCGCCTGCGCGGCTCCACCGACGCCGACACCGATGCGCTGCGTGAGCGGGTCCTGCGCTCGCTCGCCGGCGTGCGCGTGATCGACGCGATGCGCCTGGCCCCGCGGCTGCTCGATCGCCTGCTGCCGCGCCTGCACGAGGACGTGCTCGCGCTCGCCCACGCCCATCAGGACGCCGGCCGGCCGATCTACATCGTCACGGCCGCTTCGCAGGAGGTCGCCGAGCTGCTCGCCTCCGTGCTGCACTTCGACGGCGGCGTCGGCTCACGCTCGGAGGTCCGCGACGGCGCCTACACCGGCCGCCCGGAGGGGCCCTTCATCTACCGCGAGGGCAAGGCGCAGGCGGTTCGCGAGCTGGCTGCTCGCGAGGGACTCGACCTGGAGGCCTCGTTTGCCTACTCCGACTCGGAGTCCGACCTGCCGCTGCTGGGCGCGGTCGGCCACCCCGTTGCGGTCAACCCCGACAGCGCGCTGGCGCGCGTCGCGCGCGCCGAGGGTTGGCAGGTGGTCCGCGCCGACCACCTCGGCCGCCGGCTGGCTGCGACCGCGACCGTGGCCGCGCTCGCCGCGGGCGCGGCCGTAGTCAACCGGGGCGTGCGACGTTCGTGAGCCGCCCGAGGACGACGTTGTTCGCCTTCAGCGACCTCGGACTCGCGCCGTAGACTGAAGCAGGCGATGGCGATCGAGGACCGGCCCCAGACGGACGTCGAGCGCTGGGAGCGCGAGACGTTCGCGGCCACGCCACAGCGCGACGCGCGCTTCGAGACGCAGGGCGGGATCCCGGTCAAGCCGCTGTACACCGAGGACGATCTGCCGGCCGATCCCAAGAAGGCGCTGGGAAACCCCGGCGAGTACCCGTTCACGCGGGGGGTCTACGGCTCGATGTACAGGGGCCAGCTGTGGACGATGCGCCAGTTCGCGGGCTTTGGCACTACCGAGGAGACCAACGAGCGCTTCCGCTACCTGCTCGACCACGGGCAGACGGGCCTGTCGGCCGCGTTCGACATGCCGAGCCTGATGGGCCTGGACTCCGACAGCCCGCGCTCGGAGGGCGAGGTCGGGCGCGAGGGCGTGGCGGTCGACACGCTCGACGACATGGAGACGATGTTCGCCGGCATCCCGCTAGGGGAGATCAGCGTCTCGATGACGATCAACGCGCCCGCGGCGATCATGCTGGCGTTCTACGTCGCCGCCGCGCAAGACCAGGGCGTGCCGTGCGAGCAGCTCTCGGGCACGATCCAGACGGACATCCTCAAGGAGTACATCGCCCAGAAGGAGTGGTGCTTTGCGATCGACCCGGCGATGCGCCTGGTCGGCGACATGGTCGAGTGGTGCTCGACGCAGATGCCGCGCTGGCATCCGATCTCGATCTCCGGGTACCACATCCGCGAGGCCGGCTCGACCGCGGCGCAGGAGCTGGCGTTCACGCTCAAGGACGGCCTTACGTACGTCGAGCAGGCGGTCGCGCGCGGGCTCGAAGTCGACGACTTCGCGCCGCGCCTGAGCTTCTTCTTCAACGCGCATGTCGACTTCTTCGAGGAGATCGCCAAGTACCGCGCGGCGCGCCGGATCTGGGCGCGCGAGTTGCGCGAGACGTTCGGCGCGCGCAACGAGCGCTCCTGGCTGATGCGCTTCCATACCCAGACCGCGGGCGTGTCGCTGACCGCCCAGCAGCCGCTGAACAACATCGCGCGCACGGCGATCGAGGCGCTCGCCGGCGTGCTCGGCGGCACGCAGTCGATGCACACCAACTCGTGGGACGAGGCGCTCGCGCTGCCGACGGAGGAGGCCGTCCGGACCGCGCTGCGCACGCAGCAGATCATCGCCCACGAGACAGGTGTCGCTAGCACGATCGACCCACTCGGGGGCTCGTACTTCGTCGAGGCGCTGACCGATGAGCTGGAGGCCCAGGCGTACTCCTACTTCGCCAAGATCGACGAGCTCGGCGGGATGGTCGAGGCTGTCAAGCGCGGCTACCCGCAGCGCGAGATCGCCGACGCCGCCTTCGACTTCCAGCGCCAGCTCGACCGCGGCGAGCGGATCATCGTCGGCGTCAACGCGTACACCGAGGGCGACGACGTCGACCACCCGATCCTGAGGATCGACCCGGCATTGGAGCGCAAGCAGATCGACCGCCTTGCCGGCGTTCGCGCGCGTCGCGATGGAGACGCCGTCGAGCGCACGCTGGTCGAGCTGCGCCAGGCGGCGGCGCGGCCGGATGCCAACCTGATGGAACCGCTGCTCGCTTGCGCCCGCGCGCACGCCTCGGAGGGTGAGATCGTCGCGGCGCTACAGGAGGTCTTCGGCACGTACGCCGAGACGCCGGTGTTCTGAGGCTCGCGCCGGCGCGCGCTCAGAGCTGGCTGATCGACAGGAACAGGTCAGCGACGTCCACGCTCGCCGGCCCGTAGGAGAGCCCGACATAGATCTCGCCGCTCGGCGACATCCCGACGCCGCTGATCAGCTTGCCGCCGTTGAACGTCCAGTCCTGGAAGCGCCCGTCGGAGAAGTTCATGAAGAACGATGTCGCCTGATCGGGTCCCTTCGGCACCAGGCCCGGCAGCACGGACGAGGCGAACCCCGCAACGACCTTGCGCATCAGAAAGGCCAGTGCGGCCGGATTGGCCTGCGCGGAACCGAGTGCGGCGCCGGGAATCGTGAAGACCACTACGCCGGCGCTCGCGTTCGCCGTGAAGTAGCCGTCGGCTCCAGGAGTGGAGGAGACCGACAGCGGCTGCCAGTTCGGCGGAGCGCAGATGGCGGCGTCGACCTGGCGAAACCGCGCCGCCTGGAGCGTTGGCCAGTTCCCCGGCGTCGTCGCGCTTCCGGCGAGCTGTCCGTTGACGTAGAGGTCGACCTTGTACTGGCCCGCGGGGAGGCAGGTGGCGGGTGTCGAGAGCGACACGTAGGAAGGGTTGCTCGAGGAATATCCGGGTCCGGCCGGCAGCAGGCCGCCCTTCGCGACCGGGCCGGAGATCTCCGGCAGGACGGCCCACTCGCCGTTGACGGGGTCCTTGTACTGCCACTGCGCTGACAGCACGTCATCGGACGGGTTGAACGAGCCCGGGCCCTTGATCGTGTACAGCATGTGACCCGGGTCGGGCTGAAGCTGGACGCCGGTGAAGCGGATCGGCGGGCGCCCCTTGGCGGGCAGGTCGCCGTTCGGCGTGAGGGCGACCGGCCCGAACTGCACCGACGCGACGACCTGGCCGTCGAGCGTCGCGACCTGACTCGCGAGCGCCGGGTGCGTGACGCGGATCAGATCCAGGTCGGTGAGCGCCGCACCGACGCCCGACTCGGTATCGACGTCCGTCGCCTGTAGCGAGTGCTCGGCGAGCTGGTAGTCGCGTGCGTAGGAATCGCCGAGCGCGAGCTCGGCCTCGGCGATATCGAACCGGGCGTTGACGAGATCGTTCGCGCTCTGGTTCTGCTGCGCCAGCGCGAGGGCGGCCTGGCGGCTGACGTCGAGGCTCTGGCGGAGGTCGTTGGAGTCGTGGCGCAGCAGGCCGCGGTAGAGCAGGTCCGCGCCGAGGTTGGCGAGCAGCGTCGGCGACGTGGACCCCTGGTCGCGCGCCCGCGCGTCGTCGGCGGCGGCCTTGTCGATCGCCTGGACGCTGGGGACCGTCACCGGTCCCGCGGGCGCCGGCAGCGTCGTCGAGCCGAGCGTGGAGTGCGGTACGCCGAGTACGTACTCCGCCGTGGCGCGGTGAAACAGCGCCGTGACGAACTTCGGGCTCAGCTTGATAGCGCGGTCGTAGTCCGCGACCGCCTGGCCGTACTGGTAGTCGTTGGTCGCCACCTCGCCGTTGGCGAATGCGGTCGCGGCGGAGTCGGGCGGCGTCGAGCCGTGCTCGAGCGCGTGGAAGAGCGCCCACCCGCACGCGACGACGACGAAGCCGCTGGCCGCGCGGACGAACAGTGTGCGCCGGGCTCGACCCTGCGGCGTCAACGCGTAGCCGAATAGGAACACCCCGACCGCCAGCATCGTCAGCGCCGCCGCATAGTGCACGAACTGCGCCTCGCCGTTGTCGGCCGCCTGGTTGGCAGCATCGCGCAGCGCGGACAGGCGATAGGACTGAAAAAGCGCGTTCTGTTGGTAGCGGATCGGGAAGTTCGGATCCTGCTCGGGGCTGTAGAACCCGTTCGCGGCGGGGCAGGGCGCGTCGTGCGACGGTGAGCAGATGTAGGGGAGCCCCTCCGACTTGGCGATCGCCCGCGTGTCGGCGTATGTCTGGTGGGCGATCTGCGTCCACCTCGCCGCCTCGAGCTTCGTCGCCGCCGAGCCGGCCCCGTACTGCTCAAACAGAGCGGCGTTATCGGCGCGGCGCTCCTCAGACTGGAGCAGGTCGAAGCGGTCCACCTGCGCGCGCGACTCGTCGTTGGCGATCGCCGCTGCACTGAGGGCCAGTGCTCCGTTGCGCTCGGCCCGCGCGTCAGCCTCGTCGTGCGTTCGCAGCGCGGCGGCCTGCGCGTAGGCGACGAGCGCAGCGGCGAGGGTCGTCAGCACGATCGCGACGGCGATCAGCCGACCGTGGCGGTCATGGTGGTGCTCGTGCTCGCCAGTCAGCTCGCTGACGTGCGGGATCTCCGGGGACTCGGGGCTCATCCGCTCAGAACAGATCCACGAGCGCGAAGAGCACGAGTGCGACACCGGCCACGAGGCCTCCCAGGCTGGCGAACCAGCGGGCGCGCGTGCCACGGCTGACCGCGGCGAGCGTGAGGAACACGAGCGCCGACACGAACAGCGCTGCGATACCCGTCAGGTGTAAGCCGAGCAGTCGCTGGCTGCGCGCCTGGGCGCGTAGCTGGTCGGGATCGAGTCCGTGCAGGGTCTCGTCGGCGGATTCGACGAACGCGAGCGTCTGAGCGAAGTCGAAGGCCGATCCCTTCTGTGGCTCGTAGCTGCCGTCGGGGTTGACGTAGGGCGCCGCGGCCGGGTAGGTGAAGCCGATCTGGCGGCCGATGTTCCTGGCCAGGTTGAGGTCGACCTGCGCCTCGGAGAGCATCGTCTGCGCGTTGTTGTGATCGACGCGTGGCGCGTCCTGACGCAGCGAGCGCGCGAGTAACGAATCCTCCGCGAAGGTGCCGAACTGCGTCATGTAGGAGTCCACCAGCTGTGTATCCGCAAGCTCGCTCTGCTGCTGCTGCACGAGGTCCTGGCGCGACAATTCGTCCTGGTGGACGGCGTGCTCGTCGGACAGCGAAGCGCGCCATCCCATCACCGCCGCGAGCACGGAGACGATGACGATCGCGAGCGGGATCAGCTCGTGTAGACGGTCCGTCGGCGGGGTCGCGGCGGCGGCGGGCGCGGCGGGCGCGGCGGCGGCGGCGCCTGCTGGCGAGTCGCTCGAGTGCGGGCTCGAACGTTCGCCATCGTCGCCCGACGACGGATCGACTTCTTCGTCTGGTTCCAGCTCTCCCTTTCGTGTTCGCGACCCAGTTGGGCCGCGTCCGCCCGGAGACCGATGGCTTGCAGACCTCAGATTTGCGGCGGGATCATATCCACGCAGAGGACGCGGGCGAGACGCGATCAGCACTCTCGGAAGCTCGCGCCGCCGTCGTTCGAGACGAGCCTGCGCCCCATCGCGGCCGCCCACCGACGCGACGATCAGGCAGGTCTGGGAGTAGGCCTGAACGCCCGCGCCGAATACAATGCCGCGCCGGCGCCCGCTCACTCGCGTGCCGGTACCGTCGCGGCCCCGCCTCTTCCCGCCGCAGCCGCGCAACGCAGCCCCGATGCCCACCGATACCAAGAAGATCCGCGTCGTCGTCGCCAAGCCTGGACTCGATGGTCACGATCGCGGCGCCAAGATCATCGCCCGGGCGCTGCGCGACGCGGGTATGGAGGTGATCTACACCGGCCTGCACCAGACGCCGGAGCAGATCGTCGCGACCGTGATCCAGGAGGATGCGGACGCCGTCGGCCTGTCGATCCTGTCGGGCGCGCACATGACGCTCGTGCCGCGAGTCGTCGAGCTGCTGCGAGAGCAGGATGCCGGCGACGTGCTGGTCACGGTGGGGGGGACGATCCCGGCGGACGACATCCCGCAGCTCAAGGAGCTTGGCGTCGCCGAGGTTTTCACGCCAGGAGCGCCGACGCAGGCGATCATCGACTTCATCCGCGGGGCCGTGGCGCACTAGGCGCGGGCTCCCCGGGCGGGCGGCGCCGCGGCCGCGCGCGGACACCCGGGCGCGGTCACGTAAGCGCGGTGCGGGGTATATAGAGAGCGTTCAGAAAAGCGATTGACTGGTCAGTCAACTACACTGCCGAACATTCGTTTGGCTCCGAGGAGGCAATGAGACGTGAAGATCTGCGTCCTGGTCAAAGAGGTCCCGGATGCCGCTGTCCAGAAGCGGATCAACCCCGCCACGGGGCGCATGGACCGCAGCGGCGAGAAGAACCTCAACCCGTATGACACGCACGCCATCGAGGCGGCTATGCAGGTCCGCGAGGGCGGTGCCGTCGAGGTCGACGAGATCGTCGCCGTGACGATGGGCCCCGACAGCGCGGTGCGTGCGCTGCACAAGGCCGTCTCGCTCGGCGCCGACCGCTCAGTGCACCTGTGCGATGACGCGCTCGCCGGCTCCGACATCAACGCCACCGGCTATGCGCTCTCGCAAGCGCTCGCCGCCGAGGCGCCCGACCTCGTGCTGCTGGGCCAGCAGTCAGACGACGGCGAGTGCTACACGATCGGCGCCGTCGTCGCCGATCACCTGAAGATGCCGTCGCTGACGCAGGTGATCAAGATGGACGTCGAGGACGGCAAGCTGCGCTGTGAGCGTCAGGCGGAGTACGGCTACGACACCGTCGCGGTGCAGATGCCCGCGGTCATCTCGGTCGGCGATGCGATCAACGAGCCGCGCTACCCGTCGCTGAAGGCGATCATGGGCGCGAAGAAGAAGCAGCTCGACCGCAAGGCGATCGCCGACGCCGCGATCGAGGCTGGTCGCGTCGGCGAGGCCGGCTCGAAGGTCGCCTGCGGCGATTTCCACGACCCGCCCGCGAAGGCGGGCGGCGAGATCATCGAGGACGAGGACACCAACGAGACGGTCGAGAAGATCGTCGCCTGGCTCGACGAGAGGAAGTTGATCTAGATGGCCAACGACATCCTTGTCTACGTCCTGCACTACGACGGCGCCTTCAACAAGAACTCGCTCGGCGCCGTCTCCGAGGGCGCCCGGCTGGCGTCCGAGCTCGGCGGGGCGTGCGACGCGATCGTGATCGGCGACAAGGCCGGCATGCCCGACGAGCTGCTCGCCTCACTGGGTTCCTACGGCGCGCGCAAGGCCTTCCGCGTGGAGGCGCCCGAGGGCCTCGCAGGCCCGATCGTCGACGCGATGGCGCACGTGATCTCAGACCAGGGTCACGGCTACGCGCTGTTCGGCGGCGGCCTGCTCGGCTTCGAGATCGGCGCGGGTCTCTGCGCACGGCTCGACGCGGGCGTCACGATGGAGGTCACAGGGGTCTCCGTCGAGGACGGCAAGCTCGTCGCAGAGCGCCCGATCCTGCAGGACTCCTCGATCTCCAAGTCGCATTACAAGTCCGACGTCGGCGTGATCATCGGCCGGCTCAACTCCTTCGAGATCAAGGAGGGCGGCAGCGGCTCCGCCGAGGTCGTCGACGTCGACGTGGAGCTGTCGGACTTCTCCACGCACGCCGAGATGGTCCAGCGCGGCGAGCAGCGCGGCGCCGACGTCAACATCGAGGACGCCGACTTTCTCGTCGCCGGCGGACGCGGGCTCGGCAAGCCCGAGGGCTTCAAGCTCTGCGAGGACCTCGCCGAGGCGCTCGGCGGCGCGGTCGCGGCGACGCGTGCCGTCGTCGACGCCGGCTGGTACCCCTACGCCGCCCAGATCGGCCAGACCGGCAAGTCGGTCTCGCCGAAGCTCTACTTGGCGGCGGGGATCTCCGGCGCGATCCAGCACAAGGTCGGCATGCAGGGCTCCGAGAACATCGTCGCGATCAACAAGGACTCCAACGCGCCGATCTTCGAGTTCTGCGATCTCGGCATCATCGGCGACCTGAACAAGATCCTGCCGAAGCTGACCGAGGCCGTGAAGGCCAAGAAGGGCGCCTGAGCGATGGCCTCGCCCAACGGCCGCGTCGTCCCCGCCGACTACCCGCCGCCGGTGAAGCCGGAGGAGGAGTTCGTCGGGGAGCCGACCGACGCCGAGGAGGACCGCATCGAGGTCGGCGTCGCGATCGTCGGCGGCGGACAGGCCGGGCTTGCCTGCGCGATCCGGCTGCTGGCGCTGCTCGAGCAGGACCCGAAGCTCGCGGAGCGGCTCGGTGAGGTCCCCGTGGCCGTGATCGAGAAGGGCAAGGTCGCCGGTGCCCACCAGCTGTCGGGCGGGATCATGCGCCCGTCGGCGATGCGCGAGCTGTTCCCCGATCTGCCCGAGTCGGAGTGGCCGACGTACGGGGAGGTCCCGGGCGAGGCCGTCTACGTGATGCTCAACTCCAAGCGCGCGCAGCGGATCCCTACGCCACCGCCGTTCAAGAACCACGGCAACCACATCGTCTCCGTCGCCAAGCTGAACCGCTGGCTGGCCGAGCAGGCCGAGCAGGCGGGCGCGTACATCCTCGCGGAGACGAGCGCGACGAAGCTGCTCGTCGAGGACGGCGTCGTGCGCGGTGTGCGCTCGGGCGACAAGGGCCGCGGCAAGGACGGCGAGGAGCTGTCGAACTTCGAGCCCGGCTCCGATGTGATCGCGCGCGCGACCGTGCTCGCCGAGGGCACCTGGGGCCACCTCACCGGCGCCGCGATCCGGGCACTCGATCTCGGCCAGGCGGATCCACAGGTCTGGGCGCTCGGCGTCAAGGAGGTGTGGGAGGTCACGAAGCCGCTGGAGAAGGTGATCCACACGCTCGGCTGGCCGCTGCGCACCGCGGCCAAGTACCGCGAGTTCGGTGGCAGCTGGGTCTATCCGATGGGCTCCGACCAGGTCTCGATCGGCTTCGTCGTCGGCTTGGACTACACCGACGCGACGCTGTCGGTCCACGACATCCTCCAGCAGTTCAAGCTGCACCCGCTGATCCGCGGGATCCTCGAGGGCGGCAAGCGGATCGGCTGGGGCGCCAAGGCGATCCCCGAGGGCGGCTACTGGGCGATGCCCAAGCTCACCGCGCCCGGGATGGTGATCTGCGGTGACGGCGGCGGCATGGTCAACGTTCCCGAGCTCAAGGGCATCCACTACGCGATGCACTCAGGCATTCTCGCCGCCGAGAAGATCTACGAGGCGCTGAAGCGCGATTCCACGGATCTCTCCGCCTATGACGACGCCGTCCACGACTCGGTCATCGGCACCGACCTCTACCGCACGCGCAACATGAAGCAGCCGTTCGCGAAGGGCTTCTTCGTCGGCGGCGCGATCGTCAACGCGATGGTGGCGACGAAGGGGCGCTTCCCCGGCGGGCACTGGGCGACGCACGCCGACGCCGAGGAGCCGGTCTTCCTGGGCACGCGCAAGGACAGCTATCCCAAGCCCGACGGCAAGTACACGTTCGACAAGCTCTCGAGCGTCTACATCACCGGCAACGAGACCCGCGACGACGCGCCCAACCACATCCGGATCCAGAAGCACGTGCCGCGCGAGCTCGCGGAGGCTTGGCAGTGGATGTGCCCGGCCGGCGTCTACGAGGTACCCGACGACGCGCCCGAGGAAGGTCCGGTCGACCTCGTCGTCAACTACACCAACTGCGTGCAGTGCGGCGCGATCACCGCGAAGGGCGGCCGCCTGACGCCGCCAGAGGGCGGCGACGGGCCGCTCTACCAGCTGACCTGAGCGACTGAGCGCGGGGCGGCGGGGACCACGACGGCGGGGCGGGCCGAAACTCCGCTGTTGCCAAATTGTTGTCAGTGATGAAGATGCTGCGCTGCCGTCCGATCGTCGCCGCGCTCGCGATTCCTGTGATCGCCGTCGTGGCGCTGCTCGCGCTCGGCGGGCCGGCGCGTGCCGCCCGCCCGCGCGGGGAGCGCGGACGCGTCGCGTTGACGCAAGCGCAGGAGCAGGCGGGGCTGGCGCGCTGTGCGCAGTCGCTTCAGCCCAACGGCCGCGAAGCCGACTTCGTCGGGCAGATGCGCAGCCTCAAGGCGGGCGATCACATGGCGATGCGCTTCACCGTGCTGCAACGGCCGACGGGCGCGCCTGCGTTCACCGAGCTGGCCGTGCTGCCGTGGCGCGTCCAGCCGTTCCACGCACCCGTCTGGCGCTGGATCGAGAAGGTCCGCGACCTGCCCGCGGCAGCCCAGTATCGAGCGCGGGTGTCGTACTTGTGGCGCAACCGCCACGGCGCCGTGATCGCGCACGCGCAGCGCACGACGCCGATCTGCGGCGAGGCCGATCTGCGGCCCAACCTGCACTACTCCGGCCTGCGCGCTGTCGCGCTGAGCCAGCCGGGGCTCGCGCGCTACACGGTGTCGGTGCGAAACACCGGCCGCTCGCCCGCGCCCGCGTTCGACACCACGCTCGTCGTCAACGGCGAGCAGCTGGCGCCGGTGTCGGCGCCTGGGCTGGCGCCGACGCAGGCGGAGGGCGTCGTCTTCAAGCAGGCGCCGCGCTGCCTGCCCGGCAGTGAGCTCGACGTAGCGATCGATCCGTCGCACCTGATCGACGAGAGCAACGAGACGGACAACACGGCCACCGTGCCTTGTCCGCTTCCGTGAGCAGCTGGCGCTCGGTTTCGGCTCGTTGCGCGTCGCTACACTCGATTGAGATGAAGGCCGAGCTGCATCCCGAGTACCTCGAGGCCCACGTGCGCTGCACGTGCGGCAACGCATTCACGACGCGCTCGACGCGTTCCGAAATTCACGTCGAGATCTGCTCGAACTGCCATCCGTTCTACACCGGCAAGCAGAAGCTCGTCGACACCGGTGGCCGGGTGGAGCGCTTCCAGCGCCGCGCGGCCAAGCGCGCGCGCGTCGCGGCCCGCTGAGCGGCACCACCGCGCCGGTGTCTCGCGGGACCGACACGCTGGAGCCCGCAGCCGAGATCGCGCCCGTGCGCTTCTCCGACGGGCGCCTGATGGCCCAGCGCGACGCGCCGATCGGGGGACAGGCCGTGCTCGAGGGTGTGATGATGCGCGGCGTCTCGACGTGGGCCGTCGCCGTGCGCAAGCCGGCGCCAGAGCAACTCGTCGACGGCGAGCGCGACGCGCGCGAGCCGGCGCACGGCGAGATCGCCGTCTCCAGCTTCCCGCTGCAGTCGTGGCTGCGCCGCCACCGCGTCTACCGGCTGCCGATCGTGCGCGGCGTCGTCGCGCTCGCCGAGTCGATGGCGATCGGCTTCCGCGCGCTCGGGATCGCCGCCAATGCGCAGCTCGCCGAGGAGGAAGGCGACGAGATCGGTGGCGGGTTGTGGGCGGGGACGATCGTCGTCGCGCTCGTGCTGGCGATCGGCCTGTTCTTTGTCCTGCCGGTCGGCGTGACGAGCCTGTTCAAGCACCAGCTGCACTCCTCGGTGCTCTTCTGGCTGGTGGAGGGGTTGCTGCGAACGGGCATCTTTCTCGGGTACCTCGTGGTGCTCTCCCGCATCCGCGACCTGCGGCGCGTGTTCGAGTACCACGGCGCCGAGCACAAGACGATCGCCTGCTACGAGGCCGGCGAGGAGCTGACGCCCGCCAACGCCGAGCGCTACTCGCGACTGCACCCGCGCTGTGGCACGAGCTTCCTGCTAATCGTGATGATCGTGGCGATCTTCGTATTTGCGCCGATCGGGCTGCCCGCGTGGTATTGGCTCGTCGCGACGCGCATCCTCGGCGTGCCGCTGATCGCGGGGATCTCTTTCGAGCTGATCAAGTTCGCGGGTCGCAACCGCCGCCGACATTGGGTGCGCGTGTTGATGTGGCCTGGGCTCCAGCTCCAGCGCCTGACGACACGCGAGCCCGACCGCGACGAGCTGGCCGTCGCGATCGCCGCGCTGGACGCGGTGTTTGCTGTGGAGGAGCCGGGGGCGCGGAGCGCGGAGGATCTGGTGGGGCTGGAGGTGGTGGCGTGAGGGTCGCCGCGATCGCCGGTGCGCTGGCGGTCGGGCTCTGCTCGACGGCATCCGCGAGCGCCGCGGTGCGCTACGCGGCGCCGAACGGGACCGCGAACCCGACGACCTGCGCTTCGCCTTCGTCGCCATGCGACATCGTCACTGCGATCAACGGCGTCACCGGGAACAAGCCCGCCGAGCACGACGAGGTGATCGTCGAGCCGGGGAGCTACGGGAGCGCGGCCGCGCCGCTGACGACGTCGCTTGCGCCCAGCGTCGATCTGAACATCCACGGGGTCGCGGGCCAGCCGCGGCCGGTGATCACCACGACGGCAGGCTATGGCCTACAGCTCAACATCGGCTCGTCCGCTTCGGCGACCGATCTCGACATCGAGCAGCCCACAAACGGCACCGCGTTCTACCTCTCCAATGGAACCGCCAGCCAGATAATCGCGCATTCGACCGGGCTCTCCGGCTGCGAGCTGGTCGGTGCGACGCTGACCGACTCAGTCTGCTGGTCGTCCGCAAACGGAATCGGCGATGGCCTCTACTTGCCGAGCTCCAACAGCGGCACGCTGACCGACACGCTGCGCAACGTCGACACATACGGGATCGTCTCCGCCGTGCCGGGGATCGCCATGAACGCCTCGGGAACGGGCACGGTGGACCTCCTGGCGACCAATGTGATTGCCCGGGGCGGTGGCGGCGGCGCCGCGGGGGACGACATCGTCAGCATGGGCCCTGGCACAGCCGACGCGACACTCACCGACTCCGACTACGCGACGATTCACGAGGGCGCCGGAGGCGCCATCACCCCTCCCGGGAGCGTGTCGGACACTGAGGCGAACCCCGCGCTCGTCAACCCGGCCGGCGGCGACTTCCACGAGACGGCAGCGTCGCCGACGATCGACGTGGGCATCTCCAACGCGGCCAACGGTAGCTTCGACTTCGACGGCCAGCCGCGCGAGACGGCGGCCGGCAAGACTGACATCGGCGCCGATGAGTTCTTCGCCGTGCCGGGCGTCACCGCCGGCGCGGTGAGCGGCCTGTCGAGCACCGGCGCGACGCTGAACGGGAGTGTGACCCCAGGCATCCGCGCCGCAGCGACGTACGTGTTCGAGTACGGGACGACGCCGGCGTTGGGCTCCTCGACCGCCACCACGGCGCTCGCGGTGGGGGCTGGGGCGGTGCCCGTCTCCGCGTCGCTCGCCGGGCGGCTGGCGCCGGGCACGTTGTACTACTGGAAGCTGGTGGCCAGCAACGTTCAGGGCACCGCG
>Ga0182024_10010771_pt1 | contig 18573 bp, 15 predicted proteins | sample P32metaG_FD_120480 | JGI IMG/M metagenome (GOLD analysis project Ga0182024, IMG submission 120480) | Permafrost microbial communities from Stordalen Mire, Sweden - P3-2 metaG (Illumina Assembly) | ecosystem: Environmental > Terrestrial > Soil > Wetlands > Permafrost | place: Sweden: Stordalen... | reverse complement strand
GCGCACGTTCTCTTCGACGGTGCGCCACGGCAACAACCGCGGCTCCTGGAAGACGATGCCAAGCCGGCCGTGCGCCGGCAGCCGCACGCGACCTTCGAAGTCGGAATCGAGGCCGACGATGATGCGGAGCAGCGTAGTCTTGCCGCAGCCGGACGGCCCGACCAGCGCCGCAACTTCTCCATTGGCGACGCTGATCGAGAGCGCACCGAGCACCGGCAGGCTGCCGCCCGAGGCTTTGCGATAGGACTTTCGCTTGATGTAGACTTCAAGCCGCTCGGGGTCGCCAGCGCGAGGCATATCGTTCAAACGGCTGCACCAGGAACGTTTCAATGGCGAGCATGACTGCGACGAAGGCGAGAGCATAGGCCAGGATGCGCGTGACGTCGAACAATTGGAACGCAACGCCGATTTCAAAGCCGACGCCATTGGGCCGGCCTAAGAGTTCGACGATCAGCACGATCTTCCACACCAGCGACAGGCCGGAACGCGCGGCGGCGGCCAGATAAGGCGACAGCTGCGGCAAGACGACGTGGCGCAGCCGCTTCCATCGGCTCATGCGAAACACCGCAGCCATCTCGTCGAGATTGCGGTCCAGCGCGCGGGCCCCCTCGCGCACCGTGACAGTCGCAAGCGGCAGCTTGTTGAGGACGACCGCGCCGAGCGCCGCGGTTTCCGTCAGGCCGGCCCATATGTAAGCCAGCACAATAATGACCAGCGCCGGCAAATTGAGCAGCAGCACCAGCCACGGATCGCCGATCCTGTCGGCGGCCGTCACGCGGCCCATGGCGAGGCCGATGACCGTGCCAAGCACCATGGCGATCGAGAACGCCGCCGCGACACGGGCGAGCGTGACGCCGAGATTGAAGGCCAGCGCGCCGGAGCGCGCCTCGGCGACGATGGCAAGACCGACGGCTTGCGGTCCCGGCAAAAGCCGTGGGCCCGCCAGCCGCGAGCCGACAAACCAAACCGCGAGCAGCAGCGCGATCGAGGCTAGTCGAAGCATCAAGTTCATTCGCTCGAACCTGTCGTGTAAAAGGTGGCCGGATCGAGTTCGCGCGCCGGACCCACCAGATCGGTGCCGCCGATCTCCGCCAATACCCGGTACAGGGTCTTCGCATCAGCCAGTTCCGCCGCCGGCGACCGCCGCGGAATACCCTCAAGATAGCGCTTGCGATACACATCCAGCGCGCTCGCGCCGGATGCCCCGATGCGCGGCGCGAGCCGCTGCCACTCGTCCGGCGATTCTGCGAGGATATCCTTGGCTTGGCGCGTGATGGCAAAGAAGCGCTCGAGCAGCGCCGCGTTACGCTGCGCCCAGCCACCCTTGAACACGTAGCCGACCATCGCCATCGGCCCGGCGGCATCCAGGCTTTTCATCACCTCAGCCATTGCAACGGCGCGTCTCATGCCATTGGCTTCGAGATCGGCGCAGAAATTCCAGAACGTCAGCGTGGCGTCGGTTTCGCCCTGCAGGGCTTTTTGCTCGAGCAGCGGCGGCGCGCCGTACACGATGTCCGCCTGCGTCTTGAGATCGATGCCGGACCTGCGGGCCAGCGCCTGTAGCAGCAACCAGCTTTTGTCGAGCGGCCCGCCGGCTACGGCGAGCTTTTTTCCTTTCAGACCCGCAATCCCTTCGATCGGCGAATTTGCTGGCACCATGACGGCTCCAAGCGCGCTCGAATACGGATAGAAGACGACATCGTCGCCAAGCGCCCGCTCGCGCGCAACCCATAGCCAGTCGGACAGCATCAGATCGACCGAGCCGCCTTGGAGCGCCACTTTGCCCGCCTCGGTACTGGCAAGCTCGGTCGTTTCAATGTCGATATCGGCCTGCCGGTCGAAGCCGCGCGCCTTGAGGATTTCCAGCTCCCAGGCGAACGTGCCGGTTCTCTGGGCCGCGACGCGTATGTGATCCGCCGCGACCGCGCTCGAGACCGTCAGTGTCGCCGCGGCAACGAGCAAAACCCGCACGCACGACAGCAGGCGCGACCGTCGAACGCCATTCACTCGCACGGCCCGGTGCACCTCTCGGCAAATGGCGGCGCCATGGGCGGCAGCCCAATTCGATCCATCGATCCTCCGCTTGATTGGCGCGTCGCCGCCGATATTGCGCACACCGTGACACAGTTCGGCGCGCCCGAAAAGGCTGCAGGAGCGCGGCAACGGCGCCCTTGAGCGCGCGACTAAACCGCCTATCATGTCCCCGGTCGGCCCAAGGCCAGACCAAAACAAAGAGGGAGGAGACCAATGGCGCGATCGACGCTTTGCTTTGCATTGGTGGCGACGGCGCTCGCCGCCGTTCCGCTTTCTGCATTCGCCCAGACCGCGGACGATCTGAAAAACGACGAAAAGACGCCGGACAACGTCCTTGTCTACGGCATGGGGTATTCCGGCAACCGATACAGCCCGCTCAGCCAGATCACCAAAGACAATGTCGGCAAGCTGGTTCCGGTGTGGTCCTATTCGCTTGCGGATCTGCAAGGCGGCGAAGGCTTTCCGATCGTTACGGATGGCGTCATCTACGTAACGACCCACGATTCGACGGCAGCCGTCGACGCCCTGACCGGCAAACAAATCTGGCGGGTGAAACACGAGTATCCGCCCGACACGCTGCGTGTCGTCTGCTGCGGCATCGTCAATCGCGGCGCGGCGATTTACCAGGGCATGATCATCCGCGCCCTGATGGACGATCGCATCATCGCGCTCGACGCCAAGACCGGCAAGCAAGTCTGGGAAACGAAATCTCCCGATCCGGCCGTGCCTGCCAACGGCTATGCGATGACCGGCGCGCCGCTGATCGTCAACGGCATCGTGATCGTCGGGGTGGCCGGGGCCGAGTTCTCCAATCGCGGCTTCATCGAAGGCTACGATGCGATGACCGGCAAGCACTTGTGGCGGAGCTACACGATCCCGGCCAAAGGCGAGCCCGGTTCTGAAACCTGGCCCAACGATTCCGAGCTGACCGGCGGGGGCAGCAGCTGGGTAACGGGCACTTACGACCCCGATCTGGACCTCGTGTTCTGGGGCGTCGGCAACCCCGCGCCGTGGAACGCCCGCGCGCGCAGCGGCGACAATCTCTACACCGATTCCGTGTGGGCGCTCCGTCCGGAGACCGGCGAGCGCGTCTGGTATTACCAAACCACGCCGAGCGACCCCTTCGACTTCGACGCCGTGCAGACGCCGATCAACGCCACCATCAAGGTCAACGGCACCCCGCAGAAGGTGGTGATGCAGGCGAACCGCAACGGCTTCCTCTATGTGCTGGACGCCAAGACCGGCAGGCTGCTCGCGGCCAACCCGTTCGGCAAGGTGAACTGGGCGAGCGGCGTCGATATGGAGACCGGCCGGCCGATCGTGACCGATGTGTTCAAGGGAGCGCTCGCCGGGGAGAAAGTCACGGTGTGGCCTTCAATCTCCGGCGTCACCAATTGGCAGCACTTCTCGTTCAGCCCAAACACCGGGCTGCTGTACATCAACACGCTGAACGTCGGCATGACCTATCAGGCGCCCGAGCCTCCGAAGCTCACCCCCGGGCAGCCATCCGGCGTTCCCACCGTCAAGCGTACCGTGGTCACCGACGATCCGAACGTCCGTGGCTACCTGAAGGCGGTCGATCCAATGACCGGGAAATCGAAATGGGAGACGCCGTATCGAAGCCCGAACTACTCGTCGACCATGGTGACGGCAAGCAACCTCGTGTTCACCGGCGTAATGACGGGTGAGTTCCAGGCGCTCGACGCCGATACCGGCAAGATCCTGTGGAGCTTCCAAACGCCGTCGGGCATCGTCGGCCAGCCGGTGACGTGGCAGAAGGACGGCAAGCAATATGTCACCGTCCTCAGCGGGCTTGGCGGCGTCTATGCGCAGCGTGGCGGCGATCCTAATCTGGAAAACCTGCCCACCGGCGTGACGCTGTGGACTTTCGCCCTGTTCGACAAGTAACCCCGCAGCACTCGGGTCAATACTTGGGTCATTCAAAAGAGGCCGCCGGTCGCGGCCTCTTTACATGTCTCCGATCACACTATGCCTGGTGGATATGACACGCACTGATCATCGGTCGACCGACCGCGCGCCAGCATTTGTCCGCGCTGCCGCCACCCTCGCCGCGATGCTGACCTTCCTGACAGCAGCCTTCGCGGACGACGCAGCTTTGCAACAAGACAGGATCGCGGCTGGAGAGACGGTCTATAACACGCGCTGCGCGGTCTGCCATGGCGACGATCTGGCCAATACCGGCCAGACTTTCGACCTGCGCCGGCTAAAGGCAGATGAACGTCCGCGTTTCGACAATTCGGTTCGCAACGGCAAGAACCAGATGCCGCCGTGGAAGGGCGTCCTCAGCGACGAGCAAATCGATCAGCTCTGGCATTACATTCGCGCCCATGCCTATGCGCAGTAACAAACCTACGAAGCCGTCGCCAGGAGCCGCACAGCGGAACGAATGAGCTCCGCGAGACTGCGGGCATTGAGCTTCTGCCTGAGCTGCGAGCAAACATTGACGACGGTCTTGTAGCTGACGTTGAGATCCTCGGCGATTCGGCCGTAGGATTTCCCTTCCGCAAGCAGCGAGAGCGTTTGCAGCTCCCGCGGGGTCAGCTCGGCGAGTGGATTTTGTCGCGCGGGGGTGTGCACCAGCGCAACCGCCATGGCGAGGTCTCCGTTCAGGTACGGCGTGCCGGTCCGCACTTTGTCGAATGCTTTCATCAATTCCACGGGCGAGGTGTCCTTGAGCACATAGCCGGTGGCGCCGGCCTCCAGCGCGCGCGCCACGATGATAGGGTCGCTATGCATGCTGAAGACGAGAATACGGGTGGCCGGATCGTGGGCATTGATACGGCGGATCAGCGGCAGCCCGCCGAGCCCGCTGCCTTGCATGGCAAGGTCGACGATCACCACGTCCGGACGATGCCGGCGGTAGAGCCTGTAACCGGAAATCGCGTCCCGCGCTTCGAGCACGGCGGTGACACCGGCGTCCTCCAGCATCCGCCGGCAGCCCTGCAGGACGATCGGATGGTCGTCGATGACGAGAACGCGGGTCATCCGTTCGCACCGCTCACTGTCCCGGCCGCCGCCATAACCAGCGGAATAGCGATCCGCACCTGGGTTCCACGGCCGGGCTCACCTTCGACGACGAAACGGCCGCCGAGACCTTCGACACGCTCCTTCATGCCGCGCGTGCCGAATCCAGCTGGCGCAGTCGGATCCATTCCGCGGCCGTCGTCGGCTACGGTCAGCGCCAGAAGCGCTGCAGCGTTACCCTGCTCGAGTTTGACGGTGACATGCTTCGCCCCGGCATGGCGAATGGCATTGGTCAAACTCTCCTGAACGCAGCGATAGATCGTCAGGTCGATCGAATCGCCATAGCTCTTCTGCAGATCGCCGGGTGCGAAGGAGAACGCAAGCGCCGGATGTTGCCGCGCGCGCTCGTGCACGAGCTGGCCGAGCATCTCCTGGAGCGGAACATGGCCAAGCGCCATCGGCCGCAGGCGCTCGAGTATGCCGCGATTGATCGACTGCAAATGCTCGACGATCGCCAGGATCTCGCGCACTCGCTCCGCAACAGTATGTCGCGCCTTGTCGGGCAGATCCTGCGCCGCGCCTGCGATCGACGATGCGTTGGCCTTCAGGCCGAACAGACACGGCCCAACTTCATCGTGCAGTTCGAGCGCGGTGCGCCGCCGTTCGTCGTCCTGCGCCGTGATCAGCCGGCGGCTTAGCCGCAGGTTTTCGGCGCGCACCGTTTCGAGCGCCAGCGCCAGCGCATTGAAGTGGTCGGCTATGGCGGACAATTCCCGCGCCCGCGGCTGCGGCAACCGCACGCTATAGGTCTGGCGCTCGAGATCGGAGAGTCCGTTGGCGAGCACCGTGAGCGGATCGAGTACGCGGCCGAACAGAACGTAGAGAAGCCCGATCATGACAATGTTGAGGAGCGCGGCGACGGCGCCAATCGCGACGGCGTCGTCCCAAACCTCGGCGATTTCATCCGCGGGCTCGCCGACGATTTCAACGCGTCCAACCTGCAGGCCATCGACGGCCACAGGCACATCGCGGGTCTCGATGGGCGGGGCCACGAGCGCGCTGAACCAATCCGGCGCCGCCACGCCCGCTTCGCCACGGCGTGGCGACGTGATGGCAATGCGCGAGCCCGTCGCATCGCTCACCACGAACCGGACGTGGCGCATCGACTGCAACTGCGCCGGCAGCGAGGTCAGAAACTGCTCGGCCGAAATCTCCTGGCGCGCGAGATGCACCGCATCGCTGACCAGCAAGTCGGCAAGGCGCATCGAGGCGGCCATCTCGACGCGCGCTTGGACGCGGGCACGCCAGATGGTGACGCTGCCGGCGATGAGCACCGCCACGACGTCGATCAGCACGAAGACGAGCAGGAGCTGCGCGCGGACGGAGCGGCGATGCCAGAGCGCGTCGAATAAGCGCATCGGCGAGGTCGGCGACGGCGGCAAGGCCGCGACCGCGGAGGCGGACTGCACGCTGATCGGTCCCTCCCCTGGGCTTTTGTCTTTCCCCACCGATGTTAGCCGAGCCTATGGCGCTGCGTCACGTCCGGCCGCACGCCACTGCCGAATTGACTTTTACGGAGCGGACGGCCGGGTCGCTGGGCCGTTTCAACGCCAACCGGCCGCGACATTTCCCTTGCGCGCGGCGCCGGCCACCAATTACCCTGATGGACTTACGGAGGACGGGGCTTGGACCCCGATCCTCGGTCGCGATCAAGGGAAGGAAACGGCCATGGCCTGGAGCACCCCGATCCTCGTCGAGATTTGCGTCGGCCTAGAGATCAACGGCTATCTGCCGCCTGAAGTCTGATCCTTCTTCCCTTCGCCGATGCCGGTGAATGGGTCGCCCGACCGCCATCGTCCTCGGTGCTGCGGCGGGCGGAGGCTTTCCGCAGTGGAACTGCAGGTGTGAGGTTTGCCGTCTCGCATGGGCGGGCGACAAGCGCGCGAAGGCGCGCGGCCAGTCAAGCGTGGCGCTTTCGGCTGACGGCGAGCAGTGGGTTCTGCTCAATGCTTCGCCGGACTTGCGCGCCCAGTTGCAAGCGACGCCCGCGCTGCACCCGCGCGGCGCGCCGCGCGGCAGTCCGATCGCAGCCATCATCCTGACCGGCGCCGAAGTGGATCAGACCGCCGGCCTCCTGCATCTGCGCGAGCGCGGCGTTTTCGCGCTGTTCGGCACCGGCGCGACGCTCGCCGTGGTCGCCGCCAATCCCATGTTCGGCGTGCTCGCCGCCGACGTGGTGACGCGTCGGGCATGCGGCCTCGGCGAAGCATTCGCCCCGGCGCGCGGCATCGAGGCCGAGTTGTTCGCCGTCCCCGGCAAGGTGCCGCTCTATCTCGAGGACGAAAACCCCGCGCTCGAGGCCGAAACCGCCGCCAATGTCGGAATCGACCTCGTGGCAGGCGGCAAGCGATTGATCTACATTCCCGGCGCCGCCGCCATGACGCCCGCGCTCATGCGGCGCCTGGCCGGCGCCGACGTCCTGCTGTTTGACGGTACGTTGTTCGACGACAATGAGATGATTTCATCCAACACCGGAACCAAGACCGGACGGCGCATGGGTCACATGCCCATCGATGGCGGCTCCCTTCCCGCTCTCGCCGAGCTTCCGGGTCGCCGCATCTATATCCATATCAACAATACCAACCCGATCCTGATCGACGGCTCGCCGCAACGGCGTAAAGTGGAAGCCGCGGGCTTCGAAGTGGCCGAAGACGGCATGGAGATCGTGCTGTGAATCTATTGACGGCCGACGAGCTGGAAGCTCGCCTGCGCGACATCGGCGCGCGGCGGTATCACCGGCTGCACCCGTTTCACCAGTTGCTGCATGGCGGCCAGTGCAGCAAAGGCCAGGTCCAGGCCTGGGCGCTCAACCGCTATTACTATCAGGCCATGATCCCGGTGAAGGACGCGAGTCTCATCGCCCGTTGCGATGACCAGGCGACCCGCCGGGAATGGCGCAGTCGTCTGATCGATCACGACGGCGAACGCGAGGGCGACGGCGGCATTGCGCGCTGGCTGCGCCTGACCGACGGCCTCGGCCTCGACCGCGACTACGTCGTCTCGCTGCGCGGGCTGTTGCCGGCGACGCGTTTTGCGGTGGACGCCTACGTGCATTTCGTGCGCGAAAAGACCCTGCTCGAAGCGGTCGCATCGTCGCTCACGGAAATGTTCTCGCCCGCCATCATCGGAGAGCGGATCGAGGGCATGCTGAAGAATTACGATTTTGTCACCGCCGAGACCCTCGCCTATTTTTCGCAACGCCCGCCGCAAGCCGAGCGCGACTCCCGCTTTGCCCTCGACTACGTCAAAGAGAACGCCCCCACGCCACAGCAGCAGCAGCAGGTCTTCGCCGCGCTCGCGTTCAAATGCGACGTCCTGTGGGCTATGTTGGATGCGCTTTATCATGCCTATGTAGCCCCCAAGCAGGCGCCCCCCGGCGCTTTTGCGCCAGGCGACTAGGTGCAGGGCGTGAACGGACCAAACGCATCGATTGCCCCCGACGCGCGGCCGCGGCTGCCGCGCGGCGTCCGGCTGGTGCACAACGAGGCGCATGGCGGCTGGGTGCTGCTCGCGCCCGAGCGCATGTTCAAGGCTGACGCGATTGCCAAGGAGATCATTGTGCGCTGCACCGGCGACGCGACCGTCGACGCCATCGTCGACGATCTGGCGCAGAAATTCACCGCGCCGAGGACGCAGATTCTCGCCGACGTATCGGCCTTGCTGCGCGGGCTTGCCGACAAAAAGCTGTTGGAACTGTGAGATGACGGCCGCCGCAGCGATGGATCTTGCCACTCCGCTCGGCCTTCTCGCCGAACTCACCCACCGCTGTCCGCTCGGCTGCCCGTACTGCTCGAATCCGCTGGCCCTCGATGGGCGCGACGTCGAACTCGACGCCGCGACTTGGTCGCGGGTGTTCGGCGAGGCGGCCGCGCTGGGCGTGCTGCATGTGCACCTCTCCGGCGGCGAGCCCGGCGCGCGGCGCGACCTCGTCGAGATTACGGCCGCCGCGCATGACGCGGGGCTTTATACCAATCTCATCACCTCGGCGGTCGGCATCACCGATACCACGCTGGCCAAGCTGGCCGATGCCGGTCTGGATCACGTGCAAATATCGATCCAGGACAGCGACGCGAAGTCCGCGGACCGGATCGCCAACTATGACGGCGCGTTCGCACGCAAGCACGCGTTGGCCGCCGCCGTGTTGCGGCATAAGCTGCCGCTGACCGTCAATGTCGTCGTCCACCGCGCCAACGTCGGGCGAATCGACCACATGGTCGCGCTCGCCCTCGAACTCGGCGCCAGCCGGGTGGAGATCGCGCACGTACAATATTACGGCTGGGCGCTCAAGAACCGCGCTGCCTTGATGCCGACCGCGAGCCAGGTTGCGCACGCTGCCAAGTCGATCGAGGAACTGCGGCGGCGCCATCACGGCGAAATTGTCATCGATTCAGTCGTCCCGGATTATCATTCGCACCTGCCCAAGCCCTGCGTCGGCGGTTGGGGCCGCCGCTCGCTCAATGTGACACCCTCAGGCAAGGTGCTGCCCTGCCATGCCGCCGAATCAATTCCCGGTCTTGAATTCTGGTCCGTCTGCGAGCACGCCCTTGCCGACATCTGGATGAACTCGCCGGCATTCAATGCCTTCCGCGGCACGGCCTGGATGAAGGAGCCGTGCGCCAGTTGCGCGAGGCGTGAGACGGATTTCGGCGGCTGCCGTTGCCAGGCTTTCGCTTTGACCGGGGACGCGGCCGCAACCGATCCGGTCTGCCACCTGTCGCCCGCACATGCACAAGTGGCCGCTCTCGCCGCCGTGCAGGACGATGGTCTCTACATCTATCGGCGGACATGAGACCCGGCGCGTTTCGACTGCAAACGCCAATCGTTAGAATGTGCCTCGCAGCCCGGCATAGACGGCCAAGGGCATCCCCGGCACGAATGTGCGAGGATCGGTCAAGTTCAGGTAAGGCAACGACCCGGTCTGAAAAAATGTGCCATAGGCATAGTAGTGCCGGTTGAAAAGATTGCGGACCAAGCCGAACAACTCGACGTTCTTCGATAGCTGATACGACGAGTGCAGATTAATCGTCCAATAGCCGGGCAGCTTTGGATTTTGATTGGATTCATCGCCGACCAGCCACTGGCTGCCAACGACATTGAGGTCGGCGCCAAGCTTCCACGGGTCGGCGATCCGATATTCGGCGCCGGCCTTGAAATGGAAATTCGGTATCCCGGTCAAGTGGTCGCCGGGGACTACATCGATATTGCCGTTGGCATCGGCGTACGGATTGTTGGGCGAGGACAGGATCAAAGGGTTTTGGAATGTGGCATCGATGACGGTGGAGTTCGCATAAGCCGTCCAACGATCCCACTTGTAAGTGGCCTCGGCTTCGACGCCGCGACGCAACGTATCGCCGCCATTCTGAAAATACTCATGGCCCGGGATCGGACTCGCAACATCGACGATGTCATCGCTGTTGAGCGTGCGGAAGGCGCCGATGCTCCAGGTGAACAACCCTGGGGCGCTATCGAAGCGGCCTCGCAAGCCGGCTTCGAAAGTATGCGACACGACCTGGCTGAGACTGGGATCGGCGACCAGCGCGTTGTCGATCAAGCACGGCCGGTTCGGATCGGCGCAGCCGAGCTCCAGAGGGGTCGGCGCGCGGTTCGCTTCCGAATAGCCGCCATAGATGGTGAGGTTCGGGGTGAGCCGGTAGGCCGCCCCTACGGTCGGATTGAAGCGGCTGTAAACGTGGCTGCCGTTTAGACCGGGATCACTGCCGATTTCATCCGCCAAGCCGACCGCGGCGATGTTGAATCGGCCGCCGGCGGTCATCGCCAGACGCGGCGTCACATCGAACGTGTCGGATGCGTAGAACCCGGTGTAGAGCGTATCGGCTCCCAGCCTGACCGGCGCGACATCGCCCGAGGGCTGGTCGATATAGAGACCGGTGCCGACCAAAGTCGGGAACTGATCGGGGTTGATGGTGCCAAGCTCGCTCGTCGTGGTGAATTGCACGAGCCCGCGATCGATGCTCATGCCCAGCACGAAGTTGTTGTCATGCCCGAATATTTTTTCGGACGAAGCGCCCTGCAGGGAGCCGCCAAAGCTGTTGGTGGACGTCCAGGTGCGATCGATTTCGCCCAAGACGCTGCTGCCGAGAATGCCGGTGTCGGCGATCGTTTGTCCCCCAACCGTGATGAGAGGCGATAAGGTGCCGTCCAGGTTGGGAAAGCACAAAACGGTCGCAGGAGGCGGACAAGCCACCGCGTCCGTGCCGTTGCCGTCGACATGGCTTTGCCAGAAGCCGCGATAGTAGAGATTAGCCTGGAACGTCAGAGTGTCGCTTGGTTTCCAGCTTCCGCTGCCCGTCAGGAAGGCGAGTTGGTTCGCGGTGGTTTGCGGGATCGTGTAGACGCTGGCCCAATTCCGGTTGAGCAGTTGGACCGGCGTTGCGGCGGCAGCGCCGAAGCTGTTGTCGGCCCCGGTAAAGGTCACATGGAACTCGGTCTGCTCGCTGCGGGCGCCGACGTCGGCATAAACGCGGCGCAGCCGCGATGGCGAATCCTGGCGCCAGCCGCCGTCATCGATAACATCGGCGGTGACATAGCCGGCGAGGTTTCCATTCTGGCCGCCAGCCTCCACGGACATGCCGACGCGGCCATAGGAGCCGCCGTTCACTTCGCCCTCGACGCCCGAAAACGTGAAGCCGTTCTTCATCTCGAGCGACAGTGCGCCGCCCAGCGCATTGAGCCCATACACCGGATTGCTCGGAACCAACGTCATCTGACTGATCGCTTTCTCCGGCAGGAAATCCCAATTGACGATGTCGCCGAACACCTCGTTGATGCGTACGCCATTCTGGTACACGGCGAGCCCCTGTGGCGTTCCGATGACGGGGGAGGAGACGAAACCGCGATAATTGACGTCACGTTGAAATTCATTACCGGTCTGATCACCGAGTGTGACGCCGGGAAGTCCGCGTGCCATGGCTTGGAGCAAACCCGGCGTGGCGGCGTGGTCGAAGTCAGGCGCGGCGAGCGTCTCGACATGAGATGGGATCTTGTCGCGATCGACCGCGCCGGGAGGCGCCGAGGAGGCGGGAAGATTGATCGGCGCCGCGGCCGGAGCAGACGGCTTTGCCGCTGTCGCCGAGCTTCGCCGAGCAGGCGGTATCGGCGTAGTGCCGATCACCCGTATTTCTGGAAGGGGCGTCGCGCGCCGGCTCTCTTGCGCAAATACGATTCCCGGTACCAGCAGAAGGCCAATAGCGGCATCGAGCCGCAATAGCCCGCGCAATGCCAACCAAAGCGCCGACGCGCCAATGCCGCGGTCAATCCCCCCTACCCCACGCATAGCGAAGCCGCCCGACCAACCTTGCGCATGCTGCCACTATTGCGGCGCCCGCGTCAGGGAAGGTTTTTCCAAACGACCCGGGAAGTTTTGGCAATCACCATCAGCCACGTTCAATCAGCCAAGTGCGCGGGCGACGGCCCACAGTTGGTCTATTGTCGAGCGGCCGGAGTGCGGCGATGCCTGCGCGTCTGCCTTGACAGCTTATGCGAGCATTGCCACGCTCCACCGACTTTAGGCACGGTCGGCGAACGATCGGCAAAGCGCAAAACGCGCCCGGGAGGAAACACATGAAGCGAATGAATAGGGCGACGCTGTTCGCGAGTGCACTGGCGCTGTCGATCGGCGGCATAGTCTGCGCCAACGCGCAGCAGCCTCCGGCCGCCACGACGGAAACGCCGACAGCTCCTGCGGCAACACCGCCCTCGCCCCCGGCGCCAGCCACCACACCGGCGGCTCCGGCGCAGGCCCCGGCAGCCCCGGCGCCGCCGCCCGCTGCCGCACCACCGCCGCCGCCGGCGACGGTCATGCAATCGCCGGCCCCGGCGCCAGTCGTCTCCCAAGCGATGCTCAATGGCGCCGCCAAGGACAGCAAGAATTTTCTCGCCACCAATGGCGACTACAATCAGCAGCGCTTCTATCCGGCCAAGGAAATCGACCGCTCCAACGTCAAGAACCTGCACGTTGCCTGGATCTTCCAGACCGACGTCCGGGAGTCGCTGGAGACCTCGCCGATCATTGTCAACGGCGTGATGTACGTCACGACATCGTTCGACCACGTCTATGCGCTCAACGCCCAGACCGGCGAAATGTATTGGCACTACAAGCACAACATGGGGCCGATCACGACTTATTGCTGCGGCCCCAACAATCGCGGCGTGGCGGTTTATCAGGACAAGGTCTATCTCGGCACACTCGACGCTAGGCTGGTGGCGCTCGACGCCAAGTCCGGCAACGTTATCTGGAATCAGCAGATCGCCGATCCGACGCTCGGTTATAGCGAGACGATGGCGCCGACCGCGGTCGACGGCAAGATCCTGATCGGCACCAATGGCGGCGAATACGGCATTCGCGGCTTCGTGAAAGCCTATGATGCCAATACCGGCAATCTGCTCTGGACGTTCGATACGATTCCGGAAAATTCCGTCGGCGCCTGGGCCACCAAGGACGCCACCGGCCACGACATGCATCGCGACATCGCTGCGGAGAAAGCCCAGCTTGCCAAGACCGGCGATCCCTACAAAACGCTCGGCGGCGGCGTGTGGCAGAATCCTTCGGTCGATCTCGCCACCAAGCGCGTCTTTTTCGTGGTCGGCAATCCGTCGCCCGACCTCGACGGCGCACAACGCCCTGGCGACAATCTGTACACCGACGCGCTGGTTGCGGTCGATCTCGATACCGGCAAGCTCGCCTGTTATTTCCAATACATCGCCCATGACGTGTGGGATCTCGACGCGACCAGCCCGACGGTCCTGGTCGACGTCAAGGACAAGGCCGGCAAGACGGTGCCCGGTGTCCTCCACGCCGGCAAGACCGGCTACGTCTATGTCAACGATCGCAAGGATTGCAGCCTGATCCGCTTCTCCGATGCCATGGTCTCGCAGAAAGGCCGGTGGACGCAGCCGTCGCCCACTCCGCCACTTGATCCTAACGCGGCCCGCATGTTCCCGGGCGCCAACGGCGGCGTGGAATGGTCCCCCATCGCCACCGATCCAGCGCACAATCTCGCCTACGCGATCAACCTCGAACAGGAGATGACCTATACGGTCAACAGCTCGCCCTATCCGGGCGGCAAGCTGTGGCTCGGCGGCGCGTTCACCAACGTGCCGGGCGGCATCCAAGCCGGCAATATCACCGCGGTCGACTACAACACCGGCAAGATCAAATGGCAGGTGAAGACGCCGCAGCCGATGATCGGCGGCATCCTCGCCACGGCCGGCGGAGTCGTGTTCGCCGGCGAAGCCAACGGCTGGTTCAAAGCCTATGACGCCGCCAACGGCAGCATCCTGTGGAAATTCCAAGCCGGCGCCGGCGTCAACGCGCCGCCGTCCTCCTATACGGTGGACGGCAAGCAATATGTCGTGGTCGGCGCCGGCGGCAACGTGCAGATCGACGCCAAGCGCGGCAACAGCATCCTCGCCTTTACGCTGGACTAGCGGAGCTACAACGCAAATGTGGGATTATCGGACGGGACCGGAAACGGCCCCGTCCGAAATTTTTGTAAGGAAGGCCGAATGCGCAGATCGATCGCGCTAGCGGCAGTGCTTGCCGCCTTGCCACTGACGGCGCATGCGCAAGCCACCGCGGACAAAGCCCAGGTTTGCGCGACCTGTCACGGCCAGAACGGGGCGCCGACGCAAAGCATCATTCCCGTCATCTGGGGTCAGCAGCTCGGCTATCTGTTCATCGAATTGCGCGATTTCAAAACCGGCGCGCGCAAGAACGACTTGATGTCGCCGATCGCGCAGGCCCTCGACTTCTCCGACCTGATGCCGCTGGCACAATACTTTTCGCAGAAAGCATGGCCCAATCTTGTGCAGCCACCGGCGCCGGGCGACGTGGCGGCGCAAGCACAACGCGCCAACGCCTCGATCGTCTGCACCAGCTGTCATCAGGAAGGCTTCAAAGGCGACAGCGTGCAGCCGCGTCTGGCAGGCCAGAACCGCGATTACATGGCCAAGACGATGAGCGATTTCCGCTCCGGCGCGCGCGCCAACAATCCCGGCATGACCGACCTCATGAAGGCAGTGTCCGAATCCGACATCGCCGCGCTCGCGACCTATATCGCGGGGTTGCAGCTGTAGTCACCTTCTACTGCGCCGACAGTTTGTCGCGCACGTCGCCGTTCGCGGCGAGATCGAGAGCGCTCTTGCCATTCTGGTCTTTTCGCGCGCGGTCGGCGCCGCGACGCAGCAGCAATTCGACAACGTCGGCATAGCCAAGCTCGGCGGCGATCATCAGGGCGGTGCGGCCACGATCGTCGGCATCGTCGACGGCGGCGCCATGGGCGAGCAGAATATCGATGACCCGCCCGCTGGCCGTGGCGCCGACGCCTTCGTCATGGCCGGCGGCCCACATCAGCGCGGTGAGATCGCCGCCGTAGCGCGCCCGCGCATCGACACCGGCGTCGAGCAGGCGCCGCACGATGTCGTCGAAGCCGCGCGCGGCCGCGTACGTCATCGCCGTCTTGCCGGTGGTATCGCGGACGTTCGGATCGGCGCCATGCGCCATGAGCTCCTCGACGATCCGGTCGTTGCCGGCGAACGCCGCCGCGATGAGCGGCGTGAGACCGGAACGGGCGGTGAGATTGGGATCGGCGCCTTTGGCCAGCAACAATCTGACGGTCGACGGCTTCTCGTGCTCGGCCGCGGCGAACAGCGCGGTGCCGCCATCAACGGCGCGGGCATTGATCGGCGCGGCGCCAGCCAGAAACAGCGCCACCAGCTTGAGGCGGCCCTCGCGCGCCGCATGGGCAAGCGGTGCGGCGCCAAGCCGATCGCGCGCCAGAACCGAGGCGCCGGCCGCGATCAGCTGGCGCGCCAGATCCTCGCAACCGCTGTCGGCCGCCGCAAACAGCGCCGAATTTGTCTGTACCGATACCGCCTCGGCTTTGATCAAATCGTAGTTGCGTTCGATGTCGAGACAGGACTTCTCGGCGTGCCCTTTGGCGGGACCATAAAGGACCAGCAGCAGCACAGCGGCAGATTTGAGCTGACTAGGCATCGTCCGCATCGATCTTCAGGAGTTACGGGCCGCACCAAAAGCCCTCGCCCGGCGGACCATGGTTTGCTGTCAGTGATAAAGCCGCCGGAATGGCACCCTGAAGGTTAACCTGATTCGCCAACCGCCATCGTTCTGTCAAGAAAGACCCGTCCATTGGCGATCGGGGGGCCGCCCTTCCAGTCGATACGGGGATGACGGATGAGCGTTCATGTTGGACCTGGCGGCAAATCAGCCTTAGTATTGTTGGACTGAGGGTTGGGACGAAATGCCGAAGACACTCTTGCCGATCGTCTGCATTTGCATTGCAGCGTCCGTGGCGTTGCCATTTTTACAGCGCCCATCATCGCCGGCTTCCGCTCCTCAAGAACCATTGCTATCGCCGCCAAAGAAAGTCGCCTTCGCTCCTGCGGCCGTGGAAAAAGACAATATTGCCGCTTCTGACGCCGAACGAGCAAACGTCGCAGCCATGCGCGATGAACAAGCGACTGCTGCTACTACAGGCACGGAACAAGAAGGCACCGCCGCCTTTGACAAGGAACACGCCACCGTTGCCGTCGCGGAACAAGAACAAAGTCGCGTGGCTCTGGACAAACAGCAAGCCGCCGCAGCGCCTTTGGAACAACGAAAAGCAAGCCTTGCCGTCATCGAACAAGAGCGGGACAACGCGGAGCAAGACTCTCCCTCGTTCGAGGATCATTACCCCGTCCCGGCGGCGACGGAGCCGAACTTCTCCTATCTGGCTTATTATGCTTATTCCGAGGTTCCGCCCGACAAGAAACCGGTAGACACCGTTTTGGAAGCGTTCAAAGATATTCCGATTGGAACGGCCATCGAGGAGATCAAGCGCGCGGCCGACGCTTTCGGCTTGGATTCCACCTTTATGGAGGCTGTTGCGAAGATCGAATCCAATTTCGACCCCAGGCAACGCACCGGATCGTATATCGGCCTATTCCAGCTGAGTAATTACGAGTTTCAAAAGTACGGCTCCGGAGACATTACCAATCCGCGCGATAATGCCGTTGCGGTTGCTTACAAATTTGCCACCGCGGGCATCCTGTTTGAATTGAATACGCACAAGAAGGCGACCTTGAATGACCTCTACTTGATCCATCAACAGGGAACGCAAGGAGCGGCGGAGCACATCAGCCATCCCGAGTGGATTGCCTGGAAATCGATGTGCGCGACCGATGAGGGCAGGGAAAAGGGTGAAAAATGGTGCAAACGAGCGATCTGGCTGAATACGCTGCCGTCCGTCAAGCAGATCTGGAAATCGGTCGATAAGCTGACCTCGGGTGCATTTGTCGATATGTGGCGAGAGCGCGTCGATAAATTCTATACGCGCTATTCAGAGGCGGTCACGAATAGATGAGAGAGCGACACCAACAATTTCGATGAATGCTCTGACGCCGGCCAACGCCCAAAATCGCGCAGGAGAGCGACCGACCAGAACAGCATCGTGACGCGGTCTCGGGCCGCACCACGTCAGGACGGCCTGAAGCGCCAACGCCGGTTAGGTCCCACCTCGTCTGCGACCGCCCCACAGAGATGGTGTCATCGACTTTGACGGGGCGGGGCCGCGAAAGCGTGGCGCAGGCCACAGGCGCATCTTGCATGATTGGACTCCCTAAGTGCCAGCGGGGTGGACCACCTCGGTTTGGTAAAATCGGCCCCCGAAGCCCGGTGTTTTTCATTTAGCAAAGACCCGCCAGTAAGAAACTCCTAAGCCGTTCCCAGGGCGCGTGTCGTATCGTCGAACAGCTCGTCAACCGACATGCGCCGCGGGATGAGCTTCTGCCGGTGGCAAAAGTCGATGATGATTTCCAATATCGGCCGGCACGCCTCGACGCCGAAACGGTAGGGATCGAGCGCGCCGCCATCGGGCAGCCCTGCGGCCAATTTGCTCTCGTGCAACTGGCGGAAAATGTCCTTGACCACATCGGGCCTTGAGCGCGAAAGCTCTTCACGGACCACCACCATGTGATTGATCGGCACGCCGTGGTGGCGCTCGGCCCATTTCTGAGCGGCCGCATCGGCGTCGGGAATGAGTTGCTTGAATTTCGGATCGGGTAGTTTGTCGCCGACAATACCGACGGCGACTTCGCCATCGAGCAGCATCTGCGTCAGTTCCTTGCCTGCCGGTGCGCGTTTGACGATGGCAGGATCGTGATACTCGGCAACATGTGGATCCTCGAAGGTGATCCATTCCACCTTGTCGATGTCGATGCCGTAGTCACTCGCCAGAATTCCGCGCACCCAGGTCCCGGTCGTCACCGTGTAGGCGCGCACCCCGACGCGCTTGCCGTTGAGCTCGGACGGCTTGAGGACGCCGCGATCGGCATTGTAGGCGATGGTGTGATGCTGACCGCGGCTGACCACCACGGCCGGCACCAGCACATACGGCTTGCCGTAGGCCTTGGCTTGCAGATAGGTCACGATGGCAAGTTCGGCGACGTCGTATTTGGCGTCGCGAACGACCTGCT